>Ga0194054_10000006_pt1 | contig 106700 bp, 89 predicted proteins | sample SepL2210m_MetaG_FD_163628 | JGI IMG/M metagenome (GOLD analysis project Ga0194054, IMG submission 163628) | Anoxic zone freshwater microbial communities from boreal shield lake in IISD Experimental Lakes Area, Ontario, Canada - Sep2016-L227-10m | ecosystem: Environmental > Aquatic > Freshwater... | reverse complement strand
GGTATTGGTTCGGGGTGGGGCGGTTCCGGTGGGGGAATTTTCACTATGGGTGGAGCCGCCACCGGATCTGGCGCGATGATGGGGGGCGGGTCTGGCGTAGGGATCGGTGTCGCTACCGGTGTTTCTGTAAAGATCGGTTTAGGTGTCGGGGGCGGTTCATCCACTACGGCCGGTTCCGATGCTGGCGTTACGGGTGGCGGTTCGGACACTGGGGTGGGCGTCGGTTCGGGCTCCGGTATCGGTGTTGCGACCACCGGTTCCGGTGTTGGCGATTCTTCAACAATGACTGGCTCCGGCGGCGGTGCCGTTGGAGGCGCCTCAGGCGTATCTGGTTGCGACATTGGTATTGGGTCGAGAGGCGTTTCAGGTGACTGAATTTCCTCTATGGGTGGATTCACCACCGGCTCCGGCATGATGACCGGAACCGATACAGGTTCGGGTTCATGCGTTGGGATCTCGGCGACTTCTTCCATTGGTAGTGAGGTTGGTGATGTTACCTCGATCGCTGGTTCCGGTGTTGGAGCTTCTTCAATGACTGGCTCTGGCGATGAAAAAGGCTCGAAGTCCGTGATGGGTTCTGGAGCCGGTGTTGAAGATTCAGTTGCAGTTGTCTCTGGTGTTGAAGCCGGTGTGACCGGTGGGGTTTCTGCGGTTACCGGTTCTGGGATTACTGCTGCGGGTTCCTGTGATTGCGGCGTTTCTATGGGCGTTGGGTCTGGAGTGATGGTTGGCGCTTGGGGCCGTGTTTCGACAATGATCGGTGGCGGTTTTGAAGGCGGTGGGGCCGGAACCACGATGGATATGACTGGTTTAGCAGCCTGTTGAAAAATCATCGGCTCAGCCGGAGGCTTCGCCCTACCTTGGAAAATCTCTTGTATTTGGGTAGGGCGAGGCGTCCCTGCCGAGCCGTCTTGGCGAAATTGGTTGCTAGGTTGTGAGGACGATGCCGGTGCTGGAGCCGCAGGCGAACTTGGCCATATGGGCTCAGAGAATATCGCTTTGGATTCGTTGTTCTCGCTGCCCCCTGGTAACTGCCCGCTGCTCACTGCTCTTAGCATCGCCTTCGCTGCGTCTTGCCACAACACGATCACGGGACAGACCCTTCGACTGAGCTCAGGGCAAGCTGTCGCCACGGCCGTTGTTACGACCGCATAGACGCTGGGGCAGGCCAGTATGCCGGCGGGATCTTCGTGGAGTAACTGGCTAATTCGCGCCCGGACCGACGTTGGGTCGGCCGGAGTGACGATGATATTCAGGTGATACCCAGCCGCCGTGAGGTCCTGCTCCAATCCAGGAATCAGCGCCAGGGTGTTAGTCTGAGTGGTGACGGAAAGAACGAGACCGATCTGCTGTGCGATCGGATCCTTCGCTGCAATCTGAGATCTCCCATTTGAGATTCCATCAGGCTGTGCCGCAGCATGCGGCACAGCCTGATGGAGTGCGAAGCGGCGGGTGATCGGGTCGGGCTGATAGCCCAATTGACGGATGGCGGCGGAGACGCGGGCCTGAGTCGCAGGGGTAATTCCGCGTTGCGCGGCCTTCCCGTTGATGACCAGAGAGACCGTCGTTTCCGAGAGTCCGACAGCCTTGGCGACGTCTTTTAAAGTGACTTGTGAATTCATCTCAAGCCCTATAGCAGGGCTTGAGATGAATTGGAAGTGTTGTTTGAAAAAACAAACACCTCCATTGGTGACAATGGAGGTGTTTGCTCAGTCGTTGACTAAGTGGATCAACCGTACAACGGGCCGAAGTTCTGGCAGGCGCGGTAGTCTGCGCCTTGAGCATCCTGCTCGCCAAACAGACCCCACGTGCTGGGACGGAAAATGTTTTCGTCCTCAACATTGTGCATCGCCACGGGAATACGCAGCAACGAAGCCAGGGAGATCAGGTCGGCCCCGATGTGCCCGTAGCTGATCGCACCATGATTCGCGCTCCAGTTGTTCATGACGCTATAGACATCCTTGAAGGCGCCCTTGCCTGTAAGCCGCGGGGCAAACCAGGTTGTCGGCCAGGTCTGATTTGTTCGCTCATTCAGCGTCTTGTGAACCTTGGCGGGAATGTCCGCCGACCAGCCTTCGGCGATCTGAAGGATCGGACCCAGACCCTTGACCAGGCTGACCCGCATCATGGTCATGGGCATGCCGCCACGTGACAGATAGCAGGATGAGAAACCGCCGCCGCGGAAGTACTCGTGCACAGCAGACGGCCAGGTGGTCGCCTTCAGGCACTTGGCCGCTTCAGCCTCGGTGATATCCCAGAAAGGTTTCATTGCCGGTTTGCCCTTGATGGACTGTTCGCCAGTTCCGTCCAGGGAGGCGGCGCCGGAGTTGATCAGGTGAATCAAACCATTCGCCGCCAAGCCGGTCAGTTTCTGTCCTGTCACACGCTTAACCGCTTCGGGGCTCCAGAAGGTTCGCACATCGGCAAAGATCTGGGCGGTATTGGTTAGCAGATAACCGAACAGCATGGCCGTACCGTTCAAGCTGTCATTTTCCGTCGCGAATACCTTGGGCGCCCGGATGCCATTCCAGTCGAAGGAGGAGGTTAGCATGGCCTCCATGAAGTCGCCGTTAGGGAAGTGGTCGGTCCACTGGCGCTGGCCTTGGAAACCGCCGGCTATGGCATTGTGTCCTAGCGCTTCCTCGCCAAATCCGAGCTCTGCCAAACGGGGGTTACCCTCCATCAGGTCACGGGCAATCATGGTCATCTTGACGACAGTCTGCCAGTCGCGATCCTTGCCCTTGGCATCACGAGGTGAGCTGTTGATGTCCTTGCCCTCTTTGCAGTTCTTACGGGTCCAGGCATAGGCCTTCTCGAACTCTTTCGGATCAAAGATGTTCTCGTCGATGCGGCGTGTGAATTCAGACATGTCGATGCTCTCGACGCGCATACCGAGGTAGCTTTCAAAGAAGGGCTGATCGACAATCGAGCCGGCGATACCCATTGAGACGCCGCCCATGGAGAGATAAGACTTACCGCGCATGGTGGAGACGGCGAGTCCGGCCTTGGCGAAGCGCAACAACTTCTCCTGCACGTCCGCGGGAATCGTGGTGTCGCCCTTGTCCTGTACGTCACGGCCATAGATTCCGAAGGCTGGGAGCCCCTTCTGGTTGTGTCCTGCCAGACAGGCGGCCAGATAGACTGCGCCCGGACGTTCAGTGCCGTTGAAACCCCAGACCGCCTTGGGCATGGTTGGATCCATATCCATGGTCTCGCTGCCGTAGCACCAGCAAGGGGTTACTGTCAGCGAAACGCCCACGCCTTCACGACGGAATTTATCGGCACAGGCGGCCGCCTCCGTCACCCCGCCAATACAGGAGTCGGCGATGACGCATTCCACAGGCTTGCCATTGGGATATTTGAGATTGGAGGAGAGAAACTTGGAGGCCGTCAAGGCCATGGCCATGACTTGCTTTTCGAGCGACTCCCGCACGCCTCTGCGACGGCCGTCAATTGTGGGACGAATACCTATTTTGGGAAAACCACCGATCCATGTTGTCATTTTTAGTTGCTCCTTTAGTGAACGTTTCGGGGATCATATCACGCGTTTGTTTGCTACCAATGGCTGCGTTTGACGCGTGAATGTCATTTATTGACTTTTATTTCACAGTAAAATGTCATAATTATAATGCTAAATTTTTGGCGATGAAAGCTGAGCCCACATATTTTAGTGATCAGGTATCCTCCGCGCAGCGGTTTTATCTGCGACTGAATCCCTCTGACCCGGCGCCGTTGACGGTTATTAGCGGTGGGGTTGAGCAATGCCGGCCGGAATACACAATTCATCGCGCAGGCTTTCCACATCCGATTATTGAGTTCGTTGCGCGGGGGGCGGGACAACTCAAGATGCGTGATCGAACCTATCCGCTTACAACAGGGACGGTATTCATCTATAGTCGTGGCATAGAGCACCACATCACCTGCGATCCTGAGCAGCCCCTAAAAAAATATTTCGTTGTTCTGAGTGGTAAGGCAGGGCGCGATCTCATGCATGAATGTCAGCTGACCCCAGGGATGGTGGTGCGAGTGGGGCACCCTGAGCAGGTTCAGCAGATTTTTGAGGATTTGATCCGGCATGGTCGGGACGATCATCCCGACCGTCCGCGCATGTGCGCCGTAGTGGCGCAATATCTGATCATCAAGATCGGGGATCTTGCCACACCTTGTGGCGCGGCTTCCACCTCGCGCGCTTTCGCCACCTATCAGCGGTGTCGGCAGTATATCGGGGATCATTACCTCTCCATCAGGAACTTAAATGAAGTCGCGGAGGCCTGCCATGTTGACCCCGCATACTTATGTCGCCTGTTCCAGCGTTTCGGCCGTGAACGCCCCAGTCGCTACCTGCTGCACCTGCGACTAAATCGGGCGGCGGAATTGATTCAGAATTCAGGACTGATGATCAAGGAAGTGTCAGATAAACTGGGTTTCAGCGATCCCTATAATTTTTCCAGAGCCTTTCGCCGTGCCTTTGGGGTGCCGCCGGGCCATCTCCGTGCCCCTTAACGATTTGCTCAAGGTAGAATGGTCAGGCGGGCGGGAAGATCTATGGCATTCTTTTTATTCGGTAACAGGGAGGTTGCCGTTACCCTGTTCCCGGTTTGCCGGTCAAGCAGTCCGATCCATATTTGATAGTCACCGGGGGTGGCGCTTTGGGGAATGGTCACATTCCGGGATTCGACAAGGATTTCTGGGAAAGGCTGATAGCGGATGGTTTCAAGCGGAGCTTCCGCTAACAACACATGGTCATCCTGAAACAGACTGCCTTTCTTTTTGAAATGGACGAATACAGCCCATGTTTCCGGAGTCACATTGGACTGGCATTTCCAATAGTAACGGATCGGGAGGGTCTGTCCCCGCTGCGCCAAGTCACCCACGGTTACGCCCAACAGTTCAACGCCATTGCGAAACGTCGCAGCCGCAGGCATGGCTGGTTGCGTCGTGACTTTCAATACAGCATCATTCGTGTTGGCTTCCGAAACGAGGCCTTCGGCTGTTAATGCTGATACCAATGCCTGCCGGGCTGGGTAATGCGGTGGATAGGTTTGTACTGCCTGCCGGAGCGCGCTGAGGCGAGCTTGGTGGTTGGTGCTGGTCGTCCCCCTGATGGCTGACTCATAAAGAAGCTGGGATTTTTCTTTGGAGTAATTGGCACTGAAACATCCGTGCTCCGTCCAAAATACACGCGAATACATCGATCCGGCATGTGATTGTTGGTCTGCCTCGACCGCCAGGAGCGTGATTGAGCCCAACTGGATTTCCCGCCATGTCAACTCTGCCGCCCTAAGCACCTCACGGCTTCTTGGCACATCCCGCGAATCCATGAATAAGCCGGTATTTACGGGGAAACCCAAAGGGAAGGGATCTCGCGAATCGGCTCCGGCCATCTCATGGATGGAGCGGGTGAATAATGAAGGGAGCAGCGTCGACAGGGTATTGGACGTTGCTGCCGAAATGCGTTCTGTCAGCCAGCGTGGCGCATAGAAGCGTTTCAGCCCTTCCTTCTGAAGTGCTGTTACGCCCCGGGTCACTAGTGTGGCTGGAGTGTTGGTACTAGCCCAGCCTTCACCAACGGTTCCTCGTGCCATGCTGTCGGATTCCATAAAGAGTGTCTCGCCGAGTTTAATGAAATCCTCTCCTTCCATTGGCCCGAACAGCGTCAGTCGAATCTCGCTGATCCCGCCTTCTGGTGAGTCAAACCGGAATTCCTGGAAATACTGGACGCCATCGATCATGACATAGGGGCCGGACCAGAAATAGGAGGTGACTCCCAGGGGGGGCATCAAGGACTGCCAGGGTGAATCTTTGTCCTGCCGCCCCTCGATGGAGACACGCCAGGGATAGGAGTTATTCAAACTGAACAGGCGGACCCCGCATAGTCGAGTGGGACGTCCAAAAGCAAATGTGAGACTTCCGGTGGATCCAGACTTGAGCAAGGTGGACCAAGAGGAATCCATAACGGAGTCTATCAGAACTTTCCCGCAATCCTTTCCCTGATGATCCCGAACGGTGGAAATAGTGTCGGGTTCAACATAGTGCCATTTATTGGAAGGAGGGATGAGGCCATAATCCACCAGCATATTACCCACGACCGTTTGGCGATCTGCGCTTTTTGTGGCCAGCAGGAAGGCGCCCAGATTTCCGTAGCCGTTCAAGTAGGCGCGCCGTTCAGCCAATTCCACCCGCCGGGCATACGGGGCATAGCGCTCCAGGGGATAGGTTGCGACGCAGAGTTGTTCACGCGAGGCAAAGTTCAGCCAGTGCGTGGTGTAATGATCACCGACAAAATTTCCGTCGCAAAAAGGGGCTACCTCTTTTTGGAGCTGGGCCGCCATCTCCCAGCGCGCGCGATCAGCTGGTACGCCATCAAACATTTTAGGGAGTAACAGGATGTTGGGAGGGATGAGCAGGATAAAAGCCGCCCAGCCCCAGGGAAGCCGGAAACGCTCGAGAAGCCAGTTGCAGGCCACCGCCAGCATCACTGCCACGGCGGGAAAGAGAGGGAGAAGATAGCGGGTGGTATTCACACGCGAGAAGCCGGAGGTGCTGTAGACGGCTATCATAAAAACCGCCAGAAGTAAGGCGCCCAGGCGGAAGAAAAAGCGGTCGTCCTGAGCTGCCCGGATTCTCTCCCGGATTAACAAAGCTATAAAACAGGTCATCAGACCCAGGAGAACAATGAGTCGGGGGGCGCCGCGCCAGGAGGCGAGTGGATCCATTTCAAGAAGTCTCAGGAACATATGCCCGAAACTGACAATGCCCTGCGAGAAGGGTACTTTGGCCATTCCGCCGCCGAAATCGAGGGACCCCCATTGGTTCGCAATGTTCCAGAGCCACCACGGGAGGCTTCCGAGCAAAGTCCCGATGAGGGCGGGAATCAAGCCGACTTTAACCATTCGCCAGCGGAACCCGGTTAAGAGGATTACCCCTGCCGCCATAAGGAACACAACCACCAGTTGCGTTACCCACCAGGCGACCCCTGCCGCAAGGCCCATCCAGAAGTAGGTGCGCCATGAGACAGGCACCCCCCGGCTTTCACGGGAGGCAATCCGGCAGGCCAACCAAAGCGCCAGAAGCCCACCCACCATGACGTTCATGTACCCCCCGCGCGGGGCAACGGAATTATGCAGAAGCGTATCCGAGCCGACCAAACAGTAGAGCATGGCCATCAGTCCTGCACGCCGGCTTCCGGCCTCCCTTCCGAAGAGATACAACAACGGGAGAAGTAGTGTCCCGATCAGGGCGGGACTAAGATTGACTATAAAGGCGGAGACCTCAATGTTTAGGAGTTTGGCCAACAAGGCTGCCAGCCCTGGCTCGAGACTGCCCATATAGGCCACCCCGTAGGCGAAAACCGGGTAATCGGTACCTTCGGCCATATGCTTGGCCATCAGTCCAATGACGCTGAAGTCTCCATTACAGGCGGGATACCGCATGGCCCAGGCCATGCAAAGCCTTATCACTAACCCAATCACTGTGATCAACGTCACGCCTAATGGCCAGCGCCAGTTCCAGAGTTTTGCCCGTAACCCTGGATTCATGGTGTCATGTCCGCCAACAACAACTCACCCTTTGAAAGGGTTTTCTTGCGGCGTTGTTGCACCAGCAATTTCTGTAACTGGTCAAGTAGGAGATGTTCTTCTTCATCCTTCTCCTCGAGTCCCTCAACAAGATCCCTCATTTCAACCTCCAGTCGCTCAATCGGCATGCCGGGTGGTAATACCAATAAATAGCGTGCTGGTGCGATTTCAACCAAGCGGAGCCACTCAATCCTGCTTAGAGATCGGTTTGAATTCACCACAATGAGTGCCTTCCCGTTAAGGACTTCAATCAATTCGACAGGAGTTTTATTTGTATTTTGCGCTCCGATGGCCTCTTCGACGCATTTTACAAGTGCCCGCGCCCGATCGGGGCTTACCCGCTCCAGTGACTGCAGGATTCGTTCAGGCAAAGTTACTGTAATGGGACGACAAACTTCTTTGAACTTAGGTGGTCGTCCGCCGATGGCTTTGTCTATTTGTGTTGAAGTCATGGTGCTTCCTGCTTAATAATTAAACGTTTTTAAGGTTTTAACGTAAAAACCTACATAGGGAAAGAAAAAAGTATGAAGGAAGAAATTATCAAAACCGCGATTGTGCTTGGTGCCGGCCCTGCGGGGCTGGCGGCGGCGTTTGAACTGGCGCAGAATAACCATCGGGTTATTGTATTTGAACGGGACGATATTGTTGGTGGCATTTCCCGAACGACCGAACATCATGGCTACCGATTTGATATGGGTGGGCACCGTTTTTTTACCAAGAACCGTGAGGTGGAAGCCTGGTGGCATGCCGCGCTGAAATCGGATTTTCAACGAACCCCCAGATTGTCGCGAATCTACTATAACCGCCGGTTTTTCAAGTATCCGATAGCCATTAAGGATGCTCTTAAAAATGCCGGGATTGGCCCTTCTGCACTCTGGTTTCTCAGCTTCCTGCGGTACAAAATCAAGCCAATCCGTCCTGAAAAAAGCTTTGCCGACTGGGTGACCAACCGGTTTGGCAAGCGGTTATTTGAAACCTTTTTCAAGTCCTATACCGAAAAAGTCTGGGGCATTCCCACTACCGAGTTGTCGGCCGAATGGGCGGTACAGCGCATTAAGGGACTGTCCCTGTGGGAGGCGATCCGAAACGCCCTGATTCAAACCAAGGCCAAGGAGACCTCGCTGATTGAGGAGTTCGATTATCCAAAATACGGGCCGGGAATGATGTATGAGGCTGTTGCTGAGCAAATAAGGGCGGCAGGCGGAACCATTCTGACCGGACATCAAGTTACGGGACTTCGGCATCAAGACGGAAAAGTGACCGGTGTGAAGGTGACGAAGGAAGGCCTTCACACTGAGCACATAGCAGATGTGATCGTATCTACCATTCCTCTGCCGGATGCGTTGACCCTTCTTTTCCCTGACAAGCCTGAGGTGGCAACCACAGCCCGGAACATGCGGTTCCGCGATTTCATCTCTGTTAACCTCATCCTCGACCAGGCTGACGTTTTTCCGGATACTTGGATATATGTCCATGATCCCACCGTCAAACTGGGAAGGGTTCAGAATTTCAAGAATTGGAGCCGATGGATGACCCCCACGCAGGCTCATACGCCGATTGGTTGTGAGTATTTCTGTACGGAAGGTGATGCACTTTGGGAAACACCTGATGAGGAACTTCTTGAGCTCGCAGCTCTGGAACTCAAAGCCATCGGGCTCGGTGGTAACGCGGCGATCAAGGATGGGTGTGTGTGCCGTGTCCGTAATGCCTACCCGATGTACACCGGGCCCTATCAAGAGGCGATCAGTCATGCACGGTCCTTGCTATCGGGGCTCTCCAATCTGCAGGTGGCTGGGCGTGGCGGGATGTTCCGTTACAACAACATGGATCACTCCATTCTTTCCGGCTGGCTTGCGGCACGGAAACTCATGGGGCAGGATTGCAGCCCTTGGGATGCCAACACGGAGTCCGAGTATCACGAGGAACGATAATTCATATCAGAGGTGCAAAAGTTTAATTCCTTGATATGATGAGAATTCCAAATTTATGAATAAAACATTAGTTTTTACGGCCACTTACAATGAAAGTGACAATATTGCCTCGTTATGCACGCAAATCCTGAGCTCGAATCCTGATTGCGATATGCTGGTCGTTGATGACAATTCGCCCGATGGAACCGGTCGGATTTTGGACGAACTCGCTTTGAATCAACCTCGCCTCAAGGTCAGTCATAGACCCGGCAAATTGGGCCTGGGGAGTGCGCATGAGTGGGCTATGGAGTATGCCAAAAACCTGCATTACGAAGCATTGGTTACCATGGATGCCGACTTTTCACATGATCCGAAAGATATTCCCCGGCTTTTGAAAGCCCTTGGCGATAGCGATTTTGTGACCGGATCGCGATACATGGCGGGGGGCTCATGTAATTATGATGGATATCGGCGTTATGTGAGCAAGTTGGCAAATTGGGGTGCCAGGCGGCTGTTGGGTATACCCTTGCACGAAATGACAACGTCGTACCGGGTGTTTCGGGTAGATTTCCTGCGCCGAGTAGACTTGGGTGCGATCAAATCCAACGGGTATAGTTTTTTCATGGAAATTGTGTTTCGGCTATCCCGCGTGGGGGCACGGATGAAAGAAGTGCCTATCTGCTTTGAGGACCGTCGTGCTGGTGCATCAAAAATTCCGCCGTTTGAGATATTCAATGGACTTAGTCACCTACTTTACCTAGCTTGTCTCCGGTTACGCTGGCGAAAAACGCAAAGCGAATAAGATACTCGGGACAGGATGGTGAGGGGTGCAGAAATATCGATATGGATGGGGGATTTCGATAGCTGTGGTGCTGGGGCTGGCGCTTATGGTACGGCTTGTTTTGTTTTGGTCAGGTTGTTCCAATATGCCGGCGATTGATGACGAGTGTATCATCGCTCTACAAGCTAATCAGATTGTCCGCGGTGAATTTCCGCTTCTGATGATGGCTCAGCCTTATATGTTTCCCCTTGAAGCCTATTTTATGGCTCCATTCAGCAAGTTCCTGCCCCAAACCGCCTTTGGGGCTCGTGTGCTGGCCTTTGGCATGGGGTCGATCGCGTTGCTTATGGCGTGGTTAATCCTTCGCAGGTGGGGCCGATTTTCTGATGTTTGGCCAGGAGTGCTTTTGTTGCTTTTCGGGTCTCCTTTGCTTCTGGTCTTGCAGTTCGGCATGGCTTTGCCTGGCTACCCTTCTCTCATTTTCTTTTCAATATTTTTGGTTTGGCTTTCTCAAGTGAGCAGTGAGTCCAAAATCGCTCCAAAAGGTAAAGCGGTTTTAATCGGTGTTATTGGTGGATTGGTTTGCAGTGTAACGATGCTGGCCATCCCGATTCTGGTTATGGTCGGTGCTATGATAGGCCTGAACCGTAACTGGCGTTCGGCAAGATGGACTCTGCCGCTTTTCTTGATCGGTGTGATGGCGGGATTGATGCCGCACTGGATGGCCAATTATTACTACGGAGCGGGTGGTAATGTATTTCGAATGGAGTCCTGGAGTGTGGCGCTTGACGGGCTCGTGTCGCCAACCCTAAAGACCACGTTGCCAGCGGCTTTGGGGTTTGGGTCTCCCGTGGTTCCGGGGAGCCTTGAGCGGATTGATTTTTTCCCATCCATGAGTTTGGGCTATGGCCTGCTGTGGCTTCTATTTCTCATGGCAGTAACTTTGAAGGCATTGGGCGTAGGTTGGAAGCGATGGCGTCATGAGTGTTGGCCTTCACTGGATGCCGGACTTGTGTTCACGGGGGCATCATGGATCTGTCTGGTGATGTTTCTCTTCAGTGCCAGATCGGCATCACATACCTATCGCTACCTGACACTCATCGCGTTGTCCTTACCATTTCTGGTGGGATACTTTTACTGCCATTCGGGGCGGATTGGCCGGCGGATTGTGGCCGGACTCACAATGCTCATGCTGACGATCAATGTTTATAATGGGTGGAGTGTGCTGAAGCACTGGAGCGATCCGGCGTTTGGGGTTCAACTAAAATCGCATGATTTAAAGCCGGTGATCAAGTATCTGGATGAGCGGGGGATCCGGCGTGCTTATTCAGTTTATGCAGATGCCTATCGCCTGACCTATGCCACAGATGAGCGGATTATCTGCGCCCAGTTATATAATGAAAGATTCCCCTCCTGGCCGTTGCCCTACAAGGTCGCACTGGTTGACCCATCCACGAATGTGGCCTATGTGCTTTCCATGGACAATCGGTTTACCTCCGCAATCTTCGAGCGTGACTTGGCGTCGGCGAAGGTAACCTGTCGTGTCCGGGACTGTGGTGCCTATAAGGTCTATACCGATTTCGCGTCATCCCTGGGGAATGTGACGTCTGCCATGTTTTCTAAAGGAGATGCCAGTCATAGCCCTGAAAATGTGACGGGACGGCTCAATACACCCGATTTATTTTGGCGCTCTGAAGGATTCCATCAAGAACCAGGTATGTGGGTGTCAGTAGAATGGCCTGAGCCGCAGAAAGTCAGCCACATTCTGCTGAACCATGGTGTATTTATTCAGGATTGTCCTGATACTGTTCATGTTTACTTTCGCTCAGAAGGGAAATGGGTTCGGCTGCCGGATCCCATGTCATGTCTTTCCATTCCCTTCATGTTTAAAAATGGACATCCTGTTTATGGGGGGGAAATGACCCGTGTGGATCTGCCTGCCCCTGTCATAACATCTGGGCTCAAGCTCGAGATTGTGAATCCGCGGGTGCGTCGTGCCTGGACAATTTATGAAATTGCTACGGCTCCTTAAATGCAGAGGAATTACATCGCGCATGGTTTGATAGGCGACGTAATCAGTCTTGTTTTTAACTGGAGCTATGGTATAAGTTCGGCTCTTATTAGTGAGTAATACAAGGAATAGGAGCTAAGTTATGGGCGTGTTAAAGTGTGTCAGCCTGGTGATTGTGATCGGCCTATTGTCTTTTGTGAGTGGAGTGCAGGCGCAGGAGCTTGCTCAGAACATACAGGCGCCTGCTACGGCACCCGTTGTGGAGCCTGCGCCAGTAACGCCGGTTGCCGTTCCTGTGGTTACCGAGACTGTTCCCGCTTATGTGACGACTAATATTCCCTTGCATCAGACTGCTGCTGCAGTGGTTCATATTGCCACCAATATGCCTGCGCATGGCGCTACGAATGGAACTGCGCATGTTGCCACAAATGCGGCGGTTGTGCCCGTGACACATGTTGTGGAAGCGCACACCAATGTCGTTATTGCACCCGCCACCGAGGAAATGGTGATTACGGAAGGCGACCAGTTTTTTGTTGATACGTGGAAACATCCCTCCTTTCAAGTGGGTACAAGGAGCTTGCAGGTCAAGTTGTCGGACACGACTCGCGGCACACCCATGAACGGTTCATTTTTCGGGACCATTACCGAAATCTCCGAGGTTCAGGACAATTCGCCGGATAAAGTTTTCATTCAAGCCCGCCTTCCCCATACCCCGATCTGGCTTGGTGTAAGTTACGACCATGTTACAGCCCGGACGATGGATGATATCAATGGGGATGGGGTCCCGGATGCAGCTGGCGGCGATGGGGATGAAGAGATTAAGGGCTTTGTCCCATATGTGCAGGCCGCTTGGGATAATGAGACTCGTTTTACCCCCTATGCACAGGTCGGTTATGCTTTTTATCAGGCTGATTTTATTCCGAATTCCTGGGGTGATAATGGGCACAGATGGGTGGATGCCACAAGTAGTGTGCATGGGTTTGAGTTGGGCGGTGGTTTAGGCGTGCGACTTTATAAGAACCTGTCGGCCGATCTTTTTGCAAAGACCGTGAAGGTCGATGATATTACCGGCGAATGGCATGGCCACGGCGCGAGTGGCGGTCCCTTCGTCATGACCATGAGCTATGTAGCTTATGGGGCCGGGTTGAGCTGCCGGTTCTAAGCATTTTCTCCCAAACGATTATATCGGAAGCCATATGACGTTGCGCGATTCTTCATGGCGTTTGATTTCGGGGCGCCCCCACGGTTTTCTCATTGCCCTCATTTTACTTACCATGCTGGGTGCCGCATTACGACTCTACAAGCTGGGGAATTACCCGGGGGGATTCGGGCAGGATGAGGCGGTAGACCTGTATGATGCCTGGAGTCTGCTTACCACGGGGGCCGAACATCACGGTGACCGGTGGCCCTTAAACTCACGGCAGTTCGGGGACTCGCCCTCAACATTGCCATCGTATATCACCATGCCGTTTGTGGCGCTTCTGGGCACCACTGAGCTTGCCGCCCGACTTCCTTGCGCACTTTTGAACGTGGCTGCCATCCCCCTGTTCGGGCTCCTGTTATATCGTCTTTTCAGGAGTCGCGCTGCCGGCCTTTTCGGCGCCTTGATCTTTGCGGTATCCCCTTGGAATATTTATTTTTCTCGTTGGGCGGTAAGCCCGGGGTTCGTCACCGTTTTCCAAGTGGCGGGGCTCTTACTGATGATTCACCTGTTTACCTCTCAAGCGGGGCGTATTCGTGTCTATGGGACGGCGATTCTGACGGGTTTTGTTTTGTTTCTTTGGACGCACCAATACCTGTCCCAGTATTTCTTCGCGCCCTTTATGGTTGGGGTTGGCGTTCTGTTGTGGAATCGGAAAAACTGGCCGCGAATTCTGGTGATGGGCGGGGTGTATTCTTTTTTTATGCTTCTTGCCGTTTTGACACGAGTCCACAATCCCGCCACCATAGGTCGACTGCATCGCGAATGTGTGTTCTTTGGTGATCACATGTGGCAAAATTTCTGGCACAATTACTGCCAATATCAGTCTTTATTATTTCTTTTTAAAGCCCCGGCGATGTTGCCACTTCACCAGATCCCGTTGGTGTCGCATATTCAGCACAGTCTTGCACCCTTCTATCTGCTCGGGCTTTTCGTTCTGCTTGCGGCCGTCTTTATCCCAAGGCGTCTGCTCATACTATTAGGACGGCCAAATAGCCCTGATGATGTCAGGCACTGGCGGCGTGTCTCGCTTTGGATACTGGCGGGCTTTCTGCTCGCGCCGATCGTGGGCGCCATATTTACTCAGGAACTATACACCTCCAGGATGACCCATTTGCTGGCGCATGCCCTCCTGATTACATCGCTGGGGTGCGCGGCTTTTTGGTATCTGCTTTGCCGCATCCCGCTTCGGGTTGCAGCGCCGATGTTCGCTATCCTGCTTGTCTGCTATCTTGGGCAGTCTACGGTCAAGACCGTCAAAGGACTGGTGCGGAATAACCTCTACTTCAAAGAATATCTGCAACAGGGCGTGCCCGACGTCATGCGCTATCTGGCTTGTCAGCCTAACGTCCGGTCAGCGCGGTTTCCTCGGCTGTTCCAGGGGTACATCTATCACCTGTGTTTTACGCCGGTACATCCCGCCAAACTCAATCATGTCGAAGTGTCGCCCCCTCAGCCGGGTGTCGAAGAACGTTGGCGATATGCTGAGGTCACCCGCGTCGGTAATTATTATTTCAATCAGGATCTGGATGGGGTCGAGATCGCTAAGACGGCCACTCTGCGCCATCAAGTACGTGATGATGACCAGATCTGGTTTGATCTATACGAGCGAGATGGTGACTGGTTTGTGTTGAGGCATGAGAGGCGATAATCGCTTGGCATTATTCGTCGGGTAAGATATTTTTCACCGCAACCTTCAAGGAGAATTATGAATTCTAAAGATTTGGAAAAGATGTATGGCATGGCGAAAGCCCGCTATGCGGAGTTGGGGATCAATACCGACAAGGCGATTCGCCAGGCCTTGACCATCCCTGTGTCCATGCATTGCTGGCAGGCTGATGATGTGGGCGGCTTTGAGGTGAAAGAAGGTGCCTTGAATGGCGGTGGCATCATGGCCACCGGGAATCACGCCGGACGCGCCCGGACACCGGCCGAGGCCCGTTCCGACTATGACAAGGTTCTGGAACTCGTGCCCGGCACGCTGCGTCTGAACATCCATGCTTGCTACGCCGAAACGGCGGGGAAGGCTGTGGACCGTGACGCGCTGGAGCCGAAGCATTTTGCCAACTGGATGGCCTGGGCGAAACAGCACAAACTGTGTCTTGATTTCAATCCCACATTCTTTGCCCATCCCAAAGCCAATGAGGGCTATACGCTGTCACACCGCGATCCGGCCATCCGGGCGTTCTGGGTCCAGCACGCCATCGCCTGCCGCAAGATTGCTGCCGCCATGGCCCGTTCCCAGGGCGAGCCCTGTCTGGTCAATCACTGGATTCCTGACGGCTCCAAGGACTTCCCCGCGGATCGTTGGACCCCGCGAGAGTTGTTAACGGAATCGCTGGATAAGGCGATTGCGAACGAGAAGTCCGTTAGCAAGTCGCTGTGTGTGGATTACGTGGAAAGCAAGTTGTTCGGGATCGGTAGCGAAGAGTATGTGGTCGGTTCCTCTGAGTACTACAATGGATATGCGCTGAGCCGTGGAGTTGGGCTTTGCATGGATATGGGGCATTACCATCCGACAGAGACGATTCACGACAAGGTTTCGAGTGCGCTCCAGTTCCATAAGCGGCTGCTCCTGCATGTCAGCCGCCCGATGCGGTGGGATAGTGATCATGTGGTGCTGTTCGGCGACGATCTGCAGTATCTCTTTCTTGAAATTGGTCGTGGCAATGCCTGGGACCGTGTGGCGATTGCAACGGATTATTTTGACGCCAGTATTAACCGCATTGCGGCCTATGTCATTGGCCTGCGTGCGACGCGCAAGGCGATTCTGTTCGCACTCCTTGATCCTGCGGCAATCCTCGCCAAGTTGGAGCGCAAGGGTGACAATGCCGGCCGGATGGGCTTGATGGAAGAGATGAAGACCCTGCCGTTTGGCGCCGTGTGGGATTGGCTTTGCCTCAGCAAGGATGTGCCGGTAGGCCAGACTTGGCTGGATGAGGTTGGCCAGTACGAGCGGGACGTATTGTCGAAGCGGGGGTAGAATTAAATTTCCCCAAGGTGGCGTTCGACGTCCCCGGCGAACGCATTGGCCTTTCAAAGGTCCCTATACTGGCCCTGCAGCCGCCGAGACGTCGGCTGCCACCTGTTCCTGTTATCTCAGGCCCAAGCTTCTTCAATGATGTCGCCTTGAATGCCGACAATGACGTACTTGATGGGAACCTTGCGTGTGGCTTGAGCGGCGCCTTGTTTGGCAAGGGCCAGAAGGCCACGGCAACAGGGAACCTGCATGATCATCACTGTCAAGGTGTTGATTTTGGCGTCATCGATCCAGGATTTTATTTTCTCCACATACTCTTCCTGTTCGGAATCCAGCTTGGGGCAGCCGATGGCAATGGATTTGCCTTTAAGATAGGCGCTGTGATAGTTGCCAAGCGCATACGCCACGCAGTCGGCTGTCAATACAACGTCTGCACCCTGATAATAAGGGGCCATGGGATTGATGAGATGCATCTGAATCGGCCATTGGGCCAGTTGTGATTTCACAGCCACTTCGTTGCCGGCGGGTGCCGCCGAATCATCTCGTTTGAAAGCCATCGTCTGACTTCCGGGACATCCACATTGACTCATACCATTCTCCTCTATTTGGGGTTAGCCCATTTCTAGTTTATCCACCATGCCAAGATAAAAACTGGCCTTGGCGCCAAATTGTTCATCCACCGTGCTGAATTTTGAAAACAACTGCCCTACCTGCGAATCCGTTAATTCGCGGTTCATCCAGGGATAGAGGATTTCATCTTCTTTCCGGATATGTTCTTTGAGAAGGACGCCATACGCGTTGAGATGATCCATGATGGCACTGGCATCGCCTTGTTCGAGTGCAGTGAGTGCGCTGCGGACATGCTGGCGACCAATCTCATGTTCCTTATACATAACCGCCAGAATATCGGATCCTGCGTCAAAGTATTTGAACAGGATATCCTCTTCCTTGGCGTGGTGATATTTATCTGCATACTGCCGGACGAAATCAATCACCCCGGAAACAGTTTGGCGGGTGTCTGCATCGAGTCCCTGCTGAATCCTGATAGCCAGGGCAGGAATTCGGGCCAGCACACGCTTGATGTTGGTGTGTTCATTCACCAACGCCTGAAGAGGCGGGGAAAGTTTATTAGCGCCGGCGGGTGGAAGCTTGCGCTCGGTTTTAGGTAGTGCCATGGTGCGGCCGGGAAAAATCACCGCTGCAATTCCCGCGAACAGGGAGTGTTCTTGAGCTTCGGTCAAGTTATGGATGCTGACAACATCCTTTATTAGACAAGTTCCGACGCTGCAGGTCACGCACCCGATTCCCGCCGCTTCCAGAACGGCTCCCACGGCCGGATAGGCGGTAATCACATCCTTGATATAGAAGCCGACCACATCGGTCATGTTCGCCGGATTAATCTTTATATTTGCAGTCATTGATTCACCATCTTTCCCGTACTTGATGGGACCATGATTGCAGAGAGGTGGGCAGAAGACCTTGATGGAGATCAAGGAAATGGAAAGTAATGGGAACGAGAGGAAACGGGATTAAGGAGGTTGAATCCCGAATCGAATTAGAACTCGTCGGCGTTGGTAAGTTCTTTTTACATGCTATCCGTGGTAACAAGAAATATGTGAGGGCATCCTTCAGGACGGCAGGCCGGCATCGTGGAGCGCTTGGCCAAGGGTGGATGCTCCGCCGCCGGATGAGGTCTGGGCTACCGTCCAATCGCGGAGCTTTTCCAGTGCGGCCCCTTTACCAAGCGTCTCCTGACTCATGCTCAGGCCTTGGGCCATGGAGTTGGCTCGTCCAGTGGCAAACAATACGGCGGCACTATTGAGGGCGGTGAAGTCCGCGCAGGCACCGGTGTCGCGCCCCGCCAGCACGTGCAGGAAGCGGCGACGTTCCGTGATGAGATTTCCCGTGGTGGCAATGTCGGTGAAGGAGGCCGCTTTCAGGCCAAGATCTTCTGGCTCAAGCTGGTAAATCGAGGGAACGTTTTGTCCGGTAAATTCCCTGATAAACGTCGTCCCCGTAATGGATAACTCATCCATACCGCCGGGGTGCTGCCGGTCCTGCCCGTGTACGACCAGGCCGCGGACATAGCCCATGGCGGGCATGACTTCTGCGAGAAGGGGGAGAAGGGCTTCCGAGTAGACCCCGCGGACGGCGTGGGTCGGTCGGGCGGGGTTTGCCAGTGAAGCGGCGATATTGAGGGTGGAACCGAAGCGAATCTGGCTGAGGATACGCCCCAAGGCTGACGGATGAACCTTCCCGCTCATGCCGTTGTAGAGGCCTATGCCAGCACGGCGTATACTGCCGGTGACTGTTTCGATATCGCATTCCACGTCCACGCCGACAGACTCGAGGATATCCACTGTCCCACAGAAGGAGGTCAGGGCACGTGCCCCGTGGCGGGCCATCGCCACCCCACAAGCCGCCGCGACAATCGCAGCGGCGCTGCTCACGTTAAAGGTCTTAAGCTTGTCCATACCAGTTCCCGAGTTCTCGCACAGGATGTCGGGCAATGGGCCAGTTGCCAGAGTGGTGTCGAATTCAAGAATGGCCCGCCACGCTCCGACGATTTCTCCGGCGGTTTCCCGTTTGGCGACCAAAGCGGCGAGGAAGGCCCCCTGTTGGAGATCCGGTTGGCGATTTTCCAGGATCTCCTTGAAGAGACTGTAGGTTTCGGTTTCGCTCAAGTCCTGGCGGCAGATAAGTTTTTGAATCGCCTGTCCGAATGCCTTGAGATCAGTTTCGTTTGTGCTCATGGTGAGATATTTTTCCTGGTTATTTTGAGTTATGGGTAAATTAAAATTTTCATGCCGGTTCGACGCCGGACGAGATCGAGCCCTTCTGCGAGGCGGCTTAACGGGATGCGATGGCTGATAAGGTCGGCCACCTTCACCTTGCCGGAGCGGATCAGTTTCAAGGCGGCGACGCCATGGCGGTAGCTGCAGCCATAGGCGCCAACAAGGGTCTGCTCGCGATAGTGCAGGGTATTAAAATCCACTGACTGGCAAGATGAGGTGCGGGATAGGCCGGAGAAAATAACGAGGCGTCCGCGGGGTCCCAATCTGAGCCAGGCGTCATGATAGGCTTCGGGTGTGCCTACCGCCGGTATGGCGACATCAAGCGCCATGCCTGGGGGGAGGTCCTGCACGCCGCCAGCCAGGAGCCGTCGCCGGGGATCGGGCTCAATCACAATAGGAGTCGCCCCCATGGCTGCCCCGGCCCTGGCCAATAGCGTCCCTGCCGGGCCTGCGCCCCAGACACCGAGTTGTTCCCCGGCCGTGAGGTGAGCGAGTTCTAGGGCATTGAGACAGCAGGACAGGGGTTCGGCAAAGACGGCTGACTCGAAGTCCAGGTCGGAAGCCAACTCGATCAGGGAGGCGGCGGGAGTTGTGACGTATTCCGCGAATCCCCCGTCACGGTGAAAGCCCATGATTTGCATGTGCTCGCACAGATTTCCGGCTCCGGAACGGCAGGGTCCACAGGATCCGCAGCTGGTACCTGGATAGACATATACCCGCTTACCCAGCCAATCGAGGTCCGTACCGTCGCCTAGGGCATCGACCGTACCTGACACTTCCTCCGCCGGGATGCGGGGTAGTACCAAATCGCGGTGCCCAACTTCAATGAGCTTGAGGTCTGTCCGGCAGAGTCCGGCGAACGCCACTTTCACTCGCACTTCCCCGGGTGCGGGTGAAGGTGGTGGTAGGTTTTCGATTTCAAATGATCCGATCTGTCTGATTACGGCCGCTTTCATGCAGTTATCCTTCACACGTCCTCTATCGCGTTATGTCCAAAAATAAAAAAAGGTTCCGACGCCCCGGTATTAGCCGGCGCGTCGGAACCTTTTTCCATCAGATTCCTAAAAGTCTTGCGAGTGGACAGGTCTTCTGGCTTTCGGATCGGCATCGGGATCTTGCCTTCCCGGTCATGATTTCTGCGCCTGAACGCATGAACTCTGACCAGTGGCTGGTGGCTGCCCACCTCAAGAAACCCGACTCCCCGATTACAGCGACGGGATCGCTGCGGATTCTCACCGCATTCCGGGATGTCCACTACTCTTAATGCGGCCGGGAAGATAAAGGGGAATCAGGGGGCTGTCAATGGTCGTTTCCGCGTTGTCGTTTCCGAGTCTGTCCAGATGCAGACAACTCCTTGATGGCAACCAGCGAGAAAATGAAGATGCAATATATTCGTCCCGCAAGTGGAGCTTCGTGCCGGTTTGGCTCGGCTTAATCTCTATGCGAGAGCATATGCTCCATGGCGAGGATGGTTTTGCTGGCGGCCGCGCGAGAGAGGTCTGTCAGGTTTGTGCAGTGGTGATATTTATGCAGGAAATTGCTCAAGTGATCGTCGTGCCAGCCAAGCGCCTGTTGCAGGTGGCGAATGTAAAGCTTTTGTCGCAGGGTCAGGCCATTGGGATTGGTGGTGTAGTGTCGGCTACGGACCAGGAAGCGCATGAGTTTCCGGAACGAGTCATCGGTCAAGTTCTTGGATGAGTCTACGCCCGCTTCTCGTCGCAGGATTGCCCGGTATTCATCTTCGGAAAGGTTTAATTCCTCCTTCACGATGTGAATCAGGGCCAATTTTTTATGGTCCATGGCCGGCGTCTCCTTTCCCTCATTATTTTCCTGATGCGGCGATGGCTTGCATGCTTTCCCCTTGAACGAGTTCCACGAGAAAGGCCCAAAACGCTTCTTTCTCCAGCGTCTCGACAACTACCTGTGGAGGAAGAAAGCGTTGCATCTCATTAATAAAGGCTTTCCTCATCCTGGAATCGTTTTTTAAACTAACCATGCGCGCCTCAAGGTGTTTTGTGAATTCAGGGATGTTGCGCCGATGATCCGAGATTTTGGCAGGGATCAAGTTGAGCGGGAGTGCAATGCCTTGCTGTTTTAACCAGACGATATCCCACAGATCCCGATTCTTGATCCGGTTCGGGCGGAAAGCCAAGGCGAGCATTTTATCGGCAAGAATCTCTTCCCGGCTTTGCACTTGGATGATTAATCCTGAGGTTCCCATGTCAACGCCATAGAGATTTCTTAACATCATCGGCCTTCTATCGTGGCTGGGAATGGCACAAATATCAATGTGGATACGTTGTGGTGGTAAATCCCGCCTTTCAGGATGAGTGAGTAAAGTCATTTTCCAAGTATCTACCCCCGATGTTTCCTTAACCGGCTCATCGACTTGAACCTTCAGTGCATATTTCTTTTCCAGTCCCTCTACAAGAGTGCCGGCCAGTACGCCTAGTGTGTCACGTGTAAAGTTTTTTCCGCCAGTGAAATCAAGGTCTTCACTTAAACGCGGAGAGCCATAGCATGCCCGCAAGCAGGTTCCCCCAATGAAGGTCATGCCGGCAAGCAAACCAGCTGTACTCATTTCCCTCAGGATATCGTGATGAAGAAGTTCTTTTTCGACAACCGCCCGCACAGGAGTGAGTTCGGGTTTTGCGGTCATTGCCTGCTGAACCAAATGGTCAAATAAGTTCACGAGCCACCTCCCAGTTGATGAGATCCTTATTACGGCGGGTAGCACGCATATCCCTGAGGGCCAAGGATGGAGCCGCTCGCCAGAGTCGGCAAGTCGGATCATAAATGAGGCGGTCCGCTACGTCATCCGGCTTTTGTGTTGTGTGGACGAACTCAATGCGCCCGAAATCGCCGCAGTGGATCACGTTACTGCGGCCTGACGACATCAGGGTGATCCAGTTCATAGGGATCTGGGAAATGACCCCGGCATCGCTGAGGGCGGTTTCGAGACTGATATAGTTGAATTCACCAGCCCGCAGGAGCGCTGCCACATGAAACAACATCAGTCCACGTGGGTAGTCAGCTCGGGCGTAAAGATAGATGCCCCTGCAAATCCTCTTTATAATCCTCGACTTTTCGGCTCTACTGAGAAGTACCGCCATATCTTTTTGTAGAGGGAGCGCTCCCTGAAGATCTGATGATGAAAATAGATAATGCTCACCGTCAGCCAACTCTGCCAGCACTTGCTCTAACTGTTTCATCGGTTGCATTTGCATAACACTGTACACAAACTTTCATTATTTGCAATCTTATGTAGAGAAAGTTTCTGGCATGATAGTAAGTAGCGGAAGAGTCCGAAGCGTTTTGCCCCGGATCGAATGGCAGGTTAAAACGGGACGCTTAATCGGTTAAGTAATGGCGTTTTATGAACGCAGACAGTCGTTCAAAGCCTGTTCCCAATTCGGCAGAGGAGACCCGAATGTCTGGGAAAATTTATTGCAGCTCATGACGGAGTAGGAAGGGCGGCGGGCGGGTGTGGGATAATCGGAAGTAGTGATGGGGACGACCGGAATGTCGGCTGGTGTAAAGGCGCGGGTAAAGCCGTGCCAGGAAGTCTGTCCGGCGCATACACAGTGGTAGAGACCGCTGACTCCGGTCAAGTCGAAGGATCCATCCTGCGCCCGGACGTTTGAGAGGGCAGTGGCCGTGGCATCGGCAATGGTGCGGCACCAGGTGGGACAGCCAATCTGGTCGCTTACCACGCGCAGGGGTTTGCCTTCATTGGCGAGACGGCGCATGGTCAGCAGGAAATTCTTGCCCCTCAAACCATAGATCCAGGCGAGTCGGAAAATAAGGTGGGGGACGCCAGAGGCTTGGATGGCGCGATCGCCTTCCAATTTGGTGGCCCCATAGACGCTGAGGGGATGGGGTAGATCGGTCTCGACGTAAGGGTGCTGCTTGGTGCCATCAAAGACAAAGTCGGTGGAGTAATGGATCAACCCTGCGCCCAGCCGCAGGGCTTCTTCTGCCAGAAGGGTCGGGGCCTCAGCATTGAGTTTCCGGCACAGAACCGGTTCCGATTCGGCTTTGTCGACAGCGGTATAGGCTGCCGCATTGACGATCAGATTGGGCTTTGCCTCGCGAACAATCCGGACGATGGAGTCGGGGTCTGAGAAATCAATGGCAGGGTAGCAGACGGCGGTCACGTGCCCCAGTGGGGCCAGAGCCCGTTGCAACTCAAAGCCCACCTGTCCATCATGGCCAATTAAAAGAATGTTTTTCATTTTCCAGCTTTGTACCGGCGGATCAATTCATTCGTTGACGAATCGTGGGTCAAGGTTGCCTCTGAGGCTTGCAGTTCGGGGAGGATCTTGTTGGCTAACACCTTGCCCAATTGGACGCCCCACTGATCGAACGAGAAGACATTCCAAATCACACCTTGAACAAAAATCTTGTGTTCATAAAGGGCAATCAGTGAGCCCAGAATGCGGGGGGTCAGTTTCTCTGCCAGAATGGTATTGGTTGGCCGGTTGCCATTAAAGACTTTAAACGGGACCAACTTGGCAGGAGTACCTTCTGCGATGACATCCGTTTCGGTCTTACCGAACGCCAATGCTTCAGTTTGGGCAAAGAAGTTGGCCATAAACTTATCATGGTGATCCCCAATAGGGTTCAGGCTCTTGCTGAAGCCGATGAAGTCGCAGGGAATCAGCTTGGTCCCCTGATGGATCAGCTGATAGAAGGCGTGCTGGCCATTGGTGCCCGGTTCGCCCCAGATGACGGGACCTGTCTGCCATTGCACCGACTTGCCCTGTTTGTCGCAGCCCTTGCCGTTACTTTCCATGTCCGCCTGCTGGAAATAAGCCGCAAACCGATGAAGATACTGGTCGTAAGGGAGGATCGCATGGGTTTCGGCCCCTAGGAAATTGTTGTACCAGAAGCCAAGCAAAGCCAGCATAACTGGGGCATTTTGCTCCAGGGGGGCTTCGATAAAATGGCGATCCATGGCGTGGTACCCCTCGAGAAACTCGATGAACTTTTCAGGGCCGATGGCCAGCATAACCGGCAATCCGATGGCAGAACAGAGGGAGTAGCGGCCGCCCACCCAGTCCCAGAAGCCAAACATATTGGCGGTATCGATGCCAAAGGTGCTGACCTCGTTGGCGGCGGTGGAGAGTGCCACGAAATGACGGGCTACCGCGGCGGGATCCTTAAGCGTGTTCAGGCACCAGGCCCGCGCCGTTTCGGCGTTGGTCATGGTCTCCTGTGTGGTGAAGGTCTTGGAGGCGACAATGAAAAGCGTCTCTTCCGGATTAAGATCGCGCGTACATTCCGCGAAATGGGTGGCATCCACATTGGAGATGAACCGGAAGGTGAGATTACGGTCAGAGTAGGCCTTCAGGGCTTCATAGGCCATGACGGGGCCCAGATCCGAGCCGCCGATGCCGATATTAACGATGGTGCGGATGGGTTTGCCTGTGAAGCCAAGCCATTCCCCGGCGCGCACTTTACGGGAAAAGGCGGTCATTTTTTCGAGAACTGCATTCACTTCAGGCATGACGTCTTTGCGGTCAACTAGAATCGGGGTGTTGGCCCGGTTACGCAGAGCGATGTGGAGAACAGAGCGGTTCTCGGTCTGATTGATTTTCTTACCGCTGAACATATCCTGGGCAGCCTCAGTTATCTGGCAAGCACGGGCGAGGTCGAGCAGGAGTTTCAGGGATTCATCGTTGATCCGGTTTTTGGAATAATCAAGGTAGAGCCCGCAGACCTCCATGGCGAAGCGTTTTCCGCGGGTAGGATCATCACGAAAAAGATCCCGCAAGTGGGTGCCTTTGATGATCTCGGCGTTTTTTTTCAAAGCTTTCCACTCGGGGCGTTTATTCAAACGTATTGTTCTGGCCATTGACATTACTCCATAAAATCAGTGTTCAAAATGAATAACGGAAACAAGATGTAAATGAAAGGTTATTGATGATTTCTGCTGGGGATGAAGCAAAATTCAGAGGCGATAATATCGTGATTTTTTTCACGAACTATATCTAAATTATCAGGAAGAATTAAAAATGTTAATTATTTAACGTTAATCGTTTGACAAGATGAGAGGGGATACGTTATTCAGCTATTTCTCAATAATTAAAGGTGATAAAAAGGGAATACTTATGAGTAAACCAATGGAACAATTGCTTGAACTTCGACGGAAAGCCGAACAGCGGCTGCAAAAGGAGAAGTTAAGCTCAAAAATCCGGATTACAGTAGGCTCGGCAACCTGTGAAAATGCTGCAGGTGCCAATGAGGTCTTCAAGCGGGTCGAGGAACTGATTCACCAGCATAAGGTGAAAGATGTCACCTTGAGCCGTGTGGGTTGCACGGGCCGTTGCGACATGGAGCCGGTGATGACGGTGTTTGCCAAAGGTGCAGAGCCCATCAAATATAGTGCCATGAACCCTGAAAAAGTGGGGCAGTTTTTTGAGTCGCATGTTCTCAAAGGTGTGCCGGTCCAATCCCTTTCGATGCCCCGTGGGAAACGAGCAGGCGGGGAATTCCAGGAAGAGAAACTTTGGGCGGATCCACGGTTGGCCGATCGATTTTCCTCCGTGTTCGGCGATGTGGACTTCTTCGGCAAGCAGATGCGTGTGACGTTGCGTAATTGCGGTGTGATTGATCCCGAGAGCCTGGATGAATATCTTGTCGTCCGCGGGTATCAGGCAGCGGTGAAGGTGCTGACGGAGATGAAGCCGCAGGACGTTGTGAATTCGATAACCAAGTCCGGTTTGCGCGGGCGCGGCGGCGGTGGATTCCCTACTGGCGTGAAATGGAACTTTGCCTCGGTTCAGAAGAGCGAAGATAAATACATCATCTGCAATGCTGACGAGGGCGATCCCGGTGCATTCATGGATCGCAGTACCATTGAGGGTGACCCCCATACCATCGTTGAGGGGATGATCATTGGCGGTTATGCAATTGGTGCGAAACAGGGGTATGTCTACATCCGTGCGGAGTATCCTCTGGCCATCAAACGGCTTGAAGTTGCCATCGATGCGGCTCGCAAGGCTGGTTTCCTCGGAAAGAGCATTTTCGGAACCGACTGGGATTTCGATATCGAGATCCGGTTGGGCGCAGGTGCTTTTGTGTGCGGTGAAGAAACCGCTTTAATTCGATCCATCGAGGGCGAGCGGGGCATGCCCCGTCCACGGCCACCGTACCCGGCGGTTTGCGGTTTGTGGGGCAAGCCCACGGTCATTAACAATGTTGAAACGTTTGCCAACATTCCTGTGGTCATTCTGGATGGTCCCGAGTGGTTTGCATCCATTGGTACCGAAAAGAGTAAGGGCACGAAGGTGTTCGCACTGGCAGGTAAGGTTTGCAATACCGGACTGGTCGAAGTACCTATGGGCACTACCCTGCGTGACGTAGTCTACGGGGTCGGCGGCGGAATCCGGGACGGCAAGAAATTCAAGGCGGTTCAAACGGGTGGTCCGGCCGGGGGATGTCTTCCGGACTCGTGTCTTGATACCCCGGTTGATTACGAATCGCTTACGGCGGCTGGTTCCATGATGGGCAGCGGCGGGATGATCGTGATTGATGAGGATTCCTGCATGGTGGATATGGCGCGGTTTTTCCTGGATTTCACCCAGGATGAATCCTGCGGCAAATGCACACCCTGTCGGGAAGGCACGAAGCGCATGCTTGAGATCCTCCAGCGGATTGTGGACGGCAAGGGGGTCGAGGGTGATATTGAGAAGCTCCTTCGCCTGGGGGATACCATCAAGCGGACATCCCTGTGCGGGTTGGGTCAGGCATCGCCGAATCCCGTGATCAGCACGATCAAGCACTTCCGTGGAGAGTACGAAGCGCATATCCGCGAGAAACGTTGCCCTGCCGGGGTCTGTAAACACCTGCTTTCTTACACCATTATTGCTGAGAAGTGTATCGGGTGTGGGGCCTGTAAACGAAAATGTCCTGTGGCTTGCATTAGTGGGAAGCCGAAAGAGGTTCATACCATTGACGCCTCTCGATGCATTCGATGTGGGCAATGTTTTGAAGCATGCAAATTTGATGCGGTGAAGAGGAAATAGTTATGACAACAGAAAAAAAAGTAACTTTATGGATTGATGGTGTCAAGGTGACGGTGCCTGAAAAGAGCACTGTTCTTCAGGCCGCGCGATCCATCAATATTGATGTTCCCAGTCTTTGTTATCACCCGGATCTGAGTGTCGTGGGTGCCTGCCGGGTTTGTCTGGTGGAAGTGGAGGGTCAGCGTAATCCGGTCGCATCCTGTTCCTTCCCGGTCGCGGAAGGCATGAAAGTTAAGACCTCATCCACGTTGTTGCGCCGGTTGCGTCGCGATGTGGTGGAGCTGATTCTGGACAATCACCCGATGGATTGCCAGACCTGCGGACGCAATGGGACGTGTGAATTGCAGAAGCTGGCCTATGATCTAGGTGTGCGCGAGCGGTTGTTCCAGGGTGAACGCAAGCATTTTGAGAAGGACGAGTCGTCGCCGGTTCAACGTACCCCGGATAAATGTATTCTGTGCGGGCGGTGTATCCGCGTCTGCGGAGAAGTACAGGGAGTCCACAATCTGGGCGTCCAGAACCGTGGTTTCCACAACGTGGTGGCGCCGGCGCACGAGTGCAATATGATTGACTCTGTTTGCATCCATTGCGGACAGTGCGTCAACGTCTGCCCCACGGCGGCGTTTACCGAACAGGATGCCACCGAGTCGGTGTTTGAAGCCTTGGCCAACCCCGACTTGCATGTTGTTGTGCATACGGCTCCGGCTATCAGGGCCACGATTGGGGAAGGATTTGGGTTCAGGCCAGGAACCCCGGTGACCGGAAAACTGGTGACGGCCCTTCGGCGTGCCGGGTTCCACAAGGTGTTTGATACCAACTTCGGCGCCGACCTGACCATTATGGAGGAGTCCGCTGAATTCATCACCCGAGTCCAGAAAAAAGAGCGGCTCCCGTTGATCACCTCCTGCTCGCCGGGCTGGGTGAACTTCATGGAGCGTTTCTACCCGGAGTTGATTCCGCTGACTTCGACCTGCAAATCGCCCATGAGCATGCTGTCAACACTGCTGAAGACCTATTATGCGCAGCAGATGGGGATAGACCCGAAGAACATCTTTGTGGTGGCGGTGATGCCTTGCACGGCGAAAAAGTTTGAGGCCAGTCGTCCCGCCCATATGGCTCCGTGGGGCAAGCCCTACACGGATGCCGTGCTGACCACGCGCGAATTGATCTGGATGCTGAAATGCCTCGGGGTGGATTTCCATAACCTGGAAGACGGTATGTATGACTCTCCGCTGGGCGTCTCATCCGGTGCGGCCGACATTTTCGGTGCCACGGGCGGCGTGATGGAAGCGGCGCTTCGTACGGCGTATGAGAAGATTACAGGTCAAGAACTTGAAAATCTGGATTTCGAGAATGTCCGTGGCGTTGAGGGGGTCAAGGAAACCTCTGTTGAAATCAATGGCATGACGATTAATATTGGGGTGGCTAACGGGTTACAGAATGCCAAGCATCTCCTGGATCGCGTGGTGAGTGGTGAGAAACTATACCATATCATCGAGATTATGGCGTGTCCGGGCGGGTGTGTTGCGGGTGGCGGCCAGCCGTATCCGCCGAATGGGATGCATGTGCTGGATCCTGAACTGGGCCGCTTGCGGGCGCGGGCGCTCTATTCAATCGACGGAAGCAAGTCCCTGCGGAAGTCGCATGAGAACCCGGCTATTGAGTTGTTGTATGAGAATTTCCTGGGGGCGCCCAACAGCCATCTTTGCCATGAGTTGTTGCATACCCACTATGAACCCAAGTATCCAAGAGGTGTGAAATGAAGTCAGAGTTGTATAAAAAGGAACAGGACAAGGCCAAGGCGATCTTTCCGGAATCGATTGTTAGCTATATTGCGGAATGTTCCACAAAGAAAAATGCTGACAGTCACCTGATCTCCGTTTTGCATAAAGTGCAGGATCACTTTGGCTTTCTAGCCAAAGAGCATATGGATGCCGTGTCCGTCCTGATGCAGATTCCCTCGACCAAGGTCACAGGCGTGGCAAGCTTCTATCACTTCTTCAACTTTACCCCCCGGGGTAAGCACCGGATTTCCCTCTGCATGGGAACAGCGTGCTTTGTGAAGGGTGCAGGGCTTGTGATGAGCAAGCTAAAAGACCTGCTAGGCATTGATGTGGGCCAGACCACGGCGGATGCCCAGTTCTCGATCGATGTTGCCCGATGTGTCGGGGCCTGCGCCCTGGCACCGGTAATGATCGTTGATGAGAAAGTTTATGCCGGGGTCAAGCCAGAGCAGGTGGCCAAGATCCTTGCGGAATACGGGTTCGATCCGAAAAAAGCAAAAGCGTAAGTCTTCCCTGATAGCCTGTTGAACGCCACGGCTCAGCCGGAGGCTTCGCCCTACCTTGAGGAATCACTCGTATTCCGGTAGGGCGAGGCGTCCCTGCCGAGCCGTCTGGGGCGGTTTATTTTCAGGGCGATTTGACAGTTGCCCTCAGGTCAGGTAATGTATTTCCGTGCTGGTGAGTTGTCGTAAGTCCCCCGCTGGCGATCCCCCCCCTGAAAGTAAATAAGCAAATATGTATCGACCTGACCTTATTCGAAATGTTGCCATTGTAGCGCATGTTGACCATGGCAAGACCACCCTTGTTGATAAACTGTTCCAGCAGAGCGGTATGTTCCGAGACAACCAGGCGGTCGCAGAGCGACTGATGGACTCTATGGATCTTGAGCGTGAACGCGGCATCACCATTGCCTCCAAGAATGGCTCCTTTCAGTACGGGGAGCATACGATCAATATTATCGATACGCCCGGACATGCCGACTTCGGCGGACAGGTTGAGCGCGTATTACAGATGGCTGACGGCGCGCTGTTGCTGGTGGATGCTCAGGAGGGGCCGATGCCTCAGACGTTCTTCGTGTTGAAGAAGGTGCTGGCGCGTAATATTCCCGTGATTGTGGTTGTGAATAAAATCGACAAACCTGCGGCCCGGATTGATTGGGTGGTCAATCATGTGTTTGACCTGTTCGTAAAGTTGAATGCCCATGATGCAGCCCTCGACTTTCACACCATTTATGCCTCCGCCATCGGCGGGTTTGCATCGGCTGATTCTCATACACAGGGCACGGATATGCGGCCCATACTTGACGCCATCATCAAGTATATTCCCATGCCGAGTGGCGATGTTGATGCGCCACTCCAATTGCAGGTGAGCTCTATTGACCATTCACCGTTTATGGGACGGTTGGGTATTGGTAAAATCACTTCAGGCTCCATCAAGGTGGGTATGCCCGTGGTGGTGGCTAATATGGCGGGTAAGTTAGCCCCCACGCGCATTACCAAGCTTTATCGCTTCAATTGTAATCAGAAGGTTGAGACGGAACATGCCGGACTGGGAGAAGTGGTCGCTGTAGCCGGGCTGGATACGGTGGCGATTGGCGATACCTATACAGATCCGGAGTCTCCCCGCCCCGTGGCTTCGATCCCGGTTGATCCGCCCACGCTTTCGATGAATTTCATTCCCAACAACTCCCCGTTTGCCGGCACCGAGGGCACTTTTGTCACCTCGATTCATGTTGCCGATCGACTGAAGCGGGAAGCCCTGTACGATGTGGCGTTGGAGGTTGAGGTGCTGGCCGACGGATCCGGGCATAAGGTATCCGGGCGTGGTGAACTCCATCTATCCATTCTGATTGAGAAGATGCGGCGGGAAGGCTATGAATTCCAGGTTAGCTGTCCAAATGTCATTTACCGGCAGGTGGACGGCAAAATGCTTGAGCCGTATGAAGAGCTTACGATTGATGTGGCTGAGCAATACATGGGGACGGTGATCGAGAAACTCGGGGCGCGTAAGGGTATCATGCTTGAGATGGAGAAGGGCACCGGAATGTCGCGGCTCAAATACCGGATTCCCACGCGGGGTCTGCTCGGGTTTAAGTCCGAGTTTATGTCGGACACCAAAGGGATGGGGGTATTGACGTATATTTTCCTCGAATATGGTCCCTTTGCCGGGGAAATGCGTAAACGCAGAAATGGCGTATTGATCTCCATGGACACCTGTTCCACCGTTTCATTTGCGCTTTTCAATTTGCAGAAGCGGGGCAAGCTGTTCATGGGACCAGGGATTCGGGTCCAAAAGGGGCAGATTGTCGGTGAGCATTGCCGGGATAACGATTTGACCGTCAATCCGGCCAAAGGCAAGCAGCTCACTAATATGCGTGCGGCGGGTTCGGATGAGAATATCATTCTCACACCGCCGACCCAGATGAGTCTGGAAGATTGCATTGCCTATATCAACGAGGATGAACTGGTTGAAGTCACACCCAAGACTGTTCGATTGCGAAAAGATCCGAGAGTTCGCAAGGCCGTTAAAGCCCAGGAAGATTGAGCGTGTTTCTGAATTTCGATCATTGATTAATGATGCTTGAATTTTTTGGACAGGCTCTTCATAATTCATACCTAATCAGATCGTTGCGGACGATAGGGTGATGGGGGAGCATGAGTTATTACAAACTACTAGGCCTGAATGATGAGCCGTTTTCTACGAGCCCAGATCCTTCCTATTTTTTTCAGTCGGCTCAGCATAAATCGGCTCTGACGCGTCTGCGTATCGCGCTCAATCTCAAGCGCGGCCTCAGCATTATTGTGGGCGACCCGGGGACTGGAAAGACGACGCTGAGTCGGAAGCTTTCACAAGTCCTTAGTAATGATGAGGATGTGTGTTTCTCGATGATCCTGAATCCGTATTTCAGGACGCAAAAACAATTTCTTTCACGGTTGGTTTCTATTCTCCATGCCCCCATAGATCCTAAAAAAACATCGGGGCTGGACTGTATCGAAGCGGTGGAGCAATTTCTTTACAAAACCGGGGTTCAGGAAAAGAAACGTGTTGTTTTACTGATTGATGAGGCGCAACTTTTGCCGCCGTACGTGCTTGAGATCTTGCGAATTTTATTAAACTACGAGACGAATGAGTTTAAAATTCTTCAATTAGTTCTGGTGGGGCAGATGGAACTGGTGCCGGTGTTGAGCAAAATGCCGAACTTTTGGGATCGTATTGCGCTGAAATGTGTAATTAATCCCCTGAATTTTGATGAGGCCAAAGAACTGATCAACTACAGGCTTTTACAGGCAGGTTATCACGGGGCCGGGCTGTTCAGGGATGATGCTATACGATTGATTCACACTCATACGCGGGGCTATCCGCGGCAAATGTCCATTCTCTGCCATAATCTTTTAGAGATGCTTGTGATGAGGGAACGGTCCGTTATTGATGAGGCTCTGGTAAGGGAGGTGCTGGCTGAAGAGCTGCGCCCTGTTTCTGGGGTTGTCGAGCCGGTGCCGATTGTGTATTAAGTCAGGGATTATTTATGAGGGTATTAATCAACATATGACACCAGAGGAAAAACTTCTGGCATTGATCCAGCAGGATAAGCGACAAACGGGAACCGTTACGCCGCAAGAGAAACTGTTGGCGTTGATTGAGCAGGATAAGCAGAAGCCGGAGCCCTCCCTTCCGGTTCCGGTTCAGCCCGTTGCCACAGCTGTACCGATCCCAGTCGCTAAGCCGATTCCCGCCCCAGTGGCTGTAGCCGCCCCGCCTGCGGCTAAGCCGGATCCTATTCCGGCCCCCGCAGTCGTGAAGGCCGCTCCTGTTGTTGCAGCACCTCCGCTGGAGATCAAACAGACTCCTGCGCCCGTGAAGGCAGCTCCCGTCGTTGTCCCTCCGGCAGAGACCAAGAAAACACCTCTGGTCGTAATGCCCCCCGCCCCCGCACAGAATACTTCGACTCCGACGGCCAAGTCTGCGACGGTGCCCGTAATAGCTCCACAACCTGTCAGTTTGCCGACTCCTGCTCCCTCCGCTCCCCAGCCCATGCTATTCCCGACAATTCGCATATCGGGGGTGACGATCACGAATCGGGTTTTAGCGGTAATGGTGGTGCTGTTGATTGTAGCGGTTTTCTGCAGTGTCGCGGGAACCCAGCGTGGCGTTGATAATGAAATTCAAAAACAGATGAATGGCGCGGGAGAAATGTCGGTCACCCCGGTTGCAATTTCTGATGAGCCGGTTCCTGCGGCAGAATTTTTTCTGGAAAAAGTAAGCACGAGGAACTTTTTCTCCCCCAAAACGGCTGAAAAAGGCAAAACTGGCGCAGATGTACCGGAGACGTTGGGGCTGGCTAAAGATTTGAAATTGGTTGCGGTGTCAATGGATGCCGCAACGGCATCTGAATCCATGGCGATTATCAAAATCAAGGCTGATTCCAAAACGTATTTTGTGAAAATCGGGGAAAATGTTGGCGATACTGGGTTTGTTCTGACAAAAGTATTGGCTGATCGCATTGTGCTAAAACAGCGGAAGCAGGAATTTGAGCTGAAATAAAAGGGTAATATGAATAAATACCGATATAGAGCGTGTCATGCCCTGCGGTTGAGTTTTGTGTGGGCATTGGTAATGGCGGTGTTTTCTGTCGGGGCGCAGGCTCAGATGGCTGATACTGCGATGCCGGCGGTAATCGCGCAGATACCCAGTCAAAAACCGCATATGATTAGTGAATATCATTTGCCTGGACTGGAAAAAAAGATCTCCCTCGACCTGCTTGAGTCGATGGATGTTGTGGATCTTCTGAAATTTCTGTCCGTCAAGGCTGGCCTTAATATCATTATCGGTAAAGATGTCGCCGGATCCAGCAAGTTGATGATCAAAGATGTGACGATCGCGGATGCAATGGAGATCGTTCTCGCCGCGAACAGTCTGGCATATGAAATCCAGGGAACCATCATCAAGGTGATGACAGACAAAGAGTATCGGGAGCTTTACGGCGAAGGTTTCTATGAGCGCAAAAAGGCCAAGATTATTTCACTCAAGTCATCCATTCCAAGTCAGATGGCGCAGTTGCTGGAGCAAGTCAAGAGTACGATGGGAAAAATTGTTTTTGACGATAGCACAGGGAATCTGGTGTTAATTGATACGCCTGAAAAAATACGGGAGATGGAAGACGTTATCAGTAAGGCCGAACTGCCTTCCTTTCAGCGGGCGTATCCCACGGTAACCACCAATTTTGTGCTGCAATATGCAGTACCGGAAAAAATTGAGCCCCTAGTGACGCCCATGCTCACGAAAATTAAGGACGCCAGCATCGGGCAACTGAAGATTGACGCGCGCACCAAGACGCTCATTGTGACGGATCTTCCCAATGTGGTTCAAAAAATTGGTGATCTGATCGCCATGTTTGACCGGCCTCAGAAGCAGGTCTTTATAGAAGCCAAAATTATTCAGGTTCAACTGTCGGATTCAATGACTTTCGGGGTTAATTGGGATTATCTGTTTCAGGGGCTCGATCCGCGTTTTTCGTTGGCCCCGGCTTCGAGAATGATTCCCGGTGTGGATTCCGCTTCTGCCGTAAATGCTGTGGGAGGGAGTGTGACTTATCACACTATCGCCGCCGGAGCGGACTTGAATATGATTGTGAAGGCCTTGTCCACGGTGGGGAAGACGAAATTACTGCAGAATCCTCACATTGCCGCCCTGGATGGCAAAGAGGCGATGATTAAAGCGATTACTACCGAGCCTTATTCTGAACTGCAATATGAGACGGGAAGCTCGAATATTGTTGGGAAAACGTATAAGTTTGTCGAAGTTGGTGTGACGCTGGGCGTAACACCGCATATTAATGAACTGGGTTTCATTACTTGCGAAATCCGTCCGGAAGTCAGTTCTGTGCTTAGATGGTATGATTCCGATCCATCAGCAGGGGCCCAAAATTCCGGAGTTCCTGTGGTTAAAAAATCATTTGCCGAAACAAGCGTTAGTGTTAAGGATGGGGTTACCATTATTATTGCGGGTATGATTGATGAGAGCCAGACCAAGATGCGCTCACAAATACCTTTTTTGGGTAGTATCCCGCTTCTCGGTGTACTTTTTCGGTATGATGATACAAAGATTGTAAATTCCGAGACTATTATTCTTCTGACACCCCGCATTGTGACCGGCGACAAATTCTTCGAACGCAGTCGAGATATGAAAAAGCCTGTAAAAGGGGCGATCCCCTCGACCGGCCTAACCGCCGCTGAATTTGTGCAGTAAGAGGATCCAGGTTATTCTTCTTTTTTGATGCAGAATGGGAAATGAGGGTCTAAACGAGTGACTCAAGCCGTAAAATACTTCGTCATATTGTTTGCCTTTAGTTTATCTCTGCCAGTTTATGCCCAAACTTCTGCCGTACCTGCCCATATTGATGCCTCTATTTATCAACGTGTTGTAGATGAAAACCTGGATTTGCGAAAAGAGCAGGCTCGGATAGACGGTGAAATGGGCATTTTGCGCCGGAAAAATGCCAGTCTTCTACTTGATATTCAAGATCTTGAACGAAAACGCGATCAACTTTCAGCTTTGGTTGCTCAGCTCAAGACCCCGGATGAATTAACGTCTCAAATGGCGCGCCTCAACGCTGAAAAGGTGGTATTAGTCCGCGAAATAGAGCGTTTGAGGGAGTCGCTTGCAGCAAACGCTCCCCCAATGACCAATACCCCGGTTGTCTCGGTGACTCCCGCACCGAATTCCGATCTGTTTAGAAAGTTAGAGCGAGAAAATGCTGACTTGCGTCAGGATATGGCGAAAGCCCGAGCTGCAGGTATCAATGAGTCGGTCGCAAAAGAAATAGTTCAAAAAAGTGAGATTGCGCTCAAGGCTGAAGTGGCCAGGCTGACCGCTCAATATAAAGACACTGCCGCAGAGCTTGAGTCTTTGCGGCGTCGTGAGACGGGCCTAAAAAGGGCCATGACTGAGCAGGCAAAAAAAGCCTTTGACGCTGAACAAGCCAGGAATAAGGCCCTCGACGCGCAGGTTAAAAAGGATGAAGAAGCCCGGGAGGCCAAGCATAAGGCGATAGAGGCCGATGCCGCTCTTGAAAAGCTCAAAGCTCAAACCGCCCCTCCTGAAAATTCTGCAACTCAGAGTAGTAATGCGCCAACCGTTTCCGACCTGATGGCGGCGGCGCAAAAAAGTCTTTTGACGGGGCAAATTAGGGACGCTGAAAAGCTTTATCTTCAGGCGTATAAAAGCGAACCTAGGAATGCATCCATCAGTTACAATTTGGGAGTGCTCTACGGTGACTATCTTAAGGATTACGAAAAGGCGGCAAAATATTACCGCAACTATCTGGCCCTGGCGCCTAAGGCTGTCGATGCCGATGTGGTCCGTTCCTGGCTCATAGATATGACCGCCAAGGCAAAATGGTGAGAACCCCCTTTCTATGAGGCGGGAAATCAAACTGATAATTCTGGTGTTTGCCCTGGTGGTGGGGCCGGCCATCGCTTTGTCTTTTTTAGCTGTCCGGGTTCTCGAAAGTTGGCAACTTGTTCTGCAGAAGAGGATGGCCGGTGAAGCTGGTCATGTGCTAGATGAAGCTGTGGCGGCGTGGAATCACGAATTAACGGCGCTTCGCGCCATGCCGGATTTCCCTGCCAATCATACTAAGCCCTCAAATATGTGGGTCGCCCACGCCTCCGAATTAAGCCTTCAGCATTCATGGCTAGATGGGTTATTTGTTACCCGGGGTGGTGCTGAAATGGTGTACCCCCCGGTTGAGCCCATTGCTCCCCCGATTGAGCGTGATGTTACAAGTGCTGAACAGGCCGGCCCTTTGTCTCAGGTTGGAGCGTATCTTGAGCAGGGGGATATGGCGGCGACGATCAAATGTCTGGAACTGGTGGCGGAAAACAGGAGTCCGGAGTCCGGAGTCGGAACGCGGAATGCAAAGAACGAACGCGGACAAAGAGACTCTGATGAGGGGTTTCGCTATGATTTGATTGCTCTTAAAAGGCTGGCAACCATTTATGAGCTTCAGGGCCAGACGGCAAAGGTTTCGGAGATCAGGTTGAAAGTCCTGGAGGAGATGCTGCGCCGATATGATGAATTGGTGCCGCTCCAGCGGGAGTCAATGATTGAGTGGCTGGAATGTGCAGGGCTGCAAGGGGGGGAGGCTTCTGGGTTACAGTCCCAATGGCGGGAACGAATGCGGTTAAGGACAATGAAGCCGGATGAGCGGACAAGAGTGGGGAATGGCATTCGGATGATGGAGTCGACAATTCCTGATTCGGGATGGCTCACGATGCGCGTACAGGAGGCCGATTTCCTTGTCACTAAGCTCCCGCAGCCTGGGACTACTTCCCTGGTTTTGGCTTTGCAGTTTGATGAGCACAAGTTAATTGAGCACTTGAACGCCCTGTTTGCGATTGCGGTCAGCAATACGGAGATTCGGGTGAGGTGTCAGATTCGGGATGAGGGAGAGGCGGGACCAATTCTTGCGGTTCGACAATTACCGACACCCTTTGAGGCCATGTCTCTGGTGGCTACTCCCGAGGACGTTCCGGCTTTTGTGGCGAACGCTCGACTTCAGGCAAGGTTATATCGTGGGGGTGGTCTGTTGTTGTTGATCAGTGTGGTGGCTGGCATTTGGCTGGTATGGCGCGAAGCCGCCCGAGAGATTCAACAGGCGGGGGAGCGCAGCGCCTTTGCGGCGGCGGTTTCACATGATCTGCGGACCCCGCTTTCTTCCATGAGAATGTTGGCTGAAAGCTTGTACATGGGAAATGTCACTGACACGAACAAGCAAAAAAAGTTTCTGGGCACCATTATCAAGGAGAGCGATCGGTTGAGTAGGTTGACCGATCGGGCGCTCTACTTTATTCGCTACGGGCAGGGGGCATTACGATACCAATTTACCGAGGGTGATCTGGGAGGAGTGGTCAGGGAGACCGTTGAAACTTTTGCAGTGGGAGCGAGTGGGGAGGTAAAGATCGGGATTGATATCCCTTCCCAGCTTCCGTCGGTGAAATTTGATGCTGGGGCCATAGAGCAGGTGGTGTATAACCTACTGGACAATGCGGTCAAGTATTCGCGTAAAGAGGGAGAGGAGCGTGGAGTTCCGAGCTCCGAGCCCCGAGGGGCAGGGGACGATGGGTTAATCAATGTTAAGCTATTCGTTGAAGGGGGGCAGGTTGTACTCTCTGTGGAAGATCATGGCGTAGGGATGACTCCGGAGGAGGTGCGGCAGGTCTTGAAGCCGTATGCGCGCGGAAAGAATGCGGGACGGCAGAATGCCAGAGGGCTCGGCCTCGGGTTGGCATTGTGCCAGCATATTGTGCAAGCTCATGGGGGCAGTATTCAGATTCAAAGTGAACCCGGGAAAGGGTCGAAATTTAAAATAATTCTGCCGGGATGAAATAACCAATGAAACGACAATATTCCGTATTGATTATTGAGGATGACGAGTCGTTGATGCTGGGGTTGGAGGAAAATTTAAATGTGGCCGGGTATCGCGTGATGACCGCTGCCAGCGGTGGTGCGGGTCTCAAACTCGCCATTGACCGCAAGCCCGACCTGATTTTACTCGATCTCAACCTGCCTGATCTCGGTGGCTATGAGATCTGCAAAAATCTGAGGGAGCAGCGTAACCCGGCGGCCATCATCATGTTGACAGCTCGTAAAGAGGAGTCGGATAAATTACGTGGCTTTGAATTGGGCGCAGACGATTATGTGACAAAGCCCTTTAGTGTGAAAGAGTTGCTGGCGCGGGTGAATGCCATCCTGATGCGGGCTGACCGCAAAGTTGAAAAAGGAGTCCAATTCAGGTTTGGGGATTTTGTATTGGATATGGATACACGTGCTTTGACTACAAAAGGAAAAAACGTTGAGCTGACGCGTACGGAATTTGACTTGCTGGCGTATATGCTGGCCAATGAAGGCAAGTCACTGTCCCGTGAGACGTTATTGCGGGATGTGTGGGGTACGGAATATTACGGGACGCAGCGGTCGCTGGATACTTTTGTGGCGATGCTACGTTCGAAAATCGAAAAAAAATCAAATGCCCCGAGGCACATTCTGACCGTACATGGGGTGGGCTATAAGTTCTTTTTATGATTTCCTTGATCTATACGCCTGATTTGCTCACGGCTCACACGAGGTTCGCCCTCCAGGTGAATCGCTCGATTCATGGGCTTGTCGTCGTGCTCTTGCTTTGCGGGTTTTCTTCCTTTGCTGAGACTAATGCGTCTCTTGCTTTGCGTTATGCGCGGCTCTATGAGCGGGAGCTACTAGGCGAGCAGTCGGGATTGGTTCAGGACTATCGTGCGTTATACGCTTCTGCCCGGGGAGTGGACACAGAGCTTGCTGAAAAGAGCTTGTACCGAATTGGGGTGTGCGAAAAGAAGTTGGGGCGGATGGCGCAAGCTCGTGCTGCATGGCGAGAACTTGCAGACACATTCCCCTTAAATGATCCCGTTGTATCGACTGCCCGAGACCTGCTTAAGGCGCTGGAATGGGAAATGGATAAGGTTCTAATTTCGGGGGTTGTGCGCGTGCCTGCGGTGGAAGCCGGTGGATTGCCGGCTGGCAGGAGTATTGTTTTCGCCGGTGAATGGGGTAATGAGCCCCCTGTATTAACGGGTGTGGATGGTGCTTTCAACATAGGGCGGCGAGCGGCTGGATCTTTGCCGGATGGGCGCAGTTATGGCCTCATTTATGTGGAACATGCTACGTCATCACTTATTGGGGCGGATGTATGGATTGGGTCCAGTACAACGGGCCTGACGGTTTCATTGTCTGTGCCGGTCACCTTGGTGGGGTGGGTGGTTGATCGATCTGGCAGTCCCGTTGCCGGGGCGCGGATTCGTGTTACCGGATTCAAAATGGTGGCTGCAGCTTCTTCAGCCTCAAGGTATCCTGTGCCTTTGCCGGTAGACCGACTTATCCCTCCCATCTATTCTGGCACGAATGGCACGTTTGTCGCGGAGAGGCTTCCCGCAGGATTGCGTTATGAGCTGGCTCCCGAAAAGCCCGACTATCGTGTGGTTCTGAAAAGTGATGTCATTGGTTTTCAAGGTGCCAACAGCGTAATAACCGGATATGCGAACAACTTATCAACTCAACAACTCAGCAATTTGTATGAAAATATCACCTGGCTCAGAGGAAACTTGGCAATGGGGGCACCGTTTCGCTGGGATGAATTTCGGGGGCGTGTTGTGGTATTCCATTTTGGTTCTGTTTATGGGGAGGCCTCTTTACGGTCGCAATATCCGGACGAGGGCGGGGTGTTGTCCCGCTTGGTAGAGCTATATGGGGGACGTGGCTGTCTGTGTTTGTGGGTGCTGCCGGAGGGCGAAGGAAAGGGTGAAGCCGCTCAGATGGCTTTGGGGCTTTATCCGGATTTGCCAGTGGGGGTGATGGGGGAAGAAAGTCGAGAGATGAGCGTCGAAAAGCAGGAGTCGGGAAAATGGGATTGGGCGAGAGTAAGCGGAAACGTGGTGGTAGGGCGCGATGGGCGCATTCAGGCTGTCTGTTCTGACCAGCAGGTGTTTAAGGCGGCAAAAAAGGCCCTTGAGGAGTTTTTTTAATTATCCCTTATTGAGGGATAAAACTTCTTGTTATTGGGTCTTATAATAGGATAATTTTAAAACATGAGGGCTGTGTTCGAAAATCTTATTGATGACTTTTATGACCGACCGTTGCCCACATTAGTGCATCGTGAGAGGGCTATTACAGTTCTGCCGGGCAAGGCATCGGTGGTATTGGGAATGAGGCGGAGCGGCAAGACCTGTCTGTGTTATCAGTATATGACTGAACTAATGGCAGCTGGTACCCCAAAGGATCGGCTGCTTTATCTGAATTTCGAGGATGATCGGCTGCTGCCGATGAAAATTGAGGATATGGATGGAATCCTTGCGGCCTATTTCAGGCGTTATCCTGAAAACAAGGAGCATTCTTGCACGTTCTTTTTTGATGAAATTCAGGCAGTACCGGGATGGGAGCATTTTGTGCGTCGTCTTCTGGACACCGAAAACATCACGGTGGTTGTTACAGGCTCCTCATCGCGTATGCTCAGCCGTGAAATTGCGACATGCCTGCGGGGTCGTTCTTATGCTACGGAGGTTTTCCCCTATTCGTTCAGGGAATTTCTCAGCTGTCATCATGGGGAGGATGTAGAGTTGAATAGTCCACGCTGGGGTGCGTCGCGACGCGCCCGGGTGCAGCATGCGGCTGAGCAGTATCTTAAACTCGGTGGCTTTCCCGAGGTCCAATATTTTGCGGATGAGCAACGCCGGCAAGTGGTACGCAATTATGTGGACGTGGTGTTGCTGAGGGATGTACTTGAGCGGTATGGCGAGACCAATGTGACTGCGCTCCGGGCATTGATTCATCAATGTTTAGCCGCGCCAGCCAACCGTTTCAGTGTCACCAAGTTTTATAACAGTTTAAAAAGTCAGGGTATTGCGTGCTCCAAGAATACCTTGTATGACAATCTGGCCCAACTTGAGGATGCTTATTTGCTGGGGCGAGTGCCGGTATACAGTCGGTCGGCTGCTGTTCGACGTGTCAACCCGGCCAAGATCTATGCAAGTGATGTGGCCCTCCCCTCAGCGTTTAGGCAGCCTGGGGTTGAAGACAGCGGCTATCTTCTTGAGAATATGGTGTGGAGCCATTTGCGGGCGCGGGGGTTGGATTTATCCTATTATCTCTCGGCTGCGGGATTGGAGACTGATTTTGTTTGCCGAAAAGACGATCAGGATGAGGCGCAGTTGATTCAGGTCTGTTGGTCATTACGGGATGAACAGACTCTGGCGCGTGAGGTAAGTTCGCTGAAATCAGCCATGAACGAACTTAAGGTGACTAAAGGCTTGATTGTAACTTGGATGGAGGAGGCAAACCCTTGCGCCGAGATCACGGCGATACCCTTTTGGAAATGGGCGGTGGAGTGTTAGTTTTCAGTTTTATGGAGGACTTATATGATAAATAACTGCGGGCTGTCCCTCGTTTTGATGGCTTGCATTCTGTGAGGTGCATGATTGAATAGCGGAATTAATTGGGTGATATTTTTTGAATGGGGGAAAAGGAGAAATATTATGAGAAAACTGAGCGTACTTGGGGTGGGTATTGTTTTAATGGCAATGGCCGCATGGGTCTGGACGGGGTGCGAGAGTGCCGGTGGAACGGAGGGGATTACATTGTCACCAGACTCCAAAATTATAGGTTCTGGTTCAAGCAATACAACTTCGTCGGTGGTTTTTACCGCTCAGGTCAGTGGGAATCTTGCATTGCCGCTGGAATGGCGTGTGGCAAATTCCGGGTTGGGTAATATTATCAGTGCTTCTGGCAGTAATGCCACTTATCAGGCGAATTCCGGGAAGACGGGAGATAATGTTATTACCGTAAAGGACCAATACGGTAATGAGGGATCAGCTGTAGTGACGCAGCAGTAAAAAGGCTCATTTAGAGCGCTGACCTGTGCCTGATGAAGGGGTGAGGCACTTGTTTCTATTTGCGCGCTTTTTTTATGGGTGATAACATGGCCAACACATCAGGGAGTGAGGGTTAGCCTTATGTTTAATAATCAGGACGCGATCCATGTGCGGGGGGGGCTTCAGGCTCGAATACTGGGTTTATGTCTTCTGGCTTGTTTGATCCTGTCATCGGGTGTTCCAGTCAGTGGAGCGGTGATTACCCTTAAAATTCGCGCGATCAATCCCTCTCAATCGGAAAAACAAAAAGCCATCGCAACGGCGCTTCTGCCCAGTCTTGTCAAACCGGAAAATGTCGAAAACACTCAGGGTTTTGAGTTTGTTTATGATGTGGCCGGTAAAACGTATCGGATCAATAAGGAAGTGGAGCTGAATCCAGCCGAGACCCGTACGTTTGAGGTTGTGATCAAAGATGTTTGGGTCATACCGGAGGACGAGATTCAGAAGTTGGCGTTGCATGCAGGGAAATTGGCTGGCGCATTGAAATCCTCCGACAAAGAGGAAACGGCCGGCCGGCTTCAGGGCGTGATTGATGAGGGTGTAAAAGCCGTAATATCCCGGCAGGCGGCCTATGCTGTAGGAGCGGTTAAACCGCTGGATCATATTCGTGCTTATGAAGCGAATTTGGATGCCATGAGCCGGATCCGAAAAGATGTGGGCGTGCTGGAAAATCTGGTGATTTCCGCGGGGAAAGATCCGGAAATGATTCTTGGGGCACCCAAGAGTTCCCCTGCCGTGGACCGGGATATCAATGACTCAACCAATGCAGTTGTAATCCTGCATATTAAAGTCACTAACACGTCCCCGACTGAAAAGCGCCCGATTCCTGTGCGGCATGAATTTCCTGCGGAAGTACGGGCCACGGATATCATTGATGCGGGCGGTCTGGAGATCGGCGTGGATGCGACGAAGAACGTCTGTTATGCCTACTTGGCTGAAGCACTTGAATTGGAGCCGAAAGGTGAGCGTGTATTCGATGTCAAAATCAAGGATCCCTGGGCCTTGCCGACTGGGAAATTGGCCCGGCTGGAGACACGCATTAAAGAAATTCTCAACATCACTCGTGAAATGGAGACCTATCAGGCGGTGAACGTGCAAGCCCAGGCGATTTTGAAGGATTTGGAAGAGGTGAAAGAGCGGAAGGGGCCGGATGTGGTGAATGACCAGTATGTGGCCTTTGCGCGGCAACAGGTGGCGGATGTGCAGGGAGTTGAGGGGCGTATACGGAGGCTGGAAGAGCTTTTTCAGCCGAGTGAAAAGACGATTAAATCAGGGGTTCCCATGATGGACGTTCCGCGTCCCGATAAACGCACCACTTGGGTGATTATTTACATTATTCTCGGTTTTCTCGGGGTTTTCAGCTTGTTATTTTTCCTGCGTTGGTTCGGCAAGGGAAAAGCCGAAAAAATTGACGGGGCCGGCGGGTAAACATGATCGGGCGTTTAGACTATGGCGATATCATTTAAAATTTCTCCACTCCAGATGAAGGAGTATGGGGTCGTTTCTGAAATCAAGCAGGGGATTGCCCATGTGACAGGATTGACCAACTGCATGAATGGACAGTTGGTGCATTTTGATGGCGGAAGCCAGGGAACCATTGTTGGCTTTGATAATGGGTATGAGCTGGTGATGATTGTAAAAGAAGGCGCCAAGCTCAAACCTGGCGATAAGCTTTTCTCAACTATAGAATCCTGTACCGTGCCGGTTGGCGATCAATTTTTAGGGCGGATGGTCAATGGGTTGGGCGAGCCAATTGATGGCTTGGGGCCCATCAAGGCGGATAGGCGGCAGCCGATTTTTAATCAATCCCCCAGTGTACTTGAACGAACCCCGCTAAAAGAGTCGCTTGAAACTGGGGTGAAGATTCTGGACATGATGAATCCGGTCGGAAAAGGTCAGCGACAGTTGATTCTGGGTGATCGTGTGACGGGGAAAACCACGATTGCCACCGATACCATTCTTAATCAGCGAGGCAAGGGCGTCATCTGTATCTATTGCTGTATCGGCAAGGCCGAGGCCTCGTTGAACAAGGTTCTGGACCTGTTTCGTGAGAATGGGGTCATGGAGTATGGCCTGATTGTGTCGGCGACTGCGGCGTCGGCTGTTGGGCAGCAATATCTTGCCCCCTATGTGGCCGCCAGTTTAGGTGAGTATTTCATGGAGAAGGGGCGCGATGTGTTTGTGGTGTTTGACGACCTTACCAAGCATGCATGGGTGTACCGCCAGATGTCACTGCTTTTGGAGCGATCACCTGGGCGTGATGCCTATCCCGGAGATATTTTCTATCTTCACTCCCAGTTGGTGGAGCGGGCTGGAAAATTGCGACCGGAGCGGGGTTCGGGCTCGATGACATTTTTTCCCATTGTGGAAACGGTACAGGGGGATGTGACCGGGTATATCCCCACCAATATCATTTCCATGACCGATGGTCAGATTTATGTCAGTACGCCTTTGTTTACCGAGGGGTTTAAGCCCGCAATTGATATCGGGTTGTCCGTCTCTCGTATTGGCAGCAAAGTTCAGTGGCCTGCGATGCGGAAACTGGCGGGGATTTTGCGGTTGGAATACATTCAGTATAAGGAGCTTGAAAAACTGACCCGTATCAAAGCCGGGGTCTCGGCGGCAGTCGAAAAACGACTTCAAAAAGGGAAAGTGGTGGCGGAGATTCTTAAGCAGGATAAGAATGCGCCGGTTCCAATCGAGCATCAGGTCATCATTCTCTATGCGCTCGCCAATGGTTTTATGGAAAATCTTAAGCCCGATCAGGTTGGGGCGTATCAGGCCGGGGTATTGGCCAAAATTAAGGCCGAAAGACCGGACTTAATTCAGGACTTGATTCATAAGAAAGATCTCACCGAACAGATTAAGGAGGGGATCCATGAGCAGCTTACCGCGTATGGTGATGGCGCCATTCAAAATTAAGATTTCAGAGACCGGGGTGATCAAGGATATCAAGAAAATGATTGTCCGGATCACTGGGTTGCCCTCCTGTCTGAATGGGCAGTTAGTAGATTTCGGTGATGGCAATAAAGGCATCATCATGGGCTATGACCAGGATGATGTATTGGCGCTCATGCTGGGGAGTGACACCGGCGTCCGGTTAGGGCAATCCGTGGCGGGGAATAGTGAGCCATTCACGATTCCGGTAGGGGAGGCGATGATTGGTCGCATGGTGGATGCGATGGGCGCCCCCTGTGACGGACGTGGCGAGGTGAGTTGCGATGTGAATCGTCCGGTATTTTCCCCTTCGCCTCTGATCACGGAACGAGCCCCGGTTTCAAAAATGTTATTCACCGGCACGCGGGTCATTGATGCCATGGTGCCGATTGGTCTGGGCCAGCGGCAATTGATCATGGGGGATCGCATGACGGGCAAGACAAGCATTGCGACCGATGCCATCCTCAGCCAGCGTGGGCGTGATGTGGTCTGTATTTACTGTTGCATCGGGAAAGCCCTGGTATCCCTGGAAAAAGTGCTGACCGTCTTGTCCGAGAAAGAAGCGCTCCCCTACACCATTATCGTTGCCGCCACTGATAGTGCCACGGCGGGCGAGCAGTACATTGTGCCCTTTACTGCCGCCACCATCGGCGATTATCTGATGCGGCAGGGCAAGGATGTGCTCGTGGTGTTTGATGATCTTACCAAACATGCCTGGGCCTATCGCCAGATTTCCCTGCTTTTGGAGCGCCCCCCCGGCAGAGAGGCGTATCCCGGTGATATCTTTTATGTCCAGACCCAACTGATGGAGCGGGCGGGAAAATTGAATGAGGAGAATGGCAGTGGCTCCATGACGTTCCTGGGTTTGGCGGATACCCTGCAGGGGGATTTGACTGGTTATATTCCCTCCAATCTGATCTCCATTTGTGATGGTTTGGTGAGCCTCAACTCCAGTATGTTCGGTGAGGGGACGAGGCCGGCTGTTGACTTCAAACTCTCCCTCTCGATTGTTGGTGGGCGGGCACAGCCATTGATTCTGCGGGAATTGAGTGGCGGACTCCGAAGAGGTTTCCTGGAGTACATCGAGGTGGCGCGTCTGAGTAAGTTGCAGTCTGGTATGTCACGCGAGGCGGAAGCCATTATGAAGCGGGGGCAGGTGATGATGGTGATGTTCCAGCAGCCTCAATATCAGCCGGCCAGCCTGCTTGAAGAGGTGTTATTGCTCTATGGATTGCGGATGGGGGTGCTCGATAACTTGGATCCAAATGAATGGGTCAGGTTCCGTGGGGGGATTGAAGCTTTTGTCAAAAATAATGACCCGCAGCTTGAACGTGAAATGGAGGCATCGCCTCGTTTGACGATTGAATTTGAGCGACGTATGACAACGGCGATTCATGGTTTTTTTGATGCCAAAGGATAGACATGGCGGCAACTTTCGCGCTGAAAATATTAAATCCGAAGCATGTTGTCTTCGAGGGGAAAGTAAGCAGCGTGTTCCTACCCGGCGACGCAGGCGAGTTTGAGATACTGGCTTATCATGTGCCGATAGTCAGTCTCTTGAAAGAGGGAGATATTGTAGTGGACTGGAAGAGCCGTATACCGATTAAAAAAGGTATGATAAGGTTCTTGAACGAAGAGTGTGTGATTCTGCTGGAGGAGCGGAATCCAAAGAAAGTTGAAAAGAAGGCGGACAACTAAGCGATGCGGAATTTCGTTATTTTTCTGGTTATTTTTCTGGTAGTACTGGGGCCTTCGGCGGTAATCGCCACCATAGGGTATGCCAGTATTCGCGCACTGGGGCGTAATCCCTCGGCCGCCCAGAAAATATTGCAGGCAATGATTATTTCGCTGGTGTTCGCCGAAGCAATAGCCGTGATCGCGCTTCTGGTACTGTTCCAGTTATTCGGGCGCTGAACGACGGGTGAGGACTTGGGTGGAAAGGGTTTAATATGAGAATGATGGTGTATTTGATCATCGCACAGTTAGCGGTTTTTGTGGTTTTGGTGATAGGGCTCAAGCGGTTGCTGATGGGGGATACCCAGTTGGCCGCCACGAAACTCCGTGAAGTTGAGGCGGATCTCGGGCGGAAGGAAGAGGCCGTCCGGAAGCGCATCGAGGATAATGAGGCGGAGTTCCGGCGGAAGAGTGCCGAAGCTCAGGAAGGGTTGACCCGGACGCGGGAAGTCATGGAAAAAGAGGTGTCCCGCACGCGTGATGGCTTGTTGGATGAAGCCCGTAAAGAGCGGGATAAAATTGTGGATGAGGCGAATCGAAGCAAGGAGAAGCTGCGACAGGAGCTTGCCCGGGAAGCGCAGGCGCAGGCAGTTGAGCACGCCCGTCGCGTTTATGAGCTGGTCTTCAGTGAGGAATTGGGACGGAAGCTGGATCACTCCTTTTTAGATGAACTTTTGGTCGCTTTGGATGAGATGGATTCAAGTAGTATTACCATTTCCGCCGCAGCCATTGAGGTGGTGTGCAGTCATCCTCTTGAACCCGCTCATCGTGAAAGACTGCGGGAGATTGTATCCAGAAAATTTGACGTGGCGCTGGAAGTGCGGGAGACGGTCGATCCCACGCTGATTGCGGGGATTAAGATTAAGCTTGGAAGCCTTGAGATTGATGGGAGTCTTCGGAACCGGTTCAACGAGGCAATTGAACAATTGAAGAGCGAGCATGTGTGAGTTCTGTTCCCTCGCCCCTTGAGGGAGAGGGTTAGGGTGAGGGGTGGTTTCGGTCCATGGCGCTATTGAGTCAACTAAGACGGGATCTTCGGTTTAATACTGAGTTCCTTCAATTGATCGTAACGCTGAAAAATATTGCAGCGTCGCAATATCATACCATGGAGCGCGAAAAGGAGCGCTTTTCTGATTTCATGGATCAGTTTGCAGGGTTTTTCCGGGTTGTGGATATGGTTCACGTGGATGCCCCGCTGGTCTCTGTCGCGACTGATGTGATTGGTGTCGTGCTGGTGACGTCTGACTCGGGGTTTATGGGAGGCCTGAATGCCGGTGTGATTGATGCGGGATATGATGTGCAGGGCAACCTCCCGCCTGAAAAAATTAGTTTCATTGTGATCGGGGAAAGAGGCATCGCGAAATTAGCGGAAAAGGGGCGGGAGTTTAAGGCTTTCCCCGGGATTAATCAGGAGACCCGGTTTGAGCAGGCTCTCGAAATTCGTGACTACATTGTGAATGAAGTCAAGGAGAAGCGGATCGGGAAGGTTGTGGTGGTGCATCCCCGCGCCCTTTCTTTCACGCAGCAGACCGTAGATACCGTTCCTATTCTGCCCTGTGGCGAACTGTTTGATAAGAGTTCAGACTCCGAGATTACCCGGCGAACCGGAGTGATGAAACAGATTACGGATGCCCGCAAGGTGACGGTGGAATCCTCGTATCCTGATATGGTCGAATATCTGGCTGGAATGTGGGTGGCTTCGAAGTTGTTTGAAGTATTTGAAGATAGCAAACTGGCGGAATTTGCGGCACGGGCCATGCATCTGGAAGACAGTAGTCAAAAGCTGACGGGGGAACTGAAAAAACTGAAACATCAATGTTTCCGCGCGGCACATGAGCTGGTGGACAAGAGTATGCGTGAGTCGTTTTCGTCACGGAAAAAGAAGAAAAAGGTGGCATAATCTATGAGCACTCAAATTGCAGGAGAATTGAAGAAGGGCCGGGTAGTGGGGGTTCAGGGGCCTATTGTGGATGTCCGGTTTAATCAGATTTCGGATATGCCGGATCTGCATGAGTTGGTCATGGTCAGAACTTTTGATAAACGGGATCTTGCTTTGGAGGTCGCCGAGCATCTGGAGGGCAGTGTGGCTCGCTGTATTGCCTTGTCCTCGACCTTGAATCTCCAGCGGAATGCAGTGGCCACGTCAACGGGCGATGTGTTGCGGGTACCTGTAGGGGAGGCTCTTTTCGGGCGGATTATTAATGTGATGGGGCAGCCCATTGACGGGAAAGGGCCAATTAACGCCACCGAGACGCGACCCATTCACCGGGATGTAAGCAAATTGCGCGTTAATGTCGCCACCCTGGTTGACAATAAACGGGAAGTGATGGAGACCGGGATCAAGATGATCGATCTGCTTTACCCGGTGGTGAAGGGCAGCAAGACCGGGATTCTGGGAGGCGCCGGTTGCGGTAAGAGCGTGGTGATTCAGGAGTTAATTCACAATGTGGCCGCCGAACATGACGGCTGTAGCGTGTTTGCCGGTGTAGGTGAACGTATCCGGGAAGGTAATGAGCTCTATTTTGAATTCGAACATTCCGGTATTCTAAAAAAAGTTATCATGGCTTTCGGTCAGATGGATGAACCGCCAGGTGCCCGTTTTGAGGTGGTTAAAACCGGAATCACGCAGGCGGAATGGCTTCAAGAGCAGGGGAAAAACGTATTACTCTTCATTGATAATGTTTTCCGGTTTGTACAGGCAGGATCGGAAATCTCGACCTTGATGGGGCGTGTGCCATCGGAAACAGGCTACCAACCTACACTCAGTTCGGAGGTCGGCGATATTCACGAACGTATCAAGGCTGGCAGCGGGGGGTCGATCTCTGCCTTTGAAGCCGTCTATGTGCCTGCGGATGATCTGACGGATCCTGCCGTAGTGGCCATTTTCAGCTACCTGGATTCAGTGCTCGTGCTGTCCCGTGATCGGGCGCAACTGGGGCTTTATCCTGCAGTTGATCCCCTGAATTCCTCAAGCTCCAATATGGATTCCGCGATTGTTGGGGAGCGGCATTTTGGCATTGCGCAGGAAGTGGTGCGGATGTTGACTAAATATGATGAACTTCGGCGCATTGTGGCGGTTATCGGTATTGATGAATTGTCGCGAACAGATCGTCTGATCTATGAGCGCGCCCGAAAGCTTCAGAATTATCTGACGCAACCCTGTTTCGTTGCTGAATCCTATACGGGACGCAAAGGCCAGTATGTGCCCACCGAGGTCACGGTCAATGATTGCGCCCGCATTATTGAGGGTGGCTATGACGATCGTGATGAGCGTGAGTTTTATATGATCGGCCGGCTTCCTTAAGGAGAACTCATGGCGCCACAATGGAGTGAATTGCTGGTTGCAGAAAAACTGCTTTCCCCCATTCAAATGGAAGGCGCCATTCGCCTTTCCCGTGAGCGGAATGAACCCCTGATCAGGACGCTGGTGCTTCAGGGGCTGGTGCCGGAAGACAAACTGCTTCGGGTTGTGGCCCGCCAGCAGGGGATTGAATTTATCTCATTGCGGGAAACCCAGCCTGAACCTGCCGCCGTATCTAGCCTGTCCGCCCGGTTGGTGGCGCATTATCGTGTCATGCCTGTGACCTTGATCGGGCAGCGACTGGTGGTGGCCGTGGCGAACCCCTTTGATCAGGCGGCTATCGAGGATATCGAAAGCAGTCATGGATTCCGGGTTGAACGGGTATTGGCCTGTGAAGGCGATATCATGGCCGCCATTCGGATTCATTATGGAGTGGGATCCGAGACGGTGGAACGTATTCTGGCGGGATCCCATGAACAGGGCGCTTCCTCGCAACTTGAGGAGTCTCATGACCTGGAGCACAAGGCGGAGGACGCCTCAGTGATCAAGTTGGTCAATCAGATTCTGCATCAGGCCATTACCGATCGTGCCACGGATATTCATTTTGAGGTCTACCGTGATGATGTGACCCTGAGGAGGCGCATTGATGGGATCCTGTATGATACCCCGGTATCAAGGAATATGGCGGCGTTATATCCGGCCATTATTTCCCGCATCAAACTGATGGCGGGGCTCAATATTGTAGAGCGCAGGTTGCCTCAGGATGGTCGCGCCCGGGTGAACATCGGGTCCCATCAGTTTGACTTGCGTGTATCCGTGGTGCCTTCCGTGCATGGCGAGAATATTGTCATCCGGATCCTTCCCACCTCGATGCTGTTCAGTATGGAGCAGTTGGGGTTGTCGCCGGATCATCTTCATATCTTGACCGATCTGATTCAGTTGCCGCATGGGATTGTGTTTGTGACCGGGCCAACGGGCAGTGGGAAAAGCACGACATTGTATGCGTGTCTGACCCGTCTGAATACAAGAGATCATAAGATTATTACAATTGAAGACCCTGTGGAATATGAGATCAAAGGGATCATGCAGACTCAGGTAAATCCCCGTATCGATCTGACCTTTGCGCGAGCGCTTCGCAGCATGTTGCGGCACGATCCGGATATTATGATGGTGGGCGAAGTCCGGGATCGCGAGACGGCGGAAATCACCATTCAGACGGCCCTGACCGGGCATCTTGTGTTTAGCACCTTGCACACCAATGATGCCGCCAGCGCGGCGATCCGTCTGTTGGATATGGGCGTGGACCCCTATCTTATTGCCTCGACGGTGCGGGCTTTTGTGGCGCAACGTCTGGTGCGCGTGGTGTGTGAACATTGTCGGGAATGGATTGAAGTCCACGGGCGGCGCTGTAGTCGCGGGCGGGGGTGTCCCCAATGCAATGGTACCGGGTATCGGGGGCGGGTTGCCATCAGCGAAATCATGCAGGTGCTGCCGGAAATTCAGGATTTAATTTTGAGACGCGCTACCGCCAGGGATATCCGCCAGCAGGCGGTTGCGTTGGGGATGAAAACCTTGGCGGCCGATGGGTGGGATAAAATTGAGAAGGGGATCACGACGGTGGACGAAGTGACCAGGACGACCTTTGACACCCTGACACACGTTGAGGGCGGGTGAAGTGCCGACCTTTGTCTATAAAGCCAAGCAGGGACCGGATAAAACCGTTGAAGGTGAAGTGTTGGCGGAAAATCGTGCGGCAGCTGTCGCGCGGCTAGAACGGATGGGCTACAGTCCGCTTTCCATCGAAGAACTCGCAGGGCGTCATCAGGTGGCTCCATCGATTCGTGTTCGAAAGATCAAGACTCGCGATATCACGGTCTTTACCCGCCAGCTGGGGGGGCTGTTGCGGGCTGGCGTCCCCATTCTCCGCGCCCTGACGACGATTCAGCAGCAAACAGAGAATGCCGCTTTCCGGGGTGTGGTCATGGAAATTTCCGGTGCTGTCAGGGATGGACGGACGTTTTCAGAAAGTCTGGGGCGGTATCCACTTTTGTTTTCTGAGTTGTTTGTCAATATGGTTCGCTCCGGTGAATCTGCCGGAATGCTGGATGAAATATTGATGCGTCTCGCGGAGGCGAGGGAGAGTGATGATGAGCTTCGTTCGCGGGTGATCTCGGCCATTGCGTATCCCGCACTGGTGCTTTCCGTGGGGGTGCTTAGTGTCTTCGTCATTTTAACTTTTTTCCTTCCTCGTATCATGCACCTTTTTGAGGGATCCTCTGTGGTGTTGCCATGGCCTACCCGAGTCGTGATGAGTGTGAGTACAGTATGCTCTAGCTATTGGGGTATTCTGGTGGTCATGGGGGGGATCATAATCTTGATGTTGGGTCGCTATTTCAAGACAGAGGCCGGGCGGATGGCTTTAGATGGGGCTTTGCTGAAAATGCCGGTGATGGGGGCATTTGCGCGAGATACTGATATTGTCAGGTTTGCACGAACCCTGTCACTTCTGGTCAAGGCGGGGATATCAGTTGACCGGGCGTTAACGTTAGCCGGGAATACGTTGGTGAATGGGCACTTGAGGTCGGCGGTACTGGCGGCGGCGGATGAAACGGTGCATCAGGGGGCCACGGTGGCGGCCGGGTTCAAACGACGAAGCGAAATTCCTGAATTTGTCACCAATATGGTGGCTGTTGGCGAGGAAAGCGGGAGACTGGACGAGGCTTTATTGGAAGTGGCCGCATTCTATCAGCGCGAATTGGATCGTGATCTCCGGCAGGTTACCACGCTTTTGGAGCCAGCGTTGATATTATTGGTAGGGGTGGTGGTGGGATTTATAATATTCGCTATGTTGTTGCCAATATTTCAGATCGGGCAAGCGGTTCGGTAGAGGAGAAAAAAGTTGTTCAGTTGTTGGGTTGCTGAGTTGTTAGGGAAACTTAGACGAATGACCCTCCCCCATAACAACTCAGCAACTGGACAACCCGTTTGAAGAAAGAAGGAGAAGCATGAAAAGACAACATCAGAACGGTTTCACTCTGATTGAACTCATGATCGTGGTGATCATTATTGCGGCCTTGGCGGCAATGGTTGCGCCAAATTTAATTGGCCGGAGCGATGAAGCTAAGGCAAAAATTGCCCAAGGGGATTTGTCCAGTTTGGATACCGCGTTGAAACTTTATCGGCTGGATAAAGGTGCTTATCCAACTGGAGAGCAGGGGCTTGAGGTGCTGTTGGCTTCGCCTGGGGCGGGCCGTGAACCCTATTTGGACAAGCCTGCCCTTGATCCTTGGCAGCGAAAATACCAGTACCGGTGCCCTGGGGTGCACAAACCTTTAGGCTATGATTTGTTTTCAGTCGGGGCTGATGGCAAGGAAGGCACGGGAGATGACGTTAAGAATTGGGAATAAAGGGTTTACGTTGATCGAGGTGTTGGTGGCGGCGGTAATTCTTTTCGCTGGTCTGGGGGCCGTCCTGAAAGCCTATAGTTTGGCAGTGGTTGCCATGGAATCAGCTGCGGATAAATTGGCCATTTTTCAGGTAATGCAGGAGAAGACTGCGGAATTGGATTTTCAGGTATCCGGGTCTGATATAACGCAACCTGCCGGGGAGGGGCGTCAAAAGGTGGGGAATTACGAGTATTTGTGGCGGATCCAATCCATTCGTCAGGTGTTGACGCCGCAAGTTTCGATTTTGCGCGCCGTAATCGAGATCTCGCGAGTCAATCGTCCGCAGGGTAGTAGTTGTGTCTGTGAATGGGCGCAATTTCGTGAAAAGGAGCAGGTCAGGTGACGAGAACAAGAGCAGATGGAATGACTCTTCTTGAGCTCTTGATTGCGACGGCTCTGGTGGCTGTGGCGATGTTGGTTGTGGCGCAGGCGTTTGCAGCTGGCATCAGGGTGTGGTCTCGCGCGAGCCAGTTGGCAGGGAATTATGCCGACTCAGTGATTGCCTTGGAGACGTTTCAGAGGGATGTGCGGAACACAATCTCGTGTCGCCTGAATGCCTTTCGCGGGGGTGAAGTCTGGCTGGAGATCCCCTCGCTGATTGTGGGCGCGGGGATTGATGATCAGCCAGGGTTGATCCGATATGATTTTGATGTTGCCGGGCAGAAGTTGGATAGAGTGCTAAAACCTTGTGACGTTCTAGTGCCGGGGGTGATGCGGCGTGAAACGTTGGCGGGCGGTGTCAAAGAAATATCATTTTTATATGCTGAGCGTGGAGAATCTTCTGGATCGGCTCTGGTATGGGGAAGGACGTGGGAGGGCCGGACGAATAACCCTGCGGCTGTGAAGGTGATATGGCGAGGGCAGCAAGGAGAAGAATTATTTGAGTTTGAACGAACAGTATCGTTGCCCTGCAAGTAATCAGGGGAGTGTCCTGATCCTGACGTTGTGGGTGATATTTATGCTGGCTATGCTGGCGGTTGCGGTGGGGGCCCATATTGAGGGGCGACTCGCACTGGCGCGGCGGATTGAGCAGCGGACAGTGGGGTACTGTGCGGCCCGGGTGGGGGTGGAGCGGGGGCTTGCACGTCTGCTTCAGGAAACCAATGGGTGGGATGGGCTTACAGAGCCATGGGCGGATTCGGCGACTGAGTTTTCGAATGGGGTTTCTGGTGCGGGGGTGTTTTCCCTGTCATATAAGGTGGAACGTTCTGATGGCGGGAGTAATGTCGTTTATGGGCTATCTGATGAGCAAAGCAAAATTAATCTCAGGGGGCGGCTTGAACCGATTGTCGCGCTGTTGGAGGTTGCGGGAGGGCTGAGCCACGAAGCTGCGATCCGGGCGGGGGAAGAAATTGATGCGGCACGAACCCCTGCGGCAGATAAATCCCCCTCGATTGGAGCCAAGACTGGCTGGATCGATTCGCATATTGAGCCGGGCCCCTTTAAGTCGATTTACGAGCTTCGTTGGATCAAAGGAGTGACCCCGGAGATATTTGAGAATATCAAGGAGCATATAACTGTTTCAGGGGGATTTCGGGTAAATTTGAATACTGCGGATGCGGTGGTGCTCCAAAGTCTCGGGATGTTGAGTGGAGGGGTGGGAGGGAAGGCGGCGCAAAGTTTAGCAAGGAAGATATTGCAGTTCCGTGAAAGGGGCGGTATTTTCAAGACTTATCAAGGGGCAGGCTTGGTGGCGGCGATAAGTGAGGAAATCAAGTTAACGGATGATGAGAGCCGTTTGCTGTCGGGAATGACTCCCTTTGTGACTGTGGCCTCTGATCATTTCAGTGGCCATGCGGAAGGGTGGCTGGCGAGCGGATCCGCTCATCAGCGACGAAGGGTGGACTTTGTGTGGGATCGCAAAGAACGGAAGTTTGAGTTTTGGCATGAAGACTGATTTAAAAATTCCATTTGGCAAGACCGTGCTGGCAGTGGAGCCAGGGAGTGAGTGGTTCAAGCTGGTTGAGATTAGCCGGAACCGTGACGAAGTCAAAGTCGTGCGGGTGATCGTGAGGCGGGCTGCGGAGGTGGAATCGCTGGCCGGCCCGAATCTTTTGAAAGCACTCGGTATTGGAGAGTTGGCCGGAGAGCCGGTGGTGATCTGTCTTCCACGTCAGGCGGTCAATGTCCGGCTGTTTGATTTGCCCTCCGGGGATCCGCAGGAGATTGCCGATATGGTGGATCTCCAAATTGCGCGCCAAACGCCCTATTCCCGCGATGAAATTGTTTTCGATTATCGTGTGTTCCGGTCGGATAAAGATGGTTATACCCGCGTCATGCTGGTGATTGCGCAAACCGGGATTGTTCGCCAGAAGTATCGTTTTATTGAAGATGCAGGACTGTCTGTGAGTATGGTGACCACCACGACGGATGGCTGGCTGGCGGCGCTGCAGGACGGGAAATTGGCCTTTTCTCAGCGGCTGGCGGGGGCTGCAGCATTTCTGGATGTTGACATGATGTCCAGCGATTTGGTGGTACTGAATCAGGGTGTACCGTTGTTCAGCCGCAGTCTTTCGGTGGGGGCGAGTCAATTATTGGCCGGGGATGAGCCTTCGCGTGATAAAGCTGTGCAGGAAATTTCCATGGCACTCGAAACCTTTCGGAATGAAGTGCCGTCAGTTTCGATTGTGGCCGTGGCATTGGCTGGGACAGCAGGGGGGAATCAATCCTTTGTTAAGCTGTTGACGTCGGTGTTGGGGGTTGAAATCATTCCTGTAACCGGTGCGGGAGCTGACGCTTACGACAAAACTGGGCCTGAGGCCGCAACAGTCGTATTGACGGGTATTATTGGGGCGGCTGCGGCACCGGAGCGGCTGCAGATCAACCTAACTCCTGAGTCTGTTCGGCTACGAAAGTCGGTGATGGTCAAGGCGCGCCAACTAACGATGATGGCCATGCTTATCATGGCGGTTGTTGGCCTCATGTCATTATTTGTGGTGAGTCGCATTAATCGTCAGCAAGTTTGCCTGAACGAATTAAACATTATGATCAGGCAGACAACGGCTGACGCCGATCGAATTGATGCCATGAGCCGAAAAGTAGTTCTTGTTTCTGAGCGCATGGCGATCAGCATGACCCCTGCCCGGGCGCTGGTGGAACTTTTGGGGCTTGCCCCTGAGACTATGGCCTTTACTTCGATTCAGATTTCAGAGGCCTCGCAGCTGGTTTGCCGGGGATCGGCGGAGACGGTTGCCGACACAGTACGGTTGGTAAACTCAATGGAGGTTTCTTTGCTTTTTCAGAACGTTAAAAATACGCGGACGGTTTCCGGAAAAGATCGAACTGAGTTTGAGATTGCCTGTGAGTTGGAGAAAAAACGGCCATGATCGCTCTTAAATCAATACTTCCCCGGGGCCGGGATGCCTGGGTTATCGTTGCGGGAATTGTTTGCGTTATTCTTCTGTTAGGGGGGATTGCGTTGGGACCCGTTAGAAATAAGTTTCGCGAATTGGAAAATGATATCGTAGCCCAGGAGAAGACGCTCGCAAGAAACTTGAGGATTCTTTCACCTAATGCGCGGAAAGCGGTGGAGAATGAGTATCAGCAATATGGGTTGCGGATCCAGAAAAAGGGGTCTTCGGATGAAGAGAATTCTCAGATGCTGGCTGAGCTTGACCAGCTGGCCGGGCAGAGCAAGTTGACGTTGCTGGCTACAAAACCTCAGAAAACCAAGCCAGATCGAGACTGCGAAACGTATGTCGTTGAGATTGAGGTCGAAGGGGAGATGCCGGTACTAATGGGCTTTGTTTACGGCATCGAAACGTCTGCACAGCTATTGCGAATTGATCGTCTTGTGATTGAATCAAAAGATGGTAAGTCGGCTATCGTGAAAGGGGCGCTAACGGTCTCGAAAATCGTTACGTTATGACCCATTAAAAAAGCTTCAATTACGATTGTCGACGGATACAGTCTGTGGTATAGTGTGTAGTGTTGAGATAAGAAGAGGTTCGCTTTTTAAAGACCATTTATTTCTGGGGGATTAGAAATGAAAAATAAATCAGCGGTTTCCGTTGCAGGTGTATTAGCGTTTCTGTGTGCGGTAGTTGCGGCTAATGCGTATGTGTATGATGGTTTTGATACTCCCGTATCTGCGCCGTCAAATGCGCTCGGATGGTATGGCACGAGTGATGTGATTGTGACGAACAAACCTGCAGGTGGGTTTGGAACTGGATCCCTTTATATCCCAACGCTCAATTCCGTTACTAATACACCGGTTATCACTGTGTCTGACAGAAAAGTCTGGACGGATTTTTACACTGTCCCTCGTCGCTTCATCTCGGAGAGCGGAACTGCGCCAACTGTAGATACCAATGCAACCGCTCAGTTTTTCGTCAATTCTAATGGTTTCTGGGTGACCATTTCTGGAAATGGAACCAATGTTTGCACAAATTCATTTCTTAACGGTATTAAATACCCCACCGTTGATCAATATTCTGTATTCTATCATGTAAGTGTATTGCATGATTATTCAAATACGAATTGGTCATTATTTGTAGATGATGTACCGATTGCTACGAATTTAAGTTTCCTTGCTAGTGGTGTTACGACGCATTCATGGTTTCAGGTTCAAAATTTAGGCGGGAACAGTAATAATGTCTGCTGGTTGGATGATTTTTTGGTGACCAATAGAATGGCTACGACGGGAACAGGGAATAATACGATAACCAATGTTGTCCCTGGAACGACCATACCGGTCGCTGATGCGTTGGCTGGGTTTGGTTCAATGAGTGATCCGCGGCCGACAAATGAAGTGGTCGGCACGGTTGGTGCTACAGTTACTTTGGCATTTGGAGGGGGCGCGAATAATGGCAGGTTCATTGTTTTAGGCACATCGCAATCTTCACTAAGCGGCCTTTCAAGTAATGGTGTTCTTGATGATGAAGGCAACTTCTCTGCGGATCTTGCATCATTCAATGGGGATAGGAAATATTACAAAATCGTAACAGTATCAGATGATAATTTAATAGCCGTAACCAATGACGAAACCTATGCAGCTTTCAAGCAATACACAGATAGAAATAAATATTATGTTATTGGCGCAAACGTTATTTATCAAAATCCTACAAACAGGACAATGGCGGGCGCGATGGGGATGCAATTGAAGTACGGGTTGGGCCTCGATGATTTAATTACAATTATAACAAATGGTGTGAATCTTTGTACCTATAGGCTAGAGGGGGTCGCTCCTTATTCTTGGAACGGTACAGGGGATGAATTGGGGACAAATCAGTGGGCGCAAGGGGTGGGAATGCTATTGAAGAGATCATCATTGGGAGTAGCATCAGCCTCATATTATTTTGGGATTAAGGAGACAAATGCAATAAGTGTAGCCGTTAAAAATGACACGTGGTCCTATTTGTCGTGGCCGTATAACGCAACAAACTTCAGTGGTGATGGGTCAAGTGTTTTAGGATTTACTCCCAGTGAGAACGATTATATTTACATTCAAACTAACGGGAATGCAAATTTCATCCCTGCGAGATTTAAAGACTTTGTTTGGAAAAAGGGCGCAAACACAAATCTTTTGGGTAGTGCTATTTCTCTAACTCTTCAGCCTGGTGATGGGATTATTTATAAATCGAAGGGTGGCGATCGAGTTTTCTCATCTGTAGGTCCTTGATAATATAAGTTTTAAGGGGGTAAATAAAATGAAAGACGAAATAATTAAATCAGTATTAATGGTGATGCTGGCATTGCTGGGTGGTTCGTTGAGCTTGGCGCAAGTCGCGGATCTTGAAAAACCGACCGCTAATTTAACTGAAAAATGGGATACAAATAGTTCTGGTTGGGTGGCGAGTGATGCGAAGAGTGGATGGACAAACGGAGCAATTGCAATAAACTGTCCACTATTAGGCGAAGGTGATTATCTACCAACAACATATATGCTTAAAGCTGTGAATGGGGCTTCAGGTAATATATTTCAAGGGGATTATTCGAAAATAGAGTCAGTTTCGTTTGAGGTACAGCCGAATGAAATACATGCTAAACCTAGGTTTTATTTTGTTTCAGCAAATAGTGGCAAGCGGACATGGAAATTTCCTTTTCTTGACACATATATAAATGGTCAAAAAAGTAATATAAGTATTCCCTTTGTGTATTCTGCTAATTGGTCGACACAGATTGGTTCCACCTCTCTAGAGAACTTTAACATTGATAAAACAAACGTTTCTGAAATAGGTTTCATTTTTACAAGACAGGCTGATTATCGGATGGTTCAACAGTTTGCTGTTGATAACTTGAAGCTGGTGGGGCCTTGGAGTGGACCGTTTAGCAATGGTGTTTCTTTGGCGTGGGTAATGGAGTCCGGATTGACTAATGATTTCGGTTCGGCAGGTATAGCAGATAATGATGGTGATGGCTTTAGTAATGCGGCGGAGTTTTTGGCCGGTACTGATCCAGTAAATTCAAACTCATTCTTTAAAATTGAAATTGCTCGGAATGAGGCCGGAAAAATGGTTGTTAAATGGAATGGCAACCGGGATGTGAATTATGAAGTGCGTGAGGCTAATAGTTTGGGTTCTGACGGCATATTCGTAACAAAAACCAATATTGCGACATCGGCAGTGAAAGCTGAAGAAGTTGAGGTCGATAATTCAGATAGTAATTCAAAATTCTTTAAAGTGGTCATCAGTCAGAAATAGTGGGGAAAAAATGAAAATCACAAATATTTGGCTATTAATTATGACAGTTGGTTTTTTTGTAACGCAGGCTAAAGCTACGCCAACTATGGGTGCGGTTTGGAATTTTGGCGGCAATTCCTCTAGTCAATGGAGTGCTGTCGATTACAGTAGTCCAGGTCTTAGTCCTACAGTTGGTGGATCCGGGCAAAGTGTGACGCTGGAATTCGGGACCGGTGGCCTTGCACCTGCTGCAACACTATCAACGGTTGGTGCAGCTTATACGGAAAATTATGCTAGTTTCAATGATCCTAACTTAGCTTTGAGGTTTACTTTTAATCCGGTTAATGTTGATCCTGCCGAAAATCTAGTATTATATTTTGTGTCCGGAGGGAATACTTGGAGAGCTAATAATCTTAACACACTGAGTACGCCAGGGCTCCAAACATATACAGTCAATATTGGTTTGGAGTCGTACTGGACTCACACAGTAGGGAGTGGTGTTACTTGGAGTACAGGCTTTGGTAATATTCAAGAGATTGGGTTTTATGTTGTTGGCCCTAATCTAGAGTCAATACAGCAGTACACGTTTTCTGATATTTCGCTTACCTCTCAAAGTATGGCGGTTCCCGAGCCCGAAACAATCTGGATGATTTTTATGGTTTTGGCTTCCTTGTCCCTCACATTTCGGAGTCGATTATCTGGACTTGCAGCTCAAGTGAAGATGCAAATTAAAGCCTGATAATATAAGATGATTTAAAGGCCGAACTGAATAAGTTCGGCCTTTTTTTGTTGTAGGCCAAGAAAATAAGGAGTCAGATCAGGCTACTGATAATATCCCGAGAGAAAATAGACTGAAGGTGGCAATGTATGAAGGAGTCAAGGAGTCGATTAGCTGACTCGGATTGCCTTGGGGTACTGAGGGTCCTTTTTGCCATGGCGGGTGTATCTGTGCTCTCCCAGCCTCTTAGCATTCCCAGCACATCATGTGTTAGTGGCAGCGTAATGCTGTCATCGTAACCCTTAAGGCAGTCATTACAAAGAAGTCCGCCTCGTGATATTGAAAAAGTAACTGGGCGGTCCAGGGGAAATGACTGAGTCCCGCAATTGAGGCATTTTGAGAGTTGAGGGGCTACTCCCAAATGTTTAAGCAGTTTCAATTCTGACCAGTTCAATACTGTTTCTGATGTGCCTTGTGTGGCAAGAAAATCTAGAGTTTGTTCAGCCCAGTCAAACAGCGTCGGGCAGGCGGCTCCAGGCGGCGTCAGACGGCTCAGGAGATCGCAAAGGTAGGATGCCGTGAATGCAGCTCGCCAGTCGGTCCTGAAGGACTGCCTTGTGGCGAGTGGCGAGCATTCCTTAAGGATGTGCAGAGAACTGTGGCGGCTTTGATAGAAGAGCAGTTCGCAGGTGTAGAAACAGTCATATTGGCCCACCAAATTGCTTTTAATACGCTTGGCGCCTTTGGCGAGTGTGACCGTACGACCGTGATCCGGTGTGAGCCAGGTGATAACCTGTGAGGTTTTTGAGTAAGGATCCAATCGGAGTACAATGCCTGTTGTCTTGATGATCATGGGTGCTTGCAGATCTATTCCCTCTCCCCTCGAGGGAGAGGGTTAGGGTGAGGGGGGCCAGAGTCCATAAGCTTTGGCGTCTTTTAGCCATCGGAGTTCTCTGCGACGCATCTGTTGACGTCGTTTTGGCGTGTTGTCATCCGCGCCAGACAGATGGTCACACCCATGCGCCAGATAGAGTGCAAGTTCTTGATCAGGGCCTTTAAAGGTCGGTCCTAGTCGACAGGCGAGTTCAACATTGATGACGATTTCACCGCTTACTTCATTCTTGGACTCGCCCGGCATGGGCTCAAAATTAAAGCTTATGACATCGGTGGCATAATCATGGCCAAGATGTGCTTGGTTGACCTTGCGGGACTCCTGGTCGCTCACTAACACCACTGATACCTCGCCCCATTTAATTCCCCGCCGCTTCCCTGCTTTAACCAAAAAAAACTCAGCCAGCTTTCGTAGCGCAAGCCTATTGAGTTTCATTCGATTTTGTCGATCGATTACTATCGCTTTTGTAGTCATGTTGTTGAGTTGCCCGGGTGTTGGATTGATGAGGATAAGCACAATGTGGGGCTTTCAATTAGCAACTCAGCAACCCGACAACTCAGCAACCTTTCTTCTCCTCCTGCTTCGGATAGGCGATTCGGGAATGAAGCATGTTGGATAGACAGAATACAAAAGCTCGTTTGACGCGGGATAGCTCTTCAAGTGTCATTTCGCAATCATCCAACTGATTGTCTTCAACGCGGGCATCGACTATTCGGTCCACGAGTTCTGTAATGCCTGAAGCGGTTGGCTTTTCGAGAGAGCGAGAGGACGCTTCGACGGAGTCGGCAAGCATAATGATAGCGGCCTCTCGCGAAATTGGCTTGGGTCCGGGATAACGATAGCTCGATTCGTCCACAACCGCTCGTGCCTTATTTGGGGAGGCCATTGACTCAGCTTGAGCTTGTCGCCCTGCTTTATGATGGAAATAGACCACCAAGCCAGTACCCTGATGCTGTTGGATGATGTCGATGACGGCTTGTGGCAGCTTGTAAAGCATCGCGAGGGTAATGCCCTCCTTGATGTGAGACATAACCAGTAGGGCGCTCATGCTTGGCGCCAGATCGTCGTGTGGATTCTGGCCTGTCCGGATATTCTCAGTATAATAATCCGACTTGGTGATTTTGCCGATATCATGGAAATAGGCACCAACTCTGGCCAGTACTGAATTGGCGCCAATCTCATCCGCAGCGGCTTGTGCGAGGTTCGCTACCATCAGACTGTGGTGGTAAGTGCCCGGTGCCTCGAAGGCCAGGCGTTGCAGTAAAGGATGGGCAAGATCGGAAAGTTCCAGAAGGCTCACGGTAGAGGTGAGCCCGAAAAGGGACTCGCAAACGGGGAGCAGCAACAAAACAAGCAGTCCGGCCATGAGCCCTCCTGCAACGCTCGCTCCGATCAGGCTTGAGGCTTGTAAGGCATGAGTTGGGATGCGTTCAAATAAAACCCCAAGACATGCGATTTGAAAAATCCCGATCAGGAATCCGATGCGAATAACTTGCGTTCTCCGTCTGATCTTTTTAAGCCAGCGAGCGGAGGCGGCTGTTGCAATGAGGCCGGCGACCAGTAAGGGTGCACTCCCGTTACCCACAACAAAGCAGACAAGGGTAGTCCATAGGCCGACAACTATGGCCGCACCCCCGCCTAAGAGGATGCCGGAGAGCAATGGGGCCAATGCAAACGGGATAAGCATTTCCGCGGAAGTATGTGTGAAGACGGGGCCGTGATCAGTGAGATGAATTAGAATGCTGCCGGGAATGATGGTGAATAGTGCGCTCATGGCCAGCAAGAGAAGGTGGGTATTGCTTTTGAAGATTTTCGGGGCGAGAACCCGCAACATCATTGCTGCAATGACGGTTATAATCAGGAGGAACACCTCGTCGCCGATATTGGCGACAGTCAGTTTGAAGGTGCCTGCTTTATCATCGATACCAGTATATAAAAGCATACTGGCAGCACCCCAAAGAAATACGCCGATAAGCAGCGAAATGGAGGGTTGGTTCCACCAGCCGATATCAATCCTCAGAGGTTTGCGACCTCCGTCTTTGTAGCGTTCTTTAAGCCGCTGAGACCTGAATTTTGACAGCCATTGCTTCATAGGTTGTTGAGCCCGTGACAAACCAGACTTAACTTGATACAAGCCATTAATACATTTTTGGAGCCAACTGGCAAGAATGAGTAACCAGAAGCAATCATATCTATTTGTTGGGGATGATGAATATCCTCTTAACCTAGCCGCCCGGCAATTGGTGAACACCCTTGTGTCTCCTGCAGACCAGGCTTTTGGTCTTGAGGTAATCGAGGGTCGGGCGGATTCGGTAGACGATGCACTTGAGGTGACCAGGCGCTGCCATGAGGCGCTTGTGACTCCCGGTTTTTTAATGACGGGTGATAAAGTGATCTGGTGGCGTGGGGTCTCTTTCCTGGATGCGCCTGCCGAAAAGGAGGATTCCACCTCTGGCGGATCATCCGATGACAATGACAGGGTGAAGGAGGCGGTCAAGGGGCTTGTCGCGGCGATCCAAGCTGGGCAGGCGGGGAACACGGTGTTGCTGGTGACTGCTCCTAAAGTGGATAAACGATCGGCTTTCTATAAGTTATTCTCGAGCCGGTTCGAGGTCCGTGAATTCTGCCTGCCCGACAAAGCCTATCTCGTTGAGCGCGTAGGGCGTGAGAAAATCATCGCCACATTCAAGGAATTGGGCGTGGTATTGGAGCCCGAGGCGTTAGAGTTGTTTCTGAACCGGGTGGGGGCAGATTCCCGGCAAATTTATATGGAAGCCGAAAAACTCACCCTGTTTTTAGGGACACGCCGTCGAGCCACCGTTGAAGACATCAAAATGGTGGTCTCCACGACCCTGACTTCGGTGATGTGGGATCTTCTAGACGCAGTGGGTGAACGAAAATTACCGGAGGCCCTTGAGGTGCTACGCGATCTGCTGGCAGGAAAAGAAAATCCTATCGGTATTGTCGCCTCGCTCTCTTCTCGGATGCGTGATTTGGTTTTATATCGAGAGGGACTGGATCAAGGTTGGGTGCGAATTAGAGGGGGCGGATCCCGTGAAACGGCGGAGTGGACTGGTGGTGTACCAGGAGAGGTTGTGGACGTAATTTCCTCAATCCTTAAGCGCCCGCCAGACACTATTCATCCTTTTGTGGTGAGTAAGATGGCGCAACAGGCTCGTTGCTATTCTGCCTCTGCATTACGTCGCAATCAGCGACTGTTGTTGGAAACATACGAGACCTTAGTTTCGAGCAGTGTGCCAAATCAGACAGTTTTGGAACTTATGTTGATCCGGCTGATGACATAAAAAAGCGCAGAGTTGACAGCGGGCCAGTTTTCGATAAGGTTTGTCCCACTTTTCATCAAGGCCAACATAGCTCAGCTGGTAGAGCAGCGCATTCGTAATGCGCAGGTCGTCGGTTCGATCCCGACTGTTGGCTCCATTACATATGCATACTCCAGAATGCGGGTCATCTTTATTGATGCATACAAAAATATGCGGTTATTTTGGATAATATGGTGATATGGGGTAACAAGAGTGCTTGCGTTTATGGTAGGGCTTTGGCAGTTTCTTTTCCCTTGAAAACGTCGTTTCAAGTCGGTTCCCATGGACGAGTGTCCGGGGCGGCATGGGGCGATTTCTTGGACCACACTGAATCAGGGAGAACTGTATATGCCGAAGATCACTTTTATGGGCGCGGGTAGTACCGTCTTTGTCAAGAACGTCATCGGGGATTCGCTCCTCAGCCCGGCGCTGCAGAATTCCGAAATCGCCCTCTACGATATTGATGCGCACCGGCTCAAGGAGTCCAAACAGATGCTGGATATCCTCAACACCAACATCAACCAGGGCAGGGCCAAGATCAGCGCTTACCTCGGTGTTACCAACCGTAAGGCGGCCTTAAAGGGGGCGAACTATGTGGTCAACGCCATTCAGGTAGGTGGCTACAAACCCTCCACCGTCATTGATTTCGAGATCCCCAAGCGGTTCGGCCTGCGCCAGACCATCGCCGATACCCTTGGTATCGGCGGCATCTTCCGCGCTCTGCGCACCATTCCGGTCATGCTGGACTTCGCCCATGATATGGAGGGCGTCTGCCCTGACGCCTGGTTGCTTAACTATACCAACCCCATGTCCATGTTGACCGGCGCCATGTTGCGCGGAACTAGTATTCGGACCGTTGGCCTTTGCCATTCGGTACAGGTTTGCGCCGACGGTTTGCTGCGCAATCTGGGTATGGCGGAGAAGGTCTCCAAGTTGCGTTGGAGCATTGCCGGTATCAACCACATGGGATGGCTTTTGGAAATCGCTGACGGCGATGTCGATCTCTATCCTGAAATCAGAAAACGTGCGGCGCGGTTGGTGGCCGAGGCCCGGCGCAAAGGTGCGACAAAGAACTGGGATATGGTGCGGCTCGACATGATCCGCCACTTCGGGCACTACATCACCGAATCCTCTGAACACAATGCGGAATACACCCCTTACTGGATCAAGAGCCAGTTCCCCGGCCTCGTCGAGGAATTCGGTATACCCTTGGATGAATATCCCCGCCGCTGCATCAATCAGATCGCGGATTGGAAAAAGCGCAGCGTGGAGCTGACGCGTTCTTCCCAACTCAGTCACACCCGTTCCCATGAGTACGGCTCCTATATCATGGAAGCGATGGAGACCGATGTGCCGTTCCGGATTGGCGGCAATGTGCTTAACCAGGGACTGATCACCAATCTGCCCTCCAAGGCGGTGGTGGAGGTGCCTTGTATGGTGGATCGGAATGGCGTCCAAGGCTGTCATGTGGGCGAACTGCCGGAACAGTGTGCCGCGCTCAACCGCACAAACATCAATGTCCATCTCATGGCGATTGAGGCTGCGTTGACGGGCAACAAGGATGCGTTGTATCAGGCGGCCTATCTCGATCCGCACACCGCCGCCGAGTTACCGCTCGATAAGATTCGCGACCTGTGCGACGCCCTCATCAAGGCGCATGGCAACATGCTGCCCAAGTTCAAGAGTCGGGTTGAAAATCAGCCCAATAACTGGAAGCGAACGAATAGTAGTCGCATCAGACAGACTTTAGATAAGGTACAAGCATGATCAATATATTTCAGCCTTCTTCAGGCGATACGGTAACTCTTTATGCCGGGTCTGAATTAGCCCGTCTGTTGACTACCTTGGCTTCGGAGCCGGTGGCCATCAATTCTAAATCTGAAGCGGAGATCCGATTGCGGGTGGCAATGGAAGTTGATCCAATCCTGGAGGCAGGGGAGATTGCCATCAAATCGGAGGATTCTGTGGCCCGACTGGGCGGTGGCGATGCCGCTGCCCTGCTTCATGCCGTCTATACCTTCTGTGAAAAGCTCGGGTGTGTATTTGATTTTTCCGGTGAAAATCTCCCGCCTCGGAGGTCGTTATTAAAGTTTCCGACGTTGAACTTGCGACACCGACCCACTGTGCGGGAACGCGGGATTCGGATGCACTTGAATTTCGTCCAGGATCAGTCCTTCTTCTCTGAACCGGAGTTCGCCGCCTTTATCGATAACATGGCTCGTCAGCGTTTTAATTACCTGGCCTTCCACATGTATACGCCGCAGCAGTGGTTCCCGTTTTCGTATCGCGGCGTTAAGCCGCTCGATCATTCCCTGGGTAATCTCCGCCGCAAGCCGTTAGCCGCGGACATGATCGGGCGTCGTAAAGTCAAGGTGAAGGAGCACTGGTTCCCTCGTGAGTTTGAGGCTATCACGGATCCGGAAGCCCTGCGTGAGGCGGTCTATTCCCGCTATAAAAAGATGATGGCCCGCGCTCATGCCCGGGGCATTCGCAACAGCGTCTCGATAGAACCTGAATCCATGCCGCCCGCTCTGGCCGAGAAACTTCCCGAGTGGACGTCAGGTGAAGCCTCTGCTTTGGCTGGGTCTGGCGATCTGACTAAAACCTGGCAGGAGGAGTGGTCGGGTGTGAAATTGGCGGAACCGAATTTGCGGCACCCGCTGGTGATTGATATTGCTGTGGAGCGCGTTCTCCAGGGTATTGATGCATTTCCGGATCTGGATGAGGTGCAGTTGATGTCGCGTGAGGGTGTAGCCTGGCGTCCCGAAAAAGGCGAAACGATTGAGGCGGAAGTGGCCCGGTTGACGGAAAAATTTGGATTGCCCCCGGAGGCGTTCGACCGCGAGGCTTTGGGCCATGTGGTCACGCCGGAGCCGGGACCTGAAATGAATCCCAAGGCACATCCCTATTGGACGGTGCTTCCAGGTGACTGTTTCTATCCGACCGTCATCGGCACGTTGCGCTTTGTGGAATTTTCCCTTGCTATCTTGAGTGATGAGCGCGTCAGGCGCAAAATCGCGGAACGCCATCTTGAAACATCCATTGCAGTCTACAGTCCCAACCCGGAGACGATCCGGCTGATGATGCCCGGAGTGGCGCGGATGCTACCATGCGGTTCGCGCTTCCATTGTCTGGCGGACTATGGGGCCCGTGACATTGCCAACAATCTGCCGGCCTGGAAGCCGGTGGCAGAGGCGGGACACCGCATTGGGGTCATATCCTGGCTGGAATTCGATGGCACCATGATGTTGGCTCAGGGGTGGACGGATTCTCTGATTGAGAACATAAAACGTGCTTCCGAGATGGGGGTCGAAACCCTGTACTTCAATCACTGGCGGGTCCGCGGACTGGAGCATAATGCTGCGGCCGCCGCCGCGCTTTGCTGGGATGTCGGGCAGGAGCCGGACGTGTTCTACGCTGACTACTTCGGTCGTCTTTTCGGAACGGCGGCATCAGTACAAGCCATCACCGCCTATCGGCGCTTGGAGGAGGCCACGCTTTATGCCAAGACCAATAATTACAATATCGGTTTCACGGGCGACTGGGTGATTCAAAATTCCACGGAGGCGCCGGGTTATTATTGGCGCCGACTCAATCGTTCCCGTGACAATTATGCTGCTGCTGCAAAAGAGTTTGAGTGTCTCATTTCCAAAGTGACCGGGCCAGGGCGACGTCAGGCGGAATACATGCGGGACTTATGCCGGATCAGTGCCATGCACATTCAGGCTGTCAGTCATCTGCAGAACGCAAAATTGCCGCTCATGGGCTACAAGGCCTGGCCGGTAACGAATCCGATGGCCGCCTGGCCGCCCCCGGAGAAGTTGAAAGATCTGGTGCGTGAAGCTCAGAAGGCCGTCGCTCTCGAAAAGAACTATATGCGAACCTATGCCCGCTGGGTCAAGTCCTGTGACGAGCAAGGTCAATTGGCCCTCCATCATCAGGGCGTGATCGAGCCTTTTTCGAAATTTGCAGCGGCTTTGGCAGCCCGGCTTGTTGAAGAAAGCCAAGCAGATGATCATGGGAAGCGAATTCACGGTTGCGAATAAATAAAAAGGGAAAATAATGACGATGCGCAGCGTGATTCTCTTTTGTGTGATGGCGGGGCTGGCGGCAGGGATGGTGTGTCGTGCCCAAACTCCTGTCCCTGATGAGCGTGGATTATGGCAGGTCTGGGCTGCAAGTACCAATGCCGGCGATGCTCATGCAGCGGTGGTGGCGGCTTGTCGGGAATTCAGAACGAAGTCCCCGCAGGATTCCTTAGGGGTTGTGATTGCTGGTTTGGAAGCTTGGCATCAACTTAAGATGGGGAAAACCAACGAGGCGAGTGCGTTGCTAGAAACGATGTTGTCGGTGCCGGAAAATGCGACGTATCTTCAGGTAGCCAGTGCTGATATGGCGCGCGGTTGGCTTACCCGGCTGGATCGGGAGAAGGTTCGGGGTGCGCTGAAGAAAATCTATGCGCGGGATATTGAGTTCCCCTCATCATTGGAATCGATCAAGGCCCTCAAACTCAGTTCTCTTCCCCCGTTTACTGATCGGTGGGGCAAGCCCTGGGTGTACCGTCAGGAGTCTCTGTTAAAAGGGATGAATACCCAGCAATATGTTCTGGAGTCCACCCGACTGGGAGTGCGCTCCGATCTGGGGAAAGCGTTGGCTGTGCCGTATGCGAGTGGCATCAATATCGAACCCGTCCGTCTGGCGCCGGGCAGCACTGATACCGTTGAGTTTACGACTGCCGCAGGGAAGTCAGCTTTTCTTCAGGCAGGCGGAACCCTTAATAGTATTTCCGTAGCGTATCTGGGAGGAAAAATCATTGTGCTGGCCGATGAAAATCATTGGCGCGTAGTGCTGAAGCCGCAATGATTCCGCCATTAGCTGTTGTGTATCGACTTGGTTTTGGTAACATTCCAAAAACGGTCTGATAAACAAAGGAGCGAGCGCAGATGAGTAACACATTCTTTGTGAACATGCTTGCTTGTGGAGTGTGTGGGCTGCTGTTACTGGCGATACCGGTGTGTGGTCAGGGTGATGCCTCTTGGAATGCCACTCCCAACGACGTCAATAATCTCCTGAAAAGCATGAAGGATATGATCGGCGTGAGCTACAAAACGCAGGTCGCGACGCTGGAGCAGATCGACGTTGATCCGGCCAAGAATCCTCTCCTGTATCGGTCAGGGCATTACAATTATTCCTACACGGAGGCGCAGCGCAAGCGGCTTCGTGAATATGCGCTGGCGGGCGGCATGTTGGTTTATAACACCGGACTGGGCTCGGCTCCCTTTTATCGCTCCACGATCAAGGAACTGGCGCTCATTTTTCCTGAACAACCGGTGCAGAGGCTGACCTCGGATCATCCCGTTTTTCACGCCTATTATGATGTGGATCGGGTAAAGTATTGTCCCGGCGTGAAGAAATCAGGGTTTATCGGCGATGAGCCCTGGTTCGATGCAGTGGAAATCAACTGTCGGGTGGTGGCGCTGGTCTCGCGGTGGTGTATGGCGGTGGGCTGGGAAGATAAGGTGGAGCCGGAGTATCAGGCGTATGAGCCGGAATCTGCCAAGAAGTTGGGTGTGAATATTTTTTCCTACTCCTCGGCCATGCGGGCCTGGGCCAAAAGTCAGGCGCAGGGCATCAAGTTCGTTGATCGCCCCGAATCGAGCGCCGATAAGGTGGCCATCGTGCAGGTGATCTATGATGGGATCTGGAAAACCCGGCATGCGGGGCTGTCGGTGATCTTGCAAACGTTTAACCTGAAGACCGATGTGCCGGTTAAATTTGCCGTCAAGGAGGCCCGGCTGACGGATCCCGCCATTTTTAACGCCCCACTCATTTATTTGACTGGGCACGAGTATTTCACGCTCCGTAAGAGCGAGGCGGAACAACTCAAGAAGTACCTTGAAAATGGAGGCTTTCTGCTGGCTGAGGCCTGCTGTGGACGGAAGGGGTTTGATCTGTCGTTTCGCCAGTTGATGGCCGCGGTGTTCCCTGGCGCGCCCTTGAAACCCATTCCCCAGAGCAATGCGGTTTTCCGTACGCCCAACGATGTGCAGCAGGTGGGCGTGACCCCGTTGTTGCAGCAGGATCTGGGCGTCGCCGTGATCCAGCCGCGCCTTGAGGGGGTGGAGGTAAACGGCCATGTCGCCGTGATTTATAGCCCCTTCGGCATGGCGGGCGGCTGGGAAATGTCGCAGAGTCCTTATGCCAAGGGGTATGACGACGTCAGTTCCCAGCGTCTGGGGCAGAACATTCTGATGTATGTGGTGACGCAGTGAGGAAGCGGGTGGAGCAAGCCATGCCGGAATGTTCAGGCCGCAGGTTGGGCCTGGCGGTGGCAGGCCTGTTCCTGGTTGCCCACATCTCCCTGGGAGGCACTCCCAGCGGGAATGAGTTTGCCCGCGATCTATCGGAGGCGAAAACTCCGTCAGCACGCAAAATGATTCTGGATGATGCTCTGGGCAAACAGCATTTTTTCCGGTATCTGCGCATCGTGAACCTGGAGCAGGGCGAGTCTGGTGGTAATCCGTTTATCGAGCTAACCACCCGGGAACCGAGTTCCGGCATGATGGTTAAGCTGAAAGTTATGAAGAGTATGTCACTGGCAACCCTGAAAGAGGCGCCTGCGTCGGGAGTAGGCGATGCTGTTGCGGTTACAGGGGTCATCCAGAGCGCGGATCCTGTGAAGCGCGTGATGGTCCTTAATCCGGTAGTGGTGCGGTACAAGGATCTTCTGGCGCCTAAAGTGGGTAAGGAAATGCATTATGAGCGGGATTCGTCCGGAATTGTGTATTCCTTCACAGGCGGCAAAGAGGCGGTGAACGTTTCCAAGCGTGACGAGGACCTATTGAAAAATGAGGACGCCATTATTGCCGAGCGAGGTAAAGATGGCTGGGCAAGGTATCTTCTGGATGAAATTGCCAAGCGGGATAAGGCTGCGGATGAGGCGCGTGATAAGTTGGGAATCTATAAGCAAAGCGCGGAGCCGGCGGTGCCCGCCGCTCCATCGGTTCCGCCGCAGAGCGTGATCACGGACGATGAAAACTGAGACCTGACGATTATGGCTAAACACTCTAAACCCCTGGTAAATCTTGCGCCCAAGGAGCCTCAGGAGGAGGGGATTAAAGCATTCCTGAATTCCGAGGAAATGCATAAGCTCAGCCGGATCGTGCTCCTCTCCCGTTATGTCGTGGAAGGCAACCTGTCGGGTGCGCACCGGAGTCCTCTGAAAGGCGCCAGTTCGGAATTTGCCGACCATAAGGCGTACGGGGTGGGGGATGATCCCAAGCACATCGACTGGAAGGTATTGAGCCGTACTGATCGTTATTACATCAAGCGGTACGAGGACGAAACCAATCTCCGCGTGTATATCATTCTGGATCGCAGTAACTCCATGGGGTACGGCAGCGCGGGTGTCCGGAAATTTGATTTTGCCTGTCGTCTGGCGGCAGCCCTGGGCTACGTGGTCGTCAAGGCTCGTGACTCCGTGGGGATGTTCGTATTTTCGGATAAGATTGACATGGAGGTAGAGCCCCGTAACTCCTTAAACCACCTTCATAATATGCTTAAGCGGTTGCAGGGAGTGGAGCCGGCCTCCACCACCAATATGGCAGAAGCGCTTCATCAGATTGCTGCCTCGATTCATAAGCGGGCACTGGTGATCTTGATTTCAGACCTGCTGGATAACGAAAAAGAGGTCACGTTGGCGATCGCCCATTTCCGTAAGCGGCTGCATGACGTGATCGTACTCCATGTGCTGGATCCCGTGGAAATCGACCTGTCGCTCAAGCAGGGATTTGAGTTTGAGGATATGGAAACCGGGGAGCGTATTACGGTGGATCCCCGCGCCCTGGTGAAAGATTATCAGAAGGAGTTTGGTGCCTTTTTAGAACTTTACCGAACCACCTGTGAGGGAATGAAGGTGGATTACCGTCTGGTGCGGACAGATCAGCCGGTTGAGACGTATGTGAGGGCGTATCTGGAAGAGCGGCGGAGATTACCGAAATAACGTTATATGATTTCCTTCCTTAATCCCATATTCCTGGCGTTCGGGGCGGCGGTGCTCATTCCGCTCGTGCTGCACATGATCCAGTCCAGCCGGACGGTACGTATGCCGTTCAGCACGATCCGCTTCCTGAAGCTGGCTGAAAAGCGTTCGTCGCGGCGCATTAAAATGGAGAATTTCCTACTCTGGTTCCTGCGCACGTTGTTGATGGCCCTGCTTACGCTTGCCTTCGCCATGCCTATGGTCCGTACCAAGGATTTCGGGAATCTTCTGGGCCGTGCCGCCCGGGATGTCGCCATTGTGATCGATGGATCCTACAGCATGGACTACAAGATGGGGCGTCAGTTAGTCTGGAATCAGGCCACGGATCTGGCCGCCTCGATCATTGAGGGGCTTGCTGAAAAAGACCGGTTTTGCGTGTATTTGGCTGGCGATCAGGTGACGCCCATTTGCGAGCAATTAACGAGTAAAAAAGAGGAGACTGCCGCACGACTCAGGGCGCTCCCGATGCCCCTGGGCTCCTCTCAGCTCTGTCCTGCGACTTTAGCGGCGCTCGGCGTCATGGATCAGGATGTGAGCCGGGCCGAGCGGGAAATCCATATTATTTCCGACCACCAGTTGCTTCCCTGGACTCGATTCCAAAAGGCGCAAGCCGAGGCGGTGGGCACGAATGCGCCCGGTGCCTCGCCTGCTGGAGCCAAAGAGGGGGTCTGGGATCCCGCTAAGGTAAAAGATAATACCACGTGTTTCGTGACGCTGCTGGGGGCGCCCCTCCCGGAGAATGTTGCGACGGTTGACGTTGAGGTGGAGCCCAAGCTGATTACCGCGGAAACCCCCTGCCAGGTGACGGTACGATTCCTGCGCACGGGCCCCCGGCAGGAAACAGCAGCTTCCCTCTTTGCGGATGATAAGGAATTGGGCCGGCGGTCAGTTACGCTGGGCGATGGCGAGGCGAATGAAGCGAAGTTTATGGTTCCGCCGCTGGGCCCCGGTGTTCATACGATGCGGGTCGAGACCCCGGATGATAGTCTGGCTGTGGATAATGCATTTTACTTTCTGATCCGCTCCCGTGAAAAGTTACCGGCGTTGTGTGTGGGGTCACAGGATAACGCCCTGTATCTGCGTGCCGCCCTGGGAACGGCCCCCGGCGGTATCTCGACCATCGAGGTAAAGACCATTACGCCTGATAGACTGGCAGGGGAATCGCTGTCAGGCTATGCCTGTGTTTTCCTGTGTAACGCCATGTTGTTGGCCGGACAGGAGATCAAATTACTCGAACGCTATGTTGCTGCAGGGGGTATGTTGGTGGTGTTCGCCGGGGACGGTGGCGCCGTGTCGGACTATGGTGCCTGGACCTGCCTGCCAGCAACCCCGTCCGCCATCATTGATGTTCCGCTGGTGGATCGGAAGCGTTTGTTGAATTGGGACAAGCCGCAGCATCCGGTGGTGTGGGGCCTCAAAGAGGGGGGTATTTCTCCGAGCGTTGCGATCAAGCGCCAGTTGAAGTGTGAGACCATAAAGGAGAAAGCCGAGATCCTGATCTCGACGGGAGCGGGGTATCCCTTCCTGATTTCCCGCCCCAGCGGGCGGGGAGAGACGATGTTGTTCACCGTGTCGGCGGACCGCTCGTGGAGCGATTTTCCGCTATCCCCCTTCTTTCTGCCGTTGGCGCACCAACTCATCCAGTATGCTGCCGGCGTCGGTGCTGGCGTTTCATACTTGTGGGCGACAGACAGTCTTTCCATGGAGGAGTATTTGCCGGAGGCCACGCGCGATTCCGTTCTCAAAGGCCCGGATGGAAAGCCGATCTCCCTGCGAAGTGCCGTGGTGGAGGGTGAGACGGTGTCGTATGCGGAAGGTCTCACGCTGCCGGGACTGTATCGCTTGAGCCGGCCCGGGGCGCCGGGCGAAGTTCCTGCGCTGGCGATTAATATGCCGCGAGCGGAGTCCGACCTCACGCCGGTCAAGCAGGAGGATATCCCCGCGATTCTGGGGTTGAAAACCATGCAGGTTGCGACCAGCAGGGAAGAGCTGATGAAGAAAATTGATGATTTCCGCGTGGGCAAGACGTTGGATGAGCCGTTGTTGTGGCTGGCCTTGCTGGTGGCGATCCTGGAATCATTTTATGCCAATTTTCTCCTGCGGAAAGGGTCAAAGTTGACGGATTCGCTGAGTATCGCACCCTCCGGGAAAGTGAAGGATAAGGAAGCGTGATCATTTACGAACATACCGTGCCAGCTGCGGCGATTTGCATTGGGGTCACCTTGGCCCTGGTGGTCAGTGTCGCTGGCTACTGGCTTTACGTGAAGCGAAATTGGGCGCTGGCGCCGCTTATCGCGTTGAGGGCGCTTTTCTTAATTTTGCTGGGTTGGTGCCTGTTTATGCCCGGCGAGCGAACGGTTCAGACGCTCCAGCAAAGATCCAGGTTTCTTGTCCTTGTCGACAAATCCCGGAGTATGACCATGACGCCCGTAAAGGACGCCACGAACCGCTGGCAGGTGGCGCAGGAGGCTCTTCGGCGGCCGTGGTCGGCCGCCATGGCGGAGAAGTGCGATATTGATTGCTACTCCTTCTCAGACGAGGTGAGTGCGAAGTTGACACTCGAGGAGGCTGCGCGTCTGCCGCCTGACGGAACCTCAACACTGCTTCGTGATGCCCTGAAAAAACTGGTGGGCCGTTATGCGGGTCTGGATGTGACCGGGTGTTTGTTGTTAAGCGATGGGCTGGATACGCGTGAGGCATTCACGGATTGGGCTGTGGAAAAAAGGCATTTCCCTATCTTTTCATTACCGCTGGAAAAGGATGCCGTCTGGGAAGAGGAACCTGATGTCCGGGTTGAGACGGTCAGCACACCGCGCCGTGTCACGGTGGGCTGGCAGTCGGAATTGAAAGCCGTGATCTCGGGACAGGGGACCCAGGGCCGTCCGATACCCGTTCAGTTGTTCAAGGATGGCGCGCTGCTGCAGCAACTGGAGACCCAGATTCCGGCGGGCGGGGGAACCCGTGAAGTCGTATTCCCCCTGGATCATTCGGCTGTGGGGACCAGTACCTACCGTGTATTCCTGCCGCCTCTGATGAAAGAGGCGCAAACCAATGATAATGAAAGCGCGGTGGCCGTGCAGGCGCAGGATACCAAAAACCGCCTGATGTATGTCGAGGGGACGCCCCGCTGGGAATCCAAGTATCTCTCCCGTGTTCTCCGGGAGAGCAAACAGGTCAGCCCCGCTATTTTCCTGAGAGGGCCGAAGGGCAAGTTTATGACCTTTGGCGTCAAAGGGGATGTCGCTCCGGATATGCAGGAGTCACAGTTGGCGATGTTTAAGATTGTGATTCTGGGTAATCTCGACGCTGAAGAGCTCGGAGAGGGCCGAGCCAAGGCGCTGCTGAAATTTGTAGAAACGGGTGGGAGCTTGATTTTGCTGGGCGGAAGCAAGGCGTGGGGTGAATCGGGATTCTCTAAGACGCCGCTGAAAGCGTTGTTGCCTGCCAGGCAGTATTCGGAAAAAGCGCAGGAAGGTGAATTTGCCGTAGGTTTGACTGAACAGGGGCGTTCGCATGCCGCCTTCGCCGGGGATGCCGCATTTTGGGACAAGGTGCCGCCGGTTCTTTCGATCTTCCCGGGTGTGGTTCCCTCGCCGGCGGCGCGGGTGCTCGTCGAGGGTAAGACCTCTACAGGGATGCAACCGATGATTTTGGCCCAGGATTTCGGGCAAGGTAAGGTGGTCGCCATTTTCTCCGACTCGCTTTGGAAATGGCAACTGAGCCCGGATGCCTTGAAAAACAATCCCTACCCGCGTTTCTGGTATCAGTTGATTTCCTGGCTGTCGCCGAAGGCGGAGAAAATCGAAGGGAAGGATTGGGATGTGTTTGTCGATCGGGAGCAATGTTTCCTGGGGGAAACGGTTGAGATTACGGCCCGGTGGACCGGCGCAGAAAAACCGCTTGTTGGAATGGTTGTGAAAGCGGAGATCACCCTGCCGGACAAGCGGAAAATTCCCTTTACGATGACCAGTCAACTGGAGCAGGTTTTGGAAGGAAAGACGGTTCCCTCGTACAGTGTCAAGTTTAAGGGGGAAACGGCGGGGATGTTTGTCGTCCTGGCGGCGTCCGAGGCCGGGGGGCGGCGGCTCGAATCCGATCCGGTTTCCTTTGCGATCAAACCGTTTACCCCCGAATCGATTCCGCGGCCGCCCGCCCTCGAAACGTTGAAGGCTATCACGGCGAACAGTGGCGGGACGTTTTTTGAGACTGTAGATGAGATGGACCGGGCCTTGGCCTCCCTCCAGCCGAAGAAGTTGGAGCAGGAGATTTCTGAATATAAATCGTTATGGCAGCATTGGGCGATCATTAGTGGTCTAATAGCCCTGATTGCGGTAGAATGGATCATTAGAAAATTGCGCAATCTGACATAAGGTCCGTTTTGGCAGGGAGGATAAAATGACTCGAATGAAATGGATAGGCGGCGTGATGTTGTGTGGCATAATGGGACTGGCCTCTTTGCCCGTACTGGCGGAGTCAAACTTGTGTCCCAACGGCTCATTCAATTGCAAAACCAACCCGATTGAGGGGTGGAATGTTAATTATGCATGGATGGGTAATTCCAAATATACCGACAACCATACCTATGCGTCTTATCTGCCTGAATACAAGGGGCGGAGGAATGTATTAAAAATGAAGGTGCCCAGGTCGATTGAATCGAAAGTGGAAACCCCGCTGATGAAGTATGAGCCCGGAGATAGATACAAATGTACCTTCGATCTCTATGCCGATGTGGGAGAGGTGCGGATGTTGTTTCTGGGTTACAATTGGCGGCCGGGGATCGCCGCGGGCGAAGCCCCGAAGATTGAGGATATGAGGCGCATCTATAAGGGCGATGCCACCAGTACAAGCGGGGCATCCTGGAAAACAGTGACGGTGGTCTTTCCTCATGAGCAGATTTCAGAACTTGCGTATAGCCATCTGAAAAAAGTCAAATATGTAACGGTCATGTTATTTGTTCCGGGAGGCACAGACTACGTGGGTGACTTCTATCTCACCAACGTCAAGGTGGTGAAGCTGCCGGGAAAATGCACCGTGACAAAAGGGGCGACCAAGCCTGGCTCTGATGATAATGACTAGCGGCGTTCAGGAGGATCTTTATGGCTCCCTCAACATTAATTGGACAGCTTGAGAAAATCGGCAGGATGCTGAATCGATGGGGCGCGGAAGTCCGCCTGACTGTCGGTATTTCAGTACTGCTGTTTCTGCTGGAGGGCTTGGCCTTGTCAGACCTGCTGCTCCGTTACCAACGGGTTGGGCGCGTGGCCGCCTGGAGTCTGCTGGTGATCCTGGCGGGTGTTTTGGCTGGACGGGTTGCTCGGGCTCTGTCCCGGCGCCATACGCCCGAGGCCGTGGCGGTGAGTGTGGAGCGTGCATTTCCCCAACTGGATAATCATTTAATCAATTATCTACTGTTTTCCGCTTCCAGCCTGAAGGATTCCTTTATGGCGGCGTATGTCAAAATGGATATTCCGTTTTGGAGCGGACTGGATTTTCAGACGATGAAGGATCGGCGAACCCTGCGCCGGGCGCAGTTTGCGCTTGCGGGCGCACTCTTGCTGGCCTTAATCCCATGTGCTTTGGTGGGAAAGGCCTGGCCGGTGGCGATGTGGCGCATTGCCAATCCGTTCTCCCGGATGGCGCCCGTAAGCCTGACGCATATCCTGAGTATCGCCCCCGGGAATTCAACCTTGTTGCAGGGCGGAAATCTGACGGTGTCGTGTCAGGTTGAAGGCAAGTCGGGACATGAGGTGTGGCTCGATGTTCTGCCAGCGGATGGTGTGCAGAAGACGTTTAAACTGGGTACGCTGACGGGGCGTGGCGAGGAAGGGTTTTCCAACACCTTTTATAAAGTGACCACCGGTATGCAATATCGGTTTCGTGCAGGCGATGCGTTTACTCCTGATTGGTTCAAGATCACCTTGCGTCCCCCGCTGGCGTTCTCCTCCATTTCGGTAAAGGTTGAGCCTCCTTCTTATATGGCTCTGCCTCCGAAACAATACAATGCGCAGGCAGTGGCGATTGATATTCCTGCGGGCTCGGAAGTGGCGCTTGCAGTGCAGTGCAATGGGCCGCTGACAGGGCTTACTCTTTCAGGCCTTGGTACGCCGTTGGCCCTGGCACGCAAGGGGGATGACAAAGACTGGGGCACGAGCCTTCTTGTCACCAACGGTGCTGGCTTTATTCTTGCAGCGGTGGCGGCCAATGGAGACCGGGCAGAAACCACGTTGGCTTTCAATCTCCAGCCGGATCGCCCCCCGGGGCTCGTGATCAATTCTCCGCGGCAAACGGTGTCCTTGCTGCCCGGTGACGCGCCCGTGATTGACTTCACGGTTTCTGATGATTTTGGGCTGGGTGAAATTACCGTGGAGCGGGTTACTGACCCCAAGGATAAGACGGCTCCGGTTAAGGTACTCAAGACCTATAAGTGGGTGGCCAACAAAGGCCGGGATTTCACAACCCTTTGGAAAGGGGATGTCCGGAAGGTTTCCGAGACAGGGACCCTGACATTGCGGGTCGTGTCAAAGGATAATCGCACAGGCACACCCAATGTGACCGTTTCTCCCACCCTGGTGTTTACGTTGGATGACGTGTCGGCTGCGGCAAAGAAACGTGACGAACTCGATAAATCGGGTGCGGCGGATCTAACCCGGGTGATTGAGATTCAGCGTGAGAACCTTGCCCGGACCCGGCAACTTCTTGGGGTCTTGGATACGAGCACTCCAGACCAATGGAGCGAAGCGGGGGCTCAGCAGGAGACGATTCGGGGGATTGTTAAGCAGCTGTTCGAAAAAGGGGGCGGTCGGTGTTTGGGGAATTTGCTTGGGCCGGTTCGCAAATTGTATGCCGGTGAAATGGCCGAGGTGATCCCCGCGCTGCGCGGGGTGCCTTCCGTGAGGGATGCTGCGGAAAAGGTGAAGCAGGTCAGCCGGGCATTGGCGATGGAAGATAAGATTCTCCGACAACTCACTTTTGCTCAGGAGTCCGGGAAACTGGCGCAGGATAATAATCTGAACGGGTCCCTGATCGGAATGCTGGATGGCATCATCGTCAGGCAGGACAAGATCATCAAAGCCACAACAAAATGTGCCGAGCAGGGTGTGGCTGTGGTGGCTTCCGTGACGGCAGATCAGGATGGCCTGGGTTCAGAAGTGAGTGCGTTCATCAAGGCGTGCCGGACAGAAGCGGCGGCAGGACAAGGGGAGGATAAAGATCACGCGGCCTTCCTGGAGTCCATGGCCTTGACCTGTGAACAGGGAAAAATCGGGGGCGACATGCTTCTGGCGGCTGAGCAGCTTGAAAAGAACGCCCCTCGTGAGGCCATGCCGCATGAGCAGAACGCCTACAATAAACTTCTGTCTGCGCGGCAGAAATTCGAGGAAGTGAAGACGCAGGCTGAAAAAGAAAAAAATCAGGAAATGATCGAGGCGCTTCAGAATGCGAGTACAAAACTTGAAAAGCTTGTGGCGATGGAAAAGAAGCTGATTGCCGAAATGGATAAGGTCGAGGAGAACAAAGACAAGAGCGGCAAGAAAACCGATATGATGGAAGAGGAAGCCGAGGACATTCAGAAGAATATCAAGGATGCGTTACTTCAAGTGCCCAAGGATTTGGATATTTTCGCGCACCTGAATGTTGGTAATGACTTGGTTGAGGATGTGTTTTCCACCTTTGAAGAGGTCACTCAGGCTGAGGATTCCGGTTCATTGGCGGGTGGACCTGTGAAGGAAAAAGCGGTTGCCAAACGCGAGTACCTCGCCGAGCAGATGGAGAAAGTCAAAGGGCTGATTGATGACTTTGAGATGTGGCTGAAAAAGGCGCCAGATGGAACCAAAGTCACAGTGGAGGCTGCTGATAAGCAGGAGATGCCCGAGGGGGTTGCCTTGACGCCTTTGCAAACAGAAATGAATGACATCATTGGTGACTTGCAGAAGGACGATAAAGAGAAGCAGGAGCAGGATGCTGACGGGGCTATTAATGCTGCCGTTCCGGACATGGAAATGGGCGGGCCGATCATGGAAGGGGATACCACGACGTTTTCAGCCAAAGGGAAGTCCGGCAATGAAGCGCCGGACCACAAGGAGCAGGATGGCCGGTCGAATGTCGGGCGCCAGGGCATGGCCAACGGTGAAACGGCCGCCGGCTCAGGCACCATTGGTAAAGGGGATGATAAAATTGAGGCGCGCCGGACGCAGGATCCCACCCAGGCGGGGAAGGTGGAAGCCGATGGCGAGGCGGATACGAAGGCCACGGGCGGCGGCAAACTGGGGTCTGGTAAAGGCGACGACTTCGGGCAGGGGGGGGGCACAACGCGGATGGATTCAATGGAGGCCGGATCCAAGGCTGGAAATATGGCCATGATGGCGAAACGGGCCGATACTGCCTATGCGCAAGCCTCGCTGAAGGGGCTGCGCTCTGATTCTCTGAAGTCGGCCGCACATCACATGCGCCAGGCGGCGGACGCCGTGTCGAAGGGCGCCCCCATCGCTCAGGTGTCGGAGTTGAAGCGGAAAGTGATCGGGGAACTCAAAAAAGCCAAGACTGAACTGGGCGAGGGGAGCGCGGCCAATCTTGACGGACGCAGTTCCACTTCGATGTTGAGCGATATCGTTGAGGCAAGCCAGGACGAGGCGCCAGCAAAGTACAAGGGGTTGGTTTCGGAATACTACAAGAAGCTGAACGATTCACTGTAATGCTTTAATCTAAGATTACGATTATGATTATGATTAAGAGTGCAATTGCGATTGTATCAGGCGGGTTTTTGGCGGCTATTCTTGGGGGGCCGGCATGGGCGGCGGCGCCAAGTGCGTGGGCGGTTAAGGAGGCTCCGATCCGGTTTGTGCTGGATTTGACTCGCGCTCCCAGCCAGCCCAGTGCCGGGTATTTTGTGACCATTCCGGATGGCGGCAGTTTACCTGGCCCCGCCCCAGAACTCACGGTGTTTGACGAGGCGGGAAATCCTTTGACGAGTGGTGTGCTGTGGCATTGTCCGGATACGAGTTGTGCGTTGGTGTTTCAGGCGCCCAAGGCGGGGCAGTCAGTAGTCATTTATGCAAGTGGCGCGAAACAATTGAAGCGCTGGACTCCAGAGTCTGGTCTGACTCCTGGCGCCATCTTATGTGAGATCAATGGAACGTCGGCCCGGAAGGCAGCACTCCAATTAGGCGAATTCGGCCTCGTTGGGGCGAAGGTCCAGTATGGCAATCAGGGGTGGTCGGCAGGAACGTGGAAAAACGAGAAGCTCTTCCTGGCGATGCAGGATTGGCGTCCAGGCGGTACAGCGATGTATCTGCTGTCCTATGTGAATGTCACGGATCCCGGCTCGACATGGGTGGCTCCGGTATCACGGGCCGGACAGATGGATATCGCCATCGACGGGAAGCTGCTGAGCCTGTCCAAGAAAAATGAAAAACGGGGCGGGGTGGGGGAAACTCTGAATTTGACGCCCGGCCTTCACCGGGTGGAATTGTATGGATACAACAACGACGGCGGGGCGTTGGGACCGATGATGTTTTCCTGGCGTACGCCGAAGTCTACGGTTGCGGAGCTGGGTGGGGCCCGTGCCTCGGATGTGAGGTATCCCGGAACCCCCATGTTTGAGAGTCGCCTTCCCCGGGATCAGGAAGTTGTCAAATCCGGGGAATGTGAAATTCGTACGATTGAGTCGCGGGACGGTGGTCCGGTTGCCAGTTTTACGGTGTCGCCGGAAAATGTGTTTTTGTTCAATGGTGAGGATGCCGTGATTCAGTGCATTCTTAAGGCGCAGACGATTAACAATCCGACCGGAACCATGTATCGTTGGAGTTTTGATAACGCGCCTGGGGCGGTGGCTTCAGGTGCCGAGCCGAATTGGCTTTTCAAGGGAGGGGATTTTCACGGGGTAACGCTTGTCGCGGAGGCGGATGGAAAGCGGGCCTCGATCCACACCGTGTTTTACCCGCATTCGAGCGATAAAAGCAGCATCGAGCACGCCTCGACCCGGTCTGCCTTCCGGTCCGCCTGTCTTACCATGTTGAAGGCTTTTCCTGAAAAGAGCGATCCTGTCGCCAAGTGGGATGTGAGCTTGTGGAATAACTTTTTCCGCGTACTCGAGCTGCAGGGGAGAAATCCACTGGTTGAATATATCGTGACGAAGCGCTGGGACTTTTTCAGGAAGAAGTTGGATGCGGATAAAAAGGCGCTAGTGGAAGATCTGTTCCTTTTCTCCATGGAAACGCGAAATCCAAATGAGGCGATACGGTGGGCGGATGAATTCAGTACAGATGCGCCTAACCACGTCCGCTCGGTGATATTACAGTTGAAGAGTGCCGAAATTCGCATGATTTATCTCGGCGATTTGGAGGGAGCTCGCAAGGTCATCACTCCATTTTTGGCAGACAGCACTGAGGGGGGGGAATGGGCACGGATCAGGATGGGCGACCTGGAAATGCTGGCACGAAATATCAATGCGGCCACGCAACGCTATGGGGATGTTCAGAATCGTTCCAAGGGGGGTGCAGCGGCGGCTCCGGCGGTCATGCCGAAGCTTCGCGAATCGACGCCCTCTGGTCCCATGAAGTCAGCGGATTTCAACAGGTTAAGAGCCTCCCCTAAAGCGTCAGACAAGAAAGGGGAATATGCCGAACCTCCGCCCAATGTAGCCGCCTGGAAATTGGCCGCCATCCGGGACGTGGCGGCTTCTGAGAATGTGGCCAATCTGATTGATCAGGAATACTATCTGGAAGCGCTCCAAGCCTTGAAGGCATGGGAAAGGTCGTTCCCTTTGGCCAAAATTACGGGCGATTACATTTTGCGGGAGGCGAAGCTCTATATCGCATTAAAAGACTACAAGCGGGCTCGCATGATTCTAAGCGCCTATTGTGACCAGATTGACACCTCGAACTTTCTGCCTGAAGCGCTGAAGATGAACAGAACCTGCATGGTTTTTATGAATGAACCCGAGGCAGAAGTGGCGAAGTACGACAAAGAGATCCTGAAGCGGACACAGTTCGGCGGCGGGGAGTAAAACGAAGTATTCTGGAGAATTTGGCATGAAGGAATGGGTAAAGATTGGGGCGGGTGTAATGTTGATGGCTTGGGTGGTATCAGGGGCGGAACCGCTCAAGGAGCGCCATCGGCTTTATACGCCGCCGGATCCGACCGCTTCGGGCGGCATCATAGGCGTGATCACCACGCCGGCAAAACCCATTCTTCAGGTGTTGGCCATGCCGCCGGATGAGCCGCAACTCGTTTATGAGGGGCAAATCACCGGATCGAATCAGCAGGGATTTCTGTTTGAGAATCTCCCGATGGCGAAATATGACCTCTTTGTGATTTATGAAGATGAATTTTATGAAGGGCTTGAGCTGACCTATGAACCTGACACATTGACTGAAAAGGATCGCCAGAGCATCTCGTATATCGTGAATGCCTCCGACCCGTTTTTTAATAAGAAGGTGATTCATCGGGTCGCCGGCACCACGGGGCGTGGTAACTTCGCCCGTTGTGTGGTAACCCAATATCGGGATGGGCCGGGCACGGTGTCCGCGGATTATGAAGTGCTTAAAGGGATAAGCCGACGGACGTTCAAGCTGATCTGGCTGAAAGATGTCGGGGTGGGGTGGCAGGTGGTTCAGAAGCGGGATCTTTATCCCGTTACCGTCGCGATGAAGTTACTCACGCCCGCGCACCATTATTCAAAAGTGCTGTCGAGGGTCCGCGTGACGGATCAGGTGAAGAATTTGGGTGATATAAAACTTGTTGATGAAAAGAAAACCGCCCGATAGGGGCATTTCAGGGAGACCGCAATGGCCAGGATACTTGTGACGCAGGGTGATTATAAGGGGCGCGAAATTGAGCTTGTGGGGAATGATATTGTCATCGGACGTGAGGAGGATTGTGATCTTCCCTTGAATGACACCGAGGTGTCGCGTCATCATGCCAAGCTGTATTGTGAAAATGGGCTATGGCAACTTGCCGACTTGGATAGTGCCAACGGAACCACCTTGAATGGCGAGTCGGTTACGGTTGTGGAATTACATGAGGATGATGTGGTGTCCATTGGCGCTACGATTTTCGTATTTAAAAACGGCTCGGGATCTGTGGCAGCTCCGCCCCCGGCGCCAGCACGGCCACCAGCTCCTGCCCCGGCTCCCGCCCGCCCCGCTGCACCTGCAGCAGCACCAGCGCCGACTCCGGCTCCCGCCCCGAGCAAACCTGAAGCCAAGCTCGAGCCCAAGCCTGCGCCTGCTTCCGATCATGCGCCTAAGCCCGGTATGATGGCGACGGCAGATGATCTGAAGCTGGTTGAGCAGATGCGACAATCCATGGATGCTATTCGCAAGGAAGTGGGTAAGGTCATTATCGGTCAGGAAGATGTGCTCAATGAAATTTTGATGTGCATCATTGCTGGCGGACATGCCTTGTTGATCGGCTTGCCGGGGTTGGCCAAGACGCTGACCGTTAATACCATCGCCAAGGTTCTGGATATGAAGTTCAAGCGCGTCCAGTTTACGCCCGACTTGATGCCTTCCGATATTACCGGCACCGAGGTGCTGGAGACTGATCGGGTGACCCAGCAAAAGGAGTTCCGGTTCATGCAGGGGCCCATTTTCTGCAATATGCTGCTGGCGGATGAAATTAACCGGACGCCGCCGAAGACGCAGGCGGCTTTGCTGGAAGCGATGCAGGAGAAGCAGGTCAGTGTGGGCAAGGAAGTCTATAAGCTCGACAAGCCTTTCTTTGTCCTGGCCACGCAGAATCCGATTGAGCAGGAGGGGACGTATCCGTTGCCTGAGGCCCAGCTTGACCGGTTTATGTTCAATATTTTCGTGGATTACCCGACCCGGGACGAGGAGATCACGGTGATCTCCCGGACCACTGTTTCAGGGGGTGCGGAGCCTCAGGTTGTGATTGATAAAAATGCCGTGATTCATCTTCAGGAAGTGGTGCGAAAGATTCCCGTATCGGAGCATGTGATCGGGTATGCCGTCAACCTGGTACGAGCTACCCGGCCCGGCGACTCGATGGCTCCGGAACTCACCAAGAAGTACGTGTCTACCGGAGCGGGGCCACGCGCCGGACAGTTTTTGGTGTTAGCGGCCAAGGCGCGTGCTGTGTTGGAAGGGCGTATTCATGTGAGTTGTAATGATATCCGTAGTGCCGCCATGCCGGTATTACGGCATCGCATTCTGACTAACTTTGCCGCTGACTCCGAGGGATTAAAGTCCGTTGATATCGTCAAACGGCTGCTCTCCGAGATCAAGGAACCCGGGGCAGAGACCTATGAGCCCGCCAAGCCCGCGAAAAAGAAATAGTTGTTGAGGAAAAGAAAGTGGAAGGTGCGGAGCGCGTTGGAGGGCGAACCTTGTGTGAGCCAGGGAGCAAAGGGTGTGCATAATGCGTGGAGTGATCGGTATTTGTGTAATGATTTCCGCGATCCATGCGCATGATTTGAACGCGGCTCACACGAGGTTCGCCCTCCAATGTGCTTCGCTCATATTATGATGAAATCCTTTGGATATTTTTTTTTATTGGTGTGCACCTTGGGTGGTGGGTATCCTTCCCTGGCGGCTCCACCGGTGCCGGAGTCGATCCGGGGTGCGAATGAAATGTCCACTGCGCAGCGAAGGGTTTTTCTTCGGGGAACCATGTTCGATTGGCGGGTCGACACGGATGACCGCAGGGGGCTCGAAGCGCCCCCGATTCAGAAGTCCTGTCCGGTGGACGCCAAACTGCTGGATCTGGTCAAGCCGGAGAAATTTACCGTTGGCGGGATGCGGGTAATTGACGCCATCCGGGACCGGCGGAGCCGACGCGAGTATTCAGAAGATTCGTTCAGTCTCGAGGAATTGAGTTATCTCCTGTGGGCATCGCAGGGAATTTCGCGGATTGACCGCGATAGCCAGGGAAAGAGTGTGGCGCAATTCAGGACGGTGCCGTCGGGTGGGGCGAGGCACCCATTTGAAACCTACCTGATCATCAACCGGGTCAACGGTGTGAAACCGGGACTGTACCGCTATCTGCCCCTGGAACATCAGTTGTTGGTTGTCCGGAACGAGGCTGCCCTGGGGAAGCGGGTTACGGATGCCTGTTATGGGCAGGCGTTCATGGGTAACGCGGCGGTTGTGTTTGTATGGGCGGCTATTCCCTATCGGACCGAATGGCATTACGGTTGTATCGCCGAGAAACTAGTGGCCATTGACGTCGGGCATGTGTGCCAGAATCTTTATCTTGCCGCAGAATCCATTCATGGCGGAGTGTGTGCGGTCATGGGGTATAATCAGGTCCGCATGGATACCCTGATCGGGGTTGATGGAAAAGATGAGTTTGTCATTTATCTTGCAGCTGCAGGAAAGGTCAATGAAACCACCCAACCTTGAACCATTTCTTGTGAAGACATTGGATGAATTGTGTTGCGAAGCGCGGCACCAGAATTTCGACTTGCCGGTGTCTCGTGATACTTCGGTGCTGGGTGAGCCGGTTATGGTGGGCGGATGTACAATTCCCAACCGGCTTTGTGTCCAGCCCATGGAGGGCTGTGATGCCGGTGCCAGCGGAGTGCCCGGGGAACTGACTCTCCGGCGATATCGCCGTTATGCCGAGGGTGGCTTCGGGTTGATTTGGATTGAGGCCACCGCCGTGGATGGGCTGTGCCGCTCTAATCCCCGCCAACTGTGGCTAAATCCGGGAAATGTCAAAACCTTTGCCGAATGGGGCCGGGACATCAAGCAGGCTGGCCGGGACCGCTGGGGGCATGATGTGGTGCTGATTCTCCAACTCTCCCATGCGGGTCGAATAGACTCGGATGAGACTCTGGATCGGCTTCAGGAGACGTATGTGGCCGCCGGGTGCCTGGCGAAGGAGGCTGGCTTTGATGGGGTGGATGTGAAGGCGTGCCATGGCGATCTGGTCGCGGAACTCTTGTCCGCATACAAACGGCCGGGCCGCTATGGCGGTTCCTTCGAGAACCGGACACGGTTTCTGTGTGAGACAACCCGGAAACTTCGGGAGGCACTCGGTGAACCCTTTCTGTTGGCCTCCCGGTTGAATGCCTCTAATGGGGCTGATCCGGATGCATCCGAGTCGGTTAGGGTGGCTCGGGCCGTACGGGATGCGGGCGCGCAATTGCTCAACATTTCGGATGGCAAACTTTCGGGCAGCCGGGCGGAGGATGGGAAGTCTCCCATGGAGCAGTTTGCACGTCTGGCAGAAATGACGCAGATCATTCAGCAGGCTGTGCCTTCAATCCCGGTGGTGGGCGGGGGGGTGAGTTGGTTTCGACATTTTCTGCCGAATGTTGCGGCGGGCATCGTGCGCCAGCGCGGCGCGGCGCTGATTGGAGTCGGGCGTGCTGCTTTGGCTTATCCCGCCCTTGCGGGGGATCTGCTCCGGACTGGGCGGATGGAGCCTGACAAGTGTTGCATTACGTGTTCTGCCTGTATTCAGTTGGTCAAGGATGGGGGGACGGCGGGATGCCCGATCATGGATGGTGCAATCTATGGGGAGGAGTACCGGAGTCGCCGGCATTTTGCCTTGGATAATTTGAGGGATGAAGCACGTCGGTGCCTTGCCTGTGAGCCCGCCCCCTGTCGGGCCGGGTGTCCGACGCGGATTGACGTCCCGGCCTTTCTCAAGGCTTTCGCGGATGACGATATCGGGAAGGCCTATGAAATCATTCGCAAGACCAATGTGCTGCCGGAGATGTGTTCCCATTTGTGCCCGGTTGGCAGGCTGTGCGAGGGACCCTGCGTGACCAATACCCTGGCGGGGAATCCGATTCCTATTCACGATATTCAGTATGCGGTCTGTTGGGATGCCCGCCATAATGGACTCACGGGGGTTCGCGTGCCTCAGGCAGATACCGGGAAGCGCATTGCTATCGTGGGGGGCGGGCCTGCTGGTATCGCTTGTGCGGTAATTTTGCTGGAGCGGGGCCATCAGGTTGTGGTGTTTGAGCGGGGCTCCCGATTGGGCGGAACGCCCGAGCGGCTCATTCGTTCAAGTCGGTTCACCGGGGCTGCAGCTGAGGTTGAGGCCATTTTGCAACCCGCACTCAGAGAGGCTCGATTGACACTGAAATTTGGGTGTGAATTGGGGAAGGAGCTTGCGCTTGAAGAATTGCGGCGCGACCACGACGCCGTGTTTTTAGCGGCAGGGGTTTGGGGTGAACGATCGCTGGGCCGCCCGGAGGGCGTCTTGGATGGGGTGACCTTTCTGCAAAAAGCGCGCGCAGGCGAAATAGAGAAGGTGCCCTCGAAAGTGATTCTATTGGCGGGCGGTGATTGTGCCATGGATTGCGCGATGGTGGCTCGCGAGTTAGGAGCCCGCGAATTGACGATTGTTTATGCTGGAGCGCTTTCAGAAATGCATTGGCATATGCCGGATTCCTGGTTCCGGACGGAAGGTGTAAATTTCATGACCCAGACCCGCCCGATGGGCTATGCTTTGGAGGCTGGTGGCAAAGTCTCCGGGCTCTATGTCCGCATGAATCAGGTGGTTGGGCCAGACAAGGTGCCGGGCACTGAATATTTGATGGAGACGGGAATGGTCATTGAGGCCATGGGGCTTGGCATCGAAAAATCCCTTGTTGAGGCGCTCGAGGGATGCCAATTCAGCGAGAAGGGATTGGTAAAAACCCGGGGGGGTGCATCGCTTTCGTGCGGACTATCCGGCGTCTACGCCGGCGGAGGCCTTATCAATGGTGGTGCCGCTGTGGTCCAGTGTATTGAAGAGGGGATGAGGGCAGGGTGTGAAATCGATGATTTCCTTACGCCATAGGAGTTTAATCAAGCGAGGTTTGGTTAGGATTCGGAGGAGAATTTAATTTGAACAGAAGCACACTAAGACCGCGAAGCCCGCCTGCAACGCTATGCCCGCCCACAACGCTGCGCGTAGTGCTGCGGGTGGGCGTAGCATTGCGGGCAGGGGTTAAGGTTTTTCCGCCGCAGGCGGGTAATACAAATCCTCTTTGTGATCTTCGTGATCTTCTGTTCAAACTCTTTGTTTTGTTTCCGGTTAGGGGATGACACCGTAATATGAAATTGGAAAGCTGTAAAAAGATTGCGTTTGGACGTTGTGTGCCGATTGAAGATACCGTGAAAAGGCTGGAAGCAGCCATCTGGGGGATGCACGAATATCGGCTTTTTGAGACCAAGGTATCGGATCGTCTTTACTGGTCCGCTCTGTACATCGATGAGCTTGAATTTCGCTCCATGGGCAAGGGGATCACGGCTTTGCAGGCGAAAGCTGGCGCCCTGGCGGAGTGTGCGGAGTGGGTTGCCGCTAAGGAAACAGGTGAGCTTCCGGGCTATATGGTGGGACATCAGAAAACCATTCCGAACGCGGTGGGGATAGAAGAGTTTATTGCGCATATTGCCGTTTCAAAGGAAGTGGTTGAGAAGATCAAGCGCACTGATACTGCCATGCATTGGGTGGACGGTTATTCGTTGATGACGGGGAAAACGGTCAAACTTCCAATTGAATTCCTGAGGCGGATTGGCGGGCCCAACGGTATGGCCGCGGGCAACCGGAGAGAAGAGGCGATTGTTCATGCGACCAATGAGATTTTTGAGCGCCGGGTTCATATCACAGTGCTCAAGCAAAAACTCATCATGCCGACAATTGACATGGAGACCATCGGGCATCCTGTGATCCGGGACCAGATTGCGTTTTTAAAGGGTAAAGGGATTGAGATCTATCTCAAAGATTTGTCGTTTGGTGGGGAGATGCCTTGTATTGGTGCCTATTTCTGGGATCCGAATATCCCGGTAAATTATCAGTTCCATCATTTCTTCAAGGTGGGGGCTGGATTTAACTTGGAAGATGCGTTGATCCGTGTGTTCACTGAATATACCCAGGGCCGTATGATCAATGAGTTTATCACAGGGGCTAAGGAGGATCAGGAGCGGGTCTTGAAATATGACTTGCGCGCCCTCAAATGTATCGCGGATGGGGGGGATAATTACCTTTCTGCGTTTATGTTCGGGTTTGTGCCCCATGTTACTGCTGAATTCTTGAAAGAGGGTGACGTCGTGCCTTTTGAGAAGGGGGAGGAGTTTGACGACTGCATGCAGGACATTGAGAAGGCTAAAACCATCTTTGCAAAACTGGGGAAGGATTGTTTTGTGATTGATTTCACGGATCCCAAGATCAATTTCCCGGTTGTTGAGATTGTAGTGCCTGGATACTCGGATGTTCTCCCTTACTATCCCGCCAGCAGCAAGGTGCTTTTTCAGCGGTATACCCGCGGCGATATCCTGCGGTCTTATGAGGCGGCGGAGGGAGAGGCTTCCGTTGGAGGCGCGTCGAATAAAGGGTTTAAGTAATCAAAATTAGCTGTTGTTTTTGGTCAGCTTTTGGCATGATAATATGGTAATTGTAACAGGAGGCAATATGAAGAGTAAGACGTTGAAGAATTTGAAGTATGTGATTCCTATGATCGCTGCAACGTTGTGCATGGGAACGGCTTTGGCCGCCGGTGACGGATCTGATGAGCAGGGTTTTGTACCTCCTCCCAAGGATCGCACGCCTCCTCCCGCTCCGCCCCGCTCGATTTCTTCCGCCGAAACTACCGATCCCTGCTGTTGCTGTCCGGTTACCCCTATGGCTCGAACAGAAGCCAAGAAGCCGCCGCAACCTCCGGCGCTTATTACGAAGCTGAAATCAGAGTAATAATAAGTCCAAAGTCAGAACGTCCAAAATCTTGGGCTCCCAACTTTGGACGTTTCACGCCTCACGCTTCACGTTTCACTCTTCACGCTTTTTCCTAAACACCAGTGCTGCTGCATTCAGGCAGTAGCGAAGCCCTGTCGGCTTGGGGCCATCGTTAAAGACGTGGCCGAGATGGGCATCGCATCGGGCGCAGAGGATTTCAGTACGCGTCATCCCCAACGATGTATCCTTATGCTCGATTATGTTTTCAGGGGAGATGGGCTGAAAGAAACTCGGCCAACCGGTGCCGGAATGGAATTTGGAATCTGAACTGAAAAGGGGTAGGTCGCAACAGACGCAGGCATAGACACCGGGCTCCGCCTGATCTGTTAGCCGACTGCAGAAAGGGGGTTCAGTTCCCTTATTGCGGGTGACGCGGTACTGCTCGGCCGTCAGTTGTTTTTTCCATTCTGCGTCCGTTTTAATTACCTTTTCCATAGGGATCTTCTCCGCAGCTAACAATGCCATACTGGTGAAAATCAAGCAGGATATTATGATGCTTTTCATTTAGATATCGTAGCTGGATGCTTGGCCTGTTGCTCTGGCTTCCTGTTTGTCGACCAGATCCTGGAGGGTGATCTTGGACATGGTCTGTTTCATGTTATCTTCGATTTGACCCCAGACTTCCCTGGTAACACATGAAGAGCTCCGGTCGCAACTTCCAGCTTTGTCCAGACAGTCAACCAGAACAATAGGGCCTTCCAGGGCCGAGATGATATCCAGCAGGCTGATTTTATCGGCTGGCTTGGCCACGGTGTAGCCACCTTTTGGCCCGCGGGCTGAGTTGATGAGGCCCGCCGCCTTGGCAAGATTGATCACCTGCCAGAGATATTTTTCAGAAATCCCCTGCCGTCTGGAGATGTCGCCTAAATTTACAGGCCCCTTTTTCTGGTGCGCAGCAAGGTCTAGCAGAATTCTGAGCCCGTATCTTCCCTTAGTCGAAATTTTCATTTTTCTTCATCCTATGATCTTAGCGCAACATATTCGATAGTAACCCTGTAGAGTACATAACATAACACTTTAACCTTTCTCTGGAAAGGATTTTGCCAGGGCCGACGCATCTAATTTCTCATTTTTCTGACATTATTGGCGCCAATTGGTGACATGGATTTGGAGTGCGGCGGCTTGACGCCGCTTTCCTGTGGCCCGGCTTGACGGGACACACCCTATGAGGCGCGTCAAGCCGTGCCTTTACAAAGCGGCGTCAAGCCGCCGCACTCCAAAACAAGCCTTTGCCCACATGTTTTCAGCCACGGGAATGTCATTAGATGCGTCTGCTCTGGATTTTGCGTGAAATCGATGTATAACCGGAGTAATCTTCACTTATACGTATGGCTAATCTACTCAAGAACAAAAACGATGCGGCCCTGCCTTCTTTCAGTACGGGGATTCCTTCACTTGATGCGACCCTGAAAAATCTGGCGGCGGGCGACAATGTTGTGTGGCAGGTCGATGACATTGAGGATTATCGACCTTTGGTTGAGCGCTTTGTTGAGTATGGATTAACCACTGGGGCACCGCTTGTCTATTTCCGGTTCGCGAGCCATCGCCAGCTTATTCCTGAAACCCCGGGGGTCGAGATTCACAATGTTGAGCCGGAAGCAGGATTTGAACATTTTGTGGGCAAGATCTTAAATGTCATTGAAAACAAGGGGCGGGGAGCCTTGTATGTTTTTGACGGACTTTCCGAACTGGCGGCCGACTGGTATAGCGATCGGATGCTCGGTAATTTCTTTATGATCACCTGTCCGTTCCTTTTCAAGCTCGATACGATCGCCTATTTCGCACTTTTCCGATACCACCATTCTTTCCACGCCTCTGAAAGCATTCACCAGACTGCGCAGCTTGTTTTGGATGTCTATCGCAACCGGGACCGTTTTTTTATTCAGCCGCTCAAGGTGGATCGGCGCTACTCGCCCACCTTGTATATGTTGCATGAATGGACGGAGGACGATAACTGCCTGCCGGTCACCTCCAGTACCACCATTTCGGAAATCCTGGCAGGTATCTCGCAGCCTTGGCTGGACTTCTCTGCCACCCGGCCCGGCATCTGGATGAAAAATCTGGCCCGTGCCCAGAAGACCATCGAGGCGATGAAAGTCGGGGGTGCCCCGGTGCAGGACATTCAGGAATCGTTTCAACGCCTTCTGCGAAGTGCCATTACGCGCGATGAAAAATTCATGCCGCTGATCTGTCGCTATTTTGAGCTTCCGGATCTTATGGCCATCATTCAGCGGATGATTGGAACCGGTCTGATTGGGGGAAAATCCCTCGGGATGCTGTTGGCCCGGGCGATCCTCCGAAAGAAGGCGCCACACTTGTACGAGAAACTCGAGCCACACGACTCCTTTTTTATTGGCGCCGATGTCTATTACACTTATCTCGTCCAGAATGGCTGTTGGGAATTAAAACGAAAAGTTGAGGATGCTCTGGTTTCCCATGAGCGTCATGAGGAGCGGCAGCAGCGCCTGCTGTCGGGCGCCTTCCCCGATCACATCCGGCGTCAATTTGTTGAAATGCTGGATTATTTCGGTCAATCGCCGATCATCGTGCGCTCCAGTTCATTGCTTGAGGATAGTTATGGGAACGCCTTCTCTGGGAAATACGAAACGGTTTTTTGTGCCAACCAGGGAACTCCCGAACAGCGGTTGGAAGCCTTCATGGCGGCGGTCCGTCATGTCTATGCCAGTACGCTTAGCCAGGAGGCCCTTGCGTATCGTATGCAGCGCGGGCTTCTCGATCAGGACGAGCAGATGTCTCTCTTGATCCAGCGGGTGTCAGGTGCTTTATACGGCGACAACTATTTTCCTCAGATTGCCGGTGTCGGGTTCTCGTTTAATCCTTATGTGTGGAACGAGGATATTGACCCCGAAGCCGGAATGTTGAGGCTTGTGTTTGGACTTGGAACCCGCGCGGTGGACCGGATCAGTAGCGACTACACCCGCCTGATTGCCCTGAATGCCCCGGACAAACAGCCGGAGGGAGGCGGCACCGATGCGATCCGGTTCAGCCAGCGCGAGGTGGATATTTTGGATCTGCCCCAGAACAAGTTGACTGCAAAGGAATTTAATTCGGTGATTTCGGGGATTCCTCAGGAATCTTTGTCGCTGGATCTATTTGCCGAAAAGACTCCGGCCGCCTCGTCTGATTACCGACACCTGACTTTCCGGAAACTCATTAATGACACGACCTTTGTCACCACCATGCGGGAGATTCTCAGCAAGCTTCAAGAAGCCTATGCGTATCCCGTGGATATCGAATTCACAACGAACTTTATGCTCAACGGGGACTACCGGATCAATTTGGTTCAGTGCCGGCCGTTTCAGGTTCGTATGACGGGCGAGTCTGCCAGAATGAAGGCGCCCTCCTCCGTGCGAAAGCAGGATCTGCTCATGGAAAGCGCTGGGCCGGTTATTGGTCACAGCTCATCCATTTTCGTGGATCGACTGATATATGTGGTACCTGCGGTCTACGGAAAAATGAGTGAAAGCGCGAGATATACTGTGGCGCGCACGATCGGGAAGTTGAACCGACTGAAACTTGCCGGCGCCGCGCCGGTGGTGATGATGGCCGGGCCGGGCCGCTGGGCCACCTCTACGCCGTCCCTGGGAATTCCGGTTTCCTTTGCGGAGATCAATTCCGCCTCCGTTATTTGCGAGATTGCCGTCATGCACGAGGGACTGGTGCCTGATGTTTCTCTCGGGACCCACTTCTTTAATGATCTGGTGGAGTTAAACATGCTTTATTTCGCGGTCTCCCCCGACAAAAAAGGGCATGCGTTGAATCAGGAGATTCTATTGACGCTTCCCAACCGGCTTTCGACGCTTCTTCCAGAAGCCGCCGCATTGGAGTCAGCTCTGCGAGTCGTGGATGGCACGGATCTTCCCGGGGGCTTTCGATTGAATCTTCATGCCGACACCGTCAAACAGAAGGTGATCTGCTATCTTGGGAAATGATTGTGGAGCCAACTAAACCAACCTATTCGTTAAGCGAAGAAATTGCCAGTAGTGTCACCCATGGGATCGGGCTTTTGCTGGCCGTGGCGGCCTTGGTGGTGATGGTGGTTTTTGCCGCATTGCGGGGGACGGCCTGGCATGTGGTGTCGTGTTCCTTGTACGGGACAACGATGGTTCTTATGTTTGCGGCTTCGACGCTCTATCATAGTTTTCCCTGGCCGCGGGCCAAGGCTGTCCTGAAAGTCATTGACCACTCCGCTATTTATTTGCTGATTGCCGGAACCTATACCCCTTTCCTTCTTATCTCCCTGAGAGGGCCCTGGGGGTGGTCTTTGTTTGGGGTCGTTTGGGGATTGGCGCTGGTGGGGGTGGTGTTTAAGATCTTTTTCGCCGGTCGCTTCAAGTTGCTTTCGACCCTCGTGTATGTCGGCATGGGTTGGATGGTCGTGGTGGCAATCAGGCCCCTCTATCAGAATCTGCCGATGGGGGGCCTGGTGTGGTTGGTTGCCGGCGGATTATTCTACACGGCCGGTACGGCTTTTTATCTGGGCCGTCGTATTCCGTTCAACCACGCCATCTGGCATGCCTTCGTCTTTGCCGGAAGCCTCTGCCACTTCTTCAGCGTTATGTGGTATGTGATTCCGTAACAGACCATTCATCGACGCGGCTCAGGCAAGCTTCGCCCTCCAATGTGCTCCGCTCGCATTTTTCTGCTGGAGGGCGAAGCTTGCTGAGCCGTGTCGTTGTGGGGCGCAAAAGTCGTTCTTAAATCGTGATCCGGCTATTAGGCGCGGATTGGATATTGCTTTCTCTATTGACATTAATAATCAATGGAATAGTTTCTCTATCGTATTAATTGACATAGTGGCTGTAGGGAGACGGGCATGACTCAAACGATATCGACATTATTAGCGCAGGCGGGGAACAGGTATGACTCCAGAACGGGGGCCATCTCGGTGCCGATTTATCAGACGGCTTCCTTTGGGCATCCTGCTCTCGGCCAATCGACGGGCTTTGACTACTCGCGAACCTCAAATCCGACCCGTTTAGTTCTTGAAGAGACCCTGGCGAAAGCAGATGGGGGCCATAAAGGGTTTGCTTTTGCCTCAGGGATGGCCGCGATTGATACGGTCTTGCACCTGTTCAAACAAGGGGATCGTATCGTTGTCACCGAGGATCTTTATGGCGGCACATTCCGTCTATTCGAGAAGGTGTTCCGCCCCTATGGGATCGAGGCGATTTATGTGGATACTTCAAACCTGGCGGCTGTGCAGGGCGCCTTGAACTATGCAGGCGTAAAAGCCGTATTTGTCGAGAGTCCAACCAATCCCCTGCTTAAAATCGCGGACCTTCGAGCCATCGCGAAGGCGGCGCGGGCTTTGGGTGCATTGACCATCGTGGACAACACCTTTCTCACGCCGGTATTCCAGCGCCCACTAGAGCAGGGGGCGGATATGGTTGTCTATAGTGCCACCAAGTATCTGGCCGGGCATAACGATGTGGTGGCAGGGATTGTGGTTTCAGGGAATCCCGAGATCTCAGAGCGCCTGGGATTCTTTCAGAACGCGATTGGGGGCGTGTTGGGACCGCAGGATTGCTGGCTGACCCTGCGCGGGCTGAAGACACTGCCCCTGCGGGTGCGCCAACAGCAGGATAACGCCTGCGCCATCGCCGAATGGTTGGCGGCGCATCCCCGTGTGCGGCATGTGTATTACCCGGGCCTGCCCAATCATCCAGGACGCGATATTCTGGATCGTGAACACAGCGGGTATGGTGGCATGATTTCCTTTGAGGTGACCGAGGCGGCCTGTATTCCGCCCATTTTGGCCGGTGTAAAAGTGTTCACTTTTGCGGAGAGTCTGGGCGGTGTGGAATCTCTGATCACTTACCCTGCCGTGCAAACCCATGCGGATATGGATACTTCAGTTCGTGAAAGATTGGGAATTAATGACCGGCTTCTGCGGTTGTCAATTGGTATTGAGGATGCGGGCGAATTGATTGATGATCTGAAAGTGCTGCTATGAACTATGCGACTCGTTTGATTCATTCTGGCAAGGATCGCGACCCTTATACCGGGGCCTCCAGTATCCCTATTTATCAGGCCTCTACTTTTCATCAGGCGGACCCCGAGCACCTAGGGCATTATGACTATGCCCGCAGTGGGAATCCGACACGGGAAGCGCTTGAGCAGGCCATTGCCTCCCTGGAGGGCGGAGCGCGCGGGCTGGCCTTTGCTTCCGGTATGGCGGCGACTTCATCGGTGCTGATGCTGTTTTCCCCCGGTGATCATCTGGTGGTTGGTCAGGATATTTATGGGGGCACCTTTCGTGCTTTGACCACCCTGTTCCGGCAATGGAAACTTGAGGTGACGTTTGTTGACAGCACCGATCCCGCCAGTGTCAGGAAGGCGATAACCCCGGCCACCCGTGCGTTGTTTGTTGAAACGCCAGCCAACCCTTTATTGTCCATTACCGATCTACGCGCCATGGTTGAAATTGCGCGTGAGCATAAGCTGCTGGCGATTACGGATAACACGTTCATGACGCCTTATTTTCAACGGCCGATTGAGCTCGGGTTTGACGTCGTGGTGCACAGTGCAACTAAGTTTCTGGGGGGACACAGTGACCTGATTGCCGGGTTGGCGGTAACTCGTGAGGCCGAGTTGGGACATCGGTTGAAGGTGATCCAGAATACGTTTGGTGCCATTCTGGGGCCGCAGGATTCCTGGCTGGTCATGCGTGGCATCAAGACTTTGGGGGTGCGGATGGATGCTCAACAACGCACTGCCGGGATGATGGCGGAATGGTTGCTCAAGCGTCCGGAGGTCAAGCGGGTGTACTACCCTGGCTTGCCGCAGCATACCGGACATGGCGTGCACAAAGCTCAAGCCTCAGGTGCGGGTGCGGTTCTTTCATTTGAGCTCCATGACGTGGCAACGACCCTGAATCTTCTTAAACGGGTGAAGTTGCCCTTGATGGCTGTGAGTCTTGGCGGAGTGGAGAGCATTTTGTCCTATCCGGCAACCATGTCTCATGCCGCCATGCCAAAGCCGGAACGTCTGGCACGGGGAATTTCGGATAGTCTAGTCCGACTATCCGCCGGTCTGGAAGCACCAGAAGATTTAATGGCAGACATCGATGCGGCGTTAGTCACCTAGTGGGGCAAATATAGAGTCTGTTCTTTATCATAATCGTAATCATAATCGTAATCGTAATCCCTCTTCAGTAACGACGGGAATAGATTACGATTACGATTAGGATTACGATTATGAAGAGTTAATGTGGGGCGGATGTCCCCATCCGCCTGTCTATGGACCCATCTGGCAACAAGGCGGATGAGACATCCGCCCCACAACGAGAGCAAATAGCCCAGAAATGTGCCCGGATAAGTGGTTGACAAAAAAAAGACAATACATTACCTTGTCTATAGATTGAGTAGAGTAAGCGGGTTTGAGATTTTATTTCAGTGACAATAAATAGCAGTGTTAAGGAGAATTATGAGCAAAATATATAGCGATAATGCACAGTCAATTGGGAACACGCCTCTGGTCAAACTCAACCGAGTTACCCAGGGTGCAAAAGCTACAGTATTGGCCAAAATTGAGGGGCGCAATCCGGCCTATTCGGTGAAGTGCCGTATTGGTGCGGCCATGATCTGGGATGCAGAGAAACGGGGCGTGCTGAAGCCCGGTGTTGAGATCATTGAGCCGACCAGTGGGAACACGGGAATTGCCTTGGCGTATGTCGCCGCTGCCCGGGGCTACAAATTAACCCTGACCATGCCAGAGACCATGAGCGTTGAGCGGCGGCGTGTGCTCGCGGCCTTTGGGGCCACGCTGGTGTTGACGCCCGGTAGCGAGGGGATGAAGGGGGCCATCAAGCGCGCTGAGGAAATCGCAGCGTCTGATCCCGCCAAGTACTTCCTGCCGCAGCAGTTCAAAAACCCGGCGAATCCCGCCATCCATGAGGCTACCACGGGTCCGGAAATCTGGAATGACACCAATGGTGAAATTGATGTGCTGGTATCAGGCGTCGGCACGGGTGGCACGATTAGTGGCGTCTCGCGCTACATTAAAAATGTCAGGGGCAAAAAGATCATCTCTGTGGCTGTAGAGCCGAAAGAAAGCCCGGTCATCACCCAGAAACTGGCGGGTCAGGAATTGAAGCCCGGGCCTCATAAAATTCAGGGAATCGGTGCCGGCTTCATTCCCGATACACTGGATCTCTCCGTGGTGGATCGTGTGGAGCAGGTGGATAGCGCTGAGGCCGTTGCATTTGCGCGTCGTCTGGCCAAAGAGGAGGGGATGCTGGTGGGTATCTCCTGCGGCGCCGCCGCTGCAGTGGCGGTACGGTTAGCCCAGCTTGATGAGTTTGCTGGAAAGACAATCGTGGTCATCCTGCCGGATGCCGGCGAACGCTATCTGTCGACAGTGCTCTTTGAGGGCATTGGATGATCAGGGCAGACGCATCTATATGCTCTCTAATTATGCCGATTTTGGCTCAAATCATTGAGAAACGGCATGGTTTTGGAGTGCGGCGGCTTGACGCCGCTATTCATAGGCGCGGCTTGACGCGCCGTACGGGCGGCCTGTCAAGCCAGGCCTTGAAAAAGCGGCGTCAAGCCGCCGCACTCCAAATTGGCGTTGCCAAATTGAGTCAAAAATGGACAGAAATCCTGAATTTAGATGCGTTTGCCCTGGGTTGATAGAGCCGGTGCGGGGAAGAGTGTTATCGGTTATGTGTTAATGGGTGTTGGGGATTTTCTGATAACCAATAACTCAATAACCGATAACATTGACTGAAAAGAAAGAGCCTGTGTAAGTTTATGGACCGATCCTCTGATCGACAACGCCTCACCCAGACGCTGGAGCATGCCTTGGACAACGTCCCGTTCTATGAACGGTGGCTTCAATTCGACCTCGGCCCTGACCATCCTGTCGAAGTGCGCTATGCTGCTATGCCGCATCTGACCAAGCGGGACATTCGTGCCCACATGCCCAGGGGGTTTGTCCCGCGCGATCGGGATTTCAAGGCAGGCGTAGCCGCCGGTGAGGTTGAGCTGGTGTCAACCAGTGGCACCACGGAAGACCGCTCCTCCATTGTCTGGTACCAACGGTGGTGGGATGAATCAGAGCAAGCGGCGGCGAAACTTCACACCGGACTCGACCAGGTCATCAATGGCCATCAGCGTGAGGCGGTCCTTACCACACCGCTATGTGCCGGAACGGTTTGCCATATTGGTGATCTTTCCATGGAGGAACGTACACTGGGTCGTTTACTCTTTCTGAACCAGCAGGCGGACCCCGCTCGCTGGACGTCCCGTGATATGGATCGAATGATTCATGAACTTGAGGAATTTAAACCCCAGCTGCTGGAGGCGGACCCCGCCTATCTGGCAATCCTGTGCCGGTATGCGACGGAGAGCGGGCGCTCGTTGTTCATGCCTGCCTATATTTCGCTCACCTATGAATTTCCGTCCCGTCTGCATTATCGCCAGATCCGGCGGGCTTTCCCAAATACCCCGGTGTTAAGTTCCTATGGTTCGACTGAAGCCAGCCATGTACTTACCGAATGCGAGCATGGGCGTTTCCATCAAAACACAGAGACCTGCCATCTTGATGTCGATTTTCTGCAGTCCGAAGTCGGTGATTCTCGTGTTGGGCGACTGTTGGTTACCACACTCGGCAACCCCTGGGTCAGTCTGCTTCGTTTTGACATTGGCGACCTGGTTCAACTTGAAACGGGGGACTGTCCCTGCGGACGCGTTTCAGGGCTTACGGTGGCACACGTGCTTGGGCGGGTGCGCGACCTGACTTTCACTGAAACCGGCCGGGCTGTGACGGTGGATGAATTGGATCGCATCGTGGGGCAAACGGACACTTTAGTCACTTATCAATTAGAACAGACCGCCCCCAAAGACTACATGTTTCGATATGTCGCAGCAGCCGGTCAAGCAGCGCCAGTGTCGGAGCTTCGTGCCGGGTTGACAAAGCTTTACGGCACAGGAGCAAGAATTACGATGCGCCCTGAATCCGCGATTTCTACCGAGCCATCAGGCAAATTTCGTCTTGCCCGAACCACATTTCCATGGAACCCTGATGACATGTTTTAACTCTTAATCATAATCATAATCTTAATCGTAATCTTAATCCTTCTTTCTTCTGGGCCTCCGAGAAGACCAGAGGAGATTATGATTACGATTAAGATTATGATTTTCTCAATCGGCTTTGTGGTGTATCGAATAGGCTATGAAGCGTGAATTTATAGATCCTTTGGCTTGGACTCGTGCGGATTTCCCCCTGCTAAATAGGCAGGTGGATGGACTGCCGATTACTCATTTGGATAGTGGCTCGACAGCCCCGAAACCGCAATGTGTGATTGATGCCGTCACGCGTTTTTATACCGACTATACCGCCAATGTGCACCGGGGGGTGCATGGCTTGTCGGAAGAGGCGACGGAGCATTTTGAACGCGCACGTCATGAGGTTGCCTCATTCCTGAACGCCTCACCGTCCGAAATCATTTTTACCCGCAACACGACAGAAGCCATCAATCTGGTGGCACATGGACTCAAACTTCAGCCCGATGATGAGATTGTCTTCCCGGCGTCCGAGCACCACTCCAATTATATCCCATGGCGTGTCAATGCCCGGGAGAATCCGGTGGGCCTCGATGCCTGCGGAGTGCCCCTCTATGACGAACTCGAATCACACATGGGCCCTAAAACGCGGTTGGTATCGCTCGCCCAGGTGTCCAATACGCTTGGCGTAGTGGCGCCAGTGGCGCAGTGGATCGCTGCCGCACACGCATGGAATGTACCTGCCCTTGTGGACGCTTCGCAGAGCGCCAGTCATCTCCCTATTGACGTCAAGGCACTGGACTGCGATTTTCTTGTCACTTCAGGCCATAAATTGCTGGGCCCGTCCGGAGTTGGTATTCTGTATGGGAAGCGTGAGCTGCTCGAATCCTTTGCCCTCTACCAGACGGGAGGCGGCATGGTAAAGCTTCTTGCTGATGACCGCTTTATACCCAATGAGCTCCCATCCCGGTTTGAGGCAGGAACCCCGAATATTGAGGGGGTGATAGGGCTTGGTGCCGCGGTAGCGTACCTTCGGGCCATCGGGATGGATGCGGTCTATGAACACTCACGCGCTCTTGGGCAGCATCTCGTTGATGAGCTCAGCGCGTTCACCGGCGTGGAGGTGCTTGCCCGCGACATCCCGCTTTCAAAACGCATAGGGCTCGCGTCCTTCAGTCTTGGGAAAGGAGCTCTCAGTGCCGATACTGTCGCACGGCAACTTTATGATCGGCACCAGATTCTGGTAAGTGGTGGCTACCACTGCGCCCACATCCTTCATCATCGGCTAAATGTGGAGGGAACCATCCGCGCCTCGACTCACGTATTCAATACCCACGCCGACATTGACCGCTTGCTCGAAGGACTCAAGGACATTCTGGAAACGTGATACTCAATCCAGCATCTTGATGTGGGGCGGATGTCCCCATCCGCCTGTTTGCGGACCCGGCTGGTGACAAGGCGGATGGGGACATCCGCCCCACAACAAGAGGCAAAACACCGATCATTTCTTGTTATTCGCGTGTTTCGTAGTCAAAATGCTCTTTAGCCTAGAAATTACAGCCGATGGCGAGGCCGCCCTGGAGTGAAGTCAGGGTGAAATCCTCATCGATTTCAGCATAATATCCGACGAGATCGCCGCCGTATCCCTTGTCTTTTGAGGTGCCGGTGGCCACGATGGAAAGGGCCTCCATGCGGGCGAGGGCAAACAGGTGCTGGGTCAGATCATAACGGAGTTCCGCGGCCCCTTTCGCCCCTGCCCCGAACATATCGGCTGTGGACCGTTTTTGACGGAGAATATGGTCATCTTCATCCTGCACAACTGCCGGACCGATCCCAAATTCAACGCGACCGGTAAGCCGCTTGAATTTAACCTTGGCGCAGGCGTTGAGATACGCCATCACAATGTCGGAGGTGTAAGTGGCGACTACCCCGCTCTGGGTGTCATGCGGCATTTGCGGACGGGAGGGATATCTCTGGTCCACGTTGCTCATTGTCCAGTCCAGATGCTGAACCAGCAGGCTGGGACCAAATCCAATGAACATATCGAAACGATTCGATGAGGTGGTTACGTGGAACCAATAGCGAGCGCCCATATCGGCGGCCATGGCCGAGAGTGTGGCATCGGATTCAGAATAGATATCCAGCGACCCTGAATCATCGAAAATGCCCCAGTCAGAGTCCTCCATTTTGGATGAAGGATCCGTCAGATTTCCCATGATGGTGCCGAAGAACTCAATGTTACCCTTATAAAACAGATTTCCGCCTAGAGAGCCGTAGGCGACATTCAGGGGGAATTTCAATTCACTGATTTTTTCGGGCAGTTGTATGGACCCCTCATCCGGCGTCCAAGCCTGGCCGCCGATGGAATACGTAGCATCCCCGAGCCAGTAGCCTGCACCCGCCTGTACGCTTCCCGACCAGGGATTAGAACGGGGTGAGGTTTTGGCCGCACCCGGCAATTGCGCCATGACTGAACCAGAAATAAGGCAGACGGACAGCAGTGCGATTTGATTGATATATTTCATTATGTTTCACCTGACTTGGCGTAGTTTAAGAATCAATAATCAAGATTACAGACATGGATATACAGGATACGCAGGATAAGGTGAATACAAAATTGTGACGGGAAAGTGCGGCGCAACATACACCCCCCTCACCCTAGCCCTCTCCCTCAAGGGGCGAGGGAATGGAATAGCTGCCTTTTTAATGTCTGGTTTAAGAGGGGTGCATGAATCTGCTCCCTCGCCCCTTGAGGGAGAGGGTTGGGGTGAGGGGTTGCTATTAGTGAGGATTATGGAGGGTGCTTGTGGCTTGAATTCTTCTTTGATTTAGACTAAACATTAAGCCGAAGTAGCATTTAATCATACGACACTGATTTGATTGGCAACATGTCGCTTTCAAAACGAGAATACAAAACAGGAACCGAAGCGGTAAGTTTTGACCCGCTGGCCCTCGGTGTGGCGCTTCGTGAGGAGTGTCCTGAGGTGGATTTTGCCCTGCTCATGGGATCGAGTCGGGACGGCCGGATCCCGCCAGGAGGGGATCTCGATCTGGCCCTGAGCCTGCAGAAGCGTCTGACTTTTGAACTGCATGAGCGTGTTGCAAAAGTGGTCGGTCGGTTTGCACCGGGGGTAGATATTGATGTCGGGCATTTTGACAAAACTGAACCTGTTTATCGCTTTGAAGCCCTGAAGGGGCGTTTACTTTTCGCGCGCGATCAGGAGCGGTATCTTAGCTCCTTTTCTTTTGCCTGCCGGGAATACGAAAGCCAAATGCGTGATTATGAGCGGCAAGCCTCATATCGTCTTCAGCGAAAATCGGTGGCCGCATGAGCTTGAGATGGAATGGCGTCATTCAGCTCGATCCATTGTCCGCATGCGTAACCTGATTGTGCATGGTTATGACGTTGTTGATCCTGAGATTCTTTTTGACGCTGCTACGGGGCGTTTGGGTGACTTCCGTCGTTTCCGGGATGAAATTGACCTCGCTAATGCAAAGCAAGAGCCTGCCGAATCGATCCCGCCTAGCGGTGCGTGAGCATTGGGGGGTGTAATCCTGGATCGAAGTCCATTGGACGTGACCAGTTGGATGCGTTTCCCCCTTTTTTGTTGATCAAACGGCCTGAATCATGTATCGTTCAAAACATACTGAATGATCCATTTGCGCCCTCCAGTGCATAATGGATGGGGGCAGAGCGTGCCTAGAGCAAGGAGATTGGAGCTCCGAGCGCCGGGGAAAAGCGCCGAGAAAGTAGTGCCGAGCGCCGAGTGCCGGGAAGAAGCGCCGAGAAAGTAGCGCCGAGTGCAGAGTTCAAGTAAAGAGCGTAGAGATTGGTGAGCTGAGTAGTGACAGATGAATGAGATGGCGTTCAGATTTGAGGGACTTGATGTTTGGAAGCGTTCGGTAGAATTGGCCGGGAAGATCTATCAGATCACCAAATTATTGCCTCGTACTGAGCAATTTGGACTCATCGATCAAATGAGACGAGCTGCAGTATCCATTTCAGCTAATATTGCTGAAGGCTCTGCACGGGATACCGAAAAAGATTTCGCTCATTTTCTTAATATCTCCAGAGGTTCATTGTTTGAGCTTGTATCCCATCTCGAAGTTGCGTTGCGCCTTGAATATCTGAAGGCTGAGGATGTTTCAAAAGTTAAATCGGAAGCAACCGAAATCGCTAAGATGCTTAGCGGACTCCGAAAGCATATCCTTTCGCGGGAGCGAGCTCCGAGCTCCGAGCGCTGAGTGCCGAGAAATAGCGCCAAGCAAGTAGCGCAGAGTTCCGAGTAAAGAGCGCCGAGAAATAAGTTCCAAAAAGATGAAAACGTTCTTCCATCTATATCCCCTGTCTCGGCGCTCGGTGCTCCTAGCTCCGCGCTCTTCCCCCGCTCCCTGCTATCCCCCTCTTCCCTCTCGGCCCTCGGCACTCTCCGCTCCCTGC
>Ga0194054_10000005_pt1 | contig 108549 bp, 92 predicted proteins | sample SepL2210m_MetaG_FD_163628 | JGI IMG/M metagenome (GOLD analysis project Ga0194054, IMG submission 163628) | Anoxic zone freshwater microbial communities from boreal shield lake in IISD Experimental Lakes Area, Ontario, Canada - Sep2016-L227-10m | ecosystem: Environmental > Aquatic > Freshwater... | reverse complement strand
GGCGTATACCGGTAAATATACTTCATTCGGCCAGGTTGTTGCGTTGACGTACCGCTTCGTACAGCAGGACCCCTGCTGCCACTGAAACATTGAGAGAAGAAATATCGCCCATGATGGGGATGCTCACCTGCTCATCGGCAAATTTAAGATACTCCGCCGAAATGCCCCTGTCTTCCGATCCCATGATGATGGCCAGGGGGCCTGTGAACTTTGCCTCAGTATAGTTTTTCTCTGCCTTCTCGGTTGCGGCGACGATGGACAAGCCGCTTTCCTTCAGGAATTTCAGGCTGTCCTTAAGGTTGGCCGACCTCACCACGGGCAGGGTGTATAAAGCACCTGCGGAGGTTTTCACCGCGTCGGAATTGAGCTGGGCCGAACCAAAGGCCGAGATCACCATTGCGTCGGCTCCAGAACAGGCTGCCGTACGGGCAATCGCCCCGGCATTGCGCACATCGGTCACCTGGTCGAGGATAAGGATCAGGGGTGTACGCCCGTGTTCAAAAATAAAGGGAATGAGGTCCTCGAGCTTCTGGTAAACGATCTCGGTAAGATATGCTATTACCCCCTGGTGGTTCTGTTTCGACTGCCTGTTAAGCTTCTCAACCGGCACGAACTGGTATGGGATCTCGACCTCTTTGACCAGTGCGAACAGCTCGTGGAAGCCCGGACCCTTGAGCCCGTTCTGGATGAGAAGTTTGTCGACCTGCTTGCCGGCCCTGATCGCTTCGATCGCCGGCCGTATCCCATATATGTATTGTTCTTTTGGCATCTTCTTATTCTTTATCTTCAATGTCTGATTTATCCAGCAAGGTTCTCGGTATTTCCTTGGCTGGTTTTGCTCCTAATTCCTTTATTTTTTCCGCACGGCGGATGAGGTTCCCCTTGCCCGTGCTTAATTTGTTCATTGAAGCATCGAAACTCTGCCTTGTCGAGTCCAGTTTACGGCCTACATCTTCCAGGTCCTCAAGGAAACCAACAAATTTATCGAGCAGGTCGGCGCTTTGTTTTGCTATCTCAACGGCATTCTTATTATAGTTTTCGACCCTCCAGAGGTTGGAGATCATCCTCAGGGCCGCGATGAGGTTTGTGGGGCTTATCAGCAGCACCCTGCGCTCGTAAGCAAACTGCCAGATATCTGGCTCTGCCTGGAGTGCAATGAGGTACGCGGGCTCTATGGGCATGAAGAGCATCACAAAATCAAGGCTTTTCAGCTGGTACAAGTCCTGGTAATTCTTTCCGCTGAGGTCGTTGATATGGCTGCGCACACTGAGCATATGTTCCTTAAGCGCCTTATCCTGTTCTTCCTTCGTTTCGGCGGTGGCATAGCGTTCGTAAGCCAGGAGCGAGACCTTGGAATCTACTACCAGGCTGCGGTCACCGGGATATGCTATGATGACATCGGGTTGGAGGCGTTTCCCTTCGGCGTTTGTGTAGCTGGTCTGTACAGAATATTCCCTGTCGCGCACCAGCCCTGATTTCTCAAGTATGCTCTCAAGTATTATTTCACCCCAGTTCCCCTGGGTCTTGGCCTGCCCCTTGAGGGCATGGGTGAGGTTGCTGGCCTCCTTGCTGATCTGCTGGTTGAGCTCGGCCAGGTTCTTTATCTCTTTTTCGAGCGAGAACCTTTGTTTGGATTCTTTATCGTAAGTATCCTCTACCTTCTTCTCAAACTCCCTGATCTTCTCGCTCAGGGGCTTGAGTATCTCATCGAGCTTGGTCCTGTTCTGCTCGGTGAATTTCTTAGTTTTCTCTTCGAGGATGTCGTTAGCCAGGTTCTTGAATTCGTTCCTGAAATTTTCCTGCAGGCTTTCCAGGTCTTTTTTAAGTGTCAGCAGCTTTTCATTCAGGCCTTCATTCTCGGTGGTTTTGCGCGACAGCTGCGAGTTAAGCCCGTTGATGAGGGCTTCTTTTTCTTTTAATTGCTGCTGGATGGCCGTGTTCTGTTGTTCCAGGATCCTGCTGCGTTCCTCGGCGGTTATCTTAGCCGAATTCAATGCTTCAGCCTGTTTGCGGATTGTCTCAATATCAGCGATGGCGGCATCCCGGAATTGTGGCTTTAGCCTGTAAAAAAGGATAATGAAGCCTGTTACAAGCAAGAGACCTAAACCAATAAGAAGAATTTCCTGCATAATATATTTAATGTTGTAAAATTAGCAATTTTCGCTCAGATATTTATGCAGGCATCGTACTTTTGGGCATCAGTTTTCAACAATCCAGTGATCAGCATCGGCATTATATCGGATACCCACGGCAGGTTCCTTCCAAAAGTAAAAGCGTTCTTATCGGCATGCGATGAGATCTGGCATGCCGGGGATATAGGTTCGCTGGAACTGGTGGATGAAATGAAGAAGTTCAGGCCGCTGAGGGCGGTTTACGGCAATATCGACGGAACCGCTGTACGTTCGGCATGCCCTGAGGTGCTGTTGTTCCGGGCCGAAAAGCTGAAGGTCCTCATGACCCATATAGGAGGATACCCGGGAAAATATCATCCGCAGTCAAAACAAATTATTGAACTTGAAAAACCGGGCTTGTTCGTATGCGGGCATTCCCATATCCTGAAGGTGATCTATGATAAAAAATATTCCCTTCTGCACATCAACCCTGGAGCGGCAGGAAGCTACGGCCTGCATACTTCGATAACGGCCGTGAGGCTGAAAATCGAGGGGAACGGAATGAAAGACCTTGAGGTGCTGGATATTTCGAGGTAAGCTTACCTGAGCCTGTCGGCCGACCTCACCAGGTTTTCATCCTTGCGGATGAAACGGTTGGCAAGTACGAGAAAGACCAGGCTGATCAGCGGGCAGAAAGCCCCGAACTGGTACGCCGGCTGTATTCCTGTGAGTTTTTGCACCGAGCTTATGTAATAAATAAGTACCACGATGATCAGGACAATGGCGATCAGGATGTTGAATGCCAGTATTTTGATCTGGAGCTGGCGGTTTCTGTACAGGAACAGGACCAGTATCGGGAGTATGATGTTCACCGAGATGAGGGCTGTAAGGGGAAAGCCGAACCATGAGGAGGTCAGGAACCTGGGGTTGGGATCCATGCACTTGAGACTGGTGGCAAGGAGTTTGTAATTGCCGAGTTCGGTTCCGCTTAAAAAATCGGCCACAGGGAAGAAAAGCATCAGTACTGCAGCTGCAGCAGCGATGGCAAGAAACAGGCTTTGAATACGTTGGATCATAGAAGTGCATATTTGATGTACTATGCAAAGGTCGGCAATTTTTGTAAAATCAGGTATTTTTTTTGACATTAGTGATTTAATATGTATCTTTGTACGCGATATCGTTCCCATCTGACATATACGTTATTATTCACGGAACAATTCTTTAAACACAATTCCATCCATTTGATTTAATGGTAATTCTAAAACCAAATTCATTTTTACATGTATGATATTATATCACTCGACAGCAAAGAGCTGAACGAGTTAAGGGAAATTGGACGCCAGTTGAATATTCCCAAAGTAGACAAACTTGAAAAGCAGGACCTGGTCTATAAGATCCTCGACCACCAGGCTCTCAATCCTTCCCAGGACATCCTCGAACAGGAGCAAAACCAGGTACGCCGTTTCCGCGGAAGGCCAAAGAAAAACGCCGATCTTCCCCAGGCTGAAAAGCCGGTTGTGCCCCAGGCTGAAAAACCTGCTGTCGCGCAGGGGGAGAAGCCGGCCTTCGTCGCCAAGGAAAAACCGAATTTTGTACCCAGGGAGAAATCGAACTTTGTACGCAAGGATAAACCGGGTTTCGTTCCAAGGGAAAAAAGAAATTTCACTCCCAAGGACCGTCCAGCGAACCAGGGTGTTCCGGGTTCGGAACCACAGCCCCGGGACTCTAAAACTGAAACTGCAAAACCGGTAAATGAAAGTTTTGAGTACGTTCCTGTTCCTGAGCCTTTAAGCCTGTTTGAATCGTATAACGAAACAAACAACGAATCGCCCAAGGCCGAGGCCCCGGCTTCGGGTCCTGAGAACCAGTCGGAGGTTACTGAAACCCCCGGTTCAGCCCAGGAAAATCAAACCCAGGCTTCACAGGAAGAACGCCGTGGAAGGGATTTCCAGCGCAAGTTCCAGAGGGAACAAAGGGAACCGAGAGAACAGCAGAGGGACCAGAGGGAACCCAGGGAAACCAGGGAGCCCAGGGAACCGAAAGAAGAATATTCCTGGGAATTCGAAGGGATCATTACGAGCGAAGGCGTACTTGAGATCATGGCCGACGGCTATGGTTTTCTCCGTTCTTCCGATTACAATTACCTGAATTCGCCCGACGATATTTATGTGTCCCAGTCCCAGATCAAACTTTTTGGCCTGAAAACAGGCGACTCGGTAAGGGGTACCATCCGTCCGCCGAAAGAAGGTGAAAAATATTTCCCCCTCATCAAGGTTGAGCTGATCAACGGGCGCAGCCCCGAGGAAGTGCGCGACAGGATACCTTTTGATTTCCTTACGCCCCTCTTCCCTATGAAGAAATTCAAACTTACAGGCCATGCCGAGAACTCGATGTCGACCCGTATTATAGATATGTTTGCACCCATCGGTTTCGGACAGCGCGGTTTGATCGTGGCACAGCCAAAGACCGGGAAGACCGTTCTGCTAAAGGAAATTGCAAATGCTATCGCCGCTAACCATCCCGATGTATATATGATCGTTCTTCTCATCGACGAGCGTCCCGAGGAAGTTACCGATATGCAGAGAAGCGTTAAAGCCGAGGTCATCTCTTCAACTTTTGACGAACCGGCCGACAGGCACGCACGTATCTCCAACATTGTTCTTGAAAAAGCCAAACGGCTTGTTGAATGCGGCCATGATGTGGTTATCCTGCTCGACTCCATAACCCGTCTTGCAAGGGCATACAATACTGTTGCCCCTGCTTCGGGAAAGGTACTTTCGGGCGGTGTGGAAGCCAATGCCCTTCAGAAACCCAAGCGTTTCTTCGGAGCTGCCCGCCAGATCGAGAACGGGGGGTCGCTTACCATCATCGCAACGGCCCTTATCGACACCGGTTCCAAGATGGACGAAGTGATCTTTGAAGAATTCAAGGGAACGGGCAATATGGAGCTGCAGCTCGACAGGAAACTCTCCAACAAGAGGATCTGGCCTGCCGTGGATATCGTTGCTTCCAGCACACGCCGTGAAGACCTCCTGCTCGACAAGGATGTTCTCGGCCGCATCTGGGTCCTGAGAAACCACCTGGCCGATATGAACCCCCTCGAAGCGATGGAGTTCCTGAAAAACCAGATGAAGTTCACGAATACCAACGAGGAATTCCTGATCTCCATGAACGGGTAAACACTGATTTAATTATGAAAAAAGGGGCCGCCTGGAGATGGGCGGTCCCTTTTTATTTAAGGCTGTGCCTGAATAAGGGCTTTTTCCCCCTTTTACAGCTTATTCCTTTATCCTGCAGAATTTCCCAATGTATTCTTTGTTCCCTGTCCTGATCCTGGTGAAATATATTCCCTGGGGATAATTACGGATGTCGAGGATTGTACTGCTTTCCCCGGTCGACGATGAAAAGATCTTTGTGCCCGCTGCCCCGTATATTTCAAGGGATTCGGGGATACCGTATTCGCGGGGAAGGGATATGCTGATAGAATTTGAAGCCGGGTTCGGAAAGATGACAAGGCGTGGAGTTTCAAGGTTCGGGATCCCAACGTACAACGAATCCAGCATCTTGACGGTCAACCGGTTGGAATATGCCCCGTCCTCGAATGCGACGTACAGTCGCCCGACCGGGCTGCAGGCAAGGCTGGTATAATCGGCCCAGCCTGTCGAAACGCTTGTACTGTCTGAAGGTTCCCATCCGTATATCTTATCTGCCATAACCTTCGGAACATGATAATCCGAGATATCGATATACGACAGAAAAGCCCAACCGCCTGGGGTAATGGCCAGGTTAAGGTAATGAACTTCACCTGGGGATATCCTGCCCTGGCCCACAGTATCCCAGGCAAGCCCGTTATACATCCTTACCGTGGCGTTTACAATTTCATCCCAGTAGGCCACATACGGCAAACCCACTGCACTGAATTTAAGGTCGATATAATGGGCGGGTCCTTTCGAGAACCCTTCCGGCCCTACATTCTCCCAGCTTGTTCCGTTAAATTTCTTGACCGTGGCCTTCATTGACTTCCCATAATCCTGGTAAGCAACATAAGGAACCCCGCCTGGGCTGAATGCAAGGCTGATGTAATCTGCTTCATCAGCCGAGAAACCGGGAGGACCTAAATATACCCAGGAGGTCCCGTTGAATTTCATAACCGAAGCTTTATTTGAATGGAACCCATCCATAAAGGCCAGGCATGGATGGGACGGTTCCGTAGGGGGCAGGGCGAGAGATGTATAATTTGCAATCCCCTGGGTAAAACCGGGGGAACCTACAGGAACCCATTGATTGTCGTCTAAGGCCATTACCGTTGCTTTATACCCGTTCCCGGCATCAACATAGGCAACGAACGCCTGCCCGGAAGAACTGATATCAAGGCTGGTGAACCAGACTTCCCCTGCCGAGAAGCCTGCAGCACCGGCAGTGCCCCATTGCAGGCCGTTGAATGTCATGACCGTGGCCTTCGACATGTTACCGTAGTCCTTATAGGCGACGTAAGGTTTCCCGGCCGAACTGACCTTCATTGATATATAAGCTGCCTGCCCCGATGAAAACCCTTCAACCCCGACCACCTTCCATAGATAAGACATGGGTGCTGATTTCTCCTTACCTGCCTGGGAAAAAACCAGCAGGGGAAAAAGCATTGCAAATATGAAAAGCTTTGGTTTTAACATAAAATTTCTAATGAGCAATAATGATCTTCCCTTTCCCAACAGCACCCCGGGGCTTTTTAAGAAGGCAAAAATATATCCCGTCCCCAAGGCAGGAAACATCAAACCGGTAATCATCCCTGGAATTGATATTTTGGGTAAATACATTGTTCCCCAATGTATTGTGAATTTCTATCTGCACGTCATCTCCTGGTAACCATCCCCCTTTTAAATGAAACTCCCCCTTGCCGGGATTGGGGAATATAAAAAGATCTTCCTTCCCGGATGTAAGTTGTTCAATTCCAACGGTTGTGCAGCCCGCTTTGGGAGCTGAATAAATATTCTCCCCGGCAAGGAGCTTATTAAACATGTTCAGGGTGATTTTTTTGATTTTTACACTGTCGTTACCCCCAAAACCCCCTTCTCCGCCCTGTCCCCCGTTCCTTGCGCACCAGTTAGTGAAACCAACGTTGATGACGTTGCCTGATGTGGGATATTTTTTAAATGCTATGAAAGTTCCGTAACTTTTTTGAGGACCGTAGTAGTAAATGCTTTTTCCCCAGTCATAAGCTATAAGTTCAATTTTACAGAACCCCAGGCTTGTGGTGTCAAGGACAGGGTCCCCGTTATCAGATGTGCTGTAAAATAAAGTGGCATCATACTCCAGTGACTGGCAGGAAAGAATATCATGGAATGAAAGCCCGGTTCCTTCGAGCAGGGGGGAGCCCGGCTGTAGTATATTATAACCGTACCACCCATGGTAGGGTTTCATCCCGTATGCCCCATGAACAAAATCGGCTCCAATGCTTGTCAGTGAGGGATAATTAAGGGAAGAGTCCGGCCAGTTTATCGTTTTCAGGAGATTATCGGGTTCGGGGTCGAGCCATTTATCCTTATAGCATATCAGCCTGGTCTTGCCATTGCTGTAACGTACCTGCCACCACATGGTGTTTCCCGACAGTACCATCGCATGCTTCCCTGAATCAACGAACGAATCGAAGTTTAGTCTTGCATCCCTCGACCAGTATTCACTGTGGCCAGGCACAACAATAATTTTGGATTTGCTGATCTCGCTGTAATCATCCATGTCGTTGTCGGCAATATATTGAATGCTGTAACCGGCCAGGCTGTGGATCCATTGAAGAAAACGACTGCAGTAAGTCCGCACCTCGTTGATTATAAATGGTGAAAGCGGCCTTTGAAAGGTTACAACATGGGCCCGCCCCTCAGGTGAATCGAAATCATAAAGTCCTTTGCCGCCGGCTTCATTGTAGGCGGCTTCAGTATTGCTGGGATATACGACAGTGATGTCGGCATTCTTCAGCGGGTTCTTTACAATGAAAAATACTTTATTCTCCCATTGGTAGATACCGCTTTGCAGGTGGGCCGGGATAATATAGGTAAAGGTGACATGGTAGCCAAACCCGTTCACCCAGGGTTCGGGATTTGAGATACCCTGTGGGAGCAGGTCGGTAATTACTGAATCCCTCCTGTTCCCTTCAACATCGAGAAGGTAAAGTTTCCAGCCAGGGATAACGATGGATGAATTCAGGTATACCAGGGCGGTGTCACCGGGATGATACGACAGCTTGTCCATATACCCGTCAACAATGGTAAAAGCCCTTGCGGAGGACGCAACCATGAAGAAAACCAGGCAAAATAAAACTATTTTCCGGGTTGCCTGTTTGGGCCTGACTGTAATCCCGTTCATTAGTAAAAGATCAAGACAAAACTTTTACAAATATAACAAGCGGGGCATTAAAAGCAAACCCTTGTTAAAATATCCCGGCCTGGCCGGTGATCCTGCCGGCAAGGTCTTTAAGGTCGATACCGTCGTAATCCCCGCTGCTCATGAAAAGAAGTATGGAATTTTTCCAGTCCGTTTGAAGGAGCCTGGAACTGAGCTCCTTTGAATCGGTATATACTTCCAGCCCGGGGTTACCGAAACCTTCCTTAACCTGTTCTGCCGTTATCGGCGGAAGTCGTTTCAATTTGATGGCATGTGGGCTGAAATAAACTAAAGGGGTGTCGGCTGCATCGAGGCTGCCGTTATACTGGGCCAGGAACTCCTTGCTCAGGCTGCTGTATGTGTGAAGCTCAAGGCAGGCTGTGATGTTCTTCCCCGGGTACTGTTCCCTCACGGCTTTAAGGCTGGCCCTGACTTTCGAGGGGGCATGGGCAAAATCCTTGTATACTTTAGTGCCGGGATTTTCAGATACAAGCTCGAGGCGTTTAGATGCACCTTTGAAGGATCCGACCGCGCTTAAAAACACTGCGTCGGCCACGCCGAGTTCCCTGCAGATCCATCTTGCCCCGTTCAGGTTCATCAGGTTATGCCTTCCGAAAACCTTCAGGGGGTATATCTTCCCGTTTTCTAAAAGGGAACTTATGCCGTCAGAAATGAAGTATTCAGGAACTGAATAGGGGATGAGCCTGATATCCTTGCGGGCCCCCGGGCATATCCGGCATAAAGTATCGTCATCCGCACAATAGATCAGGGTCCCTTCCTTTGAGATCTGCCGGATAAATTCCCTGAATTGTTCCACGTAATTGTCGAAAGTAGGAAAAACGTTGATGTGGTCCCAGGCAACTCCGCTTAAAAGTGCAATGTCAGGCTTATATAAATGGAATTTCGGCCGGCTGTCGATAGGGGAGGTCAGGTATTCATCTCCCTCGAATATCATGACCCCTGCTTTCTCGCTGAGCCTGACCATGACATCAAACCCTTCAAGTTGTGCCCCTACCATGTAATCACAATCTATTCCGGCAATCCTGAGGACATGCAGTACCATTGCGGTGATCGTGGTCTTGCCGTGGCTGCCACCTATGACGACCCTTTTCTTGTCTTTTGACTGTTCGTAAAGGTATTCAGGGTATGAGAAGATTTTTAACCCGAGCTCCTTTGCTTTTAAGAGTTCAGGATTGTCGGCTTTGGCATGCATCCCTAGGATGACTGCATCAAGCCCTGAAGTAATGCGGGAAACATCCCATCCCTCCGATGGGGGAAGAAGCCCGAGGCCCCTGAGCCTGCTTTTCGATGGCTCAAAGATCTCATCATCCGAACCGCTCACAATGTACCCCTTGTTGTGCAACGCCATTGCGAGGTTGTGCATTGCGCTCCCCCCTATGGCAATAAAATGTACCCGCATAATCTTAATTTCTTCAAAATTACATTTTTATTATTATGTGGAAAACCTTGTATTCAGCCCCGGATTTTTATAATTTCACATTCTCAAATCACTGGTTTTCATTAAATTCATGAAAGGTATTATAAGTCAATATGTTAAGGATCTGTCGGCGGCCGGCCCGGCCCGGGCGATAGAATATTTTAATATTCTTTTCCCTTCACAATGTATTTTTTCAACCAGCCTGGGTCCTGAAGACCAGGTCCTGACAGAGATCATTGCAACCCAATTCCCTTCAATCAGGATTTTTACCCTCGATACGGGTCGCCTGTTCCAGGAGACCTATGAACTCCTTCATATAACCCGGCAGAAATACAACACGAAGATCGATGTGTTTTTCCCCGATCATTCCATGGTTGAAGACATGGTCAATACCAAAGGCATCAACCTGTTTTATGACAGCGTTGGGAACCGCAGGGAATGTTGTCATATTCGCAAGATCATTCCTCTTTCCCGGGCACTTGAAGGGATGAAGGTATGGATCACCGGGCTGCGCAGGGAGCAGTCTGAGGCCCGCTCGGGAATTCAGATGGTTGATTATGATGAAACTCAGTCCATCATCAAGCTGAACCCCCTTGTCGACTGGAAGGAGGCCGATGTGTGGTCGGAAATACGGGCGAAAAAAATACCTTACAACGGGCTTCACAACAAGGGGTTCCCGAGCATAGGCTGCCTTCCGTGCACAAGGGCGGTCATGCCCGGAGAGGATTTCCGCTCCGGACGCTGGTGGTGGGAAAACGGGTCAAAGAAGGAATGCGGGCTTCATAACAATGAAAAATAAATACTATGAGCAATACGATTGATCTTATCGGTTTAAGCCGGACGTTTGACGAGAGGCTGGAGCAGCCTACCCCCCTGTACCAGAATGAATATCATTCGGTATATTGGCTCGGGACACCCGAAGATTCTGCATTCCGATGCAATACCTACCTCATAACCGATGGGGATGAGGCAATTATTGTCGACCCCGGCGGAGTTGATGTTTTCGACTTTATAAGGCGGAGGGTTGAACAGATCATTGTACCGGCGCATGTGTCGGCCCAGATACTTTGCCACCAGGATCCCGATGTGGCAGGTTCCATGGTAAGGTGGCTCGACGTCAATCCCGAAATGAAAGTCATAACCAGCACCCGTACCAATATCCTCATCTCCCATTACGGGAGGGACGACTATAATTTTTTCAATATCACCGAATCTTCATCATTTACGTTCTCTTCAGGACGCAGCATCCGTTTTATTGAGGCCCCTTTCCTTCATTTCCCGGGCGCTTTCACTACATATGATGAAACCTCATCTTTCCTGTTTTCGGGGGACATATGGGCTGCCATTGATATGGACTGGAAACTGGTGATCAGCGACTTTCATAAGCATGAATTCAAGATGAACCTGTTTCACCTTGATTATATGGCCGGGAATATTGCCGCCAGGGGGTATATTGACCGTTTAAAGGGCATTGAGGTTAAGGCGATCCTCCCCCAGCACGGCTCGGTGATCCCTGAACCTTTTGTACAGGATGCTTTCCGCTATTTAGCCAATCTGCGTTGCGGGCTCGATATCCTTTATCCCGATAAAAAAAGAAGATAATAAAGCTATTTAAAGCGATCGACATATGTCAGAAGATTTAAAGAAACGGATTCAGGCTCTTGAGTCTGAGCTAAAAGTGGTCAGGCTCGCTTCCATGCAATGGGAAGAAATACAGCGGACCTATCAGAAATCGAATGACCGGCTTCAGCAGGTTTTCTTAGAGCTCAACCAGGTCAACGAACGGCTCACCATGGCCTTCGAAGCCAGCCAGCTGGCCTGGTGGGACTGGGATTTTAAAAGCGGGAAGCTCGACTGCAGCGAAAATATGGCATTGCTGCTCGGGCTGAAGAAAGAATTCCTGCCTGCGACATTTTCGGCTTTGCTCGACCTTATTCATCCGGAAGATGCACCGGAAGTAAAATCAAACCTTGAAAAACACCTGAACGGGGCAATATCTTATTTTGAATCTGAATACAGGCTGAAAACCTCATCGGGGGAATGGAAGTGGGTGTTTGACAAAGGCCGGATAATTGAAAAGGATATCCTGGGAAAACCTGTGCGGCTTCTTGGAGTGACCATGGACGTTGAACGGAAAAAAGTACATGAAAAGAAACTTCTCACCGAATTTGAAAAAGCCGATGAGGCCAACAGGGCTAAAAGTTCATTCCTCTCCACTATGGCTCACGAGATCTTCACCCCCCTTTCGGGCGTTGTTGGCATGGCCGAGATATTGAAGCAATCGGAGCTTTCCCCCGAACAGATGGAATACCTGGAGATCATCACTGATTCGGCAACCAACCTGCTGTCGGTATTCAACACCATCATGGACTTTTTAAAGATTGAAGCCGACCAGATAGAGCTGACAAGTTCTTTCTTCAACATTTATGACCTGATGGATGAACTCATTTCGGTAATTGTCCCGGAAGCTGCGGAAAAAGGGCTGGAGGTGGCCACTTTCATCGACCCGAACATCCCCATGCGCGTTAAAGGGGACCCTGCAAGGTTGACGCAGGTATTGAGGGTGTTTGCCGATAACGCGGTGAAATTTACCGAGAACGGGGAGATCACAATTGAGGCCCATTTCCTTTCCTGGGATGAAGATACCGTTAATGTTCAGTTCAGGGTCAGTGATACCGGCATTGGTATTTCCGAAGAAGCCCTGAAGAGGATCTTCACTTCATTTACAAGGATAAGCCCTTCGACCGGGAAATACGGTGGGAGCGGGCTTGGGCTTGCCATAGCCAGGCACCTGATCGCAAAGATGAAAGGGGAAGTAAATGTTGAAAGCACACCTTCCCGGGGCTCATCTTTCAGCTTTAATGTATTACTTGAAAAGTCACCCGGCTCTGAACCTCCTGTTGCAGATCCGAAAATAAAGGGCCTGAAAATACTATTAATAGATCCTTCAGCCGTCAATGCCAGGGTGTTGATCGATTACCTGGTCAGGCTGGACTGCGATGTGGAACATGTTATCACTTTAACCGACGGCATGCAGGAAATTTCACACAGGAATAAGATCAATAAGCCTGCCGACCTGGTCATCGTTGACCTTGAGGCAGCCAAGCTGGCCCAGGGTTCATTCACTTCAAACCCGGCCTGGGAAAAGGCTTGTAAGTTATTGCTTCATTACCAGGGTTCATCCATCCCGAAGAAAATCTCCGAAATGGGATTCGGCTCCGTTTTGAAACGTCCGTTCCTTCCCGGGGAATTCTGGACATCTGTTTACAACACCATCACAAAGAAAGTTGTGGCACCGGTTACAGAGGTTGCAGTGAAACCCCTGCCAAGAACCGAAACCAGGAGCCTCAGGATATTGCTTGCCGAGGACAATCTTATCAACCAGAAAGTTGCTACGGTTACCCTGAGCAAACTGGGTCACCATATAGAAGTGGCCGAGAATGGAAAAATTGCGGTTGAAATGTTCAAAAAGAACAAGTATGACCTGGTCGTTATGGATATCTTTATGCCTGAAATGGACGGGCTGCAGGCAAGCCGGGAGATCAGGCAGATCGAACAGTCGGATCCTTCAAAAAAAGCTATTCATATTTGTGCCATCACCGCCAATGCCGACAAGGATGATGAGGAGAAATGTTATAAGGCCGGTGTAAACAGTTATATCACCAAGCCTTTTAAACTGGAAGAGCTGATTGAGATACTCGACAGTATAAAGTAGGCAGCTTCATTTCCCGGGCAACCTTTACAATACTGAACACTCTTTATAAAATATTAATGAGTCAGGCCCGGTTTAACAATATTTTTTCATAACTTTGCGTTCCATTTCATAAACCTACAAATCAATACAATATGCAGAAAATTTTGCTTTCAGTCCTGTTCGTAATGTTCGCTGCTTTTGCAGTAAATGCCCAGGATGCAGCCCAGCAGCAACCGGTAAACCCAAATGCCCCTGAAATTTCTTTTGAGAAACTGGTGCATGATTACGGCACAATCTTTCAGGGTGCCGACGGAGCCTGTGAATTTAAATTCTCAAACACCGGGAAAGAACCTTTGATCCTTTCCAAACCAATTACATCCTGCGGATGTACCACTTCTTCATGGCCACAGGAACCTATACTCCCTGGTAAAAGTGACGTGATCAAGGTGACTTACAACACGAATAACGTTGGCCCGATCAACAAGACCATCACAGTTAATTCGAATGCCAAGTCAACATCGGTAAGGTTAACGATCAAAGGGACAGTAGTAGCCAAGCCGGTTTCTACAACACCCGAAAAACAACCTGAACAGGGCGCGACCCCGGTCAGTAAGTAAATATCAGATAATCACTGCCAGTACAGCCAGCCAAAAGCTGGCTTTGCTGCTTTATCAAAAACATCAGCCATGCCAACTATCTCAGACCGCGGACAAATTTGTCCTCCCTCCCCAATCCGGAAACTCGTTCCCTTCTCCGATGAAGCCAAGAAAAAAGGCATCAGGGTTTACCATCTCAATATAGGGCAACCCGATATCCCCACACCTGAAAATGTGATGAACAAGATCAGGAATACCGATCTCAAAGTAATCGAATACAGCCATTCGGCCGGGATTCCTTCATACCGCAAAAAACTGGCCGAATATTACCATAATTGCGGCTTAGAGGTCAGTCCTGAAGAAATGATAGTTACCACCGGCGGATCCGAAGCGATCATGTTTGCCATGTTCACCTGTATGAACCCCGGCGACGAGATCATCATCCCCGAACCTTTCTATGCCAACTATAACGGTTTTTCCGTTGCAGCAGGAGTGATTGTCAAACCGATAGATTCTGTTATCGAAAACGGCTTCGCCCTTCCCCCAATGTCGGCGTTTGAAAAGGCCATTACACCCAAAACAAAAGCCATCATGGTTTGTAACCCGAACAACCCTACAGGCTACCTGTATTCGAGGGAAGAGCTGGAACTTCTGAAGGAGATCGTTCGGAAACATGACCTGTTTTTGTTCGCCGATGAGGTCTACCGTGAATTCGTGTATGATGGTAAGGAACATTATTCGGTAATGAATCTTAAGGGGATAGAACAGAACGTAGTCCTTCTCGATTCCATCTCGAAGCGTTACAGTGCTTGCGGAGCCAGGATCGGTGTGATGATATCCCATAACAGGGAAGTCATGTCCACTGCCATGAAGTTCGCCCAGGCAAGGCTGAGCCCGCCGACCTTCGGACAGATCGCAGGGGAAGAAGCCATCAGCACACCAGATACATATATTAAAGAAGTACTTGCCGAGTACCTGCAGCGCCGCAATGTGGTCGTGGAGTCAATAAATAAAATGAAAGGTTGCTTCTGCCCTAATCCCGGAGGGGCTTTTTATGCAATGGCCAGGCTTCCCATCGATGACTCTGATAAATTCTGCCAATGGCTTCTCCAGGATTTCAATTGCGAAGGAAAAACCGTAATGCTGGCTCCGGGAACGGGATTTTATTCCACCAAAGGACGGGGGATAGATGAAGTACGGATAAGCTATGTGCTTAATGTGAATGACCTGCGCGAGTCTATGAAATGCCTGGAAGCGGCTCTAAAAGTTTACCCGGGACGGTTGGAGAAGTGAACAGTAAATAGTGAACAGTGAATAGTGACTAAACAATAATCCCTGGTCCTTAGTCACCAGTCCCCAGTCCCCGGTCCCCGGTTACTCCCCTCAGGGATACAGCAAATACCTCGCCCTTATCTTTTTAAATGCCTCAATGCCGGCTTTCCAGCTGTTGCGGATATCTTCTTCTTTCATGCCTTTGATCAGCTGCTCCTGGAGTGCTGAGGTTCCTGCAAGCTGGTCAAAATACGGATTGAAAAAATCGGGCTTGCCCCCAAGGGAATGAAACGCCCTGATGAGCCACGAAAGGTTGATCCGTCCTTTGTCGGCCATATGCTGCTCGTAATAGTGCTGAAGGTTTTCACCGAAACAGGTCTTGTCTTTATACATTGGTTTTGAATCCATCCCTTTAATTGCTTCCGGTGTGAAGCTGTATGAGTAACCCTGCAAACCCGGATGGCCGTATACCTCGAATGGGGTTGGCGTTCCCCGTCCCACACTGATCACCGTTCCCTCGAACAGGCATAGCGAAGGATAAAGCAGTATGGAATTTGCATCGGGCAGGTTGGGTGAGGGTTTCGCCCCGGGGAACCATGCAGTCTGGTGTGTATAGCCCTCCAGCGGCAAAACACTCAGGTCGCAGCTGATCCCTCCTTTGAGCCATCCTTCCCCGTTTACCATCTTTGCATACTCGCCAATGGTCATGCCGTAAACAACCGGCACAGGGTGCATTCCTACGAAAGATTTATATTTCATGTCAAGTACAGGACCGTCAATATAAAACGCATTCGGGTTCGGCCTGTCAAGAACAAGCACCGCCACATGGTTCTCGGCACAGGCTTCCATAACCAGGCTCAAAGTGCTTATATAAGTATAAAAGCGAGCCCCCACATCCTGTATGTCAAACACTACTATGTCGAGCCCTGCCAGGTCCATTGCAGCGGGCTTTTTCTTCAGGCCGTAAAGGCTTATGGTCCTCAGGCCTGAACCGGGATCAGTATAATCGGCTGATAATTGCCCGGCCTCATCCTTCATCTTGAACCCGTGCTCGGGTGAGAAAACCACTTTCACGTCTACACCCGAATTAATAAGCGTGTCAACGATATTGGTATTCCCTACAACGGAAGATGCGTTTGCAACCACGCCTGTTTTCTTGCCGTGGAGGAGTTTCATATACCTGCCGGTTTGACAGGCAGCCGGTTTTACCTGGGTAAAAGCCGTCAGGTTGAACCCAAGAATAAGCAATGCTGCAAGGATAAGTTGGGGTTTGATTCGGGTCAGCATGGAATAAGTTTCTATTTTTGTAAAGATAAATCAATTTGTTTGAACACCGATCTCTTCATAGCCCGCAGGATGATTAAAGGCAGCAGGGGGCATTACTCCCGCCCTGTGATCAGGATATCCATCCTCGCTATTTCACTGAGCCTGACGATCATGTTCGTCTCCATAGCCATTCTCACAGGGTTCCAGAAGGAAATCCGCGATAAAGTTATCGGATTTACCGGACATATCCAGATCACAAGGTTCTCTGAGAATACAAACCTTGTGCCCTTCCCGGTCGAAAGCCGGCAACCATTCCTCCAGGGCATGCGGATGCATCCGAAGATTAAATATATACAGGCATATGCGAGCAAGGCAGGTATAATTAGGACTTCCGACCAGATCCAGGGTGTCGTTCTTAAGGGGGTGGGAGAGGATTATAACTGGGGGTTTTTTCGTAAACGGATGGCCGAAGGGAATATCCCTGATTATTCTGATACCGCTCAGAAAAATGATGTGATCATATCCAGAAGCCTTTCCAATTTGCTGAACCTGAAGGTCAATGACCCGGTAAGGATGTATTTTATCTATGGGGAACATACTGTCGGCCGCAAATTCAGGGTCAGCGGGATCTTTGAAACAGGACTGGAGGAATTCGATAAGTTATACGTGATCGGTAACCTGGTCCACATACAGAAGATCAACGGATGGAACAGCAACCAGATCGGGGGATTTGAAGTGGTGCTCAAAGATTTCAGGGATATTGAGGAGATGGGGAAATATGTTTACCACCAGATCGGTTTTCAGCTGGATGCTTCCACCATTTACCAGCTTTATCCCCAGATCTTTGACTGGCTTGCCCTGCAGGATATGAACGTGGTTATTATCCTTGCCCTCATGATCTCGGTCTCTGCTATCACCATGATCTCCACTTTGCTGATACTCATACTAGAGAGGACTTCCATGATAGGTGTGCTGAAAGCCCTGGGGCTCTCCAGCCGCCGTATACGGAAGATCTTTGTTTATCATGCGCTGTATATACTGGGGTGGGGGATAGGTATAGGTAATCTTACAGGGTTCACGCTTTGCCTGGCACAACAGCAATGGGGACTTATAGGCCTGCCCCAGGAATCCTATTACGTCCCTGTGGTCCCCGTGCATCTTGACCTTTTCAATATCCTGATGCTCAATCTGATATCCGTAGTTGCCTGTTACCTTATGCTGATCATCCCTTCCCTGATCATTACCAGGATCAATCCGGTTAAAGCAATACGGTTTTCATAAAAAATGTTAAAAACACTGCGATAGGATGATGAATGAGGAATGTCGGAAATACCTTTCCTGATTTTGATTACCTTTGCACCTTATTTAAAAATTCCCGCTATTGACTGAAATAACTCAGAAAATAAAGGAATTGGACGGCAAGCAGCTCTACCACTCTTTCCTTGCCGGTGCCCAAAGAATTTTCGAGCAGCAGAAGCTGTTAAATAAAATCAACGTTTTTCCTGTAGCCGATGCTGATACCGGGACCAACCTGGCCTCCACCATGCGTTCCATTATGGATGCGATTATCCCTACCGATAACCTGAAACAGACTGCTGTCGCGATGGCCGATGCCGCCCTCAGCGGTGCAAGGGGAAATTCAGGCATCATCTTCGCACAGTTTTTATACGGCTTCAGTAACGAACTCAGCTCTGCCCAGACCCTCGATATCAAATCATTTGCCGAAAGTATGAAAAAGGCCGTTGCGTACGCTTACGATGCAATTGCCAACCCGGTGGAAGGAACAATCCTCACTGTAATAAAGGAATGGGCCGAACATCTCGACAAGATCAAGGACAGGATAGATGATTTTATCAAATTGCTGATAGAAGCGTATAATAAGGCTCTTGAAGCTCTGGCTGCGACGACAAAAAGACTCGAAGTGCTTGCAAAGTCTCATGTTGTGGATGCAGGAGCCAAGGGTTTCGTCTATTTTCTCGAAGGGATCAAGGACTTCTTTACCATGGGCCAGCCCGAATCAGCTATAACGGCCCATGCCGATCAGTCGGAGGGCGAAGAGGTTGACATACAGCATGATGTTATCACCTTCCGCTTCTGTACCGAAGCCCTTATCAACGGGCAGAACCTTGACCTTAAAAAGATCCGCGGTTTCCTTGAACATTCAGGTGATTCCCTGGTAGTTGCGGGTTCCAGGAGCAAAATGAGGATCCATATCCATACCGATCATCCCATTGAAGTCATGTCGCAGCTTCACAGGTTTGGTGAGATTACTTACCAGAAGGTTGATGACATGATCTTTCAGAACAATATACTGCTTGAGCGTAAATCGGATATAGCATTAATGACCGATTCGACCAGCGACCTGCCCCGGGAACTGACCGATCGCTATCAGATCCATGTAGTTCCATTGAACCTGCATTTCGGGGAAACGTATTTTCTCGACCGCCTTACAATCAATCCTGAAAAGTTCTACCAGAGGCTGGAAAAATCTGAAATCAGTCCCTCCACCTCCCAGCCTTCGGCTAAAGACTTTCAGAATAAATTTGAGTACCTGAGCACGCATTATAACAACATTATTGGGGTCCATCTTTCAAGCGGGCTCAGCGGGACCTTCGGTAATGCTGAAATCGCAGGGAAGGAAGTTGCGGGCCGTACAGGCAAGACTATTGAAGTGATAGATTCCAGGGTGCTTACAGGAGCACTTGGCCTGATTTTAATACGTGCCGCCAGAGCCCTTGAAGAGGGGATGTCCCATTTTGAACTTTCAGCCAGGATCAGGGAGTGGATCCCTAAGAGCGGTATCAGGGTGAGCGTTCAAACCCTGAAATATATCATCCGTACCGGGAGGGTAAGCCCGATGAAGAGTTTTATCGCCCGGGTGCTGGACCTTAAGCCGGTTATTTCACTGGATGAGAATGGCAAAGCCGTGTTGTTCAGCAAATCCCTTACCGAAAAAGGATGTATAAGTAAAGTGGTACGCGATTTTGAGCGGATGCTCAGGAAGAACAAGATATGGGAATACGCGATCACCCATGCATCAAACCTTGAAACAGCCAATTACCTGGCCCTGGAGATGGAAAGGATTACCGGGAAGAAACCTCTCTACCTGGATCATGCATCCCCTGTTCTGGTTGCTCATACCGGCCCGGGGATAGTTTGCATCTCCTACATGCTGGAATAATTTTTCTATCTTTGGTTCAGCTTAATTCCAATTAATACAGGATAGTATGTTTACAGAAATCGCCCTGCTGATATTGATATACATGTCCTTTGTTTTTGTGCTTGCGCAGATCGCAAAAGACAATTCCATCGTTGATATTTTCTGGGGCCTTGGTTTTATCCTTATAGCAATATATTCCTTTATCCAGGATACAGAACCTGACCTTCGCAAGTGGATAGTCACTTCCCTGGTCGCTATATGGGGGATCAGGCTCTCGGTGCATGTTTTTCTAAGGAATCGGGGCAGGGGAGAGGACTTCAGGTACAGGCAATGGAGGGAGACCTGGAAATTTTTCATACTGAGAAGCTATATCCAGATCTTTTTATTACAGGGCTTTTTTATGTTCATCATAGCCTCACCGGTATATTACATAAATTTTTTCTCTAAAGAGCCGCTTGGATTCTGGGATACCTTCGGTTTGGTTTTATTCGGCACGGGTTTTTTGTTTGAAGCTGTCGCCGATTACCAGCTTATGAACTTTAAAAAGAAACCCGGGAACCGGGGAAAGATAATAACTTCGGGCCTGTGGGAAATCAGCCGCCACCCGAATTATTTCGGGGAAGCCCTTGTATGGTGGGGCTTTGGCTGTTACGCCATGAACCTGCCAAACGGCTGGATGACCCTGATAAGCCCTGTCATGATCACCCTGCTGCTGCGATTTGTTTCAGGTGTACCCATGCTGGAGAAAAAATACGAGGGCCGGCCCGATTGGGAAGAATATAAGAAAAACACCGCGGCATTTATCCCCTTTGTCAAATTCCTATAACACTCCATATGCTTAACAAATCACTGCTGCATCCCGAAAGTATTGTTGTTGTCGGAGGATCCAATGACACGCATAAACCTGGAGGTGCGATACTGAGGAACCTTATTGAAAGCAGGTTCAAGGGCCGGCTTTATGTTACAAACCCTAAAGAATCGGAAGTTCAGGGGATCAGGTGTTACCAGGATCCTTCACAGCTGCCAGATGTGGACCTGGCTATCATTGCCATTGCAGCCAAATTCATTCCTGAAACTGTGGGGTTGCTGGCCTTTCAGAAAAACACCAGGGCGTTTATAATACTCTCAGCCGGTTTCAGCGAGGAAAGCCATGAAGGGAAGCAACTCGAAGATAAGCTTGTTTCTATCGTCAACCATGTTAACGGCACCTTAATCGGACCGAATTGTATCGGGGTCCTTACTCCTGACTATGCCGGGATTTTCACAAAACCTATCCCGAAACTCGATCCCAGGGGTTGTGACTTTATTTCGGGTTCAGGAGCCACGGCCTGCTTCATAATGGAAGCAGGGATACCTAACGGGCTTACTTTTGCAAACGTCTTCTCGGTTGGCAACAGCGCCCAGGTTGGAGCCGAGGAGATCCTTGCCTTTCTTGACGAAAGTTTTGATCCGGAGAAGAGTTCAAGGGTTAAACTTCTGTACCTGGAAAATGTCTCAAAACCCCAAATGCTTTTAAAGCACGCTTCTTCACTGATACGGAAAGGTTGCCGCATTGCCGCTGTCAAAGCCGGGTCTTCGGAAGCCGGGAGCAGGGCTGCCTCATCGCATACCGGTGCACTTGCCAGCCCCGATGTGGCGGTGGATGCTTTGTTCCGCAAAGCCGGGATAGTTCGTTGTTACGGCCGCGAAGACCTGATCAGCGTCGCTTCGGTTTTCATGTATCCCCCGCTGAAAGGGAAAAATATAGCTGTTATCACCCATGCCGGCGGTCCTGCCGTAATGCTTACCGATGCCTTGTCGAACCACGGCCTGTCGGTTCCGCGCATTGAGGATAATACGGCAAAAGAACTCCTTGCCCAGCTTTTCCCGGGTTCATCGGTTGCCAACCCGATCGATTTCCTGGCTACGGGGACAGCCGGACAGCTGGGCACCATCATCGATTATTGTGATAAAAAATTTAATGAAATTGACGGGATGGCAGTGATCTTCGGCACCCCGGGCCTTACTGAAGTATTTGATGTTTACAAGGTCATCGATGAAAAAATGATGACATCCCGTAAACCGATCTTTCCCATCCTTCCTTCCGTAATGACAGCCAGTGCTGAAATCACAGATTTTATTCAAAGAGGGAAGACATTTTTTCCCGATGAAGTGACCTTCGGAAAAGCACTTTCAAGGGTCTATTATACCCCCGGGCCTGCTCCCGCCGATGCGGAACTTCCGCCTGTGAGAACCGATGTGATCCGTAACATCATAGATGCTGCACCCGACGGTTACCTGCCGCCTTCCGCAATCCAGACTCTGATGGATGCCTGCGGCATCCCAAGGGCAGGCGAAGCTGTTGTTACAAACAGGGAAGATGCCGCAAAAGCGGCAGCCAGGCTTGGGTTCCCGGTCGTGATGAAAGTCGTTGGCCCTGTTCATAAATCTGATGTGGGCGGTGTGATGCTGAATATAAAAGACCAGGCAGCTGTTATGGCTGAATTTGACCGGATGATTACGGTCAAAGACACTACCGCAGTGCTTGTCCAGCCTATGCTTTCAGGCACCGAACTGTTTGCAGGGGCAAAATATGAGCCTAAATTCGGGCATATGATACTCTGCGGCATGGGCGGCATCTTTATCGAAGTACTCAAAGATGTATCGGCCGGCCTTTCCCCCCTGTCAAAGGATGAAGCCCTCACCATGATCCGCAACCTGAAAAGCTATAAAATAATCCAGGGTGTGAGAGGGCAAAAAGGTATAAGCGAAGAAGCTTTTGCCGGCATTATTGTGCGTCTTTCAGCCTTGCTCGAAGCCGCCCCTGAAATTGCAGAACTCGACTTCAACCCCCTGCTGGGTAAAGGAGAAATAATCCTTGCAGTGGATGCAAGGATAAGGGTTGACAGGAAAAAAACCTGATTTGTAGCCCGACAGTTTTGCTTGCTATTTGCCTTGCTGCGCCGGGTCCTGCTTCGTATAATCGATCTCCGAACCAAGAGCGCTGTGAGGGATCAGAAAAACGACCAGGAACACGATACCCGCTATCACCGGCCACGACCTGTTGCCTGGTTTAAAGTACTGCACCACCAGCGCGATGATCCAGAAGACCAGTCCCACAAACGTTTTGTTATCGGTAAGGTCATGCCCGAACGGCCATCCGGTCCAGTAGGCATCAAATGCGTATTTCTGAACAATGGGGCCGAGTATGAGTCCTCCTGCGAAGAAAAAGATCACGGTTAACCAGATATAACGCAATACGAATTTACCTTTGAATATTGCCTGCAGGCAGGTTACGGTCGATAGCAGCATGGCCCCGAATATCGCGATGATATGCAGGATCAAAACAAACAGGGGAACGCTGCCTTTGAACCTCAGCACCACATCATGATCATCATTCAGGGGGTAAGTCCGGCTGTTTTTCACAAGGGCTACCTTGTATGAGACTTTGCCTGCTGCCGGCTGCATCGGGATCATCGAAACAAGTTCGCTGCCCTGGCGGATCATGGCCACAGATGTCCACTCATCATTGCTTTTATACCTTTTATAAGTGAATATGCCGTGGACCGACGTATCGGCAACCGTAACCCTGACCGGCATGTCCTGCCCGCATTCACCCGAACGCGGAAGTTTATATCTGATGAGGCCCGACTCAAGCTGCAGCCTGCTCCGGATAGGGTAGGTGGGCCCCGTCATTTTCTGATAAACGGCAAGGCCTGCCGTAAAAAGGAAGGCAAACAGCCAGATCAAAGCGGTTTGGTATTTTTTCATCTTTGGTTTTGGTTTTTTGGTTTGCCTGCAAAGTTAATTATTTGACTCCAAACTTTTCAAAGAGATCATATGCAGCTTGCTGAATATTTGTACGGATGTTCATATCCCTGAGTTTCTGGTTTGCTGCAGAGGGGCAAACACGGTTGGAGAGAAAAACGTATACCAGCCCGTTCGCAGGGTCGGCCCAGGTATAAGTCCCGGTAAACCCGCTATGACCGAAGCTTTCCTGTGAAGCCCCCTCACAGGTGGGACTGTCAGGTTTGTAGTTCGTGAGGGGCTTGTCGAATCCCAGGGCCCTGCGGTTCCCGCTTCCCGGGAACTGGCAGCTAGTGAAAGTCCTTACCGTGGAAGGGGAGAAGAACTGCTTGCCCCCGTAACTGCCCTGGTTCAGGAGCATCTGCATGATCACTCCCAGTTCAAGTGCATTGGTAAACAGCCCGGCATGCCCCGAAATACCCCCGAGCATTGCCGCACCCGGATCGTGAACGTAACCCCTGATGAGCTGGTGGCGGAATTCAGTGTCGTTCTCGGTAGGCATTATCATGCCCCTGGCAAACCGTTTGTACGCATTGAAACAGGTATGTTGCAGACCGAGAGGGCCGTAAAAGGTTTCATCCAGGTACACATCAAATGGTTTCCCGCTTATTTTTTCCACGACCTGCCTTAGCAGGTAAAAGCCAAGATCGCTGTAAAGGTATTTCCCTTTTTCCCCCAGGGGCGACCTGGCGATCTGCCGGTAAACAGTATCCTGCCAGGCCTTGCTTATAAACAGGCTGTCGGCTACTTTTGAACAAAAGACCGAGCCCGAATCCCTGCTGAAAACTTTTTCATTTAGCCCCCCGGGGCTGATATGCGATTTGTAAAAAGGGATCCATGACTGCAGGCCCGCCTGGTGGGTCATGACATCGCGTATGATCAAAGCCGATTTATTTGACCCGGCCAGGTAAGGCAGGAATTTTCCAAGGCTGTCATCAACGCTTAGTTTATCCTGGTCAAACAGTTTCATGACGGCCAGGGTGGTGGCGGCTATTTTGGTTACCGATGCAATGTCGTATAAATCGTTTGTGTTCACATTGATCGTATCGTTATACTGCGGATGGCCAAATGCCTTGTTATAAAATACTTTGCCGTTTTTTGCAAGCAGCACCTGGCATCCGGGATAAGCTCCCTTTGCTATCCCGTCCAGGGCAAGTGAATCGATAATCCCCAGGGATGCTTCAGTTAACCCTGTTTCTTCAGGCATTGCAAAGGATATCCTTGTTTTATCGGTTTCCTCCCCTGTACCATACCTGAAGCCCGCCGGGCTGACGGGAAGGTGGCCCTGGGAACTGATCCCGCCGAAAAGCACCTCGGCGGCAAGCAGCCGGGTCACGGGAAAATCCTGGTATGCGACCAGGATGGATTCCGTTCTGACTGGTTTTAGAAGAAGGCTTAACGAATAAGGATTGCCAAAAACCACCAATACAGTCCTGCTGATCTTCGACAGGGTATCGGCCAGGTGCAGGGTTTGTTTCGAGAGGTTGAAACTGTCGGCAGGGTAGCCGGTCATATTGTGAAGGCCTATGATGACAACATCGAATTTCTTAAGCTTGCCAAGCACACTGTCCTGTTCGGCCCTGCTGAACTTCCGGGGCAGGAAGAACGGGCTTACCTTTGCGTAGGAATTTAAAGCTTCCGGGAACTCCATGCCGGGCCTGTCACCTATCCCCAGGTAAGCAATATGCCTTTTGTCAAGGGAGATCAAAGGGATGAGCCCGAGTTCGTTTTTGACCACCGTCAGGGCCGAGGCAAAGCCTTCTTTCTGCAATGCCAGGGATGCCCTCGTATTGAGGTCATTATACAGGTTAAGGGTGCTCACAGGCTTGTTGCTTGCCCCCAGGCCGCTTTTTAACATCAATATCCTGAAACATCTCCTGTCAATCTCCGCCCAGGGGAACAGGTTGCTGTCGGCAGCGGCTTTGATAACCCTGATGGCTTCCTCCACCTGCTTGGGAAGAAGTAGTATGTCATTTCCGGCTTGCAGGGCTTTCAGCTCAATCTCGCCCGGCTTGTAGTATTTTACCACACCCTGCATGTCCAGGGCGTCGGTGATCACAAATCCCCTGAACCCCAGTTCCTCTTTCAGGAGCCGGGTTACAACAGGCTTCGAAAGGGTGGAAGCTGCATTCAGCGATGAATCATAGCAGGGGAGGTAAAGATGGGCTATCATAATTCCCTTTATACCATTGTTTATTAACGTTTTAAATGGAAAAAGTTCAACGCTGTCCATTCTCTCCCTCGAATGTCTTATTACAGGCAGGGTCAGGTGTGAGTCGGAATCAGTATCCCCATGGCCGGGGAAATGTTTGGCAACGGCCATAACGCCGTTATCCTGCAACCCACGCATATATTGCAGGCTTTTGGCCGCAACCCTGTATTTGTTTTCACCAAACGACCTGAAATTGATCACCGGGTTATCGGGGTTGCAGTTAATGTCGGCTACAGGTGCGAAGTTGATCTGGATGCCGAGCCGCCTGCAATCAGCAGCTATCCTTGATGCCACCTGGTAAATCAGGGTATCGTTGGAGATGGCTCCGATGGTTATGGGCCTTGGGAAAGCGGTCGCACTGTCGAGCCTCATACCGAGGCCCCATTCGGCATCTATAGAGATAAGCAGGGGAACCTTGCTAATTTCCTGCAGCCTATTGGTGAAAACGGCCTGGGCGTAAGGCATCCCCTTGAAGAAACAAATGCCCCCTGGCTGGTTTTTTAAAACGACCGCGGCAAGGCTGTCCCTGTAAGTCGAATCCTTGTAAGAATAGGCCCTTAAGATGAATAACTGGGCGATCTTCTCCCCGGGTGTGAGTTTCCTGATGACCGAGTCGGCCCAGAGGCTGTCGGACCTCAGTATACCCTGTGCCTGCACAACAGGACCAGCCAGGAAAAATATTGTCAGGAAAAAGATCAGGTGCTTCATTATAATATAAATATTAGTACCCTGCTGTACGGGCAAAACAAAAGAAGCTAAAAATGCCGTGGGATACTTTAAATCTTATCCAATTTTATTAACATCAACCCGGCTTGCAGATTGGATTCCCATATCTTTGGCCGGAATAAGCCAAATTAACTTATCGAGATGCCGACAACAGAAGAACTGCAGCGAATTGCCACACAAGTCAGGAGGGATATTATACGAATGATCAACGGGGCCGCCTCGGGTCATCCCGGAGGGTCACTGGGGGTAGCCGACTTTCTTACAGTCCTGTACTTTGAGATAATGCGCACCGATCCCGGGAAATTTGACATGGACGGGAAAGATGAGGATCTTTTCTTCCTTTCAAACGGGCATGTGTGCCCTGCATGGTACAGTGTAATGGCAAGGTATGGGCTCTTCCCGGTTCCGGAATTGGGCACTCTTCGTAAACTCGGCAGCCGTCTGCAAGGGCACCCTTCAACTTTCGAAAAACTCCCGGGGGTGAGGATGGCTTCAGGTTCGCTTGGCCAGGGCCTTTCGGTTTCAATAGGAGCCGCGATCGCAAAAAAAATGAACGGCGACAAACACCTGGTTTATACTCTTTGCGGGGACGGGGAACTTGAGGAAGGTTCGAACTGGGAAGCGCTTATGTTCGCTCCTGCGAAAAAGATCGACAACCTCATAGCAGTAATAGATTACAACGGACAACAAATTGACGGCCCTGTTGATAAAGTGATGCCCCTCGGAAACCTGAGGGCCAAATTCGAAGCCTTTGGATGGGAGGTGACCGAAATGGACGGCAATAATATTGCAGAAGTACTGGACGTTCTCAATAAAGTAAAATCCCTTACCGGGCAGGGAAAACCCAATTTGGTCATTATGCATACGCATATGGGTTTCGGAGTGGATTTTATGATGGATAACCATGAGTGGCATGGGGTCCCTCCAACAAATGAACAGGCCGCCAGGGCTTTAAGCCAGCTGCCGGAAACCCTGGGTGATTATTGATAAGCATGCAACCGAAAGCAAAAGGAAACCGTATACTGAGGCTGGTCCTGTTAAGGATTGCAGCGGCCTGCATGATTTCAGGCATGGTCGTTGCATCTTATGTTTCTTTCGGGCAGGCCAGGAAGGAACCTGAAAAGCCCAAACCCATCACACGTATTTTATTTGTTTTTGATGCATCCCAGAGCATGTACGGTAGATGGCAGAGTGACACCAAGTTCAATATCGCCACACGCCTGCTCTCGGGGCTGCTCGACAGCCTGCGCAACATCCCCGACCTTGAGCTGGCGCTCAGGGTTTATGGCCATCAAAAACCTTTTCCGCCCCAGGACTGCAACGATTCAAAACTCGAAGTCCCTTTTGCAAAGGACAATATTGCAAGGATCAAACATGTGCTGAAGGTCATTAGCCCTAACGGTACTACCCCTATTGCATATTCCCTCTCTCTCTCAGCTAAGGATTTCACACCATGTGACCACTGCCGCAATGTGATCATCCTTATCACCGATGGATTGGAGGAATGCGGGGGGGACCCCTGTGCGGCCTCGGCCGAACTGCAGCAGAAAGGGATTGCGCTGAAACCGTTTATTGTTGGGTTGGGGAAAAATTTCAAGGACCAGTTTGAGTGTGTGGGCACATATTTTGACGCCAGCAGCGAAAAGGAATTTACAAATGCCCTGAAAGTTATTATAAGCCGCACCCTGAACCCCACCACAATGCAGGTCAATCTGCTTGACCAGAATGACGACCCTACCGAAACCAATGTGGCAATGACATTTTATGATACCAGGAACGGCCTGATCAAATATAATTTCATTCATTCCCTCAATGCAAAGGGACTTCCCGATACCCTCGACGTGGATCCCCTTGCCACATACAATATCGTTGTGCACACTATCCCCCAGGTCAGGAAAGATTCGGTCAAGCTTACCCCCGGAAAGCATACCGTGGTGGGGATTGACGCCCCCCAGGGCTATCTCACATTTAAAGCAAGCGGGAATGCCACCCTGAAATATTTGCCCTGTATCATAAGGAAAGCCGGACAGCCCCAGACCCTCAACGTTCAGCAGTTCGACCAGGTTGAAAAGTACATTGTCGGGAAATATGATATCGAAATACTTTGTTTGCCCAGGATCCTTGTGAAAGATGTGGATGTTACACAGAGCCATACCACGTTTGTGGAAATACCGACCCCGGGGATCGCAGTCATTCAAAGGGCGACCAACGGGTACGGCAGCCTTTATATAGAAGAGAAAAAAGGACTCAGCTGGGTATACAACCTCAAAGACAACCAGCAGCAGCAGGAAACACTATACCTGCAACCTGGAAATTACAGGGTAGTATTCAGGCCGAAATATTCAAATTCATCATCCTATACAGAAGAAAAGTCATTTAAAGTCGAATCGGGGCAAACGACAAACGTAAAGATGTATTCGAATTAAAGTGAAGAGTGAACAGTGAACAGTGAAGAGTGAACAATGACTGGTGACTAGTGATAGGTGAGCTGTGAGCAGAATTAAGGAGAAAAAACAAAACGAATTATGACTGAATATACCAATTCCGGTTCCAAAGATACCCGCTCGGGTTTTGGGGAAGCAATGCTTGAACTTGGCAGGACAAACCCCGAAGTGGTGGTTCTTTGTGCCGATCTTACCCCTTCAATGAAACTTGAAGCCTTTGCAAAGGAATTTCCCGACAGGTTCATCCAGACCGGGATAGCCGAAGCAAACATGATCTGCATAGCCTCCGGGCTGACCATAGGGGGGAAGATACCGTTTACCGGCACCTTCGCAAATTTTTCGACCGGCAGGGTATATGACCAGATAAGGCAATCGGTCGCCTATTCTGAAAAGAACGTGAAGATATGTGCCTCACATGCCGGGATCACCCTGGGAGAAGACGGGGCCACGCACCAGAACCTGGAAGACCTTGGCATGATGAAGATGCTGCCCAATATGACCGTGATCAACCCCTGTGATTTCAACCAGACAAGGGCGGCCACCCTTGCAGTATGCCGTCATAAGGGACCGGTTTACCTCAGGTTTGGCCGTCCAAAGGTTCCCAATTTCACGCCGGCCGGACAGAAGTTCGAAATCGGGAAAGCCCTGCTGCTCAACGAAGGCAGCGATGTGAGCATCTTTGCAACAGGCCACCTGGTGTGGAAGGCGCTTGAAGCCTGCCGTATATTGGAGGAACAGGGGATCTCATCCGAAGTCATCAACATTCATACGATAAAACCCCTGGATGAGGAAGCGGTACTGGCTTCTGTGAGTAAGACCAGGTGTGCCGTTACCTGTGAAGAACATCAGATGAACGGAGGGCTTGGCGACAGCATAGCCCAGCTGCTTGCAAGAAAATGCCCGCTGCCCTTGGAAATGGTGGCTGTTCAGGATACTTTCGGCGAAAGCGGGACCCCCGAAGAACTGATGAAGAAGTTCGGCCTCGACACCCCTGATGTGGTCAGCGCGGTAAAAGCCGTGCTTGCCAGAAAATGATCCTTGTCAGGCTTTCTTACTGAAGATCTTTTGAAGAAAAGCCACGATCATGGGAAGCAGCGAAATGAAAATGATTGCTAAAATAGCAACTGTGAAGTTGTCTTTAATGAACGGGATGTTGCCGAAAAAATAACCGGCCAGGCTGAACAGTATAACCCACAGCACATTCCCGAAAATACTGAAACTTATAAACCTAATGTAGGTCATGCTGCCCACGCCTGCTACAAAAGGGGCAAAGGTCCGGATGATAGGCATGAACCTGGCAATTATAAGGGTCTTCCCGCCGTGTTTTTCATAAAAGGCATGCGTTTTATCGAGATATTCCCTGCGGATAAGGCGGTAGTTCTTCTCGTATACTTTATGGCCGAGGAACCGGCCTATGAAATAGTTGGTGTTGTCGCCCCCGAAGGCAGCGCAGATGAGCAGGATCATCAGGGGCATCATCTGCAGGGGCTCACCTGGCATCGCAGCAATGGTACCAGCGGCAAAAAGCAGGGAGTCACCTGGCAGGAAAGGGGTGATAACCAGCCCCGTCTCCATGAAAATGATGAGGAAAAGGATAAGGTAAGCCCAGGTCTGGTAGTTACTGACGATTTCAAGCAAGTGCTTGTCGATATGCAATACGAAATCAATTAATTGCCTGATCAGTTCCATAGGCTTCAGTTTAATAATTAAGAAAGGGCAAAGTTAGTCGTTTTTTATTTTCTGCTTAAGGGACGGCGGTTTTCTCTATGCGAAGAAAGGCATCCTTCAGCAGGAATGGCGTGATCAGGGTTGTAAGCAGGGCCATTACCACCAGGATCGAAAAGATGGGGACATCGATGAAGCCTTTCTGGAGGGCAATATTGGCGATGACCAGTTCCATGATGCCGCGGGCATTGAGCCCCAGTCCTATGGTTATTGACTTAAGATTGTCAAACCCGGCAAGTTTGGACCCGAAATAACCACCGAGGATCTTGCTCAGGAAGGATGCTATCAAAACGACTGTGAGCAGCAAACCGTTGGTGAGGGCGCTGGCATCAAACTGGACTCCCATGATGGCAAAAAAGATGGGTGCGAGAAAACCCATGGTGAAACTTGCAGTGGAATGCTTCACCTGTTCAAACTCTGATTTATGGAACAGGTCCCTGGGGAACAGCATAGCCCCGAAAAACGCCCCTACAATAAAATGAAGCCCCAGCAGATCGGCAATGCTTGCGAAGATCAGGACGAACAGAATGACCATGGCAAACATCGACTCCTTCCCTTTGAGGTAACGGAGGAAACTTTCCATCTTGGGATTGAGGGTGCTTACCCTTTTCTTTGAAATGCCGATAAGCCTGTATGCAGCAACCAGGAAGAATATGAAAAACACCACCTTGCCGCTTGTAAAAAGTATCGAGAAGGTTACGTCCCTAAGGGTACCCGAGGTGCCGTTGTAATCGAGGATGACACCGAGTACCATCAGGGAGATGATATCGTTAAAAATGGCTGCCGAAATTATTCTTTGACCGACGTCGGTTTGCAGCTTGCCGAGGTCCATGAGGATGCGGATACTAACGGGAAGTGCAGTTATGGCAATACAGAGACCGAGGAATATTGTGAAAATATTGCTGAAATGAAAGAGATGCCCGATAAGCAGGCCGCTTCCCAGGGGGATCAGGAACCCCAGCAGGGCGATCCAGAAATTTCTCCCCCGGATCGAATTCCTGATCTCTTCCGCCTCAATTTCCATCCCGGCCATGAAAATAAGCAGGAACACTCCCAGGTCGGCAATGGGTTTGATGTCACCTACAACAGGAATGATATTGAAAAGGGAAGGACCCAGGATCACACCGGCAAGCACTTCGCCTATCATTGCAGGCTGGCCAAGGCGTTCGGAGAGTTCACCCAGGATCTTGGCCGCGAGTAAAAGAATCAGCAGGTTGACTATGAACGGCAGCTGGGTGTGAAAAACATGGAACATACTCTAACATCATCCTTACTGAATGCAAAATTAGTCTTTTCTGATTTGCAAACCGCTGTATTAATTTACCTTTGCGCGGTGAATCAGGATTTTTTAATCAATTTCGGACTTTTCCAGACTTCCCTTATCGAATTGACAGCAGTGCTGTTCGGGCTGGTCAGTGTGTGGCTGGTCAAGAAGGAAAACGTTTGGGCGTTTCCCATCGGAGCGGTTAATGTGCTTCTGTCGGCCTGGATTTATTTTAACGGCAGGCTTTTTGCAAATGCAGGCATCAATGTGTTCTACTTTATAATGCAGATCTACGGCTGGTACAACTGGATCAGGAAACCCGGCGACGGCGGCCCGCTCGTGATCACATCCTGCAGCCTCAAAGAAATGTTCTTTTACTCGGCCCTGATCATAATACTGTTCCTGGGCTTGTGGTACCTGCTCGGAAAGATGCCCGATAATAAATACGTGGTTTCCGATGCATTCACATCGGCACTGTATGCAGTTGCCATGTGGCTCATGGCCAGGAAAAAGATTCAGCACTGGATACTCTGGATCATCGGTGATGTGATCATGATAGTGCTTTGCATTATACTCAAATGGTATTTTATCGGCTTCCAGTACTTCGTGTTCACTATTATTGCATCCCTGGGCTGGATGGAGTGGAAATATAAAGTCAAAGGCACACAAACTTACTGATTTGACCGGCAAGCTCAGGAAGATAGCAATCACAGGCCCTGAATCCACCGGCAAATCAATGCTTGCCGGGCAACTGGCCGTTCAGTACGGGACGGTCTGGGTTCCCGAATATGCCCGGGAATACCTTGAACTGAACGGGCCGGCATACAGGGAAGAGGATATACTTGCCATTGCCCGGGGCCAGCTTGAACGGGAAACAGAGGCCCTTCGGAAAGCTTCCGGGTTTATTTTCTGCGATACTGAATTTGTTGTAACCAAGATATGGAGCGAAGTTAAATACGGAAGGTGCCATCCCTGGATCTCAGGTCAGGTTGAGAGGCATGTTTACGATCTTTACCTCTTATGTGATATCGACCTGCCCTGGGAATTTGACCCGCTTAGGGAACACCCGGGCAGGAGGAAAGAACTTTTTGAGTTATATTGCAATGAATTAACAGCAAGGGGCTTCCCGTTTTTTATAGTCAGGGGCTATGGCCGGGACCGCCTCAGCAACGCGATCAGTATAATAAATGAACAGTTTAACATAAGCTAGCATACTTCAGGTTCAAACTCAGGGCAGGTGGGCAAACCGTTAAAAATATTATTCGTACCCCGTTGGTATCCGGGCCGCCTTGACCCTATGCCAGGCCTGTTCATCAAAAGGCAGGCCGAGGCCCTGGCAAAAAGGCATTCGGTCATGGTTATCGCGGTTTTCCCGGATCCTTCATCCGGCAAAAATTTCGAAGTAGTCCATTCCGAAGAAAATTCCGTGCAGGTTTGCAGGGTTTATTATAAAACATCCGGGGGCATCCCCATACTGTCAAAACTGATCAATGTTCTCCGCTACGTGAGGGCCCATCATCTGGGCTATATGAGTTTTATGCCGTTCGGGGTGGATATAGTTCACGGGCATATTTTTACCCGTGAAATTTTCTTTGCATGGTTTATGGCAGGGAAACAGCACAAACCCTATGTGGTCTCAGAACACTGGTCGAGATATTTTCCTGAGAACGGGACGTACCGGGGGGTAATCAGAAAATGGATGACCCGCTTACTTCTTAAAAAGGCCGGCGGGCTTATCGCAGTTAGCGGTTCCCTTGCGGAGGCAATGAAAGCTTCCGGATTGGAGCACCCGAAAACCTTTGTGGTCCCCAATGTTGTGGATACCGGCTTATATATCCCTCCTGCAGCAAAATCTCCGGCTGCGAAAGCGGTCATTCTCCATGTGTCCTGTTTTGAAGATAAATCCAAGAATATAACAGCATTCCTTGATGCAATGGCTGAGCTTTACTCACGCAGGAAAGATTTCAATGTGCTGCTGGTTGGTGAGGGGCCCGACAGGCTTGCCATGACCGGCCATGCGTATAAACTGGGATTAAGATATCCGCAAACAGAATTTACCGGCCTTAAAGAGGGTGCCGAACTGATCAGTATCTACCAGTCTTCTTCCTTCCTGGTCCAGACCAGCCACTATGAAACTTTCGGAACTGTAGTTATAGAGGCCCTGGCTTGCGGACTTCCGGTTGTTTCAACAGGGACGGGGATTGCGCCATCGGTTATCAATAAAAATAACGGGATACTTATTCAACAATCCGATGTTGATCAAATTGTTAAAGCGGTGGATCAAATGCTGAATTATTATCCTACCTTTGAAATTGGCAAACTGCATGAAACAGTTTCCGGTACGTTCTCTGAAGAAACCATTTCAGAAAATCTTTCTTCTGTTTACTACGAAATAATCTGTGCATGTCAGAAGGATTAAAATTCGGTATTATGTGCTCCGGCACATCGTTTCAGAAATGGCAGGCTGAAGCTGTCAGGCTGCTTGTTGAAAATGGCCATACTCCCTCCCTGCTTATTATAGATGCCAGGGTTGCCTATCCGCAGCCGGAATCCAAACCCATTTCAAAAACACAGAAATATTCACTGCTTTGGAGGGCCAGCCACAGGCTGTTGTTCAAGTCGGAACAGAAAGCCCCGGTTGAAATGGAGACGGAACTCCGTAATGTTTCCCGCAGGATATGCACTGTTACCGAAGACAATTTTTCTGAATTTTTCACCGATACCGATCTTTCGGCAATAAAATCTGCAAATCTTGATTTCATCCTCCGTTTCGGATTTAATATTATCCGCGGCGAAATACTGTATGCGGCTAAGTACGGGGTGTGGTCCTTTCATCATGACGATGAAATGAAATACCGCGGGGGCCCCCCGGGATTCTGGCCTGTTTATAAGAATGACCCTGTAAGCGGCGCAATGATGCAGCAGTTGACCGGGAAGCTCGACGCCGGCGTGGTTTTAAAGAAGGCCTGGATGAAAACCCTGTTTCATTCCTACAGGACCAACCTGGATGTTTTATTACTGACTTCTTCTGCCTGGCCGGCCGATTTGGCGAACCAGATCATGACCTTAGGGTTTAATCCTGGTCCTCCTTCTCAAACAACGGCCCCGGTTTATAAAGTCCCGGGAAATGCGAAAATGATGGTCTTCCTTTTAAAGCTCCTTAAAAACAGGATGAATTTCTACTGGAATGACCTGTTCAGGGCTGAGCGATGGAATATCGGCATAATAAACCGCTCTGTTCAGGAAATTGCATTCTCTGAGAATCCTTTGGTTGGTGATGATGTACTGTGGATGAGGGAGAGGAGTTCGGGGAATTACTTTGCTGATCCCGGCGGATTTATTGAAGAAAATAAGGTTCACATCCTTATGGAAGATTATTCTTATGCCGAAAATAAAGCCAACATCTCCGAGGCCGTTTTTGATCCTCTATCAAAAACATTTTCAGTGCCCCTGAAATCCATCGAGACCAAAGAACACCTGTCATACCCCTTTATTTTTGTTTACGGGGAGAGCATTTACTGCCTCCCTGAATCCTACCGTTATGGTTATATCGGATTGTACAAACGCAATTACTCCGAAGGTATTTTTGTTGAAGACCATGTTCTTCTTGATCATATCGATGCGGTTGACCCTACATTGATAAATCATAACGATAAATGGTGGCTTTTCTTCACCCTGAGGAAGTATTCCAATACGCATCTTTATATTTATTTTGCGGATGAGCTCAGCGGGGAATATAAACCTCATCCCTTAAACCCTGTCAAAATGGACGTCAGGTCCTCAAGGCCGGCAGGATTGCCTTTTATCAACGAAGGGGAACTTTTCAGGCCGTCCCAGGACTGTTCCGAAACCTATGGGAAAAGGGTGGCCATAAACAGGATTATTAAGCTCTCCGAGACTGAATTCGAGGAAGAGGTGGTTAAATTTTTAGGGCCTATAAAGGATTGCAGGTATTCCCAGGGATTCCATACAGTTTCCGGGCTTGGACGTTACACCCTCGTCGATGCCAAACGCACAAAATTCAATTTTTCTCACTTTGGCCGCCAGACCCGGCATAAATTCAGGAAACACTAGCATCCCGGATGTTCAGAAAGATCATTGGTACTATTGGGACCCGCGTAATCAGTGCATTCCTTACACTTCTTATCAGTGTCCTTAATGCACGCTTCCTTGGAGCTGCAAATGTGGGCACCATTTTCCTGATCACTCTCTCAGTCACCTATATCCAGCTGTTTAACAATTTCATCGGCGGCGGGGCCCTGGTTTATATGACCCCCAGGGCAGGCTTTTTCAAGCTATTCGTTTCCAGTTATGCCTGGACCTTCGGGATAACAGTTATCAGTACCTTATTATTCTATTATACAGGTACACTGTCGAGGCACCTTGAAGTAATACCGCACGGATACTTCCCCGAAGTGCTGGCCCTTGCCTTCGTGATGTCATTTACTTCGGCTAACTACATGCTGCTGCTGGGAAAAGAAAAGGTTGAAGCGTATAATATTTTAACCGTACTCCAGATCATCGTTCTGATCATCTGCCTTGTGTCCGCTGTATTCCTGTTCCATGTCAGGACCGTGATGGCCTATTACTGGGCTATCCTGATCTCCTACCTGGTCTCGTTTTTATTCAGTTTTTTCCCCCTGTTGAAATTCCTGAAGATCGAACCTTTAAACGGTCTGAAACCGATATTCCGCGCCATGTTCCGCTTTGGCACATATTCCCAGTTTGCCAACATCTTCCAGCTGATGAATTACCGTATCGGGTATTATATGGTTGATTTCTGGTTCGGCAGGGCAGCTCTCGGGGTCATGGGACTGGGGTTCAGTATTTCGGAAGGCCTCTGGATAATCAGCCGCAGCCTTGCCATGGTGCAGTTCACAAGAATATCCAACGCCATGGATTTTGATTACAGCGTTAAGCTTACACTTACCCTTTCGAAAATAACCATTGTGGTGACCTCAGCAGCAGTCATTTGCCTTGTTGCCCTGCCCGAAGTTGTTTTCAGGATGATATTCGGACCTGAATTCGGGATGATAAGAACAGTCATTGCCTGCCTGGGGGTCGGCATTATAGCCCTGAGTTTCGGTATGATCCTGAGCCACTTCTTTTCAGGCATCAATAAGCCTTACCATAATACTATCAGTTCGGCAATCGGATTGGTCTTTACCCTTGGCCTTGGCTTGCTTCTCGTCCCGAAATACGGTATTATCGGAGCTTCCATTACCGCATCCGTCTCGTATATTGCATCAACAATATATCAGTTTATTGTTTTTACGCGGATGAGCCGTCTGAAACCCAGGGATTTTCTGTTAACACCGGCCGAGATCAGATTGCTTCTCTCTGAGATCAGGAATATTACCTGGAAAACTGATGCTGCCGGCCTTAATTGATTGTGAGTGATTTCCTGGCCAGCACATGGTTATCGGAAGTCAGGACAAGCAAATAATTTCCCGATGAAAGATTCCCCCTCAGGAACCTGATCCTGTATTCGTCGGGGGAAAATGATTCGGGGGACATATGTCTTACTGGATGCCCGGTAATATCGAACAATTCAGTGCTTAAGGCATTTTCGTTCAGGTTATGCATGACAATTTCGGCGGCATCCCTCACCGGGTTCGGCATGATGAGGATTTCAGGCAATGGCCCCTGGTTTGTTGCGGGGCCTGCACTGGTCCATAGGGTGCTCAGCGATGAAAGCAGGCTGGCTTTCGGCCCGCCGTAAGCTCCCATGTCATTGCGCAGGCTCCCTTTGGAAGGGAACTTTGCCGATGATGGGTCCAGGGGATCCGGGTTGTCATTGAAAACAGCTGAAGAATCCCCTTTATCGATGCATGGGGAGATGCCCGAAAGAAAATAATTGATGATATCGAATTCAGGATTTTCTTTGATATTTCCGGCTCCGGCATATCCGTCCTGCACGTCATTACAGGTTACTGTAAGAGTGCTTGCCCCTGAGTATATCTGCTTTCCGGTGGAAGCTGTATTGCCCCAGAGGATATTGTTGTTGATTGTTGCGCTTGTGTTAAGCGCCCAGATGCCGCCACCGGGTCCTGTCGAATAGTTGAAAATGATAGTGTTGTTGACAACATTTCGGGGTAATCCCAGGGAATTTTCCCCAAGAAGCCAAACACCGCTTCCACCGAAATCCTGCCCGCCCGAATTATGGGCTATCAGGTTGTTCCTTAATGTGCACCCGCAATAATTGAATACAATACCGGCTCCATACCTGCCCTGGTTGTTGTCGATAAGATTGTTCTGTATCAATGGGTTGCTGTCACCGCATCGTATCGCCCCCCCGCCGGCACTGGCCATGCCCCCGCTCATGCTTGTAGCCTGATTATGGGTTATATGGTTATGGAGTATCCTGGGTGAAAGATATTGAACCAGTATCCCGCCGCCTTCCCTGTATATATTTCCCGGGTTGTGCTCATCATTCCATTTCGTGCCTGTACCTCCCGTAATTTTAAAACCGATAATGCATGCACTAGTATCAGCCATGGTTGACGCGACTTTACTCGCAATGAGAACACAACTTGCAGAATCAGGTATAGCGGGCTGGCTCCCGTTGATCACGGTAGCGTCAATGGTTGCGGTATCCCGGGTCAGGATGAATGTACTGGCCAGTACTATGCCCTTTGCCCTGAAATTGATGTTTTCGAAATAGGTTCCAGGTGAAACCAGAACCGTGTCATGAACAGATGCTGCGTCAATCGCTGCCTGTATTTTGGTATATTGTGAAGGGACAAGCAACTTCGCTGCATTCATAAAAGGACTTGCTGCAAATATGCAGGTCGTTAATAGTAAGGTTTTTTTCATGTTTTACAGATTTCGGGCAAAAATATACGATAATACAACCGGGCAAAACCCTTATCGGTAAAATCCTGAAAATGATCTGTCACTCACCTATAAACACCGGCTTCCTCTTTTCATAAAATGACCTGATCCCTTCGATATAATCGGTACTTGTGCCGGCTTTCCCCCTCAGCATGTCGATATGTTCAAACACCGAAGGCGATATGGGAAGGGAATTCCCCAAAATATTCAGCTGCTCTTTAATGACCTGGATACTCAGGGGGGAATTGGCAATGATGCGGTTGGCAATCTTTATCGTGAAATCCTCAAGTTCTTCAGGCCCTACAATATGATTGATGATCCCCAGGCTGTGTGCCTTTTCGGCCGATATCGGGTCTGCCGTAAAGAACATCTCCTTCGCAATATGGGAACCCATGATATCAAGGAACTGCAGTATCCCGGAAGTGTTGTAGGGCACCCCGATCTTCGCAGGGGTTATCGCAAGGCATGTGTCTTTGGTCCCGATAACGATATCGCATATAATTGCAACATTGCAGGCTCCTCCCCATATGCTTCCTTCAGCCATTGCAATCACGGGTATGGGGATCCTCATGATGGACCGTATTACCTTTTGCAATGGGTTGTCATAGGCCAGGGGGTCGCTGCCGTCGCGGGGCAATTCGTCGATGTTAAAGCCCGACGACCATACCTTGGCCCCTTTGTTCGCCCTGAGGATAATAACCCTTACCTTTTTCTGTTCCATTTCATGCAAGGCTTCCAGCAACTCATTCAGAAGATCGCGGCTTAAGGCATTCCTTTTGGCATCATGATTGAGCGTGATCCACCCGATCATCTCTTTTATTTCCTGCTTGACTAGTTCCATAGCTTTTTCGGGATAATATTGTTACTGTCTGCAAAATAAAGGAAATCCCTGCTCCTGTGAATAACTTTCGCATAATATTTGGAAAATCCGTCAAGGCGGCCCCTGAGTTTACTTTATATTTGTCGCGGCCGTAAGAAATTCAGGCCAGGGCATCCCGGGCTTGAACCGGCGGGTGCTTTTTTGATTTTTCAAACCCTGAACATGTTTAAGGAAGAAGCCTATAATGAAGACAGTATAAGGTCCCTGGAGTGGAAAGAACACATCCGCCTCCGCCCGGGTATGTATATTGGCAAACTGGGTGACGGTTCCTCCCCCGATGACGGGATTTATGTCCTTATCAAGGAAATCGTTGATAACGCCATCGACGAATATGTTATGGGTTATGGCAAAACAATTGAAATAACCATCAAAGACCAGCAGGTTTGCGTTCGCGATTACGGGAGAGGCATCCCCCTTGGCAAACTGGTTGAATGCGTTTCAAAGATCAATACAGGTGCAAAATACGATTCCAAGGTCTTTAAAAAAGCGGTAGGGCTCAACGGTGTGGGAGCCAAGGCAGTCAATGGGCTCTCATCTTTTTTCAGGGTTCAGGCCATACGCGACGGCCTCACCAGGATCATTGAGTTTTCACAGGGTGAACTCACCCATGATGAAAAAGAAAAACACTGCGACCTGAGGGCCGGGACCATAGTTACCTTCACACCCGACGAGGACCTGTTCGGGAAATATCATTTCATCCCCGACTACATACAGAAAATGCTATGGAACTACGCGTTCCTGAATAATGGCCTTACCCTGATCTTTAACGGGGAACGGTATTATTCCCAGAACGGCCTTCTGGATCTCCTCAATTCTTATATTGATACACCGAAATTATACCCTGTAGTCCACCTGACGGAAGGGGATTTTGAATTTGCCTTTACCCATTGCGAAATGTATGGCGAAGAGTATTACTCTTTTGTTAACGGGCAGCATACCACGCAGGGAGGTACACACCAGGCCGCATTCCGCGAAGCCCTCGTAAAAACAATACGGGAGTTCTACAAGAAGGACTTTGATACGAATGATATAAAAGCTTCATTGATTGTCGCATTGAGCATCAAAGTGCAGGATCCTGTATTTGAATCCCAAACCAAAACGAAACTGGGATCACTGTATATTGAACCCGACGGACAGACCATCAGGAACTACATCATGGATATTGTCAAGAAACATCTTGACAATTACCTTTATATGAACACCGATACGGCGGAGGCGCTCCTCCGGAAAATTCTTCAATCGGAGAAAGAACGCAAGGAATGGGCCAATATCAAAAAGATCGCCAAGGAAAGTGTAAAGAAAGTAAGCCTTCATAATAAAAAGCTGAGGGACTGCCGTATCCACTATAACAACCATGATGACCGCAGGTACGAATCCACGATTTTTATCACTGAAGGGGACTCCGCCAGCGGTTCAATCACGAAGGCTCGGGATGTCAATACCCAGGCTGTGTTCAGCCTGAAAGGCAAGCCACTGAACTGCTTTGGGCTCAGCAAAAGGGTGGTATACGAGAACGAAGAGTTTAACCTGCTGCAGTCTGCATTAAATATCGAAGAAGGACTTGAAAACCTTCGTTATAACTATGTAGTGGTGGCAACTGATGCCGATGTGGACGGGATGCATATCAGGCTGCTGATGCTGACGTTTTTTCTGCAATTTTATCCTGACCTCGTCAGGAATAACCATCTTTTTATTTTGCAAACACCGCTTTTCAGGGTGAGAAACAAACAAAAGACGATCTATTGCTACTCCGAGGAAGAGAAAAAGTCGGCTATGGAAAAGTTGGGCGGAAACCCCGAGATCACACGTTTCAAAGGCCTGGGCGAAATCTCTCCCGATGAGTTTAAATATTTTATTGGAGCGAATATGCGCCTTGACCCTGTAATTCTCACAAAAGATTCATCCTTCCAGGAGGTCCTGAATTTTTATATGGGGAAAAATACACCCGAACGCCAGAATTTTATTATCGATAACCTGAAAGTCGAAGAGGATGTATTGGGGGAGGCAATCCTGGCCTGATCATTTTTTGTGGAATGGCCAGCCTAAAGCTGTAAATCTCAGCAGCGCTTCCCTCCGGTGAAGAAGATCTTCCAGTTCATATAACATATTCCGGTTTACCTGCTCAGCCATCGGGATAACCCATTTCTTTGTTTCATCAAGATATCGGCGGATAAACTCCTTGTCGAAAATATCGGGATGCAGGTCGGTCAGGTTGCTTATACGGTCGGCACATTTAAGCGTTTTTGCGTTTTCACTGCCTTTCAGCAGTAACCTTTCAAGGTACTGGTCCTTTGTTTCTTCCTTCATACGGGTAACCTCCAGAACCAATACCAGCACGGCCGGACCGTCCACGTCCAGGTTTATTATCTCGTCACGCGAAACACATTTTACATCTTCAAAAAGATCATGTATAACAGATGCTTTGAGCAGCACATGGTCCACATAATGATAATCGATCAGGATGGCATATGTGCTGAGGGCATGCCTGAACTGGTTCCCGCCGACATGACGTTTGATCCCCCGGAGTGCAGTGGCTTTTTGAACATACGGTGCAACAACCATGTTCACTAATGATTCTCTCTCAAAGTTTTCCATATAGTGTTTGAAATGCTTTACCAATATACTTGATTATATCTCCTGCGGTCAGGGCTTCCTCCCCGGTTTCCATACAGGCGATATCCCCTGCACGGCCATGGAGAAATACCCCCAGGAGGCAGGCATCCAGGGATGAATAACCCTGGGCTTTCAATCCTGTGATCAATCCTGTAAGAACATCCCCGCTGCCGCCGGTGGCCATCCCGGGATTTCCCGTGGAATTGAAGTAACATTCCCCTTCAGGGGTTGTGATTGCGGTATTGGCACCTTTCAGGACAACATAGGCCTGGTGGCGGAATGAAAACTCACGTTGCATCTGCATTCGGTCAAAATCATCCTTGTGCCTGCCGGTAAGCCTTTGAAATTCCTTTGGATGGGGCGTGAAAATACTCTGTTTCGGTATAAAACCCAGCCAGGTTTTGTTTTCTGCAATAATATTTATTGCGTCGGCATCGAAGACTATCGGCTGGCCGGCTTCCTGGATCAGCAACTTGAGGGACTTTTGTGTCTGTTCGTCCATCCCCAGGCCACATCCTATGCCGATTGCGGTATAGGGCGAAAGGTCGGGCAGCATGCTTACAAGCCTTTCATTCCTGTCGATGCTCATCAATGCTTCCGGGGCGGAAGTCTGCAGTATGGGGAACCCTGACGAAGGCGCATGAACCGTGACAAGTCCGGCCCCCGATCGCAAGGCTGCATTGGAGGCAAGCACCGCAGCTCCCATCTTGCCATAGCCGCCACAGATAAGCAGGGCATGCCCGAAGGTTCCCTTGTGGTCAAATTTATGCCTTCTGATCAGCTTCGGCTCAAGCATCTGGCTGTCAATCAAATAATTCTTAACAACAGCTTGCTCTATAAATTCCCCTGAAATGCCTATATCGAGCAAATGCCATTCCCCCAGGTAAATATCATTCTCCGGGAAGAAAAATGCCAGTTTGGGAGGAGAAAATGAAAGGGTGTAATCAGCCTGGAGAACTACCGGTTTCTCAACAGTTTTGTAAGAAGAGTCGCAAAACAGTCCCGACGGGACATCTATTGAAATAATGAGGGCTTTGCTTTCGTTGATATGCCTGATGACAGCTGCAGTGAATCCCCCGGCCGGGCGGGTTAAACCGCTGCCGAAGAGACTGTCAATCACAAGGTCTCCATCGCAGATTTCGGGCATAAGGTCTCCCTCGTTCAGAAACCGGATGTTCCCGGGGGCAATAGTTTGAAAACGGTCGAAATTTTTGCGGCAGGATGGGGAAAGGTTCTTTTCAGGTCCGACCATGTAAACAAGAACCTGAAAATGTTTCAGATGCAGCATCCTAGCTATAGCCAGTCCATCGCCCCCGTTATTGCCGGTTCCTGCAAAGACAAAAATTGATTTCTTTGAACTCAGTTTCCCGGTAATCCATGAAAAACAGGCTGATGCTGCCCTCTCCATCAGGTCGATGTCGGCAATAGGCTCATTGGCAATGGTGTATGCGTCTGCCTCACGTATCTTTTCAACAGGAAGTATTTTCATGGTTACCTGATCATTCCCCAAAAAGGCAGTGTCGCCAGAAAACCAATGAGAAAGAGGGAAACCAGCACGAAAATCAAAACAGAAATAATAAGCCCTATAATTGCGCATGTTCTTCCTGTTTTCACGTTGTTCAGGGAACTGATAGTATAATTCTGGGGAGCTGAATTAAATACTGCAATTTCCCTTTTTGCCAGTACGATAGTGATGATACCCAGGACTATGCCTACAAATGAAACCAGCTTCCACCAGCAAAAGACAATAGAAAGGATGCCCATTACAAGTATTGTGTTTGAATTCGGCAGATTCTGCTGGTACAACGGATCGTTTACCGGATTTCCCCGGGGGGCTGAATTGGAATCGTTCACTTCCATAAAAGCTGTGTTTAATCAAAGAGTAAAGTTACAAAGAAAAATTAATAATACAGTGGATAGAACCTGAATTTTCCAAGGGTGTTATATTCGATTGCAGGTGCAGGTATCTTTATGAAACTGAGGACTGTAAAAACAGCTTTGAGCAATTTTGAGCGGGTAGGTATACGCGTTAGGTCAACATCCACCGAGATCAGGAAACGGCGGTATCGCCCGGGTGACTCCGGAGTGGGAGCTGAAGTATTTGCCGAAGCACCTGTCATCCCCCCGGCCCCGTACCCAACAGCTATATTAAGCCATTTCGGAAAACGGCTGTGTTTTGGAAGAAAGGAGCTGATATTGCCCGACAGCCAGAAGCTATTCCCGTTATAATCCTTTAATATCTGAGTCATTATATTTGCCCCAAGGAGGTCCGGCCTGTATGCAGGATAAGACGTCTGATGAAACGAGGCCTTCAAACAGAATCGCTGCTGATGCCAAATGAGTTGCTGGCTTACAAACATCGCCGCCCCCAGGGTGTTTGCTGTTAAATCTCCGATCGAAAACCCCCATGCCGATGAGAAACCGTCGAGTATCTCAATGTTCAGCTGGTAGGCCAGGGCAAGCAGGCCCCCGTACCAGGCCGATGCCGTGTTCCCAAGCCCGGCCCAACGGTAAGAATAATTAAATATCATGCTTTCGTAATAAGTCGAAAAAGCATGGCCGCATTTATCCATTTGCAACCATTCATTATTGTCGTTGAACAAGTGGAAAGATGACTGGGGATATCCCTTATACCACGCGAAATAAAGTCCCGAAAGGCTTCCGAAATACAGGGCTCCCTGTACCGATAAAACCCCGATGAGGCGGCCTTTATTGATCCCGGCTGAATCCGTTCTCAGGGAATGGTATTTAAGGCTGTCCTGCCCGAAAGATGCAAGGGTCAATAACAATCCGAACAGGAGCAGGCGGCATCGCATCAGGCAGATCGTTTATGCTGATTATTTGATTTTCATCTGGTCCAGGGCTTTCTGATACTTTTTTGCATTCCTGCCATGTTCGGCAAGGCTTACAGCAAAATTATGGGACCCCGAAAGGTCCTCCTTTGCACAGAAATACATATAAGGGTGGTTCCTGTAATTCAGCACAGCGTCAATGGTGCTGATCGAAGGGATGCAGATCGGGCCGGGCGGAAGCCCTGTATGCAGATAGGTATTATATACTGATTGTATTTTAAGGTGTTTCTCTGTAAGCCTTTTTATGCTGTAATCCTGCCATGCATAGATTACAGTGGGATCAGCCTGCAACGGCCATCCTTTCCGCAGCCTGTTTACATATACCCCCGCAATATCAGGTTTCTCAAAATCTTTATTCGTCTCTTTCTCAACAATGGATGCAATGGTTACCACCTCCCGGATGTCCATCCCGTTTACTTCAAGCTGTTTCCTTCGTTTTGCATTCCAGAAAGCTTTCTGCTCCGAGCTCATTTTCTCTATGAGCTGGGTTGCCGAGGTGTTCCAGAGAACCTGGTAAGTGTTCGGGATAAAAAGCACAAATACATTGTACCTGTTGATCCCGTATTTATAAAGGAAACTGCTGTCGAGGAATAATTTCATAAGACTGGCTGAATCAGCTTCAACCTGGTGCCCTAACCGCCCTGCAAGCTCGGCGGTATTCCTAGCACCCTGAAAACTAAGGTGAACAGGCTCCTGCCGTCCCATCCTCAGCTGGGAAACAAGCTCATTGTTGCTGATCCCGTCATGTATCCTGTATTTCCCTGCTTTAACACGCTTAATGTAATGCTTCCTTTCGGCTGTAAAAATGAAACTTTGCTCATTCTTCAATAACGACTTTTCTTTCAGTATCCTCAGCAGGCCGTTAAAATCTGTTCCGGTTGGAATGTAAATAATCACAGAGGCCCTGCCTTTCAGGTCAACATTCGGGTATTTTACATAATAATAAAACCTTGCGGATAAAATGAGAAGCAATGCCAGCGTGACTGCAACAACACTCACGGGAGCAACATAGCTAAGCCTCCTTCGGCAAAGCGGATCAGGTTGTGAAGACTTCATTAATGAACTGATTGAGATAATTAATCAAAACGCCTTATCAACTGGAACATCCATTCTTCCAGCCAGCCGTTTCCAACCCTGACCCAGTCTTTTTTAATTCCACAGCGTTCAAATCCGTATTTCTCAAATAAAGAGACACTTGCTGTGTTCTCAGGTGTGATATTGCTGTACAACTGTCTTAAATTCAATACTTCAAATGCATAACGTATAAGTAATTCGAGGGCTTCAGACGAATACCTGTTCCCCCTGAACTCCTCCCTGATTAAAATGCCGATGCCGGCCCTCATATGGAAGGGGTCGAAATCAAACAGGTCTATCGCCCCAACCGCCCTTTCTTTAATGTCCCCCTCGTTTCCAATTATCATCAGCCTTAATTGCCGTGCCGAATAGATATCGTTCTGAACATTCATTACATATTCCTCGATCTGAAAACGGGAATAGGGTGTTATGGTATTACTGACCCTCCAGATCGAAGGATCATTCTCCCATTGATATAGCACATCAATATCAGCCGGTTCCACTGCCCTCAAATGCAGCCTTTTGCTCTTCAGAATCTCGTAATTCATTGTTCCCTATATGATTATTTCTCCTTTGTATACAAAGACCGCAGGTCCTTCAAGATATACCTCCGTAAACTGCCGGCCCGATTGCAGGAAACGAACCGTAAACTGCCCCCCCCTTGCATTGATCCGGTAAAAGCCCTCATTATTTTTATCCAGGGATGCCGTGATCAGGGCAGATGCCGTCACTCCTGTACCGCACGAAAGTGTTTCGTTCTCAACCCCGCGTTCATATGTCCTGATAGTCAGGCCTGCGGATGAAGATTCCACGAAGTTCACATTGCAGCCGCCAGGAGCGAATCTGCTGTCATTTCTTAAAGCCCTACCCTCAGCCGGAACGTCAACAGCGTCAACCGAAGGCACAAACTTTACAAAATGAGGGGAGCCCGTATCAATGAAATATCCATCAGGAAATTGTCCGCCCACAGAAGTGTCTTTCATCTTCAAACGGACCATGGAACCCCGAGAATCAACAGACAGGATCTCTGCCTCATGCGGGCCGTCAATGGCGATGAACCTGGTTTTTTTACCTGCTATTCCCAGGGAGTATGCAAAGGCTGCCATGCACCGGCCCCCGTTACCGCACATAGTACTTTCAAATCCGTCGGAATTATAATACCTCAGCGAGAAGTCATACCCTTCCTTCTTCTCCAGCAGCATCAGCCCGTCGGCTCCGATGCCGAAATGCCTGTCACAGAGGGAAGCAATCCGCGAATTGTCAGGTATAACCCTGTTGTGGCGGTTGTCGAGGATGATGAAATCATTCCCGTTGCCATGGTATTTGAAAAATTCAATTCCCACCTGAGCTCATTATATCGCAAAGCTATGAACAAATCTTCATATTAAAAGTATCCTGCCCTAATTTCGTCGGGCCATTTCGGCTGTTTATCGATTTACTATTTAACACGGGTATCAATGATAATATTTTTGCTATCAGAAAATTGCTAATTTTAAACTCGAATACTATGGAACCAAATCCCGAACATAAAACTCATTACGACAAGGACCGGAAAAAAGGGATGCTTGGTATTGTCGTGATCTTAGCAGGACTTGCTTTGCTGCTTCTTAACGCCGGATTCCTCCCTTACTATCTCCGGCATATCATTATTTCCTGGCCGATGCTTCTGGTTGCCATTGGCGTTGTAAGCCTCATGGGCGCCGAAAACAGGGTGCCGGGAATTATCCTGATAGTGGTTGGTGGATTTTTCCTCTTCCCAAGGATATTCGATTTTGATATCAATTTTGCACATCTTTTCTGGCCATTGATCCTCATATCCATAGGGGTGCTTATACTGTTCCGTAAATTCCCACATCCAAGGGATTGGAAACACCGCGTTGGGCCTTCGCCTCAAAATACTGAAGCTGCAAATGACCTGGGCTATATTTTTGAAGACCATATGTTCAGCGGAACCGAAAAGAGGATCATCAACAGGGACTTTAAAGGTGGCAGGGTTAACGTTATCTTCGGTAGCGTAAAGCTCGACCTCACCCAGGCAAGCCTGGCCGAAGGTACTAATGAACTTGAACTGAATGTTGTTTTCGGAGGGGCAACTATTATTGTCCCTTGCGAATGGAAAATACAGCTGAAGAATACAAGCGTTTTTGGAGGTTTCTCCGATAAGCGTTTCTGTGTAAAAGAAGCAGCTGACCCCTCAAGAGTACTGGTTATCAAAGCTTCTGCAGTGTTTGGCGGAGGTGAAATCAAAACGTATTAAAATAAAACCTGGGGATAGAGAATGATACATCCGGTCTTTCAAAATCTCAGGTCCATATCCGTGTATTTTGGAACGTGGATCCTCCTGGCGGGGATCCACTTTTCCATTTTGTTTTTCCAGTTCCGCATCCCTTTAAACATAGCCCTGGCCGACAGCCTGATCTACAATTTTCTCCTTTGTACGATAGGGGTGGCCTTATGGTATGTGATACGCTACTCAATGCCCGGTAACCATCCGGGATTCAGCTTTATCTTCAATCACTTCACTTCCCTCATACTCCTTCTCGTGTTCTGGCTGGGAACAGGGTATGCCCTCCTAAACCTCTTATTCAGGGACCAGGCCGTGTTTATGAACTTCCTCGGCTTATCCATACCTTACCGTTTTATAATCGGGATAATACTATACGCTTTTACCGGCCTGGCCTATTACCTTATCCTGATGTACCGGGACCTTCAGGACAAAGCAAAGGCAGAAACCCGCCTTAATGAACTTCTTAAGGAATCGGAACTTAATATGCTTAAGTCCCAGATCAATCCCCATTTCCTGTTCAACAGCCTGAACTCCATCAGCTCGTTAACAATAACCGATCCCGGCAAAGCACAGGAAATGGTTGTAAAACTTTCAGAATTCCTCCGCTACAGTGTTACCTCGAATATCAATACGTTCACCACACTGGACAAGGAAATGCAGAATATCCAGAGATACCTTGAGATCGAAAAGATCCGTTTCGGAGATAAGCTCGTTTTCGAATTTGATATGGCCCCCGGGTGTTCTGCCCGGCATATACCTGTGATGATATTGCAACCCTTATTCGAGAATGCAATAAAACACGGGGTTTATGAGAGTACCGAACCGGTGAAAGTGTTAACCAGGTGCAGCACATTTGCCGATTATTTTGAGATCAGCATCATCAACGACTTCGACCCTTCCGCCCCTGCAAGAAAAGGCTCCGGGATAGGTTTGAGAAATATACGTGAGAGATTGAGGCTTATGTTCCGCAATGATTCACTCTTAAAAACCTCGGCCAGCCAAAATGTGTTCCAGGTCGTATTGACAATTCCGAACCAGGCTGTTGAAAATACCCTTAAACAATGAAATACAAAGCAATTATCATCGATGATGAAAAGCCCGCGAGAGATATCATCAGGACTTTTCTTAAAGACTTCAGCGACATTGAAGTCCTAACAGAGTGTTCAGATGGGTTTGCCGGACTTAAAGCAATCCAGGATCTGAAGCCCGACCTGGCTTTCCTTGATATCCAGATGCCAAAACTTACAGGTTTTGAAGTCCTTGAACTGATCGATAACCCGCCGCTCATCATTTTCAGCACTGCATATGACCAGTACGCCATCAGGGCCTTTGAAATGAACGCCACCGATTATATCCTCAAACCGTATTCAAGGGAAAGGTTCGCCCAGGCTGTAGGTAAGGTTATAGCTAAACTTCAAAGTGGTATTGCTATCCAGCCGGAAGTTCAGAAAATAATTATGTCGGCGGATGAAAAAGAGGAATTATTAAACAGGATTGCCGTTAAAACAAGGCATAAGGTCCATGTGATCGGGGTTGCCGAGATCCTTTATCTTGAAGCTGAAGGCGATTATGTCATGATCCATACCAAGGATGGCAATTACCTGAAAGAGAAGACGATGAAATACTTTGAATCCCATCTTGATCCTGAAAAATATATCCGTATCCACCGTTCCTATATTGTCAACGCCGAGGCTATCGAAAGGATAGAGCTGTATGATAAGGAAAGCTATTCGGTGCTGCTGAAAAACGGGGCCAGCCTGAGGGCAAGCTCCAGCGGCTACAAGCTGTTGAAACAGATCCTTCATATGTAGCTCTTTTTTTTCTGCCTGTAAATCTTTTCGCGGTAAATTGTCTTATATTTACATTCAGACAAATACCATATCATTTTGAAAGCCCTTAGTGATAATCCGGTCATTTATGAGATTAATACTCTTGTGTGGCTGGGAGAAATGAGCAATGAATGCCAGGCTGAGATTACCCTTGCCAATGTTCCTGATTACAAATGGGATGAGCTTTCCCGGCTCCGGATCCAGGCTGTCTGGTTTATGGGGGTGTGGGAAAGAAGCCCTGAATGTATAAAGATCTCCAATGCTGACCAGGGGAACCTATCCGATTTTAATAAAGCCCTGAGTGATTTTTCACCTGAAGATAATACCGGCTCTCCGTATTGCGTAAGAAATTATTCGGTTGACAGCAAGCTGGGGGGTAACCATGGGCTTGCCATTGCACGTGAGAAGCTTGCAGAAAGAAACATTTCCCTTATTCTTGATTTTGTCCCGAACCACCTTGCTTTCGATCATCCATGGATAACTACATACCCTGACTTTTTCATTCATGGAAATGCTGATGATGCTTTACGTGATCCGGTGACTTTTAAAACCCTGGGATCGGAAATTTATGCCTGTGGCAAGGATCCTTATTATCCTGCCTGGGAAGATGTAGTCCAGGTAAATGCATTTAATCCGCGTTTACGGCTTGGGGTGGTACTGACGCTGAAGGAAATAGCGTCAATGTGTGACGGTGTTCGCTGCGATATGGCCATGCTGATGCTGAACGATGTATTTCTCCAGACATGGGGACCCCTGGCCGGAGATGCCATTGAAGAGGAATACTGGAAATACGTTATACGGGAAGTTAAATCGGGCTTTCCTGGATTCGTTTTCATTGCCGAAGTGTACTGGGATATGGAATATATCCTTCAGCAAAACGGCTTTGATTACTGTTATGATAAAAGGCTTTATGACAGGCTGAAAGGAGAAAATGCCGAAGCGATACGCCATCATCTCCAGGCCGAGGCCGGGTATCAGTCCAAACTGATGAGATTCATAGAAAATCACGATGAGGAAAGAGCCATTTCAGTTTTCAATCCTGATAAGGAAAAAGCTGCAGCGTTGATCAGCCTGGCCCTGCCCGGGGCAAAGCTCATCCATGAAGGACAGATGGAAGGGAGGGTTATCCGCTTACCGGTATTTCTCAGGAGAAGGCCACCTGAAAGCACGAATACGTTCATTAAAAATTTCTATGAAAATCTCCTGGAAATCATATCCATGCCGGAACTTCACCTCGGAGAGTGGTCGCTAAGCCCTGTGAGCGGTTGGGACGATAACCAGAGTTGCAGGAATATCCTCTCGTGGTACTGGAGATTCGAAAACAAAGTCTGCCTGATAGCAGTGAATTATTCCCCTCAGCCCTCTCAGGGTTTCGTTTACCTGCCCGACTGCGAACTGGCCGGCCATGTTTGGAGGCTTGTCGACATGTTTACCCAGGCGCATTTTATACGGAACGGGGATGAGCTGGCAGTAGGCGGGCTATATGTCGGTCTTGAATCCTGGGGGTTCCATTTTTTCCAGATGTACCGGATGGTTTAATCAGGCAGGCATGGTTAGACGACCTGAAAATTGTTCAACATAGGCCTATGAAAAGAAAGATGAGAATGCTGGCCCTGTCGGCGTCGATAGTTTTTATGATCTCCTGTGCAACGTATCCGTCTATCGATTCACGGCTTGAGGAAGACCTGGTTGACATCACTAAATATGACGTTGGTACTGATTTCACACAATTCAAAACCTTTTCGGTTGTTGATTCCGTATCGGTCATCTGCGACAAAGACAGCATCAGGATACTCGACGCACAGGCAGCGGCCCTGCTCAACCAGGTCACAGTGAACATGCAGGCCAGGGGTTATACCAGGGTGGACCGCAAAACCGGGAATCCTGACCTTGGAATAAATGTTGGTGTAGTGAAAATTACAAATGTGTCATATTATTACCCGGGATGGTACTGGGACTATGGATATTATAATCCTGCGTACTGGGGTTATTACGGGTATAATTATTATTACCCGTATTATCCTCCCACGGTTAGTTCCTACAGCACCGGAACTGTTATCATAGAAATGCCTGACCTGAAAAATGCAGCCGCCCGCAACAATAAGCTGTATGTTGTTTGGGTCGCCGTCATCAGGGGCCTGATGACAGGTAATCATACGACACAAGAAATTCTCGGCAATGTTGACCAGTGTTTTATGCAAACTCCGCAAATCAGGGCTGATTAATGCAGCTGTTGCGCTTTCAAAGAATAATAAGCTTACCCACGTATTATGCATCGGCAATGAAAAAGATCTCCCTTATAATTTCAGCGGTTCTCCTTCTCTCTTTCACAGCCAGGGCACAGGAACAGGCTGCCACCGGGTACAGCCCGGCTTCGCTCTATTCTCTTTCATGGGCCCTGAGCGTTCCCCTTGGCAGTCTCAATGATTTTATTAATAATGTCAGCCCTGCCGGCGGGAATTTCACAGGCCGCTATTTCCTTGTAAAAGGTTTTGCCATAGGTTTTGAGTTCGGCTGGAACAACTATTATAAGAAATATCCCAGGATGACCTATTATGCTGACGACGGCCTTGCCATCACTGGCATTAATTACGGGTATTCTTTTGTTGTACCCTGGAAGGCCGGGGCGTATTATTATTTTTTGCCTTCAGCTTTGGCCGACCCTTTTATTGGTCTGTCGTTTGGGGGGGATTATATGGAAGAGCATATCATAATACAGGAGTATGATATCTATGAAACCCAATGGGGATTTACCCTCTCGCCCGAGCTTGGCGTTCTCATAAGGTTTGGCAGGAATTCTCATTGGGGGGCCAGCCTTAGCGCCCAGTACTGGTTCAATACGAATTCATTCAACTTCAATGAGTTTAAGGCATACAACTCCATGCAGGGCTTCAATTTCAATATCGGCCTTACCTACATGCTGAGATAAACACGTACCTGGCAAAAAAAAGAGAGGCTGCCGTTCGTGTAATGGCAGCCTCTCTTTTTTATATTGTATGGATCTTTAAACAATTTGTGCCGCCCGGGATGTTCGGTGGGATCCCGGCAATGACGATGATCCTGTCGCCCGGCTTTGTAAGCTGGTGCTCTTTGACACTGGCTTCAGCCAGGCTGATCATTTCGTCAAACGAATGGCATTTGTCCCTGATGAGGATAGGGTGGATGCCCCAGAGCAGGTTCAGCCCATGATAGATCACGGGATCATCGGTCAGGGCGTAGATGGGCGCCTTGGGCCGTCCCGCAGCGATGAATTTAGCGCTTCTGCCGCTGGCCGTCAGCACCGAGATCGCGCATACTTCAACCACCTTTTCAATACGGTTTACTGCTTCGCAGATTGCACCGATCTCTGAATGCTCAATAGCCGGGTATGTCCTGAATTCTATTTTTGATTCCACCTCCATCGCAATCCGGGCCATCATTTCAACTGCCTTAACCGGATACTCGCCCACGGCCGATTCACCTGAAAGCATTGTGCAATCGGTCCCGTCTATGATGGCATTGGCCACATCGTTTGCTTCAGCCCTGGTCGGTCTCGGCTCGTGGATCATCGACTCCAGCATCTGGGTGGCCGTGATGACCGGTTTGCTCATGCGGTTGCATTGCTCTATAATGTGTTTCTGTAAAAGTGGGACTTTTTCGGGGCTCATTTCAACTCCAAGGTCACCCCTTGCCACCATCACACCATCAGTGACATTTATTATCTCATCCAGGTGTTCTATTGCCTGCGGCTTTTCGATCTTGGCTATCAGGGGTTTCCTGTACCCGGCTTTATTTATAAATTCCCTGAGCTCAACAATATCGGCAGCTGAACGGACAAAACTAAGCGAAACCCAGTCAACACCATGTTCCAGGCCAAACAACAGGTCCTGTTTGTCTTTTTCGGTAAGTGAGGGGAGTTTTAACTTCAGGTCGGGGAAATTAACCCCTTTCCTGCTTTTTAAAATACCCCCGTCCTCAACGGCACATACCAATGCATTTCCCTGGATCCCGGTAATTTTAAGGGAAAGCAGCCCGTCGTCGAGGAGAATAAGCATCCCGCTTTCGGCTTCTTCAGCTGCATGGGGATAGTCGATGGGTATGACACCCGCCTGTCCTGAATATTCCTCCATCGGTATGATACGGAGAACCTCGCCCTTTGTCAGCATGAGCTCGTCGCCCAGCAGTTTCCCCACACGTATCTTAGGCCCCTGGAGGTCCTGAAGAAGAGTTACCGGGGTATCCATCTCCTCTGAGATATCCCTCAGGTATTTAATAACCCTTGCATGGTCTTCATAACTGCCGTGGGAAAAATTCAGGCGCGCCACATTCATCCCCGCCTTTATGAGGTTCCGTATCATGTCGGGGGAATTACTTGCAGGTCCTATTGTAGCCACAATTTTAGTCCTGCGGATGGGATCGTTCATGGTAGTTTGGTCTTTTGGTTTACTAATTGTCATTCAAAACTAAGATTTTTAAATGTAAATGAGAACGTCTCTATGGAAAATCAATGAATAATGATATTTTTGACAAGCTAAATTCTACTCATGGGGAACCACACGATCAACTGGAGGGGAAAATCTATTCTTGTTGTCGAAGACGACCAGCTAAATTTCAATTATCTCGACATTTTGCTGAAACCTACCAAGGCAAAGATACTTCATGCCGAAAATGGGCAGAAAGCGGTCGAGCTATGCAGGAAGCATTCAGAGATCAACGTGGTTCTTATGGATATAAGGCTGCCTGGTTTAAATGGCCTTGATGCGACCCGGCAAATAATTGCCATGAGATCAGGCATGCCTGTAATTGCACAAACAGCATATGCTGCAGAAGATGATCAGAAAGCGGCATTTAGTGCCGGATGCTGTGAGTTCCTCGCAAAACCCATACGTGCAAATGAAATGCTTGACCTGATAAAAAAATACCTGCTCCCGGCATAATCACCGGGCCTACTGGGCAGGATCGTTTTCCTGAAAATACATGCCCAGGGTTTGTCAGAGACGGATCTCTTCGTTCATTGACGGGTAAATGGCTCCGCTGCCGAAGCGTTCCAGGATCATGGATCCCAGGGTTTTTCTCGGGATGTCTTCACCGTGGATCAGCACCAGTTTTGGCTTGGCAGGGGCAAGATGAGAAAACCAATCAAGCAGGTCTTTCTGGCCCGCATGTGCACTAAAGCCCCCCAGGGTATGTATTGTTGCCTTGACGGCAATTTCTTCACCGAATATCCTGACCTTCCCGGCCCCGTCGACCAGTCTCCTCCCCAGGGTGCCTGAACCCTGGTACCCGACGATGATCACATGGGTTTCGGGTTTCCAGAGGTTATATTTAAGGTGGTGGAGTATGCGGCCTGCGTTGCACATGCCCGCACCTGCAAGAACCATCATTGGGCCCGGTACGTCATTGATAGCGATGGAATCTTCGGCGGAAGGGCACATTTTCAGGCTTGCCAGGTCTTCCATCAGGGGTTTCTGCTTAATGAACTCCAGCAGTTCCTCATCATAGAGTTCCTTGTGGTTAAAATAGATCTTTGAGGCATCTATGGCCATAGGGCTGTCGAGGAAAATCGGGAAGGGTGGCACATGCCTGGCCCTGAACATGGATGCCAGGATGGATATCATCAACTGGGCCCTGCCGACAGCAAACGTAGGGATAAGGATTTTACCCCTGGCTGCCACGGCTGTTTTTACAATAGAAATAAATTCATTTACGGTTTCATCAAGCGGTTTATGATCGCGGTCACCATAAGTGGTTTCCATAAAAACCGCGTCAGCGGTATGAAGTTCCTCAAAATCTTTCAGGATCGGGGCTCCTTTTGGACCCAGGTCGCCCGAAAAAATCACTTTCTTTATCCTTCCCTGGTCTTCAATACTGAGTTGTATGCATGCAGAGCCAAGCATGTGCCCGGCTTCGGCAAAGCTGGCTTTAATGCCTGTTGCAACAGGGAGCGGATTATCGTAAGGCATGGCAACAAGCCGGCCAATGATATCTTCAGTGTCTTCGTGGGAAACCATGGGCTGTATTGCCCTCATGCCCGCCCTCTGCCTTTTCCTGTTAACCCGGTTAGTATCCATCTCCTGCACGTGGGCCGAATCCCTGAGAATAAGGGAGGTCAATTCCAATGTTGCCTGTGTACAGAACACCGGTACAGGTACCCCGAGTTTGCTCAGTAACGGCAGGCGGCCCGTATGGTCCAGGTGGGCGTGAGTTATCAGGACTGCGTCGAGATTGGAAACATCGTTAAGGTCAAAGCGGTTCATTGCCACGGCCTGTTTGCCACCCTGGAAGATACCGCAATCGACCAGTATCCTGGCATGATCGGTCTCCACTAAATATGCGGAGCCGGTGACTTCCCCGCCACCGGCTCCGAGTACTTTGATTTTCATGAATTACGGCCTCATAATTACCTCAACCACGTTATCCTGGCCAAGGGCTTTTTTAGCAAAATCCTGAACGGCTTTTGTTTTAAGGGCTTTCACTTTCGTTTCAAAACCGCTGAGGTAATCAAGTTTGTTAACATAATATTCCAATACTGTTGAATTCCACCAGTTGTTTTCCTTCATGTCTTCAGGCCTTTGTTTTAAAGCATATTCCTTGAATTTCTGAAGGTCGGCATCGGTAGGGCCGCTTTTAAGGAATTTTTCAACCTCGCTGTGAACAATCCCTATAAGCTTATTGGCTTTAGCCGGGTCTGTTTCAAATGTAACGATGAAATTGAATCCCTGCAAGGGCAGCTTCTGGGTTGCAAAGGAAACACGAACACTGTATGCCCCGCCTTCATCCTCACGGATACGCTCTATATAACGGAGTTCGAGGATATGCCTCATGGCGGCCCCGATCAGGCGGTTGTCAACGTTGTAATCGCATTTCCCATTGAAATTCACATAGATGGCAGTCCTCGGCGTAGTGCTTACCCTTTTGAAATCGGATTTTGCATGTCCCTTCGGAGGCCTTATCCCGCGGTCAATGTATGAGTCTTTCTGCTGTACCGTCGGAAGCGATGCAAGGTATTTCTCGATCATAGGCTTTGCAGCCTCAGGGTTTATCTTTCCCGTGAAGAGGAGGGTGAAATTCCCCGGGTCTGAGAACCTTTCCTTGAACACCTTCTGCAGGAGGTCGAACGAAAGTTTATCCAGGGATTTATAGTTAACAGGCTGGATACGTTTATTATGATTTGCCATCATCACCTCGATGGTGTCGCTGAACGCCTGCCTGGGCTCGGCATCTGCATTGACAAGGGATGCCTTGACCTTGTCAAGCCAAGTCTTGTAATCGGTTTCATTCCATCTCGGGCTCGTGAAACTCATGTAGATGAGCTGCAGCGCTGTCTCAAGGTCTTTGGGGGAGGTGCGTGAGGAGATCATATCCTGTTCGTCGCTGATCATGAACGAAACCCCCGCGCGTTTTCCGGCCAGCAGCTTGGTAAGGTCGTTCCTCGTATAATTGCCGAGGCCCATGGCTGAAAGGGCGTCACCCAGGAAATCAGCTGCTACCAGTTCTTCGTCCTTCAGGGCTGAAGTGCCGCCTTCGGCCCATCCATTGATGGAAAGCTCGTCTTCCTTAATATCCGTGGGCTTGAAGATGACCTTCATGCCGTTTGACAGGGTCCATTCGGTAGTCCCGAACACCGTGTTAACACCGGTGGCGGTGGCTTTTCCCGGAACAGGTTCCTTTTCTATAAGTTTTTTTCCTGCGGTGGCATCCACGTACGGACCGATCTTAGCCTGTGCATAAGTGTTCAGCACATTCTGGATTTCGGCAACCGTTGGCAGTTTCACGCCTTCCTTTTCCGGACCGGTGATGGTGACGATCATATTGTTGTCAGTCACGTATCCTTTTGCAGCCGCATTGATCTCATCCAGGCTGATGCCGGGAAGCAGGGCCTTGTCGAAAGCATATTCATATTCTATGCCGGGGTTGGGTGTGTTGGTCAGGAAGTAACCGGTGATCGGGCGGACCAGCTCGCGGTTTTTACGCTTGTCACGGTCCATGTAACGCGAATCGAGGCTGCGGAGGAATTCCGCCTTTGCACGTTCATATTCTCCCGGCAGGAATCCGTACTGTTTCATCCTCTGTATCTCGACAAGGAGTGCATTCAGGGCCTTCAGGGAATTATTATCGGCGCTCTGCGCCATCCCTGTGAAAGCATCTTTAGTTGAAGTGTACCTTCGGTAGCCGGCGCCTGCAAAAATAAAGGGAGGGTTTTCGCTGCGGGCAAGTTCCATCAACCTCATAGAAAGCATCATGTTCGCAAAGGACCTCACTAGCTGGGTCCTCATATACTCCAGGTTTTTGTCTGCATCGGGGGTCCCGTCATGCTTGAAAGCCACGGTCACCATGGTGTTGGTGGCTTCCTTGTCGGTAGCTGTCCCGATCAGGGCTTCCTTGTTGTCGGGAAGCGGGTAAAGTTCCTTGGCTTGGGCGTTGGTGACTTTCGGGATCTCACTGAAGATGGCTTTGATCTTCGCTTCAACGGCATCCACGTTAAAATCACCCACAATAATGATCGCCTGGAGGTCGGTGCGGTACCAGGTATGATAAAAATCTTTGATCGTCTGGTATTTAAAATGCTTGATGACGGCCGTGTCCCCGATTACATCGCGGATGGCATACTTGGAACCCTTATAGATCACCGGGGCCAGCTTATTGCTCATGCGTTCCGATGCGCTTCCGTACATCCTCCATTCCTCCATGATCACACCCCTCTCGAGGTCGATCTCCATATCCTCGAAGGCAACATAATGGGCCCAGTCCCGGAGGATCATCAGGCAGGAATCCGTGATCGTCTCACGGGATAGAGGTACGTTGGAAAGGTTGAACACGGTTTGTTCCAGCCCTGTTCCGGCATTTACATTGGTCCCGAATTTAACGCCGATGGTCGCAAGGTAATCGAGTATGCCTTTTTTGGGGAAATGAACGGTCCCGTTGAACGACATATGCTCGGTGAAATGCGCCAGCCCGTTCTGGTCATCATTTTCCTGTATTGCGCCGATGTTGTTGGCGATGTAGAATTCGCCCCTCTTCTCGGGAAGGGAATTTGCACGGATATAGTAATGCATCCCGTTTGAAAGAACGCCGGTCCTGATCTTCGGATCAAGGGGGGGCATTTCTTTCAGATTATAGTTCTGGGCAAGGACAAAGGATGTCGAGGCCAGCATCAGTGCCATGATCAGCACTAGCTTTGGAAAATGTTTTTTCATATAACTGGAATTGTTTAAATGTTGAATGTATGGGGATGGCAATCTGAATCGCCCCTCCCCGGTCAGGATGTAAATATATTGAGAAAAAACCTGAAAAAGGGAACCCGAAGGAAGAAAATAGACGAGGAGGAGGGGTTTACCGACAAAAAAGGCTGTCAGGGGGTTGAAGCCGGCAGCCTTTTCAAACTTTGTGGGATGTGAGGGATTCGAACCCACGACCCCCGCCCTGTCAAGGCGATGCTCTAAACCAACTGAGCTAACATCCCGGGCTTGAGGGTGCAAAATTAACAATTCCTGTGATAATTACAAATGGTGAAGATGCGAGCATTACACCAACTCGCTATTTACAAACGTCCCCATGATCTCCCCGTAATAGACCATATGCCAGTCCTTCGTCTGGTAGTATTTATTATCTATGGCCTTATCCAGCGCCGCCGGGTCGAGCCTGTGCTTATGAACAATCCGGCATTCATAATGGAAGACGGATTGCGTTATGAACGGGGTTCCAACATTGGCGCTTTGGCCAAGGGTAAATCCGCAGACTTTGATCTTATCCATGTCACGGCCCGATTTGGACCCGCAAATGGCGAGGTGCTTTTTATATCCTTCAGGCAGGACGCAAACCGTGAAATCCCCGGCATTCTCCATTAATCCGAAGGTGTATCGGGTGGGACGCACCAGAACGGTAAATATGGGCATATGCCAGATCTCGCCCAGGGTTCCCCATCCTATGGTCATAGGGTTGGGAGGGTCGCCGGCAAGCAGAATTACGCCGTTTCCGGCCAGTTTACCGATAGTTTCATGGTACCTGTCGAACGGGCCCGCAGCTTTCATCATAATTTCCTATTTTTGAAATTCAAAATTAGTGATTCATTTAATTCCCTCCCTGCTTATGAAATCAGGATCCTTCAAATTACTGGCAATGGCGATCGCCACACTGCTTCTTTCCCCGGCCTGGCTTACGGCACAACAAAAATCAATCAGCCTTGAAGATGTTTTCAAGAGCAGGAAATTCGCATCAAAAGGGGTTTCGGGGATCCGCTCCATGAAAGACGGCACCCATTTCACCCAGGTGAAGAATGACAGTTTAAATGTATATGAGTATGAAACGGGCAATTATATAAGGACCATCGTGACTGCGAAACAGCTTGTACCTTCAGGCGATACGGCATCCTTGCCTGTCAGTTCGTATGAATTCAGCTCTGACGAAAGCAGGCTGATGTTTTCAAAGGATGACGAGACCCTTTTCAGGCATTCGTCCAAAGCAAATTATTATATCCTCGACCTGGCAAGCGGGAAAATAATCCCCCTATACGGCAAAGGCAAACAAAGGCTTGCCACATTTTCGCCGGATGCATCAATGGTCGCTTTTGTTATGGATAATAACATCTTTATCAGGGATATCCCTAAAAGCCTTAAACCCGGGGATAAGGATACCGTTAATTCAGTGAAACAACTAACTTCCGACGGTAAGATCAATGAAATCATCTACGGCGCAACGGACTGGGTTTATGAGGAGGAATTCGGCTTTTCCAAAGCCATGTCCTGGTCCCCCGACGGCTCAGCTCTTGCCTATTACAGGTTTGATGAAAGCCGGGTAAAGGAATACCAGCTTACCTATTACGGTGACTTATACCCCGAACAGAGCAAATACAAATATCCAAAGGCCGGGGAGGACAACTCGGTAGTCGGGATTTATATTTATAACATTAATACCGGTAAAACCGCCACGGTGGATATCGGCAAGGAGACCGATATCTACATCCCGAGGATAAGGTGGACGAGCGATCCCGCCACCCTCGCCCTGTACAGGCTGAACCGCCACCAGAACAAGCTGGAGCTTTTACTTGCAGGCGCTTCCGACGGGAATACGCATCCGATCTGGTCGGAGGACAACAAATGTTATATTGACATTACCGATGACTGGTGTTTCCTTAAGAATAGGAAGGAATTCCTTATCAGCAGCGAGAGGAGCGGATTTAAACATCTGTACTTATACAATATTACCGGGGAACTTATCAGGCAGCTTACCAACGGCCAATGGGATGTTGCCAGGGTGGCAGGCGTAGATGAGCCGAACAGGCGTGTATTTTTCAGTGCCGGATTTTCAAGCCCGATGAACAGGGAAGTGTTTTCGGTCTCGCTTGACGGGGGTGAACCGGCCCGGCTTTCGGAAAGGGAGGGGTCCAATTCGCCAGATTTCAGCTCAAATTTCGCTTTTTATGTCAACCGCTGGTCTGATATAAATACGCCCCCGGTTATCACGGTCAATAATGCTGAAGGCAAAGAGGTAAGGATACTGCAGGAAAATGCGAAGCTTAAGGATATTATAAAGGAATACAATTTCGGGAAAGCTGATTTTTTTACGGTTGTTACCGATAACGGGATCAACCTGAATGCCTGGATGCTGAAGCCCCCCGATTTTGATCCTGCAAAGAAATACCCGGTGCTTTTTACCCTTTACGGGGGGCCCGGTTCCCAGACCGTTTTAAACAGCTGGGGTGCCGTTTCTTCCTGGAACCAGTTGTTCGCACAGAAGGGGATTATCATGGTGTCGGTTGATAACCGGGGCACCGGGGCAAGAGGGGAGGAGTTTAAAAAATGCACCTACCTTCAGCTTGGCAAACTGGAGACCATCGACCAGATCAATACTGCAAAGTACCTGGATTCATTGTCTTTTATTGACAAGGACAGGGTCGGCATCTGGGGCTGGAGTTTCGGGGGGTATATGGTACTTTCATGCGTAACCAAAGGAGCTGATTATTTTAAGCTGGGGGTTGCTGTCGCTCCTGTTACCAACTGGAAATACTATGACAACATCTACACCGAGCGTTATATGCGTGCGCCCAAAGAAAACAACTCAGGGTATGAGGACAATTCCCCGGTGAATTTCGCCGACAGGTTCAAAGGCAAACTTCTGCTGGTTCACGGTATGGCCGATGACAACGTTCATACCCAGAATTCCTATGATATGATCACGGCTCTCGTGGGTGCCAACAAACAATTTGAGATGCAGATCTATCCCAACAGCAACCATGGTATTTTTACAGGAAAGAATACTTCATTCCACCTGTATGAAAGGATGACCGACTTTATCCTGAAGAATCTGTAATAATAAGGAGGCCCAAAAAAAATTAGCCGGCCCTATTGGATGACATAGATCTGGGTTGCATCCCTGTAGCCGCCCAGGTTCATATACCAGTCGGGGTAGGACGAACCACCCGATTCGGCCCAGTTCCCGAATTTGAGGTACCCGGTGATCACCTGCACATTTTCCCAGGTATAATCAAACCTCTGCACCAGGTTAATAGCCCAGGGCAGGTTGTTGGATGTTTTATAATAACGTCCTGCCGACGGGTTTGAATTGTCGTTGCCGGTTCCGAAAAGTGCCTGGTTTGCCAGGGAAGTCGGGATACGGTCGGGGAGATGAATTTCCACTTCACGCTGCAGGTTTTTAATCAGGAAGGGATTGTATGGCGCAGTTCCGACTGCAGAAGCATCCTGTGGGGTGGCAAAATGAATGTTGAGCTTAAGGCTGTCGGACAAAGCGTACGGAACGTTTTTCTGGGTGTTAAAGAAGTTGCCGGGTGTAACATGGGTTACGTTGGAGGCATTGTCAAACACTATGACTACGGCATTTCCCTGGCCGTTCTCAATCCCGTTGGAAGCCAGGCTGATATAACTTCCTTTAATGGAATATCCGCTGACCGAACCTACTGCCGCAGGCGAAAGGTTGTCGAACTGGAAACCAAATCCGTTTTGCAGGTATGCACCGACCGCCCTCACATAAAAAGCCGGAAGTATATCCACAATTTTATTCTGTGCGTTGCTGACGATTTTAAAATTATAGTCGATCACAAGGTCATTCATATCGTAATCCCCTTTGGCCGGCCAGAGGTCTTCGTAGGCCAGGGAGCCAAACTGGTTTTTAGCAGGGTAATAATTAACATACGCCCTGCTGGCATCATTCGGGAATTCATCAAGGTTGTCGGGCACCCCGTCACCATCCGTGTCGGGAGGTGCCGGCGCCCCGATGCCTTCAGGGTTACAGGTAGTGACGGGTATATAGTTCGTCGCATTTGCAATGCTTGAGAGTTTGGCCCCGTTTACGAATGTGGATGATGAACTACCTGTAAACGTTCCGTTCCCGGTGGCAAGTTCAATCGGGCCGTCAAGTTTTTTCGTCACATCATTCAGTGTGGCAGCCCCGGTGACTTTAACCGTACTGGTTCCTCCGGCCCCCAATAAATTACGTTCCATCACAAAGGTCTGGCCCGAAATCATGGATTGGTTTTGCAGGGTGACCGTGCTGGTATACTGAAAGAGATGGACCTCCTGGTCACTCTTCATATAGCCGTTGTTCATGACTAAAGTGGCCCCGTAAACATGTATGTTGGCATGGGCGATTATTCTGCAATTATTGATGACCGATCCGCTACCGTCGGGCTTGTTAAGATGCAGGTAATTATTGACTTCAATGACCCCGTCGTTGGTCAGGGGTGCGCTCACTTTAAAATATCCCTGGGGATTGAAATACCCCGAATTGGTCAGCATGCCCCCGGTTCCCTGCAGGGTTGCGTCGCCTTTTAATACCATGTTCCCGTAATTCTGGATCTGACCGTTGAATGTAAACGGAGCCTGGAATACGAAATCACCGGAGTAATTAATGATCTTCGAGTTAATAGCCATATAAATGCCCCTGACGGAAACATGCGCACTCTGATATGCGGTCAGGGTAGTCGTACTGCTCATATAAAGGGAATCCACGGTAAGCCGTCCTCCCGAGGTAACTATGATATTGCATCCTGCGGCATTGATCTTGATGAACGGAATTGTTGCCGTACCGCATACTTTAAGCGTTCCCGATGTCCAGCTTGTAATGCTGCCTGTAAAAGTTCCCGTCACGCAATAAGTTTTCCCGCCTGAAATGGTTGTTGATCCGCTGCCCGAAAGAGTTACATCGCAACTGCTGCTGCAATCAGGTTCGGCAATATTCAAATCATTTTTCAGGTTGGCTTTGGTTCCCGGGAAGCTGTACTGAATGTTATCCGTGACTGTCACCATGGCCGATTGTGTTGTCCCATCGGGGTTTTTCAAGTCCAGGTATAGTTGTTTCAGGGCGGTTGGAATCCGCAACCGGTTAACGAAAGGATAATTATAGCCGGCCGAACCGGTAACCAGGATCTTTCCCGTTCCAAGAGGGTCACCATCGTATACCCTGATCCTCGAGAGCGAGCCGATCATGGATGGGAGATCAATGGCAACAGAAAGCGATACTTCCCTTGATGTTTCCCAGGTAAAGTTAGAAGGAACTTTAAGCTGATCCATTGTTTTCACTGCAGAATCAGAACCTTTATCCTTATTGCAGGAGACAATAAAGAATAATGACAATACAAACAATGCGGAAACTGCAAACGGATGAATATTTTTCATAACTGATTATTTAACAGCTAAGATAGGGTGTTAGCTTGTGTTTGGCAAGTTTAAATTAGTTTTCGCAGCCTTTATGCAGGCAAATGCAGCCGGAAAGATATTAATTGTAATACCAGTTAAAACAATAAATCCTGAATTTTACTCACACATCGATGTTAATTGTGCCCTTCTGTTGTATAATTAAAAATAAGGTTATACCTTTGCAGCCCTTTTTGGAGAATTTAACATTTATTAACCTTTTAAAGAAAGCGAGTTAAAAGCATGATTATCGTTCCTGTTAAAGAAGGTGAAAGTATCGACCGGGCATTAAAAAAACTGAAGCGTAAATTTGAGAAAACCGGTGTGGTTAAAGAATTGCGCGAGCGTCAGAAGTTTACAAAACCTTCTGTCAAAAAACGTGATGGTGTTCAGAAAGCTATCTACATCCAGCAACTGCAGGCGGCCGAAGCCGACATCTAACAGCGTTTAACAATTTTTACGAGTAGAAATTTTGTTGATGGTAAATATACCTGTATATTTACCTGTCGATTGGCAATCAACAAAGTCTCTACTTTTTTTTTGTTGAAGAGTGAAGGAACGCTTTCTGGAATACATACAATACGAAAAACGGTACTCGCCACATACTGTAACTGCTTACCGCACAGACCTGGACCAGTTTTTTGATTTTCTGAGTGCACAATACCTGGTTTCTGACATCAAAGGCGTTGATCACTCCATGATAAGATCGTGGCTTGTTGTCATGATGGAAAAGGGTGATTCTCCCCGTACGGTCAACCGTAAACTTACATCCTTAAAATCATTTTACCGTTTTCTTTTAAAAGAGGGGCTTGTTGAGAACAATCCCATGCGGAAGATCATTTCGCCTAAAACCTCAAAGCGGCTTCCCGAGTTTGTTGAAGCAGGGAAAATGTCGGATCTAATCGGGCAAATGGTTGACAGCGATGGTTTTACCGGGCTGAGGAACAGGATTATTGTGGAAATGTTTTACAATACGGGGATGCGTTTGTCGGAACTTATGAACCTGAAGGAAACAGATATTGATTTCCATACGGATACTGTTAAAGTTTTAGGTAAACGGAATAAAGAACGATTAATCCCGTTCACTAGGAAATTCGGTTTCGTGTTGAAGGATTATGTCAAAGAGAAGGAAAAGAAGTTCGGATATGTACCTGAATTATTTCTCACCGATGCCGGTGCAAAAATATATCCCAAATTGATCTACCTGATTGTCAGGACCCATCTTGCCGGTGTAACTACCCTGGCTCAGAAGAGTCCGCATGTGCTGAGGCATACCTTTGCGACACATCTGCTTAACAACGGAGCAGACCTGAATGCCGTCAAGGAGTTGCTTGGGCATGCCAATCTTGCAGCCACCCAGGTATATACCCATAATACAATTGAAAATCTTAAGAAAATCTATAAACAAGCCCATCCAAGGGCATAAAAAAGGAGGTAGAAATGAATATTATAATTAATGCAGTTCATTTCAAGGCGGATCAGAAACTCGAGGATTTTATCACCGAGCGCCTGCAAAAATTGCATATTTTTTTTGAAGGTGTTATTGGCGCAGAGGTTAAGTTGAAAGTTGACAATAATGATTCCCGGGAGAATAAAATTGTGGAAATGCGCCTGATTATAAAGGGAAACGATTTATTTGCGATAAAGGAAGCAAAATCATTTGAAGAGGCTTCTGATACTGCGGTTGAAGCTTTAAGGAAGCAACTTGTCAAGTATAAAGCAAAAGTACGGAGGATATAGAGTATTTTACAGCAGGGAGGGAGCGATGATCATTGCTCCCTTTTTTTTTAACAAGGCTGTAATAAATTATTCATCAGTTTTGGTTGAATAAGAGAAAATCTCTCCTTTTACATAGCTAGAAATCAAATTGTTACAAGTTCGGTACGGAGTTTGTTAAAAAAAAACGTGGTTTTTGGTATAAATTTTCAGAAAACGCTTGCATGGTATTGGAAATGTTCATACTTTTGCAGTCCTTTTTATAAGGGATAGTTTTTTGACTTACTGAGATGATTCAAAATCCGCGACAGGCGCGGTAGAGCTCAATCCATCATAATCCTTAATGCCGATGTAGCTCAGTTGGTAGAGCTGCTGATTTGTAATCAGCAGGTCGGCGGTTCGAGTCCGTCCATCGGCTCAAACCTGTTTTAACAGGCAATTAGGGGGAGATTCCAGAGCGGTCAAATGGGGCAGACTGTAAATCTGTTGGCGTAGCCTTCGGAGGTTCGATTCCTCCTCTCCCCACGAATGATGGAAATGGTGAGATGGCTAAATCATGAGTAACTAACGATTTAGCCATCTCACCAGCTAATTTGCGGAAGTAGCTCATTTGGTAGAGCGGAAGCCTTCCAAGCTTCAGGTGGCGGGTTCGAGCCCCGTCTTCCGCTCATAGTCCTTCGCCTTTGTAGCTCAGGGGTAGAGCACTTCCTTGGTAAGGAAGGGGTCAGCAGTTCAATTCTGCTCAAAGGCTCAGTTTGATAATGAAATAAAATTAAACTCACTAATCAATCTTAGGTATATGGCAAAAGAAAAATTCGAACGTTCCAAACCTCACGTCAACGTAGGCACAATCGGCCACATTGACCATGGTAAGACGACCTTAACGGCAGCTATCACGCTCGTCCTCGCAGATAAGGGATTATCGGTGTTCAGGTCGTTTGATTCAATCGACAATGCTCCGGAAGAAAAAGCCCGTGGTATTACGATAAACACTGCTCATATTGAGTACCAGACAGCAAACCGCCATTATGCGCATGTTGACTGCCCGGGTCATGCCGACTACATCAAGAACATGGTTACCGGTGCTGCCCAGATGGACGGTGCTATAATCGTTGTAGCTGCAACCGACGGTCCTATGCCCCAGACCCGCGAGCATATCCTTCTCGCCCGTCAGGTTGGTGTTCCCAAGCTGGTTGTTTTTATGAACAAATGCGACAGTGTCGATGACCCTGAACTTCTCGAGATCGTTGAAATGGAGATCCGTGATCTTCTTACTTTCTACGGTTTTGACGGCGCTAATGCCCCTGTTATCCAGGGTTCAGCACTTGGCGGCCTGAATAAGGAACCGAAGTGGGTTGAAAAGATCATGGAACTGATGGATGCTGTTGACAGCTACATCCCCCTGCCAGTCCGTGATGTTGACAAGCCCTTCCTCATGCCCGTTGAAGACGTTTTCTCGATCACCGGCCGTGGTACAGTTGCTACCGGACGTATCGAAACAGGTGTCATTAATTCAGGTGACCCCGTTGAAATCATCGGTATGGGCGCTGAGAAACTGAAGAGTGTTGTTACCGGTGTGGAAATGTTCCGTAAGATCCTCGATCGCGGTGAAGCTGGCGACAACGCCGGTCTGCTGCTCCGTGGTATTGACAAGGATGAGATCCGCCGTGGTATGGTTATTGCCAAACCCGGTTCAATTACCCCTCATAAGAAATTCAAGGCTGAGATTTACGTACTGAAGACCCAGGAAGGTGGACGTCATACTCCGTTCCATAACAAGTACCGCCCGCAGTTCTACTTCAGGACCACCGACGTTACCGGGGAAATCCATCTGCCCGAAGGCGTTGAAATGTGCATGCCTGGTGATAATATCACTATTCAGGTTGACCTGATCTCCGAAATCGCCATGAGCAAAGGTCTGCGTTTCGCTATTCGCGAAGGCGGACGTACTGTCGGTGCCGGCCAGGTAACTGAAATTCTTGACTAAACAATATGGTTCTGGTGCAGGGATCATGCCAGGTCCCTGCGCCTGCCATATACCTGTAATTATTAATTACACACGGGTGTAGCTCAACTGGTAGAGTGGCGGTCTCCAAAACCGTAGGCTGTGGGTTCGATTCCTACCACCCGTGCAAATCGGAAAATCAATGGCAAAGAACAAAGTAGTTAATTATATTAAGGAAAGCTATGATGAGCTGATGCACAAGGTGAGCTGGCCTACATGGGCAGAACTCCAGAGCAGTGCCATCGTGGTTTCAGTAGCTACTCTCATTATTGCGATCATAGTTTTTGCAATGGATGAAGTATTTCGGGGTGTCCTTGGGCAGTTCTACAAACTCTTCTAGATCCTCTGCTGATCAGAAATCATCCCGGGTTCCAAAAGGAAAATAACTATTACAGGCATGAGTGAGAATGTAAAAAAATGGTACGTCGTCCGCGCAATCAGCGGTAACGAGAAAAAAGTCAAGCAGATACTGGAAAGTGAAATTTCTATCCAGCATCTGCAGGAATACATTTCACAGGTGCTCATCCCTATGGAAAAGGTTTACATGATCCGTAACGGGAAAAAGGTAAGCAAAGAACGGAATTTCTTCCCGGGCTATGTGCTGGTCGAAGCAGTACTTACCGGAGAGATACCCCACCTGATCAGGAACATTCCCGGGGTCCTTGGTTTTCTCGGCGCTAAAGGCGAACCGCATCCCCTGCGGCCTTCCGAAGTGAAACGCATCCTCGGCAAATTTGATGAGCTGTCGGAACAGGGAGAAGAAGTTAATATACCGTTTATCATTGGTGAAACGGTGACCGTTATCGACGGCCCTTTCAACAGCTTCAGCGGTGTGATCGAAGAGATCAACGAAGAAAAGAAAAAGCTGAAGGTCATGGTTAAAATATTCGGCCGTAAAACGCCGCTTGAGTTGAGTTTCATGCAAGTACAAAAAGAATAGAATAAATATTAGTAAAATGGCAAAAGAAGTTAGTGGTATTATTAAGTTGCAGATCAAAGGCGGAGCAGCTAATCCTTCACCCCCGGTTGGACCCGCATTGGGTGCCAAAGGTGTGAACATCATGGAATTCTGCAAGCAGTTTAACGCTCGTACGCAGGATAAAGGCGGAAAGCTCATTCCCGTGATCATCACCGTATACAAGGACAAGTCGTTTGACTTTATCCTGAAAACCCCCCCGGTCGCTGTACAGCTGCTGGAAGCAACCAAACTCCCTAAAGGTTCCCCGGAACCGAACAGGAACAAGGTCGCTGCCGTTTCCTGGGACCAGGTGAAAAAGATCGCCGAGGACAAAATGCCCGATTTGAACGCGTTCACCCTTGAATCGGCTATGCGAATGGTAGCCGGAACGGCCCGCTCCATGGGAATTACCGTTACAGGTGACACCCCGTTTAAACGTTAATCTTGCAACCGGATTAGAAATTGTATACACCTCATACATTAATTAAATAATAGCAAATGACAAAGCTGACAAAAAAGAGGAAGGTTGCCTTATCCAAATTTGATAGGAACACCGTTTATTCACTCACAGATGCTGCTGGTATTCTCAAGGAGATTGTCAGCACAAAATTTGATTCATCCATTGATCTTGATATACGCCTCGGGGTTGACCCCCGCAAGGCCAATCAGATGGTCCGCGGAATCGTGACGCTTCCTCACGGTACCGGCAAGGTGGTTCGTGTACTCGTTCTTTGTACCCCCGACAAGGAGGAAGAAGCCCGTGCAGCAGGAGCCGACCATGTAGGACTTGATGAATATGTAGAAAAAATCAAAGGCGGCTGGACTGATGTTGATGTTATCATCACCATGCCCAGTGTCATGGCCAAGGTTGGTGCGCTCGGAAAGATTCTCGGACCCCGCGGACTGATGCCGAATCCAAAGACAGGGACCGTTACCATGGAAATTGGTAAGGCCGTTAAAGATGTTAAAGCCGGTAAAATTGACTTCAAGGTTGATAAGTTCGGCATTATTCACTCCTCTGTTGCTAAAGCTTCCTTTGACAGGGACAAAATAGTGGAAAATGCTGAAACACTTATTTCAACCGTGGTCAAACTGAAACCTGCATCGGCAAAAGGAACCTACGTAAGGAGCATTTATCTTTCAGGAACCATGAGCCCCAGTATCCAGATTGATCCAAAGTCGGTTTCGGCTTAATTACTCATTTTTATTGAGCTTGTAATAATATGAAAAAAGAAGAAAAAAGCCAGTTGATCGATACCCTGGCAGAACAGCTCAACCGCGCAAACTCCTTTTATATTGCTGATATCGGCAACCTTAATGCCGAAAGTACCAGCAAACTCAGGAGACTTTGCTTCAAACGGAATGTTACTCTTCAGGTAGTGAAGAATTCCCTGCTCAGATTAGCCATGGAACGCACCGGCAAGACCGACTTCGAGTCGTTATTTCCCCTGCTCAAAGGTTCAACCTCCATCCTCTTTTCGGAAGTGAATAACGACCCGGCCAAACTGATCAAGGAGTTCCGCAAAACTGCCAAGAAGCCCATTCTTAAAGGAGCATTCGTGGAAGAGTGCATCTACCTCGGCGATGACCAGCTGGATGCATTGATCAACATCAAGTCGAAGAACGAACTCATCGGTGACCTGATCCTCTTATTGCAGTCCCCCGCCCGCAATGTTATCTCCGCCCTTTCATCGGGAGGCAACACGCTTTCGGGAATTGTTAAGACCCTTTCGGAAAAACCTGAGTAACCGACGATGTTTAATAACAAAGAAAAATAAATTGAATTAATAACCTGTCCCGGAATGTATGGGGCGCAAATTTTAGATAAAATGGCAGATTTAAAAGCTTTTGCAGAACAGTTAGTTAACCTGACGGTAAAAGAGGTCAATGAATTGGCAAAGATTCTCAAAGATGAGTACGGGATTGAACCAGCAGCAGCTGCTGTAGCAGTCGCCGCTCCGGTTGCCGCAGCTGCTCCTGCTGCTGAAGAAAAATCCACTTTCGATGTAGTTTTGAAACATGCTGGCCAGGCTAAATTGGCCGTTGTTAAGCTCGTGAAAGAACTTACCAGCCTTGGCCTGAAAGAAGCAAAAGAACTCGTTGACGCTGCACCTAAAGCAATCAAAGAAGGCGTTTCAAGAGATGAAGCAAATGCATTACAGAAACAATTACAGGAGGCCGGTGCAGAGGTTGAAATTAAGTAAGACGGTACTTTCGAATTTCTATTTATAAGTATAGATCTCCCTTTTTAAGGGGAGGTCTTTACTTATTTAATATCGATTGAAACTTAATATTAATTTCTAACCTGTTTGCCCCCCGGGGCAGACGTAAAAATAAAACACCTTGGCTTCAAAAAAAATCGAAAGAATTCGCTTCGGAACAACCAAGATCCAGGCCGAATACCCTGATTTCCTCGATCTTCAAGTCAAGTCGTTCCAGGATTTCTTCCAACTGGAGACAAACCCTGAAAACAGGGTTAACGAGGGACTTTTCAAAGTCTTTTCAGAGAACTTCCCGATTTCTGACGCACGCAATAATTTCGTGCTGGAATTTCTCGACTATTTCATTGACCCTCCCCGTTACTCCATTGAAGAATGCATTGAACGCGGACTTACATACAGCGTGCCCCTGAAGGCAAAGCTGAAGCTGTATTGCACAGACCCGGAACATGAAGACTTTGAGACCATCATACAGGATGTATATCTTGGCATGATCCCTTATATGACACCAAGGGGCACCTTTATTGTCAATGGCGCCGAACGTGTTGTGGTTTCACAGTTGCACCGTTCACCGGGCGTGTTTTTCAGTACAAGTTACCATGCCAACGGCGTGCAATTGTACTCGGCCAGGATCATCCCTTTCAAAGGCTCATGGATAGAGTTTACGACCGACATCAACAATGTGATGTACGCGTATATCGACCGCAAGAAAAAATTGCCGGTCACAACCCTGCTCCGTGCCATAGGGTATGAAACCGACAAAGACATCCTTGAGATCTTCGGCCTTGCACAGGAAATCAAAGTGAGCCGTGCAGCACTCAAACGTGTTGTAGGGTCAAAACTTGCAGCAAGAGTTGTACGTGCCTGGATAGAGGATTTTGTTGATGAAGATACCGGTGAGGTCGTCTCCATCGAAAGAACCGAAGTGATCATCGAACGCGAAACACTCCTGGAAGATTCCCATATCAACCAGATACTCGACGCAGGGATCAAAACCATATTGGTCCACCGCGAAGAAGCCCAGTCGACCGACTATGCCATCATCTTCAACACCCTGCAGAAAGACCCTGCAAACTCCGAGAAAGAAGCCATGGAGTTTATCTACAGGCAGCTGCGTAATGCCGAACCTCCCGATGAGGAAACTGCCCGCGGGATCATCGAAAAGCTTTTCTTTTCCGATAAACGGTATGACCTCGGCGATGTAGGGCGTTACAGGATCAACAGGAAACTGAACCTGTCAACACCGATGGAAACCAAGGTGCTTACCAAGGAAGACATCATCTCAATTATAAAATACCTGATCGAACTGGTGAACTCCAAGGCTGAAGTCGATGATATCGACCACCTCAGCAACCGCCGTGTGCGTACTGTTGGAGAACAGCTGTACAACCAGTTTGGAGTAGGTTTATCCAGGATGGCCCGTACCATCCGTGAACGTATGAACGTGCGTGACAATGAAGTGTTCACGCCCATGGACCTGATCAATGCCAAGACGCTATCGTCGGTCATTAATTCATTTTTTGGGACCAACCAGCTTTCGCAGTTTATGGACCAGACCAACCCCTTGTCGGAGTTAACCCATAAACGCCGTATCTCAGCCCTTGGCCCAGGAGGTCTTTCGCGTGAACGTGCAGGTTTTGAAGTACGCGACGTGCATTATACCCATTACGGGCGCCTCTGTACCATTGAAACACCTGAAGGACCGAACATCGGTCTTATTTCCTCTCTTTGCGTCTATGCGAAGATCGACCGGCTTGGTTTCATTGAAACCCCTTATAAGAAAGTCGTTGACGGAAGGGTCCAGCTTGAAGAGGAACCTGTTTACCTTACCGCGGAAGAGGAAGAACATAAAATCATAGGCCAGGCGACCACCGAAATGGACGCCAAAGGCAACCTTAACGACGATAAGATCAAGGTTCGTTACCTTGCCGATTACCCTATAGTCGGAAAAGATAAAGTAGACCTTATCGACATTGCCCCCAACCAGATCGCATCAATTGCAGCATCGCTGATCCCCTTCCTGGAACATGACGATGCGAACCGTGCCCTGATGGGATCCAACATGATGCGCCAGGCAGTACCCCTGCTGACACCCGAAGCACCCATTGTAGGAACCGGGATTGAAGACCTTGTTGCAAGGGATTCAAGGGTCCTTATCAATGCCGAAGGCGACGGCGTGGTCGAATACGTGGATGCCAACGAGATCATGATCCGCTATCACAGGAGCGAAAAGGAAAAACTTGTAAGCTTTGAAGATGATACCAAAACGTACCGGCTTACAAAGTTTATGCGCACCAACCAGAACACCTGCGTTAACCTGCGCCCCATCGTCCGCAAGGGTGATAAGGTCCAGAAAGGACAGGTGCTTTGCGAAGGTTATGCAACCCGCGACGGCGAACTTGCCCTTGGCAGAAACCTCATGGTTGCATTCATGCCCTGGAAAGGCTACAATTTTGAAGATGCTATCGTAATCTCCGAAAAGGTTGTTTCCGAGGATATCTTTACTTCAATCCATATCGAGGAATTCACACTTGAGGTGAGGGATACCAAACGCGGGGTTGAAGAGCTCACCAACGATATCCCGAATGTAAGTACCGAAGCAACCAAAGATCTGGATGAAAACGGACTTATCCGCATAGGAGCTGAAGTCAACGAAGGAGATATCCTTATCGGGAAGATCACTCCTAAAGGCGAGAGCGATCCCACCCCTGAAGAAAAGCTGTTGCGCGCCATCTTCGGCGACAAGGCAGGTGATGTGAAAGATGCTTCCCTCAAAGCGCCCCCTTCGATGAAGGGTGTGGTCATTGAGAAGAAACTTTTCTCGAGGATCATCAAGGACAAGAAAGCCAAAACCAAGGAGAAGGATGAACTCAGGAAACTGGAGGATGAATTCCAGCTCGACATCAACAAACTGAAAGCAAAACTGGTTGAAAAACTCGGAGCACTTGTTAACAATAAAGTCTCCCAGGGGGTGATGAACCAGTTCAAACAGGAAATTGTTCCTAAAGGCGCCAAGTTCACTGCAGGCATCCTGATGGACATCGATTACATGACGGTCAACCCCAACAAATGGACGACCGACAAAGATAAAAACGACCTGGTCAAATCACTGATCAACAATTATATCATCAAGTACAAGGAAGTCCTTGGAGTAAGTAACCGTAAGAAATTCGTTGCTGTTGTCGGGGATGACCTGCCTGCCGGGATTGTTCAGATGGCAAAGGTTTATATTGCCAAGAAGCGCAAGCTTAAGGTAGGGGATAAGATGGCAGGGCGCCATGGGAACAAGGGTATCGTTGCAAGGATTCAAAGGGCCGAAGACATGCCATTCCTTGAAGACGGGACCCCGGTTGACATCGTTCTCAATCCTCTTGGCGTACCTTCACGTATGAACCTCGGGCAGATCTATGAGACCATACTCGGCTGGGCAGGAAACAAACTTAACCAGCGTTTCACAACTCCTATTTTTGACGGAGCCCACATCGATGAGATCAATGCGTATCTCGAGAAGGCAGGGCTGCCCAGGAACGGGAAGGTATGGCTACATGACGGTTTGTCGGGTGAACCATTCGATCAGCCTACGACTGTTGGGTTTATCTATATGATGAAGCTTCATCATATGGTGGATGATAAAATGCATGCCCGTTCCATCGGACCGTATTCCTTAATTACTCAGCAACCCCTGGGCGGTAAGGCACAATTTGGCGGTCAGCGTTTTGGTGAAATGGAAGTATGGGCCCTCGAAGCATTCGGGGCAGCCAACATCCTGCTTGAGATACTGACTGTTAAGTCCGACGACGTTGTTGGCCGTGCAAAGGCTTATGAATCTATCGTCAAGGGCGAAAGCATGCCGGTACCGGGCGTTCCCGAATCCTTCAACGTGCTTGTGCATGAATTACGCGGCCTCGGGCTGAATATTACAACAGATTAATTCAACATTTGTCAATCAGCAAAACTATGGCATATAAAAAAGAAGGTCCAATAAACAGCGCTTATTCCAAGATCACTGTTAGCCTGGCTTCTCCCGAGAAAATCCTGGAGATGTCAAGCGGCGAAGTGCTGAAACCTGAGACCATCAATTACAGGACCTACAAACCCGAGAGGGATGGTTTGTTCTGTGAACGGATCTTTGGCCCTGTAAAAGACTGGGAATGCCACTGCGGAAAATACAAAAGGATACGTTACAAAGGTATCGTTTGCGACCGTTGTGGAGTTGAAGTGACCGAAAAGAAAGTCCGCCGTGAGCGCATGGGACACATACAGCTTGTCGTCCCCGTAGCCCATATCTGGTTTTTCCGTTCATTGCCAAACAAAATAGGATCCCTTCTCGGCCTTCCGACCAAGAAGCTGGAATCCATCATTTATTATGAAAAATATGTCGTCATCCAGCCGGGTATAAAAGCCCAGGATGGTTTGAATTACCTGGATTTCCTTTCCGAAGAAGAATATTTCGATATCATTGAAAAGCTTCCGCAGGAAAACCAGTACCTGGATGAAAGCGATCCGAATAAATTTATTGCCAAGATGGGAGCCGAGGCATTGTACGAACTCCTTTCCAGGATAGACCTGGACAAGGAATCTTACGATCTGCGCCATAAGGCAAACACCGAAACCTCCCAGCAAAGAAAAGCCGAAGCCCTGAAGAGGCTGCAGGTTTTTGAATCCTTCAGGGATGCCCAGAAGCGTATGGACAACCGTCCCGAGTGGATGATCGTGAAAGTGGTTCCCGTGATCCCTCCCGAGCTCAGGCCTCTCGTGCCTCTTGATGGCGGACGTTTTGCCACTTCCGACCTGAACGACCTTTACCGCAGGGTGATCATCCGTAACAACCGTTTAAAACGGCTTATAGAGATCAAGGCCCCGGATGTCATTCTCCGTAATGAGAAGCGCATGCTCCAGGAGGCTGTTGATTCATTGTTCGACAACTCCCGTAAAGCCAGCGCTGTCAAGACCGAATCCAACAGGGCGCTTAAATCCCTCTCCGACAGCCTGAAAGGAAAGCAGGGCCGTTTCCGCCAGAACCTCCTCGGTAAACGTGTCGACTATTCCGGCCGTTCGGTCATCGTGGTTGGCCCCGAACTGAGGCTTAACGAATGCGGTCTGCCGAAAGAAATGGCATCTGAACTTTACAAACCCTTCATCATCCGCAAGATGCTTGAGCGCGGAATTGTGAAGACCGTGAAATCAGCCAAAAAGATCGTTGACCGCAAGGATCCCGTTGTATGGGACATCCTCGAAAATATCATGAAGGGCCACCCTGTCATGCTGAACCGTGCTCCAACACTGCACCGTTTGGGCATCCAGGCATTCCAGCCCAAACTCATCGAAGGCAAGGCCATTCAGCTTCACCCCCTCGTATGTACGGCGTTCAATGCCGACTTCGACGGTGACCAGATGGCTGTGCATGTGCCGCTTGGCAATGCTGCCATTCTTGAAGCACAGCTGCTCATGCTGGCTTCCCACAATATCCTGAACCCTGCTAACGGAGCGCCTATCACCGTTCCTTCCCAGGACATGGTTCTTGGTCTTTATTACATGACCAAGGCCCGTAAGACCGACGCCGACAAGAAGATCAGGGGCGAAGGCATGACGTTTTATTCCCCCGAAGAGGTTATCATCGCCTTTAACGAGAAAAGGGTCGACCTCCACGCTATCATCAAGGTTCGCATGAACCTGCTCGAAGATGGCAAGGAAGTCAGCACTATGATGGAAACCACCGTGGGCCGCGTGATCTTCAACCAGGTCGTTCCCAGGGAGTACGGTTACATCAACCAGTTGCTGACCAAGAAATCCCTTCGCGACATTATCGGCGCCATCCTTAAAAAGACAGGCACCGCCAAAACCGCCAAGTTCCTCGACGATATCAAGGACCTGGGGTACAGCATGGCTTTCAAGGGCGGACTTTCGTTCAACCTTGACGACGTGATCGTTCCCCAGATCAAGGAAACGCTTGTAGGCAACGCATCGGCAGAAGTTGACGAGGTAGTGAACAACTACAACATGGGCTTTATTACCAATAATGAACGTTACAACCAGATCATTGACATCTGGACCCATACCAATTCGCAGCTTACCGTTTCACTGATGAACCAGCTGTCGAAAGACAAGCAGGGATTCAATCCGGTATATATGATGCTTGACTCCGGCGCCCGTGGTTCCAAGGAACAGATCCGCCAGCTTTCAGGTATGCGTGGTCTTATGGCCAAGCCCCAGAAATCAGGGGCAAGCGGTGGCGAGATCATCGAAAACCCCATCCTTTCCAACTTCAAGGAAGGCCTTTCGGTTCTCGAGTACTTCATATCAACCCACGGTGCACGTAAAGGTCTTGCCGATACAGCTCTTAAGACAGCTGATGCCGGGTACCTTACCCGCCGTTTGGTTGACGTTTCACAGGATGTGATCATTTCCGAGGAAGACTGCGGAACACTTCGCGGGCTTACCATCACGGCACTCAAGAAAGCCGAGGAAGTCGTGGAATCCCTGTATGACAGGATCCTCGGCCGCGTTGCCCTGCACGACGTATATCATCCGCAGACAGGAAAAATCATTATTGCGGCAGGACAGGAGATCACCGAGGAGATCGCAACGGTTATTGATGATTCCCCGGTGGAAGGTGTTGAGATCCGTTCGGTATTGACCTGCGAATCAAAGAAAGGTGTTTGCGCCAGGTGTTACGGCCGAAACCTTGCAACAGGCCGCCTTGTTGAAAAAGGCGAGGCTGTAGGAGTAATCGCCGCCCAGTCTATCGGGGAACCCGGAACCCAGCTTACCTTGCGTACATTCCACGTCGGTGGTGTTGCCGGTGTGAATATCGCCAGCGCTTCGAGAATTGAAGCCAAGTATGACGGCGTTCTTGAGATCGAGGAGTTGCGTTCTATCAACTACCAGACCGAAGCCGGTGAAAAATACGAAATTGTTATCGGGCGTTCGGCTGAAATGCGTATTGTTGACAAGAATACACGTATCGCCCTCACTTCGGCACATATACCTTACGGTGCAAAGCTTTATTTCCGCGACGGTGTGGAAGTGAAGAAAGGCAACCTGATCAGCGACTGGGATCCCTACAATGCGGTAATCCTTTCAGAAGTCGCCGGAAAGGTCAGCTTTGAGAACATTCTTGAAGGTGTCACTTTCCGCGTTGAATCCGACGAGCAGACCGGGTACCACGAAAAAGTCATTATTGAATCACGCCAGAAGGGAAAGAACCCTGCTATCAATATCCTCGATTCCACCAAGGAGATCATCAAGATCTACGATATCCCTGTTGGAGCCCATATCATTATTGAAAACGGTGCGAAGATAAAAGCCGGGGAGATCCTTGTCAAGATACCCCGCGCCATTGGTAAAGCAGGTGACATCACCGGGGGTCTCCCCAGGGTTACCGAGCTGTTTGAAGCAAGAAACCCGTCGGATCCCGCAGTGGTTTCCGAAATCGACGGTGTTGTGTCTTTTGCAAAGAAACTCAAGAGGGGCAATCGTGAGGTTATCATCACTTCCAAAACGAATGAAGAAAAACGTTACCTGATACCGACTTCCAAGCAGATCCTCGCCCAGGAGAACGACTACGTAAAGGCAGGTATTCCCCTGTCGGACGGAGCGCTTACACCCAGCGACATCCTTGCTATCAAAGGCCCGATGAAAGTGCAGGAGTATATCGTTAATGAGATCCAGGAGGTATACCGTCTCCAGGGTGTGAAGATCAACGATAAGCATTTTGAGACTATCGTCAGGCAGATGATGCGTAAGGTCGAAGTGGAAGATCCGGGCGACAGCCGTTTCCTTGAAGGAGAACTTGCCAACAAGATCGATTTCCAGGATGAGAATGACTGGATCTATGCAAAGAAAGTCGTTGAAGACCCGGGTGATTCGATTATTTTCAAGTCGGGTCAGATCATCAGCGCCCGTAAGCTCCGCGATGAGAATTCAATGCTGAAACGTAAAGACAAGAAACTGGTCGAGGCCCGCGACGCAAAACCGGCCACGGCACGCCAGGTTCTTCAGGGCATTACCAGGGCTTCGTTACAAACCCGCAGCTGGCTCTCGGCAGCTTCCTTCCAGGAAACCACGAAGGTGCTTACCCAGGCAGCAATTAATGCCCGTGAAGACGACCTCGCTGGCCTTAAGGAAAACGTAATCGTAGGGCATCTGATCCCTGCCGGCACCGGACTCCGTGAATACGAAAGCCTCATCGTTGGCAGCAAGGAAGAATACGAAGCATTAATGGCATCCAAAGAAGAAGATTAATATGCAGGATATAAAAAACCCCGGTAACCAGATCAATATCGAAATATCGGATGAAGTGGGAGAAGGAATTTATTCAAACCTTGCCATTATCACTCATTCCCCGGCTGAATTCATCATTGATTTTGTCAAGATGATGCCGGGTGTGCCAAAGGCCAAGGTCAAGTCAAGGATCATCCTGACTCCCCAGCACGCAAAACGCCTGTATAAGGCTCTGAAGGAGAATGTCTCCAAGTATGAGGCGACCCATGGTGATATCCGTGATTCGGAAGGGGAGATCCCTTTCAATATGGGTATGCCGGGCCAGGCCTGATCAACATTTTTTTCAATAACAACAGAAGAGGGCATCCCAAAAGGATGCCCTCTTCTGTTGTTATCGGTTTTTTTAATGCTATGAAAAAGATTGGAAAAAAAAGTATTGCTCTATATTTGCATTTGAAATTTCAGATAAAAGAGTGCCTGGACGTCAGAAGATACAGAATGTGGTGATCATAGGTGCCGGCAACCTGGCTACCCATCTCGCTCTTGCCCTGCACCGCAGGGGGGTTAACGTCATCCAGGTGCTGAACAGGTCCCGCCAGCCGGGCGAAAGGCTTGCACGCCGGGTGAAAGCCGGGTTTAATGATGATCTCAGGGCTGCCGATTTCAGAGCCGACCTTTTTATTCTCGCAGTAAGCGATTCAGCCATTAAGGAAGTAGCCGGGAGCCTTCATCTTAAGGACCAGTTCCTGGTCCACACTTCCGGATCTGTTGACCTGGCTGCACTTTCGGGAGCCTCGTCGAATACAGGAGTGTTATACCCCCTTCAGACTTTTTCGAAAGAGAAAAGGATAAACTTCAACAATATCCCGGTTTGTGTTGAAGCAAATACAAAGGAAAATGAAGAAAAACTGATTCAGTTTGCAAGGCTGATCAGCAAAAAAACTCAACTGCTGGGCAGCGATCAGCGCAAAATTCTGCATATGACGGCAGTTTTTGCAGGCAATTTCTCCAGTTTCATGTACACTATTGCCGAGGACCTGCTGAAAAAGCATGATATCCCCTTCAGCCTCCTGAAGCCATTGATACAGCAAACTGCTGCATCGGCGAGGCATGAGGATGTTTTCAGCAGGCAAACCGGACCGGCTGTCAGGGGCGATACCAGGATAATGGAAGAACACCTTGAGATGCTTGCAAAGCACGGGGTTTATATGGAAATCTATGACCTTATCAGCAAAAGTATTATTAAACATAAAATCAGAAATGACGAATTATAAGGAGTTGCTCAGGCATGTCACCACGTTTATTTTCGATTATGACGGTGTGCTCACCGATGGCATGGTGATCATGACAAGCCAGGGTGAGGGGCACAGGATATCCAGCGTAAAAGACGGGTATGCGATACAGCTTGCCGTGAAGAAAGGCTATCATGTTGCAGTTATCTCCGGGGCCGTTTCAAAATCGCTGGAACACAGGATGAAGGCCCTGAATGTCAAGGATGTTTTTACCGGGGTGGAAAATAAAATTGAATGTTTCCATAATTATATGGCTTCCTTAAATATCAAGCCCGAACAGGTGCTATTTATGGGTGACGACATCCCCGATTACGAAGTAATGATTGAGGCCGGTGTGGCCACTTGCCCTGCCGATGCTGCCGAGGAGATCCGTAAGATCGCAAAGTATATTTCACATTGCAACGGGGGGAAAGGCTGTGCAAGGGATGTTATAGAACAGGTTATGAAGGTCCAGGGGAAATGGATGGACGGGGGTGTTGAAATGGTGAGATGGTGAAGAGTGATAAATGAACAGTGAATAGTAAATAGTCACGAGCCACTGATCACCAGTCACCAGTCACCAGTCACAAACCAAAATAATATGCAAACTGAAAACATGTCATTCCTGAGCAAGCTTCTAAAGTTGGCAGGCTTCATCCGTCTTCCCAACCTGCTTATCATCATACTTACCCAGTTCCTCCTGAGGTACAGCCTTTTTTCCCCTTTTCTCTACAACGGAGATACTGAAGTCATGAGCTCACTTCTTGATTTCTCCCTGCTTTGCCTGGCAACCCTTCTTATCACCTCTGGCGGTTATGTGATCAACGATTATTTTGATATCAGAATTGATGAGATCAACAAGCCGGCCCAACAGGTAGTTGGTAAACTTATTCCCGTAAGGACCGCGATCAAATGGCATATACTTCTTACCGGTTTGGGCAGCCTCATAGGGTTTTACCTGGCTTTTAAGGTCAGGTTATTAAGTTTTGGGCTTATCTTCCCTGCAGTTGGTTTGCTCTTATGGTTCTATTCTGCAAAATATAAACGGATGCTGTTCTGGGGTAATTTTATTGTTGCCCTTCTTTCTGCCCTGGTTGTGCTGATAGTGTATTTGTTTGAATTTTTCTGGCTTAGGCTGCATCCCGATTTCTTCGCCGACCTGATACCCGACCTTTTATGGGTCGGCAAATTATTCGTGGCCTATGCCATGTTTGCTTTTCTTGTCACTTTTTTCAGGGAGATCATTAAGGATATGGAAGATGTAAAAGGCGATGCGAAAGTCGGCTGCCGCACAATCCCTATCGTGTTAGGCATAAGAGCCAGCCGCTGGATACTGACAGCCCTGGTGATGCTTACCATAATCCTCCTGCTTGCCGGTCTCCTGGTGGTTTACCACCTGGCAATAATGAGTGTTTTCTGGTACCTGGCCCTGACCACTCTTCTCCCGATGATTTACCTGGTTTACAGGGTATTCAGTTCAAACACACCTGAAGAATTCCATATCATGAGCAACATTTGCAAGATCATCATGGTAGCCGGGGTTTTATCCATGCAACTAATAGCAATCAGCAGATAATATGATAAACAAACGATTAGAAGGGTATCACCTTGTCCTTGCCTCGGCCTCCCCGAGGAGGCAATACCTGCTTAAAGAATTAGGACTGGATTTCGAGATATGCGTCACTACTGTAAAGGAAGAATATCCTGCAGGCCTTTCGCCGGATGAGGTTGCGGTTTACCTGGCCGAGCTCAAAGCTGCAAGTTTTGAAACCGGCCGGATGAATCAGAAAACCATTCTCATTGCCGCCGACACCATCGTTGTGCTGGGTGACGAAATTCTTGGCAAGCCTGCCAACCACGACGATGCAGTGATCATGCTGAAAAAGCTCTCGGGCAACAAGCATGATGTTATAACTGCGGTTTGCCTGAAATCAAGGAAGAAGAAAAAAACCTTTCATGTAATGTCCTCGGTTTATTTCAAAAAACTGAGCCTGGAAGAGATCGAATATTATATCAGGAATTTCGAGCCCTTTGACAAGGCAGGGGGCTATGGAGTCCAGGAATGGATAGGATATATCGGCATCAGCAAGATCGAAGGATCGTTTTTCAACATCATGGGGCTACCCGTCAAGGAATTATATGAAGAGCTTCTCAAGTTTTAATGAACCACTGATCCCCGGCACCCCAGAATGAAACGGAAACCCCTTATACTGCTTACCAATGACGACAGCGTCAAAGCGCCCGGACTAAGGGCCCTGATTGAAATCGTGAAGCCGTTCGGGAAGGTGGTCGTGGTGGCGCCCGACCGCCCCCAGTCGGGTACCGCCCATGCGGTTACCGTGAACCATCCCCTTCGCCTGCACGAGATTGCAAAGGAAAAGGATTACGAGGAATACAGCTGTAACGGCACGCCTGCCGATTGTGTAAAACTTGCTTTTAAGGTCGTTCTTAAAAGGAGGGCCGATTTCCTTTTTTCAGGTATCAACCACGGAACGAATTCATCCATAAATGTAATTTATTCGGGGACCATGGCTGCCGTTTTCGAAGGCGCCCTTGCCGGTGTGAGCTCTGCCGGGTTTTCGCTCGCCGATTACCGTTTGGATGCCGACTTCAGTTCATCCGCCCCCTATATAAAAAGAATCGTTTCAGAAGTAATTAAGAACCGGCTTCCTGATGGGGTTTGCCTCAATGTGAATATCCCGGCCATACCCGAAAACAGGATAAAGGGGATTAAGGTTTGCAGGCAGGCCGAGGGAACCTGGCAGGAAGATTTTGTTGAAAGGGCTGATCCCCAGGGACGGAAATATTACTGGATGACTGGGGTATTTGTTAAGACAGGGCATGGAAAAGACACCGATGAATGGGCAATGGACAACCGGTTCATTGCAGTAGTGCCGGTCCAGTTCGATTTCACGGCAAATAAAGCGATTAACCCAATTACAGACTGGTTCCTATGAAGTATTACATTATAGCTGGTGAAGCTTCAGGGGACCTTCATGCCTCCAATCTCATCAGGGAGCTTAAAGCCCTTGACCGGCAGGCTTCATTCCGCTGCTGGGGAGGTGACCTGATGCAACAGCAGGGGGCAGTGATCGTAAAGCATATCAGGGACCTTGCCTTCATGGGCTTTATGGAAGTTGTGGCCCATCTTCCCGAAATCATGGGGAACCTCAGGTTCTGCGAGCGTGATTTGGTTCAGTACAATCCGGATGTCCTCATACTTGTAGATTACCCGGGATTTAACCTCAGAGTTGCAAAGTATGCTGCTTCCAGGGGTATCAAGGTTTTTTACTACATCTCCCCCCAGGTCTGGGCATGGAAACCATCCCGGGTTAAGGTGATAAGGAAATATGTTGAACATATGTTCGTGATCCTGCCTTTTGAGCAGGAGTTTTACCGCAGGTACGGCGTATATACCGATTTCCCCGGGCACCCGCTTCTCGATGTCATCCATGAAGGAATGGTCCTGAAAGACCGCAACGCTTTCTTAAAGGATAACGGCCTTGGGGATAAGCCTTTGATTGCCCTTCTTCCCGGAAGCAGGAAAATGGAGATAAAAAGCATGCTGTCGGTGATGCTGGAAATAATCCCTTCATTTCCGGGTCATCAGTTTGTAATTGCTTCGGCGCCTTCAGTAAAGCGGGAATTTTATACATCCCTGGTCGGCAGGGCAGAGGTGGGCCTTGTTTCAGGGCAGACATACGACCTGCTCAGTCACTCAGTGGCGGCCCTGGTCACTTCCGGGACAGCCACGCTCGAAACCGCTCTTATGAATGTGCCCCAGCTGGTTTGTTATAAAGGCAATCCCTTATCCTACCAGATTGCCAGGAGGCTGGTCAAAGTTGACTTTATCTCCCTTGTAAACCTGATAGCCGGGCGGCAGGTTGTAAAAGAACTTATCCAGGATGATTTCAATCCCCAAAAGCTGGCCGCTGAGCTGAAACAACTCCTTGAGCCGGGGATGCAGAAAGACATTCTTGAAGGGTATGGAAGGGTAAAGGCTTTGCTCGGGGGAAGGGGCGCATCGGGAAGAACAGCTTCAAAGATCATACAATATTTAGGCGGGAATTCAGTTAATAAGCAGGATAACCAGTAAAACGGGAATATGCAGAAAATTACATTTATGAATAAAACGTTTTTTATTTTAATATGCCTGGTGGTACTGGGATCTTCAGGATTGTTGAAAGCCCAGACCAAGAAAACAGATCCGAACCCCAAAGGGCCGATCACGGTGCTTGATCCTGTGAAACTTGACTCGATCAACCGTAAAAAGGGGAATAAGAAGGTTACCCCGCGCCCGGCCGGCCAACCTGCCCCACCAGCCATCCAGGCACAGCAGCAGCAGCTTACACCTGAACAGAAAGAGGCCCAGGGTTATTATAATGAGGGGATGCAAAAAGCCAAAGACGGAAATTATTTAGACGCCATTGGAGATTATACCAGATCAATAGAAACTTCGGGAAACACCATGGCTTATATGAGCAGGGGGTTTTGTTACATGGTTATCACAAAATATGACCTGGCTATTGCCGATGCCACAAAAGCCCTTGAACTATCCAAAACCAACGCAAATGCTTATTATGTGCGCGGGGTCTCTGAATACTATCTGAATGACCTGGATAAAGCAGAGAAAGACCTGTCACAGTCAATTACATATGACCGCAAGAACCCGGCATCGTTTAATTATGTAGCAGCCATCAAGCTCCAGCAGAAGGACTATAAGGGAGCACTCGATGCCTATACCAATGTAATAAAACTTGACTCTTCTTTTAACGATGCTTTCACTAACCGCGGCATGGTGAGGCACTACCTGCAGGATTACAATGGAGCTATACTCGATTATAAGATTGCATTGAAACAAAATCCCGAGAACCCATCAACCTATAACAATATTGCCGCTGCAAAGCTGATGCTTAACGATAATAAAGGCGCTTTGAAGGACCTGGATAAAGCAATCGAACTGAACCCTAAATATCGCAACGCATATAACAACCGGGGCAGGGCGAAGCAGGCGCTGGGCGATACTGAAGGCGCTTGTAAGGACTGGTATACCGCATTTGATCTGGGCCTGACCGAAGCCAAGGATATGATCATCAAATATTGCAAGTAAACCTTCGGATGAGGAAGGCGGCAACACTGCTTGTTACGTTTATTTTAATTTCCTGCGGGGCTCTCGGGCAATTCAACCCACGGGCAAAACCCAATAAGATTTTCATTGATTCAGGCATCCTTAAAGCGAAACTGGGTGACTACGGGGCTGCCCTGAAAGACCTGGATAAAGCGGTCGGGATGGATACGGCCAGCGCCGAGGCGTTTTTCAACCGTGGGGTGGTGAGGTATGAAATGAAAAATTATCATGGCGCTATTGATGATTTCAATCATGTGCTGGAATTGCGCCAGTCCTATCCCGAGCCCTGGTTTAGCCGGGCCCTTGCAAAAGACGGGCTTAAAGATTATGATGGCGCTATCAAGGATTACACCAAGGCGGTAACATTGAAGGCCGATTACCCGGAGGCCTATCATAATAAAGCCTTGGACCTGATGGAAATGGGAAATTATACCGAAGCAGTGATGAATTTCAGCCGCGCACTTCAGTACAAACCGGTGTTCCCCGAAGCCTATTATAACCGGGCGCTTTGCCGGTACAATCAACAGGATTATACTGCTGCGCTCCAGGACTTCAACGAGGCCATCAGGCTCGACACTTCACAGGCCGATTATTTCGCCAGCAGGGGGGCTGCCAGGGCTGCCCTCAGCCAGTATGAGGACGCTATCATTGACTTCGGTTTTGTAATCAGCATGAGGCCTGCCGATATACAGGCGCATATGAACAAAGCCCTCGCCCAGATGTACCTTAAGCAGTATGAAGACGCTGTAAAGACCTATACCGAAGTTACAGACCTCCAGCCGGGGAACGACGAAGCCATTACAAACCGTGGCGTAGCACTGCAATACCTGGGCAGGATTGAAGAGGCCTGCCGCGATTGGGACAGGGCAGTTGAGCTCGGAAATGACAAGGCCAGGTCGTATATTTTCAAATTTTGCAAAAAATAGTATCACTTTTCTTCATTTCCCGGATTAAGTCCTGAGAAAATGACTTAATCCGATGAATCCCTGGAGGCCCCTGCCTTTGCTCAGGCTCGTGATCCCTTTTATTTGCGGGACTTTGGCAGGGATCATCTGCAAAACCCTTGTTCCGTTTCCCCTGTTTTTCTGCATCCTGCTCACATCCTGCCTCGCCCTCTTCCTGTTTCACAGGTTTACATTGAGCTACAGGCTCAGGTGGCTCGCCGGCTCATTCATCCTCTTTGCATTTTTTGTTTCGGGTTTTCAGATGGCCGGCATAAACTTCCGGCAGGATTGCATCGGTTTACCTGATACCGGCACAGCGGTCATAATGCTTTTAAGGGTCAGCGACTGTCCATCGGCCAGGCAGGGCTCGGCAAGCGCAATAACAGAATTGGTCTCATACAGGCATGCCGGCGCCTGGAAGCCACTTAAAACAAAACTCTATCTCAGGCTTTATGGCAACAAGGCAAATACAATACTTTCATACGGAAATTATTACATGGTTTACTGCCGGCCCGGGCTGCTGAAATTCTTTCATAATTCCCATTCTTTCAATTTCAGGGAATATTTGTTTAACAAGGGGGTCCGGTACGAAACGGGAATAAGCGTAAGTAACTGCATCCCTGTTCCCGGGGATCATGCGAACATGATAAGCCGGCTTGCGTTTAAGGCCAGGGACCGCCTGCTTCGGATATTGAGGGAGAAAGGACTGTGCGGGCAGGAGTTCTCTGTTGCAGCGGCCTTGTTGCTGGGCTATGTAAACGAGATCGACAGCCGCCTTAAGTTGGCCTTCGCGGCAAGCGGTACCATGCATATATTGTCAGTATCGGGCATGCATGTCGGAGTAATTTTCCTTTTCCTGGAGACCGCCCTCGCTTTCATGGCAAAATTCAGGTATGGGGTTTATCTGAAACTCCTGGTCCAGCTGGTGTTTATCTGGGCTTATGCGGCAGTGACCGGTTTCTCACCGGCCGTATTAAGGGCTGCCACCTGCCTGAGTTTCCTGCTGGCAGGAAAGGCGCTCAGGCGGAAACCCGAAATGCTTAATGTTATCAGCGCATCTTTGTTCTTTTTACTGATCATCGATCCGCTGATAATCACCGACGTGGGGTTCCAGCTTTCATACCTTGCCGTTACCGGTATAGTCATACTGTATAAACCCATCTATGATCTTTATGTAACCCATTCCTGGCTGCCCGATAAAATTTGGGCGCTGGTGGCGGTCTCCATTGCGGCCCAGTTAGCGACATGTCCCCTGAGCCTCTATTACTTTCACCGCTTCCCCAATTATTTCATCCTTGCAAACCTGCTAATCGTCCCCCTTTCGAACGGGATCATCCTGATGGGGATACTCGGCTTGTTATGTTCCTCAATTCCCCTGCTGGGACCGCTTTCAATATCAGCCCTTAAGCTGCTCCTGGCCTGCCTGAACAAGAGCGTGCTGTGGATCGGTTCCCTGCCCGGGGCCGTGACCCCGGGCTTTTTCCCTACCGCTACGGAAATCATCCTTTGGTACCTTGTAATTATCTTCATGTTTCTCTTCCTTACCCTCAGAAATAAGAAGTTCCTGTTACCGGCCTTGCTTTGTATCATTATCCTGGAATTTTCGGCCATGGTTGAGAATAGCTGCAGCTATTCCCGCTCCGTACTTGCAATACACCAGGGAAACAAGGGTTATGTCATCAGGTATACCCGGGGAAGAAAGGAAATCTGTTTTTATTCAGGACTGCGGATGATGACTGACCCCTTTATCGCCATGCAGATCGGCAGCGAGCGGATGGCCGGAAGAGTGAATTCTGTAAAGGAACGCTGGATAAAGACCAGGGGACCGCAGAACACCCTGGGATTCCCGGAAGTCGGGAGGTTTGGGGACATGCTGGCGGCAGGGGGCAGGAGGGTCTATATACTGAACACGGCTTTAAGCAAGGGCCTGGATGCGAAAATCCATGCCGACATCCTGCTGATAAGCAGGAATGAGGGCTATAAGATCGAACAGCTGAAAAAAATATTTACGCCCCTGATCATCCTGAATGTTTCAACAGCTTCCCATTCAAGGGTTGCAGACTGGTCGGACCAGGCCGTGAGGATGGGCCTGAAGTTTTATGATTTGAAAACAACTGGATTTTATCAGGAAGAATTATAATTTATTTTTGAAAGTCCCGAAAATTAATGTACTTTTGCAGTCTGAATGAAGGACTGGTAGTTCAGCTGGTTAGAATGCCGCCCTGTCACGGCGGAGGTCGCGAGTTCGAGTCTCGTCCAGTCCGCAGAAGCCCCCACAAGGGGCTTTTTTATTTCCCTGTATCCCGGTTGTAAATACGGATTTGTGAAGCGGGTCTGACTTCCCGGCGATTGGCTGCGATGCTTATTCGAGTGTGAAGCTGAATGTTGTTCCCTTGCCGGGTTCGCTTTGAGCGGTTATTTTGCCACCATGTCTCATGATGATACGTTTAACCGTTGCCAGCCCTATCCCTGTTCCATTGAAATGCTCGTCGCTGTGAAAGTGCTGGAACGGGGTGAATAATTTCACCGCATAAACCATGTCAAAGCCAAGCCCGTTGTCACGGACCAAAATGAGTTTTTTATTATCCGAAACCTTACTGCTTACCGATATTTCCGGGTTGACGCTATCCCTGGTGTATTTCCAGGCATTATCAAGTATGTTCTGCAGAGCGATCTGCAGCAACTGGAAATCGGCATCCACCATAATATTCTCTTCGATATTGCAGGTAACGCTATGCCCGGGATATGCCTGCTTTAAACCTTCGCATATCTTTTGGGACATTTTGCTAAGGTTGCATTTGATCCTGGAAACCGGCTGGTGGGTGATTTTTGATAATTTCAGCAGTTCTTCAATAAGCTGAAGGCTGAGTACCGACGATTCAGTGATCCTGGTCAGCAAATCTTTGCCTTCTTTGTCCAGCAGGCTGTCATAATCCTCCTTTAATAACCTGCTTAATGATTCGATTCGTCTCACCGGGGAACGCAGGTCATGTGAAACCGACCAGGTAAAGGCTTCCAGTTCCTGGTTTGCAGAGTCCCTGTCCATATTGGTGCTTTCCAGTTCACCCAGTACCCTGCTTATTTCCTCCTTTTGCTGGTTGACTGTCAAATAGGCTTTGTTAAGCCTCCTCCGGCTGTTAATAATAAAAATCACGACAACAATGAGAAGGATGGTGCCGGCAATGAATACGATCAGCAGTATCATTTGCTGACGGTTACGGAATTGCAGCAGGTTGAGCTGCTCCTCCTTCAGCTGCTTTTCCTTCTTCATCAGGTCCATCCCGGCCGACTGTGCTTTCACTTTCAGTTGCTGGTGCTCCAGGTCCTGGGTGGTCCTGGCCAACTGTAATTGCTGTAACTCTTTTGATTTGTTTAAAAAAAGTATCTCGTTCTGGTTCTTTTCAAGCTGGAGTTGGGATGCAAGCAGGGATGCCTCCTGCCTCTCCACCTGCAGTGATTTGATGCTGTTTTCCTTGCCAAGAAGTTCAATTTCCCTGTCTTTCTTTTCAGTTTCAAACCTGATCTTCATCTGGGCCACCTGCTTGCTGCCTTCTTCATTGAGCAGGCTGTCCTTATAAAGAGAGAACAGTTTATAATAGGTCAATGCCTGTGCGTAATTACCCTGGGCACTATCTATTTCTGACAAACAGGCATAGCAGTTCTTCAGTCCATCCTTATCGCCGATTTCTGTAGCAATTACAAGGCTCTTGCCGAGATACTGCCTGGCTTCGGAAAATTTCAAACCGGCGTTTTCATGATCAGCTTTTAGCCCCTGTTTTGAACAGACCTTTCCGAGATCGATGCAAACATTGGCAATACCCCTTTTATCACCGATCTCTTCATAGATGTTGAAGGATGTAATATAATTCTTCACGGCCTCCTGGTAATTGCCTTCATGGAAATAGACTATGCCGATATTATTATACGAGTAAGCAATACCCTTTTTATCACCCAGCTCTTTTTTGATTTCAAGGGAGGCAAGATGGTTCTTTATTGCTTCGGGATAATTCCTCTGATTGTCATAAATGCTCCCAATGTTATTGTAGGATACGGCTATGCCTTTCTTGTCTCCTATCTCCTTCCTGATTTTCAGGGAGAGCAGATATTTTTCAAGGGCCTCAGGAAAATTACCCTGTTCAAAGTAAATATTTGCGATATTGTTGTAGGCGCTGGCAATGCCTTTTTTGTCGCCGAGCTGTTCCTTGATCTCGAGGGAAGCAAAATATCCTTTAAGTGCTTCTGCAAAATTGCCCTGGTAATAATAAATGCTCCCGATGTTTGAGTAGGCATAGGCAATGCCTTTTTTATCACCGATATCCCTGCTTATCTTCAGCGCTGAATTCAGGGCAGCCAGGGCATCGGAATAATTACCCTGGCCTATTTGTGCATTACCGATGTTTTTATAAGCGGCAGCAGCCCCTCCTTTGAAATTTAGGGACAGGGCCAGCTGAAGTGCTTCGTTTGCCGATTTAATGGCTGATTTGCCGTCACCTGAACCTGCATATTTCATGCTCAGGTCATTGAGCGCATTGACCTTAACCGTATCGTTGACGTTACTGTTAACAATATGGTTAAGTGAATCAATCAACGAAAGTTTTTGCGCAAAGATCCCGGTAATAATAAAAACGAAAGAAAGAATCAAAAAGATCCGGAAACTCCTGATCATTTGCATAACACCAATTCCTGAAGTAATTTATTTCTCAGAATTTCCCTTTCTTTTCTTTTTTCGCTTTTTTCTCGAGTCTTTTTTCTTTCAGCGTTTTGGTTGGCTCTTTCTTAACGCTCTTTTTAACATCCTGTCCTTTTGACATACGAAGAGGTTTTAATGGTTAATATATATTGAAATTATTTTCCCTTTTGGTAATACAAAAATACAGATAATGAGTCGAAAATCCAACAGAAGTATTTACCCGGAACCTGTTATTAAGGCTCCTTGTCAAAATCCTCCCGGGAGATAATTTTTATTTCAGCCTTTTTATCCTTGGTAAGTTCAGCGTTAAGCTGAGGGAGGTCCCTGGTAATAAAACCGTTCGTTTCGTTTATGATCTTATCTGATTCTGCGGCTAAAAGATCAAGCCCCTGGATTTGCGCGTCGGTTGGCCGGCCCGGGTATTGCATAATGGAGCCATAGATAAATGCAATTTTTTCCCTCAGCCTTTCTTCGCCGGTTATTTTACCTTCTTTGGTAGAAACAATCCTGCAGTGGAGGGTGTCCATCTTAACCGATACGGTGAGGAGTTTCTTTGAAAGGGATTTGGAAACCGAACCTGACAGTTTCTTCGACTGGTCGCGTACCTCCCTCAGCTGCCTGTCGGTGTATGCGAGGGTCTGAAGCAGGTCATAGGCTTTCATCAAGGCTTTCTGCCTTGTATCGCGGTCCTGCAGCGAATACATAGATTTCGGATCGGGTAAAAGCCTGATTTTGGTCTCGTAAACATCATTATTGCGGAATAGTTTCACAGTGTATTCACCGGGGGAATATTGAGGGCCGGCAAAAGCCGAACCTTCCATCTGGGGTGACACGGGCACTTTAGGCGGTTTCATCTGTATAGTCCACTGGACCACGTTGATCCCTTTGCGCATGCCTGCAGGGAGACGTTTGATCATTTTCCCGCCGGCATCATAGATCTCCATATGGATATCGCCGAAAATATGCCGTTTCTTCATGTAATAAACAATGGGAGCGGCATCCTGGGGAACCTGCCCTATAAATTCATCGTCCCCGTTCCATTCCTGGGTAAATGAGCCTTCCCTGATAATAAAATCTTTGGGCTGCAGCCATTTTACATCGGCCTCGAGCACGTCCTTCGAAATCTGCCTGAAAGGGGAGAGGTCGTCGATGATCATGATACCTCTTCCGTGGGTTGCGAGGACCAAAGACTTTTCACGCTGATGGATGGCCAGGTCCATGACCGGGACCCTGGGAACATTCCCTTTGAAGAAACACCAGGTTTGTCCGCCGTCTATGGAAAGGTAAAGCCCTCCTTCGGTCCCCAGGAAAAGCAAATCGGGCTTGACAATATCCTCTTTGATTACATGGCAGTAGGCCTTAATGGTCGTATCGGCCAGCGCTTTCCAGGTTTTTCCAAGATCTGAAGATTTGAATACATAGGGGGTTTTATCACCCATCCTGTGGCCGTCGAATGTCGCATATACCGTGTTCTTATCATAATGCCCGGGTTCAACATAGGAACACCAGGTATTGGCAGGAAGGCCGGGGATATTTCCAACTACATTGGTCCATGATTTACCCCCGTCGGCGGTGACCTGCAGGTAGCCGTCATCGGTTCCCGCCCATATGATCAGGCTGTCGAGAGGTGATTCGTTGATGGTATAAATAGTACAATGGTTTTCGGCGGATGAGTTATCGACGGTAAGCCCGCCCGATTTTTCCTGTTTCTGCTTCTTCGGGTCGTCGGTTGTGAGGTCGGGTGAGATGCGTGACCAGGAGTCGCCCCGGTTGTTTGTTTTATAAAGATACTGGGCCCCGGCATAGAACCTGTTGCTGGTAGGACTGAACACCATCGGTGCATTCCAGTTGAAACGCAGTTCCTTGGTGTCCTTGTCTTTAAACGGGATCAGCGATTTATACTGCCCCGATTTTTTGTAATACCTTGCGATCTTACCGCCCTGGAACTGCCAGTACAGAATGTTTGAATCAAGTTTGTCGCAGTAAACGTAAAAGCCGTCGCCAAACCCAACGTTTTTCCAGCTGGTGTTTGTAATGCCGTTTGAGGAGCTTGATGGGCCGTACCATGATCCGTTATCCTGCAATCCCCCGTAAACATTGAAAGGGTCTGCATTGTCGCAGCTCACATGATAAAACTGGGAAACCGGCAGGTTGCGCATCAGCCGCCACGTATTTCCCTTATCCATGGAGTAATACACCCCGCCATCCGTACCCATATAAATAAGGCTGTTATCCTTTCTGCTTATGTATACCGGGTGACAGTCACTATGGTAGTTTCCCCCTTCAACAGCAGCCGAACTGAAAGTCCTGCCGCCATCGACGCTTTTACTCAGGTTAAATCCCGGTTTGTAAATGATATTGGTATCGACGGGGTCGAGCGCAAGAAAAGAAAAATAGAAAGGACGGTCGTTGACCGCTTCCGACTGGGTGACCATTTTCCATGAGATCCCTTTGTCGGAAGAACGGTACAAGCCTGTTTTCTCGGCTTCGATAAGGGCGAACACAATCTCCGGTTTTACGGGGCTTACCGACACAGCAATCCTTCCAAGGATGCCTGCCGGCATGCCATCAGTGATCTTTGACCAGGTTTTTCCGCCGTCGGCAGAGCGGTAGAGCCCGCTGCCTTTGCCTCCCGAGCTGAACGACCATGGCGTCCGGCGGAATTCCCACATGCCTGCATACATGATGTCGGGGTTGTTCCGGTCAATTGCAACATCGCTGCAACCGGTGTTTTCATCAACATAAAGGACTTTCTCCCAGGTCTTCCCCCCGTCGGTTGTCCTGTATAAACCCCTGTCGGTACCAGGGCTCCAAAGGTTCCCGAGCGCCGCCGCAAAAACAACGTCCGGGTTTTTAGGATGGACCACGATCTTTGCTATCCTTTCGGTCTTCTCGAGGCCCATTCGTTTCCATGTTTCCCCCGCATTATTTGTACGGTAAATCCCGTCACCAACCGAAACCGAGTTCCTGACCCAGACTTCGCCTGTACCTACCCATACCGTATCAGGATGATTCTGGTCGATGGCAATGGCGCCTATCGACTGGATGTACTTATCGAAAACAGGCTTGAAGGTGGTACCGTAATTTTTCGATTTCCACAGTCCGCCTGTGGCAGCTCCAACATACACCAGAGCCGGGTTACGGTCCACGGCGTCAATCGCAGTAATACGCCCGCTCATGATTGCCGGGCCTATCTGCCGGGCCTGGATATCGCCAAAAGTATTCTCATCCACCTTAATACGGTCCTGGGCCTGAACCTTAACTGCAGCAATGCAGAAAAGAGAGGCGACAATAACTTTGATCACCAATTTCATAATGGGAGGTTTTAGGTCTTATTTTTTTATTGCAGGCTTTACAAAAAGGCTGTCGTTTACCGGGATGTTAAACTCGGTTTTCTCTATTACGACCTGTGATACGGTTTGTTCCTTTACCTTGCTGGTAATGGTTCCTGCGATCAGCACCCCGCTGACATCCTTGTAATTGGTGTAAAGACTTTCACTTTCCACCTCGTTGCCCTGGATCTTGACTTTGGAAGCTGTTTTCAGCAGCATAAAATTTTCCGCATCGATAAAGTATGTGTCAATGTTTCCATTGGCTTTGGTGAGTTTCACTTTATAAGCTGAAGAGCCTTCCATATCTTCCTTGCCGAGCAGTTCGGCATGGTGCCCTTTTTCTTTCCAGTTAAATAACGGGCCTTCGATATCGGCCTGTTCTTTCACGTTTTTGACTTCATCGGCCGTCATGTCCTGTGGGGCTGACGAACCCGACCACGGGATCACGCTCCAACCTGCATTTCCATCGAAGGCCTGGATCATTTTATTACCCTGTACTTCGGCTTCAACCCTTAGTTTCGAAGGACGTTTAACAGTCATGGTAAAAGGAAATTCCATGCCCTGAGCGATGGTTTTTCCGCTTTCCTTCATAGTGGTCCAATCCTTCATCTTTTCAATGCCGGTGGCTTTGTAATAAGCGCTGAGAACCTCGTCAAGTTTCATTTCCTGGGCATGCCCGGCAACTGAGGCCATAAGGAATGCGATCATTAAGAATCCGAGTGATTTTTTCATGGTATACGGTTTAATTTTTATCAATGTGATTTGAATTAGAAGAGTGAAAGTGAAAATTGTTACAGCAATATGCAAATTTATAATTATTGTGATAAAGGTGATGTTGTAAAATATTCCTGATATTTACCTGCAGAAACAAAACAGTATCTTCATTATGAACATTTTCGGCAACCATTATCTCCAGATCCTACTCAGTGCCATTGCGGTTTATATTTTCCTGATCTTAGCCATCCGCCTTTTCGGGAAGAAGGAGCTCTCCCAGTTATCGGTATTCGACCTGGTATTTATCCTGCTTATCAGCAATGCGGTTCAGAACGCGATGGTTCTTGGCGACAACAGCCTGGCGGGCGGGCTTCTTGCAGCTCTTGCATTGTTTGCAGTGAATTACGGGATGAAATACCTTCAATTCAGGTTCCCCGGGTTCGGAAGGGCCTTGCAGGGGGATCCTGTCATGCTGGTATACCACGGCAAGATCCTTGAATCACACCTGAAGGTTGCCAAGATCACCAAAGAGGAAGTGCTTGAAGCGATCCGCGAGCATGGGGTCCCTTCAGAGAAAGATGTTGACCTTGCCATCCTTGAAGTTGACGGGAATATCAGTGTATTATCCAAAGAATTTGCAAAAAGGAGCAGCCACAGGCATAAGGCTCATAAGGTTATAAGAAAGGAGAATTGACCCGGGGAGCGAAATAATTGTAAGCGATGCAATTCACCCAAGCCGCCTTGGGCGCAAGGAGCGAAATTAAGCCGGGGAGGCCTAAGGTTAGTGCATGATTGAGCGACGCAGCGGACGCAGCGGCGGGGTGAAGTTGCGAGCGAATGATTATTTCGCGTACTGCACCGCCCTTGTTTCCCTGATCACCGTGATCTTGATCTGCCCGGGATACGTCATCTCGCTCTGTATCTTCTTCGAAAGGTCAAAAGCCAGCTGGTTCGATTCCAGGTCGCTTAGCTTATCCGCCCCGACTATAACGCGTAATTCACGCCCTGCCTGGATGGCAAAGGTTTTTACAACACCCGGGTAGCTGAGCGCCAGTTCTTCAAGATGCTTGAGCCTTTCAATATAGGCTTCCACTACCTCGCGGCGTGCCCCCGGCCTTGCCCCTGAAATGGCATCGCAAACCTGGATGATGGGGGAGATGAGGTTGTCCATCTCGATTTCATCATGGTGGGCTCCGATGGCATTGATGATCTCTGGCTTTTCCTTGAACTTTTCAGCAGTCTTCATACCGAGTATGGCATGCGGCAGATCAGGTTCGTTGTCGGGAACTTTGCCAATATCATGCAAAAGCCCCGCCCTCTTGGCTTTCTTGGGATTGATGCCCAATTCGGCAGCCATGGTTGCGCTGAGCTTCGCGACTTCAATGGAATGCTGAAGCAGGTTCTGCCCGTATGATGAACGGTATTTCATTTTACCAATCATGCGCAGAAGCTCATGATGCAGGTTATGGATCCCCAGGTCAATGCTGACACGCTTGCCTGTTTCGTTGATCTCCTGCTCGATCTGCTTCTTTGTCTTGGCTACAACTTCCTCGATGCGTGCAGGATGGATACGCCCGTCGGTCACGAGTTTATGCAGGGAAAGCCTTGCGATTTCACGCCTTACAGGATCGAATCCCGAAAGAAGGATGGCGTCGGGAGAATCGTCGATGATGATCTCAACACCGGTGAGTGATTCAAGGGTGCGGATATTGCGTCCTTCACGCCCGATGATCCTTCCTTTGATCTCTTCGCTTTCAATGTTGAACACCGAAACCGTGTTCTCAATGGCATGCTCGGTAGCAGTCCTTTGGATCGTTTCGATGATGATCTTTTTTGCTTCGGTGTTGGCCGTGATCCTGGCTTCATCAACGATGTCCTTAATGTGGACCAGGGCGTCGGCTTTCGCTTCTTCCTTGAGGTTCTCGATCAGCTGGGTTTTGGCTTCATGTGCCGAAAGGTTGGAAATACTTTCAAGCTTCTCAATCTGGACTTTCTGTGCTTTGTCAAGATCGAGCTGCTTTTTACTTACGATATCGACCTGTGTCTGAAGGTTCTGTTTGATAGTGACGATTTCTTTCTGCTTCTTGGCAAGCTCGTCGACTTTCTGATTTATTGTCCCTTCCTTTTGTTTGAGCCTGTTCTCATTCTTGGCTATCTCTTCGTTCTTCTCATGAACGAATTTTTCATGCTCTGCTTTGAGCTGGAGGAATTTTTCTTTGGCCTGGAGGATTTTATCTTTTTTGATTACTTCGGCTTTATCCATTGCCTCTTTGAGCAGGGCGTCGCGTTTGCGTTCCAGCGCTTTGTTTAAGATCGTACCGGTAATAAGCCCCCCGATGATTATTCCGCTTACTCCGATGATCACAAATAATAGGATGTTTGGCATCTTCGTAGTGTTTATAGTTATAATAAAAAAACCCGCACTAAACAGCGAGGTTATGATAAACCTCTATAGGAAACGTATAGGGCTGCCGGGTAATTTGAACGTCCACTGTCCGGCCGTAACCGGAATCCTGCAAGCAGGAGCGAGGCCTGTTCTACAAACCCATGAGCTTTGCCCTAATGTTTGTAATGTTAGGTTTACAAACTGTCTGAATTAGTGCGGGTAAATCTTTGCTAAATTTCAAAGAACATTCTGTTCGGATAGGTATTCTGCCAGGACCTGGTCAACTTCGGTAAGCCTCGTTTTCCATTGTCCTTCCTGCTGCTTCAGTAATTCTTCGTCCTGAAGAAAACTTGTCGCATATTCAAGAGCGACCATGGCCAGAAGGTCCTGTTTGTCTTTATAGGCATAATTCACTGAATAATCCTTTATTCTTTTCTCTATCAACCTTGTCGCTTTACGAAACAATTCTTCGTGATCCTTCTCAACGGCAAGCCTGTAGGGCCTGTCTGCAATATTCAATGAAATAGCTAATTCGTTCATAATTCGGCAGGAATCTATCTCAGGTATTTAATAACCCTATACATTTATCGATTTCCCTCACAAGTTCATTGATCGTTGCCTTTAAGTCAGAATTATTTTCTTTTCCTTCCGACGTTTTGGCAATTCTCAAAATCCGGATTTTCTCTTCCAATCCTTTTATAACCTGTTTTTGTTCTTCGTTCGTTTTTTTAAGTTGGTTTAAATCACTAGTAAGACTTGCATTCTCGTTCCTCAATTTCTTTTGCTGGGCGACAAGTTTCCGGACCTTAAAATCGATACCCGAAACAAGGGTTGTGACATCGTCCATACATCAGAACCTTTTGGAAATTCTTGCAAAGATAATTATTTGATTGTGCGGAAGCAAATTATTTCAGGCCGGTAACCAAATGACACAAAACAGTAAAAAATTCCGGGTTAAGCTGTCACTTTTTGACTTTCGGCGGATAAAGGAGTTACGAATTAGATTTACGAGTTACGTTCGTCGAAGCCGAAATGGGCACCAATAAAATTAACAATAATGCGAATAATTACGAATCACTGATAACCAGTCACCATTCACCAGTCACTAATCCAGGCACATATGAACGAGCAGTTCCTCCAGTACATATGGAAATTCAGGCTTCTCAATCCTGATCTGTATACAGCCGACGGGGAAGAACTTGCCATATTGCACCCGGGGATACAAAATACCGACGGGGGCCCTGATTTTTTCAATGCCCGCGTCCGCATCAATCAAACGGTATGGGCAGGCAATGTTGAATTGCATACCAGGTCATCTGACTGGATCAGGCACCGGCATCAGTATGATCCCGCGTATGATAATGTAATACTTCATGTGGTTTATGATAACGACCAGGTAATCAGAAAAAAAAAGAATATGGTGATGGCGACACTGGAAGTGAAAAATAATTTCCCGGCAAGAATTGAAGACAGGTATAAGGAGATAATGCAGAACCATCTTTGGATACCCTGTTATAACCAGGTCGGCGGGATTGCTCCCTCTGTAATGCGTTTATGGGCTCCGGCTCTTTCGGCAGAACGCCTGGAGGCAAAATCAGGATTTATACTGAGCCTGCTTGATGAATATTCCGATTGGGATGAAGTGCTTTATATTTTGCTTGCTTCCGGATTTGGTTTTCGGATCAATGCACTCCCGTTCGAATTGTTGGCGCGGTCGGTTCCCCTGAGGATAGTGAGGAGGAATGCCGGCAGCCCCTTTATGCTGGAGGCCTTGTTTTACGGGCAATCGGGATTGCTTGCCGGGAATCCCCGCGACAAATACTTGCGTTCACTGCAATATGAATACGGGCACCAGCGTGCTAAATACGGTTTAAAACCTTTAAAGCCGGGGCTGTGGAAACGGCTGAGGCTGCATCCTTCAAATTTTCCTGATATCAGGATCAGCCAGTTTGTACAATGCCTTGTGAAATGCAAGGCTGAACCCGGGTTCCTGCTGCAAGACCAGGATGCCCTGATGCTGGAAAAATTCTTCCGGCTCAGGGCGACTGATTACTGGAACACACATTACAGGTTTGGAAAAACAGCCGGCAGGAACGAAAAGAAGATAGGGCCCGAAATGGCAAGGCTGCTGCTGATCAATGTGTTGGCGCCTTTTTTATTTGCATACGGATCGGCAAGGGATATAAGCCCGATGAGGATGAGGGCGGTTGAATTGCTTGAAAGTCTTGAAAGTGAAAACAACCATGAAACCAGGATGTGGGATTCGCTTGGGATCAGGGCCGGGAATGCCCTGGAATCCCAGGCCCTAATACATCTTAAACGGAATTACTGCGACCGTAAGCGCTGCCTTGAATGCAGGATAGGACTTAAACTTCTCGACAAACATAAGCGGCCATGAAAAAGTTCCGGATCGTCAGGGATTACCTTTCTTTCAACAGGAGCGAACTCAGGGGCATAATTATCCTTCTCATCCTCCTCTTGCTTGTCGCATCGGCCAACCAGCTTCTTCCCGAAGAGCATGTCGTCCCGTCAGTTAATTTTCCCGCCCTTGAAAAAGAGCTTATTGAATTTGAAACAGGGATAAGGAAGGCTGAGATTGAAGATTCATTAAAGAGGGGAGGCAAATTCAAAACCTTTCGGTCATCCGCAGAAAAAATAAAAGACTCTGCAAGAGGCCCAAGGTATCAGAAACCAATGTTCAGTGTGGACGTCAATAAGGCCGACACCCTTGAATTTCAGAGGTTAAAGGGGATAGGGCCGTCCTTTGCCAGGCGGATTGTTACCTACAGGAATAAGCTGGGAGGGTTCATTACCTGCAGGCAGTTGCTTGAAGTCTGGGGTATCGATACCTCGCTCTACAACCTCATCAGGGAACAACTTGTGATCAGCCACGATTCATTGCACAAGCTTGATATCAATACCGTTTCGTTCAAGGAACTGCTCAGGCATCCTTATTTTCCTTACGAATTAACCCGTTCTTTGATTTTATACCGTCAAAAACACAAGGTCTTCAGGTCGGTGGATGAACTGAATTCGGTTGAAGGGATTAACGATTCAATTTTCAGGAGGATAAAGCCCTATATCATAGTGAGATAGCCGGATGCTGAAATGGAAAGTTAATTTTCGAAGTTTTCTCCGGTGGAAGTGGATTTCCAGTAGGCATCATCGCCGTCTTCTTCCTCCTCATCGTTCCATTCATAGATTTTCTTCTGGGGACCCGATTTCCTGTAATAGACCGCCAGCAGCACCCCCGAAAGCAGGCCCATGAGATGCGATTCCCAGGAGATATGTTCTTTGGGGAAGAACTGGGGAAATAGCCCCCACAGCAGGCTGCCGTATAAAAATGTGACCAGGAGGGTGATGATCATCAGCTTTTGCTCCCGGCGTATGATCCCGCTTAAAAAAAGGAAGGAAGCCAGCCCGTAAATGATCCCGCTGGCCCCGATATGGGCTGCATTTCCCCTGGCAAATACCCATACCCACACACCGGTCATGAACCAGGTGAGGAGAAATATCTTCCATGCGAGGGGGCGGTAAAAATAGAAAAGCAGGGAACCAAGCACAAGCAGAGGGATGGTATTCGCGAAAAGATGTGAGAATCCGGCATGGAGGAGAGGGGAGGTGATGATGCCGATTAAACCTATAGGCTTGAGGGGGATCAGCCCGTACTCATTCAGCCCCAGGTCCCATAAGGCATCCGCTATCCTTATAAGCCAGAGCAGTATGACAAAACCAAAAGGGAAGATCATGCTTTGCAGAAAGCGTTTTTGCTCTTCTTTTAAAGGATCCGAATAAGTTTGTTCCGACAAATTGAAACTTGTTAATGTTGTGTTAAGAGGGGTTAAAATTAGTTAAATCAGAATGCTACGTCAAAAGGTATGCCAAAAATGGATAATTTTGCAAATTAATGTAAACGGGGTTTAATCGCAAAAATATGATAAAGAATAAAAGATACCTGGTACTGCCGGCAATGCTTGTTGTATTATGGATGTTTGGAGGGATGCAGGCAAATGCACAGAGCCAGAAAGACCTGTATGCCGGTCTGAAGAAATACAGTGCTTTTCTCCAGATGGTTGAATTTGCCTATGTGGATACCGTAAATGACGGCAAACTGGTGGAGAAGGCTATAATTGAAACACTTAAGGAACTTGACCCGCATTCGATGTACATCTCCAAAAAGGATGTGCAGAAGGCCAATGAGCCGCTTGAAGGCAATTTTGAGGGTGTGGGCATACAGTTTGAGATACTGCGCGATACCATCAATGTTGTACATACCATTTCGGGTGGCCCTAGCGAGAAACTTGGTGTAATGCCCGGCGACAAGATCGTAAAGATTGACGGGCAGGCCGCAACCGGAAAGAATGTCACGAACCAGTATGTCCTGGATCATTTACGAGGTAAAAAAGGCAGCAAGGTGGAAGTGGCCGTTTTAAGGTCAGGGAAGAAAGACCTGATCGATTTTTCGATTATCCGTGATAAAATTCCCCTTAACAGCATTGATGCGTATTACATGGTCAATTCCGAAACAGGGTATATCAACCTGAGCCGTTTTGCCCAGACCTCCCTCCAAGAGTTCCTTGAAGCGACCCTGAAACTCCAGGCCCAGGGGATGAAGAACCTTATCCTCGACCTTCGCAATAATACGGGGGGGTATATGGGTACGGCCATAGACCTTTCAGACCAGTTCCTTGATGCAGGAAAGCTTATTGTGTATACCGAGGGTATCCACAGTCCGCGCGAAGACTATTCCTCATCGCCTAAAGGCCTGTTCCAGCAGGGCAAGCTGGTAGTAATGATGAACGAGAATTCTGCTTCGGCCAGCGAGATCGTTGCCGGCGCAGTGCAGGACTGGGACCGTGCCGTGATCGTAGGCCGGAGGTCATTCGGCAAAGGCCTTGTTCAAAGGCCGTTCTCCCTTCCCGACAGTTCCCAGGTGAGGCTTACCACGGCCAGGTACCATACTCCTTCGGGCCGTTGTATTCAGAAATCATACGCCGAAGGGGTTGATAAGTATTACATGGACTTCGCCAAGCGGGTAAAGCGGGGTGAACTCATACATCCCGACAGTATTAAGTTCCCCGATTCCCTGAAGTTCTTCACATCGAAAAAGCGTGTGGTCTACGGCGGCGGAGGCATTATGCCCGATGTATTCATTCCCTGGGATTCAACCGTTATTTCGGATTATTACCTTGATCTCCGCCGAAAAAATGTGGTTAACCTGTTTGTAGGTGAATATGTTGATAAAAACCGCGGGACCCTTCAGTCGGAATATCCCGATTTTAAAACTTTCAACAAAGTCTTTTCCCTGAATGAGCAGTTCATGAAACCTTTCTTTGAACTCGCCGAAAAACAGGGAGTCAAGCTGGATGAAAAAGGGTACAAAGCTTCAGAGAAACTCATAAAATCACAGATCAAGGGCCTTATTGCCGAAAAATTGTGGAACCTGAGCGCCTTCTACGAGGTTGCCAACCAGGACGATGAGGAGGTGATAAAAGCGGTTGAGGTGATAGAGGATAATGCACTTTTTGACAAGCTTAAGATCGACCGCTGATTTGGATCTTCAGGAAGAATTGCCATTCATCCATGTTGCATTGCCGGTTCTGAACGAACCTCAGTTCCTTCACCGGCTGATAGATTGTATTTCCCGGCAAACGTATAAACGGTTCAGGATTTATGTATGTGTAAACCAACCCGAAGCCTGGTGGAACGACCCTGAAAAATCAGAGATCTGCCTTACCAATGAAATGACACTGGAATGGTTGAAGGCGGTGAAACCGGGGGCAGGTTTTGACGAAGCTTTCAGGTCAGGCACCTTTGATGCCTCGACTATTGTAATTATCGACAGGGCTTCAAAGGGTAAGGGCTGGGACCTTAAGAAATTCGGTATTGGCTGGGCGAGAAAAGTGATCATGGACCTCATCATTGAAAAGTCGAAGCCCGATGATCTGATCCTGAGCCTGGATGCCGATACCACATTTACAGAGAATTATTTTCTTTCCGTTGCCCTGAACTTTTATAATAACCCCGGCGCCGTTGCGCTTTCTGCTCCTTACTTTCATATGTTCTCAGATGATGCCCGCGCATACCGTGCTATTTTACGGTATGAAATTTATATGAGGCATTATCAGCTCAACCTCTGGCGCATCGGCAGCCCGTACACATTTACGGCTCTGGGTTCAGCAATAGCATGCCCTGTGTGGGCCTATGCGGCGGTAGGAGGGATGACCCCGAAAACCAGCGGGGAGGATTTTTATTTTCTTCAGAAACTGCGGAAATACGGCAGGATACTGTTCTGGAATGACGAAAAGGTATACCCTGAAGCGAGATTCAGCGACCGTGTGTTTTTCGGGACAGGGCCTGCCATGATCAAAGGTGATTCGGGTGACTGGACAAGCTATCCCATATACCCGCTTGAGCTGTTTGATGAGATATGGGAAACCTATGAGCTGTTCCCTGCTTTTTTTTATAAAACCAGCCAGACTTCTGTCGTTAAATTTCTTGAAAAATCACTTAAGGAAAAAGACCCCTTTGAACCTCTGAGGAAGAATTTTAAAACACCAGAAAATTTCATCAGGGCCTGCCATGAAAAATTTGACGGATTAAGGATACTTCAGTACCTTAAATCAAACCAGGGCAAATTTCCCGGTTCCGATGAGGAACATTTGCTGAGTTTCATGAGTGGCAATTATGACCAGTCGCAACTAAGGAGCCTGGAAATTGATTTTTCATCCTTTTCGTTTGAAAAATCCCCTATGAAGGAACTGGAAAAGATCCGCTTGCTGCTTTTTGAGAAAGAAGAAGAATCGAGGTTTATTTCAGCACTGTATTGACCAGGTTGGCTGCGTCTTCAAGTGTAACGGCCGAGACTACTTTCAGCCCTGATTCATCGATCAGTTTTTTCGCTTCAATGGCGTTCGTGCCCTGCAGCCTCACGATAATGGGGATTTTAATGTCGCCGATATTTTGATAGGCATCGACGATCCCCTGGGCTACGCGGTCGCAGCGCACTATCCCCCCGAAGATGTTGACCAGGATGGCTTTCACGGCGGGATCTTTCAAAATGATCCTGAACCCTTCCTCCACCCGTTTGGAGTTTGCACTACCTCCCACATCAAGGAAATTGGCCGGGTCGCCTCCCGAGAGCTTTATGATATCCATCGTTGCCATTGCAAGCCCGGCCCCGTTCACCATACAGCCAACATTCCCGTTCAGTTTGACGTAATTCAGGTCATGGCGCGAAGCTTCAACCTCGGTAGGGTCTTCCTCGTCCAGGTCACGCATTGCTGCAATGTCGGGATGACGGAATAAAGCATTGTTATCGATCACGACTTTGGCATCTGCTGCAAGGATTTTATCATCGGAAGTCTTGAACAAGGGATTGATTTCAATAAGGGAAGCATCCGACTTGATATAAGCCTGGTAAATGGCATTCAGGAATTTGATCATGTTTTTGTATGCATCCCCCTTCAGGTTCAGGTTAAATGCAACTTTCCTGGCCTGGTAAGGCTGAAGCCCGAGCCTTGGATCAATCTCTTCGGTAAAAATCTGGTCGGGGGTCTCTTCTGCAACTTTTTCTATATCCATGCCTCCCCGGGGTGAATACATGATAATAATATGCCCCGATTTGCGGTTTAAAAGCAGGCTGAGATAAATTTCGCAAGGCTCGGAAGGCCCGGGATAGAAGATGTTTTGCTCAACATAGATCTTTCTTACCAGTTTCCCCTCAGAAGTGGTCTGGGGCGTCACCAGCCTCATGCCTATGATCTGGTCGGCATACTGCCTCACTTCTTCGAAATTCTTCGCAATTTTAACCCCGCCGCCCTTCCCGCGACCCCCGGCATGAACCTGGGCCTTGATCACAAATTTATCGGTCCCCGTTGAGGATTGAAGCACTTCGGCAACTTTAATTGCTTCCTCAGGTGTATTTGCAAGCCCCCCCTCGGGAACAGGTACTCCATGCTGTTTTAATATGATTTTGCTCTGGTATTCATGCAGGTTCATAGTTCAATATATTATTTTTGTTTTTCGCAAATATAAATAAATCAGTAATATAGCTCGTGAATTAAGAGAATTACCCGGGTTATAACCGGTTACCAAAAGTAACCCTTTGATTCGTAAATACAAAATATTTCGGGACGGGGAATTTTATAACTTTGCCCTTTCTCTTTTCATGATTATTGCAAGGGACATAGTAAAATCATTCGGCGAGCTTCATGTACTGAAAAGTATCAGTCTTGAAATACACGACGGCGAGATTATCTCGATCGTGGGGGCTTCCGGCGCGGGGAAATCAACCTTGCTCCATATTTTAGGCACCCTCGATAAAGCCGATTCGGGTTTTATTGAGATAGATAAGATCAGGGTTGACCATCTGTCGGATAAAAAGATCTCAGAGTTCAGAAACAGGCATATCGGGTTTGTATTCCAGTTCCACCACCTGCTTCCGGAATTTACGGCCCTTGAAAATGTTTGTATCCCGGGCTTTATCAGGGGAGGCTCAAGAAGTGAGACTACCGCCAAGGCTAAGGAACTTATGGATATACTTGGCCTTTCGGGGCGCCTTAAACACAGGCCTTCGGAATTATCGGGAGGCGAACAGCAAAGAGTTGCTATCGCAAGGGCATTGATCAATGACCCGGGTGTGATCCTGGCCGATGAACCTTCGGGAAATCTCGACAGCAACTCAGCAATGGAACTGCATAAACTCTTTTTCAGTTTGAGAGAGAGATTTCGCCAGACCTATGTAATTGTTACCCATAATACTGAACTTGCAGGAATGGCCGACCGAAAGCTGACGATCCGCGATGGTGTGATAATTCAATGAAGTAAAATTATTTCCAGATTTTTGCGTTATCCTATGCCAGGATCATTTATTCCGATTAAAACTGAAGTTATTGCATGAAATTACATCCCCGGAGAGCTGAGTTTTTACCCCATTTACTTTTTTTTGCTACACTGGCGGCTTTTGCCTTAGGCGTCCATACAATTACCGGGCCTTCCCGTTTTGATTCTCCTTCGGGGACTCATGGAATTAATGAGACTACAGATACCCTGTCAAAGGCTAAACCCCCTTCACCCGACAGCGCATTTAACAAACTGATTGAAAGGGCGGATCTGCTGTTTGCCGCTAATAAGCTTGAAGAATGTCTTGGGGAACTTGAGAAAGCCCAGAAACTGAAACCGACCGATAAGACGGTCAATATGCGTATCGTCCAGCTGAAGGGTGTAATTGCCGAAAAAAAGAACAAGCAACCCGAATTTGACAAATCACTCAGTGCCGGGGATGCCGCTTTTCAAAAGAAAGACTATCTGAATGCAAAGGCTTATTACCAGCTGGCTTTGAATACTTTTCCAAACGACTCCTCTGCAAAGGCTAAACTAAGGAAGACCATGGACCTGCTGAGGTCCCAGAAGGCTCAGAATACCCTTTATGATGTTGCCGTTGCAAATGCTGACAGGCTTTTTCAAGCCGGGGAATTGGACCGGGCAAGCGAGGAATACCAGAATGCTTCGCGTTTGCTTCCCGGGGAACAATATCCTAAAGAGAAGATCAATGAGATCATAAAACTGAAGGTAGACCGGCAGTTGCAGGAAGGTGAGTTTGCAGAGGCGATCAGAAGTGCCGACCAGTATTACAATTCAAAGAACTGGCAGCCGGCCCTGCTTGATTACCAGAAAGCTTCGAAAATCAAACCGCAGGAAAAATATCCCAGGGACAGGATTGCCGAGCTCACACCCCTGATTGCGGCCCAGAGAAGCAGGGATGAGGCCTATATTAAACTTATCGCCAGTGCCGACCAGCTCTTTTCAGGCAAATCATATATCGCTTCAAGGAAGGACTATGAAAGTGCATCAAAGATCAAGCCTGACCAGCCTTATCCAAAAAATAAAATAGCCG
>Ga0194054_10000002_pt1 | contig 124177 bp, 119 predicted proteins | sample SepL2210m_MetaG_FD_163628 | JGI IMG/M metagenome (GOLD analysis project Ga0194054, IMG submission 163628) | Anoxic zone freshwater microbial communities from boreal shield lake in IISD Experimental Lakes Area, Ontario, Canada - Sep2016-L227-10m | ecosystem: Environmental > Aquatic >... | reverse complement strand
GTCCTGAAAAGCCTAAAACCAGCAGGCCATCCTTGAAGATTGTGAAATAGGATAAAATATCAACCGTTGCCCCTTTAGCTCATCTGGTAGAGCAACTGATTTGTAATCAGTAGGTGGTCTGTTCGAGTCGGACAAGGGGCACCAGAACATCAGGCTCACTGCTTACTAGCATGTGAGCCTTTTCTTTTGAGGCGTCCGAAAAAATGGCAACTTTTAATATTTGCAAGATCCAGGTTAATAAATTTCATCATCTGTTTGATGATCTGGTATCAACTTTGAGCGCCTCATTAAAAGATCTTGGGCATCAATGTACAGTGAGCTCGAATGAGATGAGGTCTGATGCAATCAATATATTGATTGGCTCAATCATGTTTAACGACCACTTAATTTCAAGTCATCTAACCCAGCCATACATTGTCTATCAGTTAGAGATTTTAGATGACGAATTGGGGCACTTAAAAAACTATCCACAGTATTTAGGATTTCTGTCTCGAGCACTTGCAGTTTGGGATTATTCACCAAAGAATTTTTCTTATCTTAAGTCAAAGGGTATTCAAAATATGGAATATGTTCCACCTGGATACCACTCTGTAAGCGAAAAATTAACTTGGCGCAATTCTGGGCATCAGTTTGATTTTTTGTTTATTGGCTCATTAAGCCCAAGGCGAGCAATTTTTTTGGAAGGTCTTGCAAAGCGTGGATATGAAGTAGGAGCTATCACTGGGGATAATGGGGCCTTTGGTATTAAAAGAGACCAGCTAATTGCTAGCTCCAAAATACTTGTTAATCTGCATTGTTTTGATGACCTCAACACCCTAGAAACGGTCAGAATCTCCTACTTATTAACCAATGGTGCAGTAGTTATTTCTGAAGCCTCAGATCATGATCCATATGATGGAGCCATTGGGTATGCAAAATATGATGAGCTGATAGATTATTGCGCCTCTGTTTTAACCAAAGAAGAGGACTTACAAAAACGTTCCGCTGATGGTTATGCCGCGATTAAAAAAATTGATATGAAAGATTCGGTTGAGAAGGCGCTAATTAATTTACATCTTCCATAATTGGATTCTGCTACGTTGAATTTTCAAGGGATTTCTTTTCTTAAGCGCTAAGCTGCGTTTCTCGTGTTTCTGGAAGATACAGCAGGGCCAGGACAAAAGCACTTGCCAAAAAAATGGTGGGATACCAAAGTCCAGCAAGTGCGCTACCCCATTCCTGATTAAGCCAAGTCACAATAAGCGGGAGAAGACCACCAATCCAGCCTGCAGCTAAATTGTGCGGAAGGGTTGCTGCGCTATTTCTATTCCTTGCCGGAAACAATTCTGCCAATAATGCAGTTTGAGGACCAACAACTAATGCAAGTATCGTTGATAGACCAATCAATATTGATGCGATCATGACTACTTGATTGCCATTCTGATTTGACTGAGAAATCCCCGACCCAAGATATTCAAGTAAATGAAACGACGGCAAAATTAGTGCAGCCCCTAATGCTAATCCACACACAATTACTGGTTTTCTGCCGACTTTGTCTGAGAGCCATCCCGCAAATACAGTGAGTGGTAGCAAAGCAATCGTGGCATATATGCTTAGTTGATCGACTAGTTGAGGCGGTAGTTTTACGGAGGTTTTCAAAAAGATCGAGGTGTAGACCTGAATGCAAAAGAAAAGCACTGCACCACCCGCAGAGATACAGAAAAACAGTAGAAACATATGCTTACGGGTTTGACGGTCTTTAAAGTTTTCTCGTAATGGACTCTTTGATCGGGCGGATCTCTTATCCAGATCTAAAAAGATCGGCGTTTCTTTTAACGCTATTCTTGCTTTGACAGCGACCAGTAGCAGAATGAGCGAAACCCAAAAGGGCACTCGCCAACCCCAGGACATAAATTCCTCCGCAGTCAGCCAGCTTTGTAGAAATGCAATTTGCATGGTTGAGACCAGTATTCCCAAAGGCCCCATTAATTGCAAAAAGCTGGTTTTAAGTCCTCTATATTCTTCGCCGGCATGTTCAGTAAGGTATACAGCACTTCCGCCAATCTCACCTCCAGCTGATAAACCTTGGAGCAGTCGTAGGCTGACCAAAAGAATCGGAGCCCAGATTCCAATCTGTGCGTAAGTGGGTAAAAACCCAACGCAGAGTGTTGCGAGACCCATTAAGGCAATCGTGAACATAAAGACAGGCTTACGGCCTATGCGATCACCCATAGAACCGAATATGGCGGCCCCAATAGGCCTAACTACCATTCCGGCGCCAAACGTTGCTAAGCTCGCCAAAAGCCCTGTGCTTGGGTCGCTCGATGGAAAGAATAAGGGGGCAAAAACAACCGCTAGGGTGGCAAAAGTAAGAAAGTCATACCACTCTAAAAATGTGCCAAAGCAAGCTGCTATAGCTACTTTTCGGTAGGATTTAGCAGCCTTCTTATTTTCTAAGTTATTGATTTTATTCAATTTAAATCTTTATTGGTAAATATATGTTGCATAGCAGCAAATAAGTCTTGATTTGTCATATTGCTTCAGTTACAGTTTCATGGTGCAGTGCAATATTTAAGGTAATGCAGCTCTCCTTAAATGCACTTAATTGTCTAGTTGTACCACTTAATTTATGGAGAAATACATGAACCAAGAACAAATCACCGCTAAATTGTCCCAAATTAACAGCAAGGGCCTCGAGACTTCATTTTCTTTAAGCGAAGCTGCTTTGGAAAATGCTCAGAAATTGGCTGAATTGAACTATGCCGCATCTAAAGATGCTTTAGTAAATGCTCAAGATGGTATTCAACAAATTTTGACTGCTAAAGATCCAAAACAAGTTACTGAACTGTTGAGCGCAGAATCTTTACAAGCTGCAGGTAGTCAAGCTGCTGCTTACCAAAAGAAAGTAAGCAAAGTATTGCGTGATGGCAATAAAGAGTTTGTAAATGTAGTTGATGCAAGCATCGACCAGTTGCAAGATGGTTTCCAAGATTGGATCAACACTGTCGCTGCTAATGCACCTGCTGGCTCTGACGTATTTTTGTCTTCTTTCAAGACTGCATACGGCAGCGCATTGCAAGGGTTTGAACAGTTCCGCGCTGCTAGCAAAGAAGCATTTGCAAACGCAGAAAAAACTGCTGATCAAGCACTTGAAACAGTTCAAGGTCAAATTGCTCAAGTTAAGAAAGCTGCTACTCCTGCATCACGTAGCCGTAAAGCTGCTTAATTAGCTACTAAGTTAGCTACTAAGTTAGCTACTTAGTTTAGATTTACCAAGCATTAAAAAACCCCGCTAGTGCAAACTCAGCGGGGTTTTTCTTTGCCTAACCAATGAAAGGTAAATCGATTATTCGGTATCCGATGAGGGCTCAATCAAGAGGGTAGAAAGATTTTTACTGGGCTTCACACCAAGCTCACGAACTTTTTCTGCAGAGCGAATGAGATTGCCTTTACCCGTTTTGAGTTTATTGAAGGCATCGTGGTAGCTCGTTTGCGCCTGGTCTAATCGTTGACCAAGCTTTTCCAGATCTTCAACAAATCCAACAAACTTGTCATAAAGGCTGCCGCACTGTTTTGCAATCTCAAGTGCGTTACGGTTTTGGTGATCTTGTCTCCATAAGTGGGCAACCGTGCGCAGGGTAGCCATCAAAGTACTTGGGCAAACCAAGACAATATTTTTCGCTAGAGCCTCTTGATAGAGGTTTGGCGCAGTCTTCATTGCCAATAAAAATGCCGGTTCGATAGGAACAAACATTAAGACAAAATCAACTGAGCCTGCTCCGTATAGGGCGCTGTAGTTCTTTCCAGAGAGTCCTTGAATGTGCTGGCGTAATGATTGGATATGGGCCGCTAGCTCCTGTTCTGCTATGGCTGGATCAGTAGTTTCGGCATGTCTGGCATAAGCTGTAATAGATACTTTACTATCAACAACAAGACTTCTGCCTTCTGGCAGCTTGATAACCACGTCAGGCTGCAAACGTGAGCCATCCGTTTGAGTATGGCTATCTTGCACTACATATTCTTCACCCTTGCGCAGGCCGGAGGATTCTAGGATGGACTCAAGCACTAATTCACCCCAGTTACCTTGCACTTTTGAGTCACCTTTTAATGCCTGGGTCAAAGAGCGTGTCTCATCTGACATACGTAGATTGAGATTAGCGAGACGCTCTATTTCGCTTTTGAGAGCATGACGTTCACGTGCTTCATTGCCATAAGAGTTGCTGACCTGTTCTTTAAATTCAGTAAGCTTGGTTTGCAAGGGTTTAAGAAGCGCATCTAAGTTGGCGGTATTTTGCTCTGTGAAGCGCTTGGACTTATCTTCCAATATCTCATTGGCTAGATTTTTAAATTGACTTGTTAGAGCCTCTTTGGCTTCATTGAGAGATTCAATACGGCCGAGGCCTTGCTTGCGCTCAGAATCAAGCTCTGCTTCAAGGCGAATAGCACTTTGTAAGGCTTGATCTCGTTCGGAACGAAGACTAATTGTGAGGTTTGATTCGGTATGTATCTGTTCCTCAGCTCGGGTTAGAGCAGAGCGCAAGCTCAATGCATAAACCAAAAGGCCTGCACATACAGCAAATGGCAGGCCAAATAGAAGAAGCGAGCTTAGATCAAAAGTCACAGAGCTAAAAACAGCTGAATTAAGCTTTAACTAATTTTTCTAGCTCACCTGACTGGAACATTTCGGTCATGATGTCTGATCCGCCAACAAATTCACCATTGATATAAAGCTGGGGAATGGTTGGCCAATTTGCATATTCTTTAATACCTTGGCGAATACCTTCATCTTCCAATACGTTCACCGTATGGAGCTTTTCAACACCACTTGCTTTCAGGATACTGATTGCATTTCCAGAAAAGCCGCATTGAGGAAATTGCGCAGTGCCCTTCATAAACAAGACGACTGGGTGGCTAGTAACGATTTCTTTGATTTGAGCTTGTGTATCCATAAATTTCTTTCTTGACGAGCGTTGCTTCTGTAAAAATGATTTGAAATGAATCTTTGGTTGATTTTAAGACTTTATGTAAAAAAAGGTTATTTACAAGCTTATTTTCTGCCTGAGGCTACGCGATGATGTCCAGCCAAATCCAGGTGGGCTTTTACCTCACGAAGTCCGGCCGCCTTCATGAGGCTGATAACGGCCTCTGATTGATCGAAACCATGCTCTACCGCGATTAATCCATTTGGATTGAGATGCTCTTTTGCGCCTGAAATAATGTTTTCTAAGCAAGTTAAGCCAGTAGCATGGTCAGTTAGCGCGGAGACAGGCTCAAAGCGGAGATCACCTTGATTGAGGTGGGGATCTTGCTTCGCAATATAAGGGGGGTTGCTCAGAATGATGTCGAAGCCTAGCTGATCTAAGGGCTCGTACCAACTACCTGGGATCAATTTCACACGTTCTTCAAGACCTAATTCTTTTAAATTAATTTTCGCGATTTCTAAAGCTTCTGCTGATTGGTCTGTGGCTGTAACAAGTGCTTGCGGAGCTGCATGAGCAATAGCTAGTGCAATTGCTCCTGAACCTGTTCCAAGATCTAGTAATTGTGGTTGACTATCAGAGGTGCAATCAAGCCGCGCAATTTCATTCAAACCGATTTCTACTAGCAGCTCAGTTTCAGGCCGCGGGATCAGGACTCCGGGCGCAACATACAGTTCGATATTGTGAAATCCTCTTTTACCAAGTAAGTAGGCTATTGGCTCTCCCTCGGATCTTTTGTTTTCGAGGCTTTGCCATTCTTTAAGGGCCTCAGCATCTAGCGCCATATCATCACGTGATAGTAGAGCTGAGCGAGAAAGCTGATAATGTTTCTTAAGTACATGAGCCATCAAGATACGGGCCTCATTGGGCGGAAGTGGTGAGCTGCCCAACAAAGAGCGCATGCGGAAATCCGAATTCATTGTTTTAGTTATCGCCCAAGGCGGCAAGTAGTTCAGCCTGATGTTCCGAAGCAAGAGCATTGCATAGATCATCAATATCACCATCCATCATGGAATCGATTTTGTACAGGGTAAGGTTGATGCGGTGATCAGTGATACGACCTTGAGGGAAGTTGTAGGTACGAATGCGATCACTGCGATCGCCGGAGCCAACAAGTGATTTTCTAGTTTGCGCTTCGAGCTGGTGTTTCTCCCGCTCACGGGCATCCATAATGCGTGAAACTAACACCTTCATTGCTTGTTCACGATTGCGGTGTTGGCTGCGATCGTCCTGACATTCAACTACGGTACCAGTTGGCAAGTGGGTAATGCGCACAGCAGAATCAGTTTTATTAATGTGTTGCCCACCCGCGCCAGAAGCGCGGAAGGTATCGATTCGTAACTCAGCAGGATTGATTTTGACAGCCTCTAACTCATCTGCTTCTGGCATGACAGCGACAGTGCATGCTGATGTATGTATACGCCCTTGGGTTTCAGTCTGGGGAACGCGTTGTACGCGATGACCACCAGATTCGAATTTGAGGCGGGAATAGACTGATTGACCAACGAGGCGCAAGACAACCTCTTTATATCCCCCTAGATCAGATTCAGCAGCACTAACTACTTCTACTTTCCAGCCTTGACGCTCAGCAAAACGCGTATACATGCGCAAAAGGTCGCCTGCAAAGAGGGCGCTCTCATCACCACCAGTTCCAGCCCGAATTTCTAAGAAGACATTACGCTCGTCATTCTCATCTTTGGGCAGCAATAATTTCTGCAGTACCTCTTCAAGCTCTTCCATCGTAGCCAATGCTTGCTTTTGCTCTTCGTCGGCAAAGTCTTTCATCTCAGGATCTTTACGCATCTCCTCTGCCGCTTGGACATCAGCTTCAGCTTGTTTATATAAGCCAAATTGCTCGACAACAGTAGCAATGTCAGAATGTTCGCGCGTCAGTTTCCTATAAGCATCCATATCTTTGGTTGCCTCTTCAGAGGTTAAAAGGGAATTAAGTTCGGCTAAGCGTGTATCTAGGTGGTCAAGCTTAGCCCGCATGCTGGGCTTCATTTAATGGTCTTCTAGCTTGGAGTGCGAGGCGAATAATTTAGGTAACAACTTAATCAAGGCGTCACGCTCAGCGCCATTAGAGTGTTGCAATGCATGTAGTGAGCCATGCAAAAACTTATTGGTCAGGCCTTGTGCCATTGCATTGAGAACTTCTTGTGGGTCATCACCACGCATGAGACGTTTCATTGCGCGCTCTAACTCAAGCTGTCTTAGGCGCTCACCTTGTTGTTGAATATCTTGAATGATGGGAACAGAATTACGTCCCTGCATCCAGTGCATAAAGTTGCCTACACGATCTTCAATAATCGCTTCGGCTTGGCTTACTGCTGCTTGTCTCAAGTTTGCGCCAGTTTGAATCATGACACCAAGGTCATCTACAGAGTAGAGATAGACATCATCCAGTCTGGATATTTCTGGTTCAAAATCACGGGGTACAGCTAGATCAATCATGACCATTGGCTTGTGGCGGCGCTGCTTGAGAGCGCTTTCAACCATGCCAAGCCCAATAATGGGTAGGGATGAGGCGGTGCTAGATACAACAATATCGAATTCGTGTAGGCGCCCCGGAAGTTCTGATAGCTTGAAAGATTCAGCTTCTATATCTTGTGAGGAAATGGAATCTGCTAATTCTTGTCCGCGTTCGATAGTACGATTTGCGATCGCTACATGCTTTGGTTTGCGTGCCATAAAGTGGGTTGCGCATAAGGTAATCATGTCGCCTGCACCAATAAACAAAATATGCTGTTCAGAAATCTTTTCAAAGATGCGCTCAGAAAGACGTACGGATGCTGCCGCCATAGAAATGGAATGCGCACCAATTTCTGTAGATCCACGAACTTCTTTAGCAACGGCAAATGTTTTCTGGAAAAGCTGGTTGAGGTAGGTTCCCAAAACACCCGCCTCATTGGCGGTGCGAACAGCATCTTTCATCTGACCTAAAATTTGGGTTTCGCCAATCACCATCGAATCTAAACCACAGGCAACTCTGAAAGCATGACGAACCGCATCGGATTGCGGTAAGGAATAAATATGAGGCTCAAGACTGCTGGGGGCAAGTTTTTGAGTTTTAGCTAGCCAATCAAAAGTGGCTGCGTGCAAAACTCCGGCAGTACTAGCGTCATTAGCGGCACAATACACCTCAGTGCGATTGCAGGTCGACAAAATGGTAGCTTCCGGTAACCCAGCCTGATTCGCACCAACTAAATGTTGGCGTAGATCGTGCAACGCTTCTTGAAGAAATTCAGGGTCAAAGGCGACCTTTTCCCGAATGGCGACCGGCGCTGTGTGATGATTGATGCCGAGTGTCAACAACTTCATAATGGCAATTATAGATTTGATGACAGCATTAATGGGGGTAACAATGGGGTTTTTGGCTTTTCTGCTAATTGGCGGTATCTCTGGGGCATCCGCTTGGATTTTTTACCCTGGCCAATCCAATGGATCAAATCAAGGAAAGCTCCTTGTGGTTGGGTTTCTAGGCTTCCTTGCCGCTGCTGCAAGCTCCTATGTTGGACAATACATAGGATTTTTTCAGTCAGGGCAAATGCTGGAATGGCTTAGTGCAATCTTTGCCTCTTGCCTAGTTGGCTGTGTTTTTACTGCTTTAGCGAAATAAGTCAGCTTGAGGATCAGATTTTGAATTCATTGAGGCTTTATTAACCCAATCAATTCTGTCTATGCCATGGTTGTCGAGCCACTGATTGGCTTTAGTAAAGTGGCCACAACTTGTCTTGGCGCCAGGCTCTAAAAATGGCTTATCTGTTTTGTATACCCCCAGACCAGATGGGTGAGACGATTGCAATATCAATTGCTCCTTGCCAGCTTCAATCAAAGGCAATTTAGATTGAGCATGCCCACCCCAGAGCATCCAGACTAAATTGGGTCTTTGCAATGCCAGCGCAGAAATGAGTCGGTCAATCAGACTTTTCCATCCTAAATTAGCATGACTACCTGCTTCACCAAGCCTAACGCTCAGCGCAGTATTCAGAAGCAACACCCCTTGCTCAGTCCAGGCATGAAGATCTCCATTTGGAAGTTCACCAAAACCCTCTAGCGCAAGTGCTTTGCTGATATTGCGAAGTGAACTGGGATATTCTCGAGACTTGGTTGGGATGCTTGCTGGAATGGAAAATGCCAGACCTTGTGCAAGGCCGGGTGAGTGATATGGATCTTGACCGAGGATCACCAGCTTGACTGATGCAACGGGGGTAAGCGTGAGCGCTTTAAAAAAATGGTTGGGCTCTGGACAAATCAACTCTGGATTGGTTTTTAAAGCTTCTCGTAAATTACCCTCTAATGTTTTCCAGGCATCCGATTCTAAATAGTCACCCAATAACGCACGCCAATCTTCCGGAATATCGTCTTGAGAAAAAGAATGCATCAATTTGTGTTGTCAATTAGTGAGTTGGGCTCAGCTCATACTGCATAGGCAATTGATTGGTTAGTAAGATCGCCATACGCTCATGCTCTAAGTCATCTCGGTAAAAACAGAGATGAAGGTTTTGCCCCTCGATGAGACTACCTAAGACTTTATCCCACCGACTGCTTGTAATGCGCTGGCCGTTGATGCTGGCAAGCAGGTCGCCTGGTGCTAGGCCTGCCAATTGAGCAAAGCCATCATCCAAGACATGAGTTACTTTCAGCCAGCCATTGACCTCAGTATGGCGCATACCAAATTGCAATTTGATTTTTTCTAACGGGGATTGTTTTTTTGTTTTAACTGAAATGAGTTTGGAGCCAATCCATTTTTGAATGGGAATATCCTCAGTGCCAAAAATGTAACAGGATTTCATTTCATTCCAGATTTTGCTAAATCCGGCTCCAAGTAGCTCATGAATTAATTCATCCATACCATCCTCTGCAATGCCTTGAAGAGTAATACCATGTCTTTGCCAGATGAGGCGCATGAGGTCGTCTAATGATTTTTGATTTTTCGAAAAAGCGCGAATTTGTAAATCTAGACCCAGAGCAAGAAGAGCGCCCTTACCGTAATAGCTGACAACCGCATTGGGTGTATTTTCATCAGCCTGATAGTACTTCGTCCAAGCATCAAAGGAGCTATCTGCTAGGCTTTGCTTCTGTCTTCCTGGGCCACGTAAGACGCCGTTCCAGCTGTCCGTGACTAATTTCAAATAGGTTTTAAGATCAATTTGTTCACTGCGGAACAGTTGAAGATCGTCGTAGTAGCTAGTAAAGCCTTCAAATAGCCAAAGTAGGCGCGTGTAAGTTCTTTTGCTAAGGTCATAAGGCTGAAATGCTTTAGGCTGAATTCTTTTGACTAGCCATGCATGGAAGTACTCATGACTGCATAGACCCAGAAACTCACGATAAGCAGAATCTTCCAGCGGTGTATTTAGCTGCGGAATTTGATCGCGACGGCAGAGTAATGCCGTACTACTGCGATGCTCAAGACCGCCATAGCCATTTAAAACTGCGTTCACTAAAAAGAGATAGCTAGTAAATGGTGCTCGCTTATTTTTGGGCTCAAAAAGATTGATGGTGCATGTGCAGATCGCTTGTAGATCTTGAGCAAGTCTTTTTACATCTACTGGATGAATGCATCCTTGAATGGCCATACTGTGGGGCACGCCATTTGACTTCCAGTGAACGATTTGAAACTCGCCCATTGCGACTGGGTGATCCAGTAGATCATCGTAATTTTGGGCAAGATAAAAACCAAATCCTCGTTCATCGACTTTTGCAACTCTTAAATTGGTTGCTACTGTCCAGTGATCTGTAAATCCCGCATCTGGTCGAGTAATGGCGAGTGAACAGGGTAAATCTTCTTGCCCTAATACAGCTAGACATAAGCTGCTTGCATTAAAGAAAGCACGTTCAGTATCCAGATAGGCGGCACGAACAGAAGCGTCGTATGCGTATACCGTTGTGATTATTTCAACTGGGCCACTTTCTTTTGGTAAACGCCATTGATCGTTATTGATTCTTTCTAAAGAAAGCTTTTTCTTATTAGAACCAGTTGAGTGAGCCTCAATTGATTCAATCTGCTTACTAAAGTCTCGAATCAAATAACTTCCCGGAATCCATGCAGGCATTTGCAGTACCTGCCCTTCGGGATCGGGTGCTGCAATAAGCAATTTCACATGAAAGTGATGGCCATGAAGGTCTGCTGGCCAAACTGTGTACTGGATAGCAGGGAGATCTGAAGTATTCATCATCTTTATTTCAGCGTACTAAATTTCTTTTCGATATCTGTAATTTGCACTGCACCAGGGAAACGGCTGCCGTCAGTAAAGAAAAGGGTTGGGGTACCAGTGATTCCATAGGTTTTAGCAAACGCCATATTTTTATCTAAGGGGGTGTTGCAATCGCTTTTACCGCTTGGTGTAATCCCATTGATCATCCAATCGGTGTATGACTTATAAGGATCAGAGGAGCACCAAATTTGCTTCGATTTCTGAGCAGAGTCAGGAGACAGGATGGGGATCAGGTAGGTATAGATTGTGACATTGTCTAGCTGTAGCAAAGATTTCTCGAGTCGTTTGCAATAACCGCAATTAGGGTCAGAGAAGACTGCCAATTGGCGGCTGCCATTGCCACGAACAATTTTGATGGCATTTGCTTGAGTCAAGTCGGCCCACTTAATGCGATTTAAATCTGCTTGTCTTAGTTCGGTAAGATTTTTGCCACTAGCTAATTCAATGATTTCACCTTGGATCAGATATTTTCCAGAGGTATCTGTATAAAAAATTTCATTTCCTACGAGAACTTCATATAAACCGGAGACTGGTGATGCAGTAACGCTCCGCACTTTTGCATTAGCGCCCAACTTTTTCTGGATCTCCGTTTTAACTTGTTGCTCTGCTTGTGCATGTGCGTACCCAGAAAAAAGTGAGCTAGCAAAAAGAAGTACAGTGGCAGATAAAAATTTATTCAAAATCAATTTCCCCTAATGCGCGCTCAATGAGGCGCTGTTTTATGAAGTGACTTTTGTTCACTAGGCCAAGACCCCAATTGCGTACTTGTCGTTCGGTATTGCTACTGGCTGAGAATAATTTTTTGAGTTTGTCCGTAACCCATAAAAGTGCACTTGTATCGCCTTGACGTTGGCGCTCATAGCGACGTAGCAGCACAATATCGCTAGGTGAGCGGAAGGATTCACGTTTTCCCAGAATGTTGAGTAACACCGCTACATCTCGAAGCCCTAGGTTTAGTCCTTGCCCTGCGAGTGGGTGCATAACATGGGCTGCATCGCCAATGAGCGCTACTTTTGGAGATGACTCGGGTCCAATAAATCGCTTAGCCCGAATCTTCCTGAGTGGAAACGCAGTCGGCACTGAATTCAGCGTGAGCTCACCCAATTGTTTGCTAATCGCGCCCTTCGCAATAGTTGAAAATTGATCAAGCCATTGCGTTTGATTGAGTTTTAACAATTCAGAAGCGTGTTCGGGGGAAGTTGACCATACCATGGATACTTGTTTTCCAGGCAAGGGCAACATGGCAACAATATCGCCGCCAGGCAAGAACCACTGAGACGCAGTGTCAAGGTGGGGATAAGTACAAAGCCAGTTAGCCACGACAGCACTTTGTGAATAACTTTCTTCGCTAGTCGTAATACCTAGCTCTGAACGAATAGGGGAGTTGGCGCCATCCGCAGCAATGACTAATTGCGCGCGAATCAGTCCACCACTTTTTAAATGCAGCGTACTTCCTTCTGTATCAACCTCAATTTTTTCAACAACATCAGCGATACGCTCCAATTTATTTTGAAAGCGCGATGCTTGATCAAGGGTGTGCTCAATGACATTGGATTCACCGATCCAGGCTAATTGAGGAGTGCCTGCTTCGAAAGCAGAAAGGTGGAGTTGATCATTTTTTTCACCTCGATCACCGTAAATCCGCATATCGCGGACGGGTTGCATTCTGGCCTGATCAACTGCATCCCATATCTGTAGATGAGCCAGCAGTTTTTGGGTGCTTGGAGAAAAGGCGTAAATTCGTTGACCCCATTGAAGCCCCTGAGGAGCGGGAACCGCTTTATCCAAATCTGGTGCAATTTCAAGGGTTTGTAGGCCCATTTGGGCTAGCCCTAAAGCGCAAGCCTTACCAGCAATACCTCCGCCGACCACGACTACGTCTGCGGTGCGGATTTTGCCGGAATGCAAAAAGGATTTGGGTGGGTGATTTTGATGAACTTCTGACATATCTCGATGATATCGAAACCAGCACCTTTACAATAAAGGTATGTCTTTGAAATGTGGCATCGTCGGCCTGCCTAACGTCGGCAAATCTACCCTCTTTAATGCGCTTACCAAGGCTGGAATCGCAGCGGAAAACTATCCTTTCTGCACGATTGAGCCTAATGTAGGCATTGTTGAGGTTCCTGACCCTCGTCTAGCCGCATTGGCTGAGATCGTAAAGCCGGAGCGTATCCTGCCTGCAGCTGTCGAATTTGTCGACATTGCTGGCCTAGTTGCTGGCGCATCCAAGGGCGAAGGTCTAGGCAACCAATTTTTAGCTAATATTCGGGAAACTGACGCAATTACTCATGTTGTACGTTGCTTTGAGGATCCCAATATCATTCACGTGGCGGGTAAGATTGACCCGATCTCCGATATTGGGGTTATAGATACTGAATTGGCTCTCTCAGACCTGGCAACCGTTGAAAAAACCCTCAATCGTTCTAGTAAGGCTGCGAAATCCGGTAACGATAAAGAGGCTGCTGCATTAGTGGCCGTTCTCACTAAAGTGCAATCCCATTTAGATTCTGCATTACCAGTGCGCAGCCTGAATTTGAGTGAAGATGAGTTGCTGTTGATTAAGCCATTATGTTTAATTACTGCTAAGCCAGCGATGTATGTTGCGAATGTTAAAGAAGATGGATTTATTAATAACCCACATCTTGAGGCGGTTAAGCAACATGCTGCAAAAGAGCAAGCTCCAGTTGTTGCAGTATGTGCAGCGATTGAAGCAGAAATTGCCGACTTAGAGGATGCTGACAAGATTGAATTTTTAGCAGACTTAGGTATGGAAGAGCCAGGATTAGATCGTGTGATTCGTGCAGGTTACTCATTGCTTGGTTTACATACGTATTTCACTGCTGGTGTGAAAGAAGTACGTGCTTGGACAATTCATCAAGGTGATACAGCACCTCAAGCAGCCGGCGTTATTCATACAGACTTTGAGCGTGGCTTTATTCGTGCCCAGACAATCTCTTATGATGACTTCATCCAGTTCAAGGGTGAGTCAGGCGCAAAAGAGGCTGGCAAGATGCGTGCTGAAGGTAAGGAATATGTTGTTAAAGACGGGGATGTGCTGAATTTCTTGTTTAACGTCTAAGCACCTAATTCAAAGGCGAATTCATTTCGTCAAAATAAAAAAGCCCTTCGATAAGGGCTTTTTTATTCAGCACTCAATGTCAGTGCTAAACCAATTTACTTCAATTATTTAAGCGGGCTTAATGGCTTTTTCTAAGCATTTAGAGAATTCATCATAGCGTTTGAGTGCAAGCTTAGTTGGCAGAACTTCTTTTTTGCGGCCATCATCATTGCTAGCCATCTTGACGTAGCCCATGGCGATGAGATTTTTTAACCGGCCATGTAGTGTTGCCTGAGATCCTAAATCAGATAATGAAATCAAATCACCAACCAAGATAGATTCGCTTGCGTGATAACTTAAGATGATTTTATCCAATAGACTTTCCTCGGTAACATCGAGTTTTTTGCCAGGATTGATTCTGTCTAAGGCATCTATCAGGTTGAGAAATCGTAGATAGGAGGATTGCTTGAGTGTTGACATATTAATTCTAGTTTATGTAAAGCCTTATTTACCAATCGGTAAGTTGAATCATATTCTTAAAATAGAATTCTAGCAATTGATACGAGTCAAGAAAAGATCCTTCATACTCTCTTGTATGAGTGGGCATATTAGAAATTCTTCTGAATGGTTTTTTGGCTGTGCAATTAGTGCGCTAGCGTACGCTTTTCTCTTTTTTATCAATTCTTGGCTAACGAATGATCTGGTTTTTAGTTTAGGGGTTAATTGGATTTATTTGCCTGCCGGCTTGCGCTTATTTCTAACATTGATCTTTGGTTTGCCTGCTGCCATTGGCATTGCAATAGCTTCATTTTTAATCAGCTATTACGGGGAATTTCCCAATGATTTAACGTTGTGCATTGGGGTTGGTTTAGTCTCGGGTTTTGCGCCATACCTAGCTAGAATTTTCGTTATTAGTAATGTTCGTCTTGAGCCAGATATGAGTAATCTCAGTTTGCAAAAGCTTTTAATTTGCATATGCGTTTACGCAGCTTTGAGCGCGGGATTGCATCAATGGTGGTTTTCTACTGCAGCTTTAGAAAATACCGGTGGTATGAATCACTTCTTCGTGATGTTTATAGGCGATGTGCTCGGTTCATTGCTGTTGATCTCTCTGATCAAATACAGCCTCGATTTTTTGAAAAAGACTAGGAAAACAGCTCACTAAGGGCAGCGCCTGGATCTGCTGCACGCATAAAGGCTTCGCCAACCAAGAATGCGTTGATTTGGTTGTCACGCATCAATTGAACGTCAGCACGACTTAATATCCCAGATTCAGTCACTAAGGTTTTATTGCTGGGAACCATAGATAAAAGTGAAAGCGTGGTTTGCAGTGTTACTTCAAAGGTCTTGAGGTTGCGATTATTGATCCCCAATAAGGGTGTCTTGAGTTCTAACGCTTGCTCTAGCTCAGGGGCGTTATGTACCTCAACTAATACATCCAAACCTAGATCATGAGCACAGGCTTCGAGATCCTTCATTTGATTTAATTCTAAGCAGGCAACAATGAGTAGGATGGCGTCTGCGCCAATTGCCCGCGCTTCATAGACTTGATAGGGATCGATTGTGAAATCTTTACGCAAGACTGGAATGCTGCACGCAGCCCGAGACTCTTGTAAATAAGCATTACAACCCTGGAAATAATCGAGGTCAGTGAGGACGGATAAGCAAGCAGCGCCATGTTTTTCATAAGACAGCGCAATTTCTGCAGGCTTGAAATTCTCGCGCAGAATGCCTTTGCTGGGACTGGCTTTTTTGATTTCGGTAATAACACCGGCTTTGCCAGCGGCAATTTTGTTTTCAATCGCCTGTATAAAGCCGCGTGGCTTCAAAAGAGGATCTAGGTTGTTTGCCTCTGCAATCTCGCGTTGATTAACGAGAGAAGCGCGTTTTAAGCTACTTAAAACTTCAATCTTTTTTGTCGCAACAATTTTATCGAGTATATCGCTCATGAATAATCAGCTATTTAGATTGGGTAGCCGCAACAAATGCATCTAACTTTTTACGAGCTGCACCAGAAGCGATCGCTGCCTTAGCCATTGCGAGACCCGAGGCGATATCTTTAGCCACTCCCGCAACATACAGGGTTGCGCCTGCATTGAGGCAAACAATATCACTTGCTGCACCAGGTTTATTGTCAATCACGTCCAAAACCATTTTTTTAGACTCTTCTGCATTGGCCACTTTGAAGCTATTACTTGGTGCTGTATTTAAGCCAAAGTCTTTTGGATGAATTTCGTATTCGCGCACTACACCATCTTTAAGTTCGCCAACCATGGTGGGGCCTTCTAAAGAAATTTCATCTAAACCATCACGGCCATAAACTACCAAAGCATGATCCATGCCTAGCGCCTGGAGAACTCGTGTTTGAATGCCTACTAGGTCGGGATGGAATACGCCCATCAAAATCCGTTTAGCATCAGCAGGGTTAGTAAGTGGGCCCAGAATATTAAAAATCGTCCGCACCCCTAATTGTTTGCGGATAGGAACGACATTTTTCATGGCAGGGTGATGATTTGGGGCAAACATAAAGCCGGCGCCCACGGTAGCAATGCAGTTTGCAACTTGTTCGGCTGAAAGTCCTAGATTAACTCCTAAGGCTTCCAATACATCTGCACTTCCTGACTTGCTACTGACACTACGATTGCCGTGCTTAGCAATTTTTGCTCCCGCCGCCGCAGCTACAAACATTGCCGCAGTAGAAATATTGAAAGTATGTGCCCCATCTCCACCGGTGCCTACTACATCAACTAAATGAGTACGATCATCAACCTGTACTGGGGTAGCAAATTCACGCATCACCTTGGCAGCAGCAGCGATCTCTCCAACGGTTTCTTTTTTAGTGCGTAAGGCTACCAATAGGCCAGCAACGAGTTCTGGTGACATTTCACCACTCATAATGAGTCGCATCATCGCAGTCATTTCATCATGAAAGAGTTCACGGTGTTCAATGCAGCGTTGCAGGGCTTCTTGCGGAGTAATTGGCATAGCGCTTTTTATCGAGTTACTTATGTATTTAGTAAAAAATTCTTGAGCAGAGCGTGACCATGTTCAGAAAGAATGGACTCGGGATGGAATTGAACCCCTTCTACAGCCAGCTCACGATGACGCACAGCCATGATTTCACCATCAGAGGATGTCGCGGTAACCTCTAATACTGCTGGCAAGGAACTTTTTTCAATTGCTAATGAGTGATAGCGAGTGACTTTGAATGGATTCGGTAAGTTTTTAAAAACCCCAACGCCGGTGTGATGAATCAAATCCGTTTTGCCATGCATTACCTTTTGGGCGCGAATGACATTGCCGCCAAAGGCTTCGCCAATCGCTTGGTGTCCAAGACAGACTCCCAAAATCGGAATTTTTCCTGCATAGTGTTTGATTGTTTCAACTGAGATTCCAGCCTCTGCTGGACTGCATGGCCCAGGAGAAATGCAAATACGGGCAGGATTTAGTCTCGCAATATCTTCAACGGAGATCTCATCGTTTCGAAACACTTTGACTTCTTCACCCAGCTCAGCAAAATATTGCACGAGGTTGTAGGTAAACGAGTCGTAGTTATCAATCATTAGGAGCATCAAGTCCTCCTTGTACTAATTCAGCAGCCGTTAATACAGCCCGCGCCTTGGCCTCAGTTTCTTTCCACTCGGCTGTGGGATCTGAGTCAGCAACTACTCCAGCACCAGCTTGAGAGTGCAGAACGCCATCGCGAATCACTCCTGTACGAATGGCGATAGCCACATCCATATCCCCTGAGAAAGAAAGATAGCCAACTGCTCCACCATAAACACAACGTTTTACAATTTCCATCTCATCAATGATTTCCATCGCCCGTATTTTTGGTGCTCCAGATAAGGTGCCCGCAGGGAAGGTAGCTCGCAGCACATCCATATTACTCATGTCGTCTAAAAGATGCCCCTCAACTGAGCTCACAATATGCTGCACATGAGAATACTTTTCAATCGACATAGAGTCAGTAACTTTTACTGACCCAGTCTTGGCAATTCGGCCAACATCATTTCGAGCCAGGTCGATCAACATGACATGCTCGGCAATTTCTTTAGGGTCAGCTAAGAGTTCCTTAGCTAATCGTTCATCTTCCTCGGGTGTGGCGCCACGCGGACGTGTTCCAGCGAGCGGGCGAATCGTCACAATCTTTTCCACAGCCAGTTTTTCCTGGCGAACCAAAATTTCTGGGGATGACCCAACAATTTGCATATCCCCAAAATCATAGAAATACATATAAGGCGAAGGATTTAAAGAGCGAAGTGCTCTGTAAAGGGCTAATGGAGAATCTGTAAATGGTTTACTAATGCGCTGACCAATGACTACCTGCATACAATCACCAGCCAAAATATATTCTTTGGTTTTGCGTACTGCATCTTCAAAATCTGCTGCCTTGAACTTGCGGATAAGTTCAGTCTTGGTGCTTGGTAGCGATGCAGGCATATTTGCTGGCTTGCCAAGACAGGAGAGTAATTCTTTTAAACGATTTTGAGCCTTTTCAAAACCATCAACCTTGCTTGGATCTGCATAGACAATGAAATAGATTTTTCCTGCAACGTTATCAATGACTGCCAACTCTTCAGTAAGCATGAGTTGGATGTCAGGAACACCTAATTCATCTGGCAAACTATGTTGTGCTAAACGAGATTCAATATAGCGAACGGTGTCATATCCAAAATAACCAGCGAGTCCACCGCAAAAGCGAGGCAGACCCGCTTGCACTGCAACTTTGAAGCGTTTGAAATAAGCATCTACAAAATCCAGTGGATTATCGGTATTGCTTTCAACCACTTTGCCATCTGTGACTACTTCATTGATAGGTGCAGACGGGGTTCCCACTGTTCGAACGATAGTCTTTGCAGGCAGACCAATAAAGGAGAAGCGGCCAAAGCGCTCGCCACCTAAAACGGATTCCAGCAAATAGGTATTTTTGTTGCCAAAAGTCTGACTGAGCTTGACGTAAAGGGACAGCGGGGTCTCTAGGTCTGACAAGACCTCTTTGACAATCGGAATACGGTTGAAACCCTGTTTTGCTAGGGCATTAAATTCTTCACGTTGCATTAGGTTTTTCCTAGCTTTCCTAATTCAGCATGCATTGCTTCAATGACTTGCGTGTAATTCTCTTTTCCGAAAATAGCTGAGCCAGCTACAAAGGTATCAGCACCCGCTTGTGCAACCTGGGCAATGTTATCGACCTTAATCCCACCGTCCACTTCAAGACGAATATGGCGACCGGTCTGTGCTTGATATCGATCTAAACGCTCGCGAACTTGAACAATCTTCTGGAGAGTGCTTGGGATAAAAGATTGGCCACCAAAGCCTGGGTTAACAGACATGAGTAAAACCAAGTCAAGTAATTCGAGGGTATGGTCTAAATGATCTAGTGGCGTCGCAGGATTGAGTACGAGACCTGCTTGACAACCTTGATCACGGATTAAATTGAGAGTGCGGTTTACATGAGGGCTAGCTTCAGGGTGGAAGCTAATTAAATTAGCGCCTGCCTTAGCAAAATCGGGAACGATGCGGTCAACCGGCTCGATCATTAAATGAACATCAATCACGGCGGGCTTGCCATTTTTGATTGCGTGCGGACGAATGGCCTCACAAACAAGCGGGCCAATTGTCAGGTTGGGGACGTAGTGGTTGTCCATCACGTCAAAGTGAATCCAGTCCGCACCCGCAGCTAGAACATCTTGGACTTCTTTGCCTAGGCAGGCAAAATCAGCCGACAAAATGGAGGGGGCGATAACAAACTGGGGATTGGATGGTGTTTTTTGGCTTTCCATCCCTAGATTCTAGCTTGCAGTTGGCCTTGGGATGGAGCAGAATTCGAGCATGAATCCCCATGAAATTAGTATTACGGTCAAAGCCCAGTACCTTCAAGACCAATCTGACCCCGATAACCGTCAATTTGCCTTCGCCTATACGGTCACCATCCGTAATACTGGGACAGCCAGTATTCAGCTTATTGCCCGCCATTGGTTCATTACTGATGGGGATAATGATGTTCAGGAAGTACGGGGCTTGGGGGTGGTCGGTCAGCAGCCCTTATTGCGCTCTGGGGAGCAGTTTGAATACACCAGTTGGGCGACTTTACCTACTCCGGCTGGCACTATGCGGGGCGAGTACTTCTGTGTAACAGAAGAGGCGCAGTTTTTTCAGGCCCCAATCCCGGAATTTGCACTAGTAATGCCGCGTACCCTGCATTAATGCAAAGTAATAGAAATGCTATTTTTTCCCTTTGCCCGTCCATAGGACAATAAACAATAAAAGTCCTAAAGCAATAGCGCCTTCAATAACAAAGAGCAGCATTGGGTATTCATCAAATAAGTTGGTAATCATGATTTCTAAATTTAAATTATTTCAAGTAAGTGTATTCGCTATCTTGATTGCGAGTTTAATTGTTGGCTGTTCAACTCCACCAACGCGAGGAACTGGGTATCGATCTGGTAGTTCTGGTGCTACTCCATCATCTTATAGCTCATCAATAGCCAGCTTCAACGCTGTTTCATGGCAGACATTACCTGGTTGGCAAGAGGATAGCTTGACTCAGGCTTGGCCTGCATGGCTTAAAAGTTGTGATGCTTTACGCAAGCGGGCTGGAGAGGTGAATTGGCGCCAAGTGTGCGCTCAAGCTGGAAGCGTTTCTGCTCAAGACGCCTTAGCCATTCGAACCTATTTCGAGAATCATTTTCAGGCATATGAAGTCCGTAACAACTCTGGTAGCGAGACAGGTTTGATTACTGGTTACTACGAGCCTGTGATGAACGGCTCACAAACGCGCACAAGCACTTACAGTGTTCCCCTTTATGCATACCCCAAAGCATGGCAAAAATCTAAGCCTAACCCAGGCCCAACACGTGCCGAGTTGATGAGTTCAGGAATTTTAAAAGGATCGGAAATAGCTTGGGTGCAAGACCCTGTTGAAGCTGCCTCCATGCAAATTCAGGGTTCAGGAAAAATTCGGCTCGAGAACGGCAGAATATTACAGCTAGGATTTGCTGGGACGAATGAGCAGCCCTTTAAATCTTCAGCACAATGGTTGCTTGAGCGTAAAGAGATTACAAGCAAAGAAGCCACTATGCAGGGTATTTCGCAATGGGCTAAGCGTAATCCTGAGCGTGTGAATGAGATGCTCAATGCCAATCCCCGTTTTGTTTTTTTTAAAGAGACATCAGGCACTGTCGGTGCCCTGGGAGTGTCATTAACGGCCGAGCGCAGTATTGCGATTGATCTTCAGGCGATGCCCTTGGGTGCCCCGGTATTTCTGGCGACCACCAAACCATTGAGTGCACAGCCCTTGCAAAAGTTGGTAATGGCCCAGGATACTGGTAAGGCCATTGTGGGGGGTGTCAGGGCTGATTACTATTGGGGATCTGGTGATGCTGCAGGAGAAATGGCGGGACGCATGAAACAAAATGGCAAGATGTGGCTATTGCTACCGCGTTAATTGATTACATACAGGAAAGAAATCCATGAGCTACAAAACAATTTTGACTGAAGTAGACGGTAAAGTTGCCACTATCACTTTAAATCGCCCTGAAGTGCTAAATGCGTTGAATGATCAATTAATGGATGAACTAGGTGAGGCATTACTTGCATTTGATGCGGATGACAATATTGGTTGCATCATTGTGACCGGTAGCGAGAAAGCATTTGCTGCTGGTGCCGATATTGCTTCAATGGCAAAGCGGAGCTTGCAAGATGTGTATCGCCATAATTTTATTTCCCGAAACTGGGAACACATGCAAAAAGTTCGTAAGCCTGTGATTGCTGCAGTATCCGGTTATGCACTTGGAGGTGGATGTGAGCTAGCAATGATGTGTGACACTATTATGGCAGCTGATAATGCCAAGTTTGCGCAACCAGAAATTAAGCTGGGCATCATTCCCGGCGCTGGCGGCACTCAGCGTTTGCCGCGTGCCGTATCAAAAGCCAAGGCAATGGATTTAGCGTTAACAGGTCGCATGATGGATGCTGCTGAGGCTGAGCGTTCTGGCTTGGTGGCCCGCATATTCCCTAAGGCGGATTTATTGAAAGAAGTCAAAGCCATCGCTAAAGAAATTGCAGATATGCCTTTGTTGACAACCATGATGGTTAAAGAAGCAGTCAACACCGCTTACGAGACTACTCTTTCACAAGGCATTCATTTCGAACGCCGCCTATTCCATACATGCTTTGGAACAAATGATCAAAAAGAAGGTATGGCAGCATTTATCGAAAAACGCCCCGCCAAATTTACCAACTCGTAATAACTTAATTCTTTTCTAGGTAGCGTTGAGCTAGTTTGACCCAATAGCTCACGCCAACCGGAATCAAAGCATCATTGAAGTCATAGGAAGGATTGTGAAGGTGGCAGGGGCCCATCCCGTGACCTACAGAGCGATGATCACCGTCGCCATTACCCAGAAAGACGTAGCATCCCGGTTTCTCTAACAACATAAACGCAAAATCTTCAGCACCCATTGTGGGGTCAATAGCAGTATTGACATTTTGCTTGCCAACTAATTCGCCCATTACTTCACTTGCAAATTGCACTTCATTCGCATGATTGATTAGTGGCGGATAGTTTCTGGAAAATTGAATTTCTGCTTGGCAATCAAAGGCGCCCGCAACACTATGGGAAATCTCTCGCAGGCGTTGCTCCATCAAATCCAATACTTCAAGCGTAAATGTGCGGATAGTGCCACCGATAAATGCGCTATCGGGGATCACATTACTTGTTTCACCAGCATGAAATTGGGTAACTGAAAGAACGGCAGCATCTACTGGCCTTTTATTGCGAGTAATAATGCTTTGCAAAGCCAGTACGACTTGCGCTCCAGTTAATACAGGATCAGCGCTATTGTGGGGTAATGCAGCGTGCCCACCTTTACCTTTGATGGTGATTTCAAAAGTATTGCTAGACGCCATCATCGGCCCTGCAGTGACACCAAAAGCACCTTCTGCTAATCCTGGCCAGTTATGAAGTCCAAAGACAGCATCACAGGGAAATTCTTTAAAGAGCCCATCTTTAATCATTTCATTTGCACCAGCACCACCTTCTTCAGCGGGTTGGAAAATGAAGATCACGCTACCCTTGAAATCGCGATGATTTGATAGGTATTGCGCAGCACCCAACAACATTGCAGTGTGGCCATCGTGGCCACAAGCGTGCATCTTTCCGGGATTGCGTGAAGTGTGGGCAAAATTATTGTGTTCTTGCAATGGCAGTGCATCCATATCGGCGCGTAGCCCAATCATTTTGCCGGGGCCAAGATCGCCATCGAGTCGGCCAACAACACCTGTTTTACCCATGCCTCTATAAACAGCAATCCCCCAGCTTGAAAGTGCCTCTGCAACTAGATCAGCTGTGCGGTTTTCTTCGAAACGCAATTCAGGATGAGCATGAATATTGCGTCGAATTTCTTGAATAGCTTCTGCAGAGTCAATAATTTCAGGGAGTAAATGCATCCCTTCATCTTATCCGAAAGTCTTCTGAGCCGCACCTTTAGAGGCGGCATTCAGTCCCTTTAGAGTATTGGCAGATTAATGTGCTGTGCAGCAAAACCCAAGGCTTTAATCGAATAAGGGCTGTTATCGGGTTTTTGAAGTTCTTTTGGCAAGGCTGGAATTAATCCCAAGAAAGGCGCATCTATTCTCGATTGCAGTGTCGAAATATTTTCCTTTAATAAAGGCATTTCGATAGCAAGACTATTGGCAAGCCACCCGGCAATCTTTAATTTACGGGACCGAATAGCCTCGTAAGTAAGCAGGGCATGATTAATGCAGCCTAATTTCATACCAACTACCAAAATCACAGGCAAATCCATTTTCTGGGCAAGACTAGCCAGATCTTCATGATCATTTAGTGGTACCAGAAATCCTCCAGCACCCTCTACAACAAGGAACTCACTTTGGCTTTGAATACGCTTGAAGGCTTGCAAGATGATGTCGAGCTCAAGGTGTATACCTTGATTAGTAGCAACCAAATGAGGAGCGGCAGGGATATCTAAGATGTATGGACACAAATCCAGTTTCCCGGACGGTATACCTGAAGCAATACGCAAGGTCTCTATGTCCTCATTGAGAATGGAGCCATCACTATTTTTGTAGGTACCTGCGACTACCGGCTTAAATCCCATTGCATTAAGCCCTTGTTCGCGCAGCTTCAGAATCAATGCAGCGCTGACTAAGGTTTTACCAACCTCGGTATCAGTGCCGACAACAAAGAATCCCGCTGCCTTACTCATGCAACAGTTTTCTCAAGCGTCTTTTGCTCAATACTTTTTAGGGTGCGAATGAGCTCGCGCACATCATCCATACTATGATTTGCTGAAAAGGTAATTCGTAAACGCGCGCTACCCAGAGGAACGGTTGGTGGCCGAATTGCTGGAATCCAATAACCTGCCTCATCTAGTAATTTGGCTGCCAATAACGCATTGGCGTTGCTGCCAATAATGATGGGCTGTATTGGCGTGCAGGAAGCCACTTTCTCCCAAATGGAAAAAGACATTTCATCTTGCCAAATTTTGATGAGTTGATTCAAATGGGCGCGTCGTTTGTTACCCTCTTCGCTAGCAATGATTTCTAGGCTCTTTGATAAGGTATGCGCAAGCGCTGGTGGCGCTGCAGTACTGTAAATATAGGGACGCCCCTTCTGAATGAGCCATTCAATAAAGGAATCTTGTGCGCAAATAAAAGCACCGCCGACTCCAGCCGCTTTTCCTAGGGTACCAATATAGATGATGCGATCAGATTGAATATCTGCTTGTTCCAAAATGCCATGACCCTGTTTACCTAACACTCCAAAACCATGCGCATCATCCACTATTAGCAGTGCATCATATTGTTGGGCAATGTGCAGCAATTCTTGAACTGGTGCTAGATCACCATCCATACTAAAGACGCCATCAGTGACAATGATTTTGAGTAACTTCGTATCCTCCTTTAATGCTTCAGTTAAAGAATCAAGTTGCGTGTGGTCGAAGAGGCTGATTGCCGCATCATTTTGGGCGCCAGCGAGACGAACGCCATCAATGAGAGAGGCGTGATTGAGTCTAGCAGCATAAATACTTGCGCAGCCACGGGGCGCTAGCTTAACTAGGCCAGTAACTGCAGTAAGGTTTGCCAGGTAACCAGTGCTAAAAAACAGCGCACGCGCCTTGGGAATATGGAGTTCCTGAAAGGATGCCAGCTTAGTCTCAAGGAGTTCATGGGCAAGACTATGCCCGCTAATTAAATGCGAGGCGCCACTGCCAACCCCATATTTTTTTCCACCTTCAGCTAAAGCATTGATCAACTCAGGGTGATTGGCAAGACCGAGATAGTCGTTGCTACAAAACGCTTTCAGTTCCCTATCATCTACATTTGCATGTACGTCGCAAGCGGATTTATTTACGCGTAGTTTGCGTTTTAGAAGTTGTTTCTCTAAATCGACAATCTGATCTTGCGCTAACTGCAAGGCGTTAAAAGGTTCTGTCATGCCAGCACCTTTTCAAGTGCGCGTTGAACAGACTTGCCCATTTGTAAGGTCTCTTCAGCAGACAGGATGTAGGGCGGCATGACATAAATCGTATTACCAATGGGTCTAATGAGAATGCCTTCCTCTAAACTTGTAGCAAACATTTCTCTAGGGAAGGTACTTGCACTTTTGAGGCAATCCTCTTTGATATCAAAAGCCAAAATCATTCCCTGTTGGCGCCAGTGCTCTATACGGATATCTGTTTTTGCCCAAGCAAATGCATTAGCTAAGTCTTGTGAGCGAAGTTGGTTTTTTTCTAAAACTTGATCACTCTCAAAAATCTTTAGACAGGCAAGTGCTGCAGCGCATGCTAGCGGGTTGCCAGTATAAGAATGTGAATGGAGGAAGCCTTGTTGAGTTTGATCGCTATAAAAAGCACGGTAGATCTCTTCGGTGGTAAGGCACAGTGATAGCGGGAGGTAGCCACCGCTGATGCCCTTAGATAAGGTTAAAAAGTCTGGCCAAATACCCGCATGCTCGCAGGCAAAAAATTTCCCACTTCGACCGCAGCCGACAGCAATTTCATCCGCGATGAGATGAACTGCATAGCGATCACAGAGATCTCTCACGAGCCGTAGATATTCTGGCGAATACATCGCCATGTGTCCCGCACATTGAACTAATGGCTCAACGATAATGGCGGCAATCTGCCCATGCTCTTTTTCAAATAATTGTTCGAGCTCTTTTGCCGCCTGTTTAGCTACATCTTCTGAGCTCTCACCGGCTTTCGCTTTACGTGCATCGGGCGAGCGAACTGTATAAACATCTTGTAATAGGGATCCATATGCTTCGCGAAAAATAGCGACATCGGTTACCGCCAAGGCTCCCAGTGTTTCTCCGTGATAACCATTTTGTAGACAAACAAATTTTTTCTTTTGTGGTTTTCCATTGAGTTGCCAAAAGTGATGACTCATCTTCAGGGCAATTTCTACTGCGGATGCACCATCCGATGCGTAGAAGACATGCCCCAAATAGTGATCAGTTAATGCAGATAGTTTTTCTGAAAGCTCTACAACTGGAAGATGCGTGAAACCGGCGAGCATCACATGTTCGATTTTGTCGAGTTGTTCAGTGATGGCTTGATTGATACGGGCATTTGAGTGACCAAATAAATTAGTCCACCAAGAACTAATGCAATCAAGCAATGGATTGCCATTTTCATCATAGAGCCACGCCCCCTTACCTTTGGTGATGGCAATGAGGGGAAAAGACTCATGGTGCTTCATCTGAGTGCAGGGATGCCAGACGGCAGCCAAGCTGCGATCGACGAGTGTGAATTGATTTAGATCAGAAATAACCTTCATGTTTGATATTTGACCACTAGTTTTTCCAAATTCAGGGCTGTATCTGTTATGTTTATGGCTTGAATTGATCTATTTCTTGGAAATTACCTATGTTGGACCCCCAAACTGCAGAAAAACCCCTTACCTTAGTTAAATCTAAGGCCAATTTACGTAAAGAGGTCGATGCCTCTGGTGATTGGACGGTAGCTCAGATTGAAACTTTGTTTGCACTGCCTTTCAATGAATTAATGCTTCAAGCACAAGAGGCTCATAAAGCAAATTTCCCTGAGGGGGACGTGGAATTAGCAACTTTGCTGTCGATTAAGACAGGCGGCTGCCCTGAGGATTGTGGTTATTGCCCGCAAGCAGCGCGTTATGACACCGACGTTAAGGCAGAGAAGTTAATGGGCTTAGAAGAGGTTCTAGAGGCTGCTAAAGCGGCTAAAGCAGCTGGATCTAATCGATTCTGCATGGGCGCCGCTTGGCGTGAGCCTAAGGACCGTGATATTGAAAAAGTGACTGCGATGATTAAAGGGGTTAAAGCTTTGGGTCTTGAGACTTGCGCCACCTTAGGCATGCTGGAAGCAGGTCAAGCCCAGGCTTTGCAAGAGGCTGGCTTAGATTTTTACAATCACAACCTCGATACCAGCGAAGATTTTTATCGCTCAGTGATCTCTACCCGCGGCTATCAAGATCGCCTTGATACCATTTCGAATGTGCGTGCAGCGGGGATGTCTGTTTGTTGCGGCGGTATTGTAGGTATGGGTGAATCACGCGAGCAACGGGCTGCTTTCTTAGCTAGTTTGGCCAATTTAAGCCCATATCCTGAGTCGGTGCCTATTAATCACCTCGTGCCAGTTGCGGGAACCCCTATGGCTGATCAAAAGCCCTTAGACCCCCTTGAATTTGTTAGAACCATTGCAGTTGCTCGCATCACCATGCCTAAGGCCCGCGTGCGTTTATCTGCTGGGCGGCAAGAATTGGGAAGGGCTGTTCAGGCCATGTGTTTTATGGCTGGCGCCAATTCTATTTTCTATGGTGAGCAACTACTCACTACCGGCAACCCTGAGGCAGAACAAGACCGTGAGCTCTTGGCCGAGTTGGGCTTGAAGACCAAGCAAAGCTGTAAAGCAGAGGTTTTCGTCTAATTGGTAGGTTTATGACCCCAATAGATCGCATCATTATTGAGTTTGATACTGCACTTCGCTCAGTAGTAGGCGGAGCAAATGCCCAACGTCCCACTCCCGGATCAGAAGCTGCAACCTATTCGACCTTAGATGCAGCCGAAAGAAAGCATGCGGCAGGATTAATGCGTGTCAATCATGTAGGTGAAGTCTGTGCTCAAGCACTCTATCAATCGCAAAAATTGGTCGCACGAAATCCACAAATCCAAGAGATGCTTGATCACTCCGGTCAAGAAGAAATGGATCACCTAGCGTGGTGCGAAACTCGTCTCAAAGAGCTCGGCTCACATACCAGTTATCTCAATCCAATTTGGTATGCAGGATCCTTTGCAATTGGCTTGGTAGCAGGCTTAGCGGGCGACAAATGGAGTTTAGGTTTTGTTGCTGAAACTGAAAAACAGGTTGAAAATCATTTAGAGAGTCATCTCAAAAAATTACCTGCAGAAGATCATCGTTCTCGTGCAATCGTTGATCAAATGCGCATTGATGAAATTGAACATGGACAAGCTGCATTGCAAGCTGGTGGAATTGATCTGCCAGAGCCCATTCAGAAAATGATGCAAGCAATATCCAAGGTAATGACCTCTACTGCTTATAAAATTTAATACTGATAGAGAGATTCAATTCAACAGAATTCGTTTTAGATTAATTTTGATATATTTTTTGAGTAGTACTGTTTTTAAATACAGTATATTTAGACATTATCTAGTGAAATAGCTAAGACCTATTCTTAAGTATATTTTCCAAGCCATTGTTTCAAGTAGCTATTTTAATATCACCATTTTGTGAACACATGACGCTAAGTGTTTGTAAACACTAGAGAAATTCCCAAAAAAATCCCCAAAAACACTTGACCCCCCTAGCATGATCCTCTAAAGTGGGAGGAAGTGTGAAAAAGTGGGGTAATTGGTGTTTCAAGGTGCGTCAGCTCTCAATTTAGATGCAAAAGGCCGAATGTCTGTTCCGGCCAAGCATCGTGACGCCTTGTTGGTGCAGGGCGAAGGCCGCATTACGCTGACAAAACATCCTGATGGTTGCCTCCTGCTCTTCCCTAGACCTGAATGGGAAACATTTAGAGCTCGAGTAGCGCAGCTTCCGATGGACGCACATTGGTGGCGCAGAATTTTCTTAGGTAACGCTGCAGAAATAGACTTGGATAGTGCTGGCCGAATTTTGGTAAGTCCAGAATTACGCTCGGCTGCAGGAATTGAAAAAGAAGTGATCTTGCTTGGTATGGGAAGTCACTTGGAGTTGTGGGACGCAGCTACATACGCTGCAAAAGAACAGGCTGCGATTGCTCAAGGCATGCCTGAAGCACTCAAGCAATTTAATTTTTGATGACAGGGTGCTATGAACATAACTCATCGCCCAGTGTTACTGGCCGAGGCGGTGACGGCACTAATCAGTGGTCCGCTCATTCAGAATCAAGAAGCAGCAAAAAATCTTTTAGTAATCGATGGAACATTTGGTCGCGGCGGTCATACACAAGCTTTACTCAAGCAGCTCCCTGCTTCCGCGCGCATGATTGCTTTCGACAAAGATTTGGATGCGATTGCTGTAGCAGAGAAGCTCAAAGATCCACGTCTAGCGATCGTGCACGACAGTTTTGCGCAGATGGATCAGTATGCAGAAGCAGCATCAGTCGATGGAATTTTGTTGGATTTGGGGATCAGTTCACCGCAAGTGGACGAGGCGCATCGAGGATTTTCTTTTCGTCGCGAAGGTCCGCTCGATATGCGGATGAATACAGATCACGGATTAACGGCTGCAGAGTGGTTGGAGCAGGCACCGCAAGAGGAAATCACGCACGTGATTAAGACTTACGGAGAAGAGCGTTTTGCATTTCAAATCGCTAGAGCCATTGTGGCAAAGCGAGAAGCAGGCTTGTCCCCAAAAACGACAACCCAATTAGCTAACTTAGTTGCAAGCGTAGTTCGAACGCGCGAGGCTGGCCAAGATCCTGCTACTAGAACTTTTCAGGCATTACGCATTTTTATTAATCGTGAGTTGGAAGATTTGGAGCTGGGTTTAAAAGCTGCATTGCATCTATTAAAACCGGGCGCAAGACTTGCCGTCATTAGCTTTCACTCTCTCGAAGATCGCATTGTGAAGCAATTTTTGCAAGCACATGCGAAAGTAGAGGTTCCGCGTGGCTTACCAGTGCGTGAAAAAGATTTACCGCAAAGCGCTTTAGAAATTATTGGGCGTGTTAAGCCAAGTGAAGCCGAGGTTTTCGAAAATCCCCGTGCCCGTTCAGCAATTATGCGAATAGCAGAAAAGCGTATGGGGTCTTCAGTATGAATCGTGCGACCTTGACTCTACTTGCGTTGCTCCTCATTTGCGCATTATCTTTGGTAGCTGCACAGCAGCGTGCTCGTAAATTATTTATTGCTCAAGAGCGAGCGCAAATTGAAGAGCGCAAATTAAATCAAGAGTGGCTTCGCTTGGAATATGAGCAACGCAATTTATCGAAGTCAGCACGTATTCGTGATGTTGCGCGTAATCAGTTGCGGATGTCTCCGATTTCTCCTGAGCGTACTTTGTACTTGAAGGAGGCCAAATGAGGCCGGTGGGTTTTTCTACTACGCCAAATTTAGTCTTGCGCCTGCCAATGTGGCGGTCGCGCTTGATGCTGTTCCTTTTATTTTTCGTATTTATGCTGCTGTTACTCCGGGCTTTCTGGATTCAGGGTCCAGGAAATGCATTCTATGAAGCTAAAGGCGTTCGTGGTACACAGCGTGAATTAGAGCTGCCTGCCAGTCGTGGAAAAATTTTGGATCGTAATGGTCAAGTCATTGCTACCAGCTTGGAAGCAAAGTCTGTTATCGCCTATAACGACACAGTACCCGATGATTTAGCAGCCGATAAGGTGCAAAAGCTTGCCAGCCTTTTGCAAATGAGCGAATCTGACTTGCGTAAGAAGTTAAAAGAAGAGCGTAAGCAGATTTTCTTAAAGCGTCAGGTTGAGCCGGCTGTTGCACAACAAATTAAGCAATTAGAAATTCCCGGTATTGGCTTAAATAATGAATATCGTCGCTTTTATCCAGAAGGCGAAGCGATGGCCCATGTGGTTGGTTTTACAAATGTGAACGATAAGGGTCAGGAAGGTATGGAGCTTTCCCGGGAGAATGAGCTTGCTGGTCATCCTGGACAAAGACGTGTGGTAGTTGACCGCTTAGGACGTGTTGTTGAGGAGATGGCAATCTTACAATTGCCTCAAAATGGCAAGGATTTAAATCTTTCTATTGATAGCAAGATTCAATATTTAGCTTACAACGCAGTGAAGGATGCGGTTGAGAAGCATCATGCCAAGGCGGGTGGAGCGGTGGTTTTAGATACGCAGACTGGGGAAATTTTAGCTTTAGCTAATTACCCAAGTTATAACCCGAATGATCGCAGATACCTTACTGGTGAGCAGTTACGAAATCGTGTATTGACCGATACTTTTGAGCCTGGCTCCACAATGAAACCTTTTACGGTTTCAATTGCTTTAGAAAAGGGTGCCGTTAAGCCAGACACCAATATGGTGATTGGTGCCAAGTATCTTGTTGGTCCTAAGCCGATTACCGACACTCATCCATACGGCAATCTGACTGTTGCACAGGTGATTCAGAAATCGAGCAACATCGGTACTGCAAAGATTGCCATGAATAATCTTTCTGCTGAAGAAATGTGGGACTTCTACACGGCGGTTGGTTTGGGACAGGCGCCTAAAATTGGCTTCCCAGGCGCTGTAGCTGGAACTGTGCACCCATTCAAAAAGTGGATGCCAACTGATCAAGCACGCATTGCATTTGGTTATGGCATTTCTGCATCACTCTTTCAAATGGCACGCGCCTATACCGTATTTGCACGCGATGGCGAGTTAGTGCCGTTAACAATCGAGCGTAGCCCAGACTTTAAACCGGGCACAAGAGTGCTCTCAGCAAAAACTGCCATTGAAATGCGCACTATGCTTGAGACAGTTACCGAACCTGGTGGTACTGCAATCAAGGCGCAGGCAGAAGGCTTTAGGGTTGGCGGTAAGACAGGTACAGCCCACAAATTGGTTGGCAAGGGCTATGGTAATAAGTACCGGGCTTACTTTGCTGGCCTAGCACCAATCAGCGCCCCTCGAATTGTGGTGGCTGTCATGATTGATGAGCCAACAGGCGGTAGTCACTATGGGGGAGATGTTGCTGCACCAGTGTTCTCAACCATTGTGAGCGAAACACTCAATACGCTCAATGTATTGCCTGATAACAAAGTGAAGCAAATGGTTTTGCAAGACCAGACTCCGGATGAGATTCGAACTGCAAATGTACAGACTCAGCATGTGGTTCTGAAAAGATGAGTGTGGCATTGAAAATAGAACCCAATCACTTGATTGACTACCTACACACCATAGCGAATAGCTCTGCTAAAGTAAGTGCGGACAGTCGCCAGATCCAATTTGGCGACATCTTTTTTGCTTATCCAGTTGGTCATGGCAAGGTATTGCGTGATGGACGTCCATTTATTGATGCGGCATTAGCGAGTGGTGCAGCAGCAGTGGTTTTTGACCCTGCAGATTCCGGTGCTCAATATATAGATCATCCACAGTGTATTGCGATAGATAATCTTGCGGCATTGGCTGGAGAGCTTTGTGCAAAATGGTATGGTTACCCAAGCCGCCAATTAAAGATGATTGGTGTAACGGGTACTAATGGCAAGACCAGTATTACGCAGTGGTTGGCCCAAGCTTTAGATGAGTCGAACCATCGCACAGCCGTTCTGGGCACTCTTGGGACTGGCTTTCCAGGTGCATTGGTGCAGACAGGGTATACAACTCCTGATGCACCCAAATTACAGACTCAGCTCAAAGAATTACTTGATGCTGGCGCTAAGCAAGTTGCCATGGAAGTATCATCGCACGCCTTACATCAAGATCGTGTAGCGGGCACCCAATTTAATTGCGCCGTATTTACCAATCTGACGCAAGATCATTTGGATTATCACGGCAGTATGGCTGACTATGCTGAAGCAAAAGCCAAGTTATTTCAGCAAGCCGGCTTGGAACAGGCTGTGATTAATTTGGATGATGCCTTTGGACGAGAATTAGCTGCAAAGCTGCTAGCTAAGGGCGACATCAAGGTTTGGGCATATACCTTAAGACAAGAAGCGCTCAAAGGTTTTGAGAAATTTGGTGACCGTTTGCAACGGGTTTATGCAAAAGATAGCGTCTTGAATGGTGTTGGATATGACTCATTGTTTACCTATGAGGGAATTGGTACCAATACGCTACATATTCCTTTATTGGGTGACTTTAATTTAAGTAATGCGCTGGCTGTTTGGACTGTTTTGCTATCTCAAGGCTATACCTGCATTGAGGCCAGTAAACGAGTGAGTCAACTTCGTCCCGTCATTGGCCGTATGGAGTTAATTCAATTGGGTAGGCACCAAAAATCTGAGGGTTTAATGGTAATCGTTGACTATGCTCATACCCCTGATGCATTGGAAAAAACATTACAAGCGCTAAAACCCATTGCAGAGCAACGGGGTGGAAAAATTTGGTGTGTATTTGGCTGTGGAGGTGATCGAGATGTCGGTAAGCGTCCTCAAATGGGAGCTGTCGCTCAGAAATATGCCGACCAAATGATTATCACCAGCGACAACCCACGTTCCGAGGATCCGCAGGCAATTATTCAAATGATTTGTAGCGGTTTAGGTCAAGAAGCGGCGAAGGTACAGACAATTGTTGATCGTGCAGCGGCGATTATGGCGGCCGTTCGCCATGCTAATCCGTGCGATATCGTATTAGTAGCTGGCAAAGGCCATGAAACCACTCAAGATATCAATGGTAAGAAGTTTGATTTTTCAGACCAAGAGCACATCGTTTTAGCTGCAGGGGGTATAGCTTGATGTCTGCAATGTCAACGCTAGCCCAAGTACATGCCATGCTACCAGGAAGTAGCCTGATTAACGCTTCAGTACAGGATGCGCAAGCACTAAAGATAACCCGGGTCGGAACTGACAGTCGTCAAGTTGATCATGGTGAGCTATTTGTAACCTTGGCTGGTGAACGCTTCGATGCACACGACTTTTTAGTAGATGTAGCTAAAGCGGGTGCTATTGGAGCGCTTATTAGTAATCAGGATAAGTGCCCAGTAAATCTGCCCGCAATTTGCGTAGCAGATACACGAATCGGTTTAGGCGAATTAGCAAAAGTATGGCGCACAAATCACCCCATCCCATTAGCTCTAGTCACTGGTAGCAACGGTAAGACCACCGTCAAAGAAATGATTGCTTCTATTTTTAAAGCTGCGGTTGGTGAAGAACACACTCTAGTCACTAAAGGGAACCTTAATAATGACATTGGTTTGCCGCTGACCTTATTGAAATTGCGTGCAACGGATCGCCTTGCCGTAATTGAACTAGGCATGAATCATCCAGGTGAAACTGCTCAGTTAGCTGCTATAGCGCAAGCCAATATTGTATTAATTAACAATGCCCAACGTGAGCATCAAGAGTTCATGGCCACCGTAGCTGCTGTAGCTGAAGAGCATTCCGATGCAATTCGAGCATTACCAATAGAGGGCATCGCCGTATTTCCGGCTGAATCTGAATTTGCAGGCCTATGGCATCAAACTGCCGGTGGTCGCAAAGTCATTGATTTTGCTCTCCTTTCTGGAAAATCGCAGATCCAGGCTGCAGTGACGGGGCGTTTACTCAGTAATGGCCAAGTACAAGTCCAAACAGAGTTGGGTTCAGTGGAGGTTCAGTTAAATGCCTTAGGTAGTCACAATGTTCGAAACGCATTAGCAGCCAGTGCTGTGGCTCTAGCAGCTGGAGTAAGCCTTGAAAAAATTAAGCAAGGTCTTGAAGCGTTTACCCCAGTAAATGGGCGCATGCAAGCCAAAAACATTGATCCAAATCACACCTTAATTGATGACAGCTATAACGCCAACCCTGATTCGGTAAGGGCTGCAATTGATGCATTAAAGCAGTCCGGAAATATGTCCTGGTTGGTCTTAGGTGATATGGGTGAAGTCGGCAATCAAGGCCCAGAGTTCCATCGGGAAGTTGGATCATATGCTGCTGAGCAAGGCATCACTAAATTATTTGCCCTAGGCGAGCAATGTGCATTCGTCATTAAAGGTTTTGAAGAAACCAAGAAAGCTAGGCATTCAACCTCTAGCGCAAAACATTTTTTAGATATGGATAGTCTGATTTTGCAGTTAAGAGATGCATTGCATGCTCAGTCTACTGGTAGCAATGAGCATTTAAATATTTTGGTTAAAGGTTCACGTTTTATGCGCATGGAGCGTGTAGTACAAGCCTTGATGGAGGAGGCTAAAACATGCTCTTAATTTTGGCGCAATGGCTACAAGATGACTTCGGGTTTTTCAGAGTCTTCAACTACATCACTTTTAGAGCGGTAATGGCAACAGTCACTGCCTTGCTGATTGGCTTGGCTGCAGGACCATGGGTTATTCGGAAGCTGACTGCCTTGAAGATGGGTCAAGCTGTACGTACTGATGGGCCCCAAACCCATTTAGTAAAGACTGGCACACCAACCATGGGCGGAGTACTCATTTTGATTGGTATCTTTGCATCATGTATGTTGTGGGCGGACTTAAGTAACCGCTTCATTTGGATTGTGATGATCGTTACTTTTGGGTTTGGAGCAATTGGTTGGGTTGACGATTATCGTAAAGTTGCCCGCAAAGATCCTAAGGGAATGGGTTCAAGAGAAAAATTCTTTTGGCAAACATTGATTGGTTTATTCGCTGCTATCTACTTGGCGTTCTCTGTTTCCGAGGTAAATAACCTCAAGGTGCTTCAACTTTCTTACGATTGGGTTAAGAGTGGCTTTGCTTTGGATCTGCCCGCTAAAACTAACTTACTCCTGCCCTTCATTAAAGAAGTGAGCTACCCCCTCGGAATGATGGGCTTCATCATCTTGAGTTATCTAGTCATTGTGGGTAGTAGCAATGCCGTCAATCTGACAGATGGCCTTGATGGGTTAGTGATCATGCCCGTGATTTTGGTAGGTGCTGCGTTAGGCGCTTTTGCCTACGTCATGGGTAATGCTATTTATGCGAAGTATTTATTGTTTCCCTACATTCCAGGCGCCGGCGAGTTAATGATCTTCTGCGGGGCGATGGGTGGAGCGGGACTTGCTTTCCTTTGGTACAACACCCACCCAGCACAAGTATTTATGGGGGATGTAGGTGCGCTTGCACTTGGTGGTGCACTTGGAACAATTGCTGTCATTGTGCGTCAAGAGATTGTGCTCTTTGTCATGGGCGGCATCTTTGTTGCCGAAACACTCTCGGTAATGCTTCAAGTCCTTTGGTTCAAATTAACGAAAAAATATTTTGGTGAAGGGCGTCGCATATTCCGTATGGCTCCACTGCATCATCATTTTGAATTGGGTGGGTGGAAAGAAACACAAGTGGTTGTGCGTTTCTGGATCATTACCATCCTCTTGGTATTGGTTGGTTTATCTAGCTTGAAATTACGGTGAGCCAAAAGTAAATATGCTGAATATAGAAAATACCTTTGCTAACAATGCTTTCATGGCTGACGCAGGCTATGAGGCCCCCAATCGTTTCCTGATAATGGGTCTAGGCGAGTCTGGCGTTGCCATGGCTAAGTGGTGCTTGCGCAACGGCGCTTTTGTCCGCCTTGTAGATACTCGTGAGCAGGCCACATTGTCGGAGCGGCAAAATGCTTGGCTTGATGAATTAAGAACTGCTGGTCTAAAAGATATTCAATTTGGTCCTTTGAATGACGACTTGTTAGCCGATATAGAAGTGATTGGAATTAGCCCAGGCTTATCGCCACTACAAGAGCCGACTGAATCATTTTTAGTAAAAGCTCGAAAAGCTAGAATTGATGTTTGGAGTGAGATTGAATTTTTTGCCCGTGCCATTGCTGCCCTCAGTCGCATGGCTCAAGCGACCGCTTCAAATTATGCAACTAAAGTACTTGCAGTGACGGGTACGAATGGAAAAACGACTACTACTGCATTAACAGGACAGTTATGTGAGAGGGCTGGAAAGAAGGTAGCTGTTGCTGGAAACATCAGCCCCGCTGCTTTAGAGAAATTAATGATCAGTCTTAATGAGGCGGATCAAATCGAGGATATGCCTGATATTTGGGTGCTGGAGTTATCCAGCTTTCAGTTGGTCTATACCCATACCTTAAATGCGACAGCAGCAACAGTACTCAATATCACCCAAGATCATTTGGATTGGCATGGCGACATGCAAGCTTACGCTGCAGCAAAGACAAGAATATTTGGCCCAGATTCAGTTTGCATTTTGAACAGAGATGATTCTTTAGTAATGGATTTATTTTCTAAAGAGCAGAAACTAGAAAAAACAATTGTGACATTTGGCTCTAGTAAGCCAGATGAGCAAGGTGCCTTCGGTATTGAGCATGATTTACGTGCAGGCGGTATTGACTGGTTGGTATGGGCTGAGGTGGAAGAAGATAATGATCCAAAACCAAAGCGTCGTCGTAAATCGGCAGCAGTTGCAGAAGCTGAGCCATTGCGCCTCAAGCGCTTAATCCCCGCTGATGCATTAAGAATACGTGGCCGACATAACGCATTGAATGCATTGGCTGCGCTTGCTTTGGCAAGGGCTGCTAACTTGCCAATGAATGCTCTCTTACATGGACTGCGTGATTACCATGGCGAGCCTCATCGGGTTCAGAGTATTGCGATCGTTAACGATGTTGAGTATGTCGATGACAGCAAAGGTACCAATGTAGGTGCCACTGTAGCTGCCTTAAACGGTTTGGGTAGCAATGAATCGGGCAAAAGAATTTGGCTGATTGCTGGCGGTGATGGCAAAGGCCAAGATTTCAGTCCATTACGTGAGCCTGCTTTGCGATTTGTTAAAGGTGTTTTCTTGATCGGTAAAGATGCCGTCACTATTGGCGAAACTCTAGGTGAGGATATTTCTTGCACCATGAGCGGTAACTTAGAGGCAGCTGTCAAGGCTGCAGCGCAGCAGGCACAAACAGGCGATTTAGTTTTGCTTTCTCCAGCTTGCGCAAGTCTAGATCAGTTTAAGGATTATGTTGCCCGCGCAGAGGCATTTGCTAGTGAAGTCGAAGAATTGGGAATGCGCTTCGAAGGAGTCCAGGCATGAATTTAAAAGAAAAACTGTTTCCTGAAAATCGTTTAGGTTTAGATCGCTTCTGGAATTTTTCTAGGGGTGGAATCACCAACTTCCGCACGGGCTTAAGAGATGCAGTATCTGGTGTAGAGCAAACGCGCTCTCGCATGATGGAATATGACCAGTTACTGGTATGGGCCGTCTTATCACTCATGCTAATTGGTTTGGTAATGGTGTATTCGGCTTCCATTACTTTGGCGGATGGCCCTAAGTACGCTAATTACAGCAGCAACTTTTTCTTATTTCGTCACGTGATTTCTTTAGCGATCGCAATTGGAGTGGGTATTTGGGTCTTCAAGATACCGACCAAAATATGGGATCGCTACTCACCGCTTATTTTCGGGTTTACGGTCCTCTTATTAATTGCAGTTCTTATCCCTGGCGTAGGTAAGGGTGTGAATGGGGCTAAGCGTTGGATCCCATTGGGTCTGATGAACTTCCAGCCTTCTGAGCTAATGAAATTTGCGGCTGTTATTTTTGCTGCAAGCTATACCGTGCAACGCCAAGAGTATTTGCACTCTTTTGTTAAGGGTATGTTGCCGATGGGGATAGCAGTTGCTCTAGTTGGTGGGCTCTTAATGGCTGAGCCAGATATGGGTGCATTTGTAGTGGTTGCCTTAATTGCCTTCGGTATTCTGTTTTTGGGTGGCATTAACGCGAAATTATTTGGTGGCTTGATAGCGGTTGGCTTAATGAGTGGCGCCACGATGATTGCGCTCTCTCCCTTCCGTCGTGGCCGCATGTTGGCATTTATGGATCCATGGCAAGTGGATAATGCGGCAAACAAAGGCTATCAATTAACCCATTCTCTAATGGCATTTGGTCGCGGCGAGTGGTTTGGTTTGGGCCTTGGCGGCAGCGTAGAAAAATTACATTACCTCCCAGAGGCACATACCGATTTCATTATGGCGGTGATTGGTGAAGAGCTTGGCTTTGTTGGAGTAGTCGTCATCATCTTCTTGTTCTATTGGATTATTCGGCGTGCATTCATTATTGGCCGTACCGCTTTGCAGCTAGATCGCAGTTTTGCGGGCCTTGCCGCGAAAGGTGTAGCAATCTGGATCGGCTGGCAAGCCTTTATCAATATGGGCGTGAACTTAGGTTTGCTCCCAACTAAAGGGTTGACTTTGCCGCTCGTCAGTTACGGTGGCTCTGGAATCCTAATGAATGCCGTTGCGATTGCGATGCTGCTGCGGATTGATTACGAGAATCGCGTTTTGATGCGTGGAGGGAAGTTGTGACAAGACCCTCCATTCTGGTGATGGCTGGTGGCACAGGTGGGCATATCTTCCCAGGCCTTGCAGTCGCTGAATATTTACGGATCTGTGGTTGGAATGTGTCATGGCTGGGCAACCAAAATGGCATGGAATACCGCCTAGTGAAGTCCTGCGATTTTCCATTTGAGGCAATTGAGTTTGGCGGTCTGCGCGGTAAGGGACTCAAAGCCAAAGTAATGTTGCCATTGAATTTAATGCGGGCTTGCTTCCAAAGCTGGAAGATCATGCGCCGTATACGACCATCTGTGGTCTTGGGTATGGGCGGTTACATTACTTTCCCTGGTGGTTTAGTAACTAAGTTGTTAAAGCGCCCATTAGTTTTGCATGAGTCTAATTCTGTTGCCGGTAGTGCCAATCTTGCGCTGGCGAAAATTGCCATGCGCACATTAACTGGTTTTCCAAATACGATGGCGCATGCCGAGTGGGTTGGTAATCCCATCCGCGCAGAGTTTGAGCATCTGCTTGCACCTGCATTGCGCTATGAGCAACGTCAGGGACCCTTATCTATCTTAGTTGTAGGCGGTAGCTTAGGGGCTGCAGCATTAAATGAAATCATTCCTGCTGCATTGGCATTAATCCCTCAAGACTCTCGTCCTCGAATCATCCACCAGGCTGGTGATAAACATGTAGATGCGCTACAAAAGCGGTATGCAGATGCAGGCGTTACTGCAGATATTCATCCTTTCATCGACGATATGCCAGCAGCTTATGCACAAGCAGATTTAGTGATCTGTCGCTCTGGTGCAATGACCGTTTCTGAGTTAGCTGCTTGCGGCGTGGCATCTTGCTTAATACCATTTCCCTTTGCCATTGACGATCATCAAACAGCAAATGCCCAATTTTTATCCGATGCAGATGCGGCAATTCTGTTGCCACAGCAATATCTCAATGCACAAGATTTAGCTTTAATGATTCAAAACTTGAGTCGTGAGGACTTAAAAGAAATGGCCTTACGTGCGCATGCATTAGCTAAACCACAGGCAACTCAGCGTGTAGCTGAGGTTTGCGCTGATTGTGCGGGGGTGGGCATATGAAGCATATTGTTCAGCAAATTCATTTCGTTGGTATCGGTGGTGCAGGCATGAGTGGTATTGCCGAGGTGCTCTTGAACCTGGGTTATCAAGTCTCTGGATCTGATTTGGCCGAAGGCCCGGTAACAAAGCGCCTCAAAGAGTTGGGCGCAGTGATTCATATCGGTCATGATCCTAGAAATATAGGTACTGCAGAAGCGGTAGTTATTTCTACAGCAGTTGCCGGAAACAATCCTGAAGTACTTGCCGCTCGTGCAGCAAAAATTCCCGTTATCCAGCGCGCAGTGATGTTGGGTGAATTAATGCGCCTAAAACAGGGCATCGCTATTGCAGGTACCCACGGCAAAACGACTACAACCAGTTTGGTAGCTTCGGTATTGGCTGAAGGAGGCTTAGATCCCACTTTTGTAATTGGCGGAAAGCTCAATTCTGCTGGTGCCAATGCACGCTTAGGACAGGGCGACTTCATTGTGGTTGAGGCTGATGAGTCTGATGCCTCTTTCTTGCAGTTATTTCCTGCAATGGAAGTAGTTACCAATATTGATGCTGATCACATGGATACGTATCAGCATGATATGGCCCGATTGAAGCAGGCATTTGTGCAATTTATTCAGCGTATGCCTTTTTATGGCGTAGCGGTGTTGTGTATTGATGATGCAAATGTACGAGACATTATTCCATTCGTCTCTCAGCCGGTATTGCGCTATGGACTTTCTGAGGATGCAGACATCCGCGCCAGCAATGTTCGTGCTGATGGAACTCAGATGCTTTTTACAGTGGATCGACGCACGGTTCGCAGGCATGGCAATAAGCCTGGACGACTAGAAGTGACATTAAATTTACCTGGTTTGCACAATGTGCAAAATGCCCTAGCAGCCATTGGTATTGCTACAGAGTTGGGTGTTGGTGATGAAGCAATTACAAAAGCCCTATCTGAATTCAGCGGTGTTGGTCGTCGTTTCCAGCGCTATGGTGATATTGCCCTTACAACCGGCGGCAGTTTTACTTTAATTGATGACTATGGTCATCACCCAGTTGAGATGGCTGCAACATTAGCGGCAGCTAGAGGCGCTTATCCTGACCGCCGTTTGGTATTGGCATTCCAGCCGCATCGTTTTACTAGAACCCGTGATTGTTTTGGTGAGTTTGTACAGGTTCTCAAAAACTTTGATGCCTTGGTATTGACTGAGGTATATCCAGCGGGTGAAGCAAAAATTCCAGGAGCAGATGGTAAGAGCTTGATGAAGGCTGCCCTCATGGAAGATAAAAGCTTCAAAGGAACCTTAAATTCAGCCGCCGTAGCATTTGCCCCCAGTGTTGCTGAAATGCCTGAAAAATTGGGTCAAATATTACAAGATGGCGACGTCTTAATTACGATGGGCGCGGGATCAATCTCTGCTTTACCACATACATTAGCGGAGACAAAGAGTGTCTAAACAAGAGGTCAACGTGAGCGTGTGGGGTGATCGAGTGAGGTCACAGTTAGCCAGCCTTAATGTGGCGGCACTTGGCCGTGTTGGTGTTTTATTTGGCGGGCGTTCTGGAGAACGAGAAATATCATTGATGTCTGGTAATGGGGTCTTGGATGCTCTGCGTCACAAAGGGGTTGATGCCCATGGGTTTGACACAGGACTGCGTTGCCCTACTGAGTTAGCCAAAGAAAAATTTGATCGTATATTCATTTCGTTGCATGGCCGATTTGGTGAGGATGGAACAATCCAAGGTTTATTGGAGTTATTGAATCTGCCTTACACCGGCAGTGGCGTTTTAGCTTCCGCTTTAGCAATTGACAAGATTGCAACGAAACAAATTTGGTTAAGCAACGGCTTATCAACCCCTGAATTTGAAGAACTTACGGCAGCCAGCGATTGGAATGCCGTAGTTCGGCATCTAGGTCTCCCATTAATTGTGAAGCCAGCTCATGAAGGCTCATCACTTGGCCTCACTAAAGTGAAATCTGTCGATGAATTGCCGGCCGCCTATCAACTGGCAGCTGGACTAGATAAAAAAGTGATCGCTGAAACTTGCATCGTGGGCGATGAGTTGACTTGCCCATTAGTTGGCCAAGGCGATACGGCAGAAGCTTTACCAGTGATCAAAATTATTCCACCACAGGCGAACTACGATTTTCATAATAAGTATTTCTCAGATGAGACTCAGTACTTATGTCCCACGGGACTTGCTCCCGAGGTGAATGCACAGGTTCAGGATTTAGCCTTAGCTGCCTACAAAGCATTGGGTTGTCGCACCTGGGGTCGTGCTGACGTGATGTTGGATCAAAAAACTGGAAAACCCTATCTATTAGAGATGAATACCTCTCCGGGAATGACCTCACATTCTTTAGTGCCGATGGCCGCTAAAGCTGCAGGAGTGAGTTATGCCGATTTGGTGCTGTGGTTGCTAAGTCAAACCCTGCAGTCAAAAGAGGCTGTTACTACATGACCACTCTTTTAGACCGTTTCGGAGATATCTTCTCCGTCATCATGTCTCCTCTTTGGAATCATCCAGAGCGGATGCAAAAGGTTAGTCGTTTCTTAATGCGTTGCTTCACTGTGATGTTAGTGATTGGCGTTTTAGTTTGGTTGAGTCAAAGACCCGTCTTTACTTTGAAACAAATTCAGGTTGAGCCTCTTGCCGGTCAAACGCTGAAACACATTAATAAATCCCTGGTGAAACGTCAGGTGATGGAAACCGTGCAGGGCAACTTCTTTAGCGTTCGTTTAGAGGATGTCAAACGGGGATTTGAGAGCATGCCTTGGGTACGCCATGCTAATGTCCGCCGCGTTTGGCCTAACGGCTTAGTTGTCAATATTGAAGAGCAAAAACCATTTGCTACTTGGGACGGCTCGGATAGTAATACCTTGATGAATACCCATGGGGAACTATTTGCTGGCCGTCTTTCAGAGCTGGTTGATGACCCAAAGTTGCTAGATTTTTCTGGTCCAGACGATGCTGGGAAAGAGGTCATGAGTCTTTATGAGAAAGCGAACAGTTGGTTTAAGCCTTGGGGTCTTGAGGTAACTAGTCTGGCGCTTACTGAGCGTTACGCATGGCATGTAAAGCTCTCCAATGGGATGAAGGTGGAGTTTGGTCGTGATGAAGAGAGCTCCGATAAAAATTTAACTGAAGAGCGTGTTGCCCGTTTATTTAAATACTGGCCACAAGTTCAAGAGAAGTGGGCAAATCGAGTTGATGCAGTAGATCTGCGTTATGCAAATGGTTTTGCAGTGCATCTTGCCTCTGCAAGTTTGAAAAAGAATGAAGTAGATGGCAAAAAAAGCGAGCTGAAGCAATGAGGAATGTGAATGAGTAAAGATAATCGTGATCTATTAGTGGGCTTAGATATTGGCACTTCCAAGGTGGTAGCCTTGGTAGCTGAACTCGCTCCTGACGGTCAATTCAATGTAGTAGGAGTTGGACAAACTGCATCTAAGGGATTGAAAAAGGGCGTCGTCGTCAATATCGAGGCAACTGTACAGTCGATTCAGAAAGCGCTTGAAGAGGCTGAAGTGATGGCTGATCGTCAGATTGTTCAAGTCTTCACCGGAATTGCGGGTAACCACATTGTGAGTTTTAACTCCAGCGGCATGGTGGCGATTCGAGATAAGGAAGTAGGGGAGGGTGATGTTGAGCGTGTGCTTGAGACTGCGAAAGCAATCAACATTCCTACCGATCAACAGATATTGCATATCCTGGTTCAAGAATTCATTATTGATGGCCAGGAAGATGTGCGTGAACCGATTGGTATGAGCGGTCTGCGCTTAGAAGTGAAGGTGCACATTGTTACTGGTGCGGTCAGTGCCGCACAAAATATCGTCAAATGCGTACGTCGTTGCGGTCTCGAGGTGAATGACTTGATCTTGCAGCCACTTGCTTCTAGCTTGGCTGTATTGACCGATGATGAAAAAGAGTTGGGAGTGGTCTTGGTGGATATTGGTGGGGGTACTACTGATATCGCTATCTATTGCCAAGGATCTATTCGCCATACCGCCGTCATTCCTATTGCGGGCGATCAAATTACTAATGACATTGCCATGGCCTTGCGGACGCCAACGATTGAAGCAGAGGATTTAAAGATTGCACACGGTATTGCGCGTCAAGAGATGGCGGATCCAGCTGCCATGATTGACGTTCCAGGTGTGGGTGATCGGGAGCCGCGCCCAATGTCTAAGCAGGCTCTTGCTGCGGTGATTGAGCCACGCGTAGAAGAATTATTCACGCTGGTAAGGGGTGTTGTTCGAGATTCGGGTTATGAAGACATGGTCTCTTCAGGAATTGTTCTTACTGGTGGCACTGCCTTAATGCCCGGCATGGTTGAGTTGGCCGAGCAGGTGTTCTTAAGACCGGCTCGTATCGGTACTCCTGAATACCGTGGTCATTTGCATGAAGTGTTGCGTAGTCCTCGATACGCAACCAGCATTGGTTTGTTAATGGAAGGCCAGGCGCAGTTATTGCGTGGCCGTCGTGTTTCTCAATCAGGCGCGTTACAAGGTGTTATCTCGCGCATGAAGGAATGGTTTGCAGGAAATTTTTAAGTTTTTTCGTCGTCGTTAATGTAGTAAGTTATTTACCTAGGAGGGTATATGGAATTTGAAATGTTAGATCAAGAAACGGCTGGCAAAACCATTATTAAAGTGGTTGGTGTCGGTGGCGCTGGTGGTAATGCTGTCCAGCACATGATTCGTCGCGGAGTTAACGGCGTAGAGTTTATTTGCATGAACACCGATGCTGGCGCATTACAGCGTTCAGAGGCATCTGTGAATTTGCAACTGGGCTCTAGCGGATTAGGTGCAGGAGCTAAACCAGAAATCGGCGCTGCTTCAGCAGAAGAAGCGCGTGCTCGTATTGCAGATACATTGCAAGGCGCTCACATGGTGTTCATTACGGCTGGTATGGGCGGTGGCACCGGAACAGGTGCGGCCCCAATCGTTGCTCAAGTGGCAAAAGAGATGGGTATTTTGACGGTAGGTGTGATCAGCAAGCCATTTGATTTTGAGGGCGTCAAGCGCTTGAAGGTAGCAGAGAATGGTGCTGCAGAGCTTGAGTCTTATGTTGATTCATTGATTGTGGTTCTCAATGAAAAGCTCTTTGAAGTGATGGGTGAAGATGCTGAGTTTGATAAGGCATTTGCTTGCGCTGATGATGTATTACATAACGCCGTTTCTGGTATTGCAGAAATCATCAATGTTCAAGGTTTGATCAACGTTGACTTTGAAGATGTAAAAACTGTCATGGGTGAGCAAGGTAAAGCCATGATGGGAACAGCAACTGTTTCTGGTATGGATCGAGCACGTTTGGCTGCTGAAGCTGCGGTTGCATCACCATTGCTTGAAGGCGTTGACTTGTCTGGTGCACGTGGCGTGTTGGTGAATATTACTGCGAGCCGTTCATTGAAGTTATCCGAGACTCGTGAAGTCATGGCCGCGATTCGTGGTTATGCTGCTGATGATGCAACTGTGATCTTCGGTACTGTGTATGACGAAAGCTTGGGTGATGCATTGCGTGTGACTGTGGTTGCAACTGGCTTGAATAATCCTCAGGCTCGCCAAAACCATCAGCCAGAAGTAGTTTGGAGACAAGCTACTGGTACTGGCGATGCAATGCCAACCATGGCGGACTTAAATAGCTTTGCTCCTGCTAGCGCATCTGCGGCAATGAGCAAGGTAGGTTTAGATTCTGCTTTGAGCACTAGCGCAGGCATGGCTTTAACTGGTTCTGCAAGCGCTCCAGCAATAGCAGCGCAACCAGCTAGTACGGGTGTTGATTACAGCCAATATGATTTGCCACGGGTATTCCGTAGCTCCCGCGAGACAAGCTCGGCTCCTACCTTAGGTGCAGATAGCTCTCCACAGGCAAAAACCATGTTGGATAAAGGGGCCGATTACTATGAGATCCCAGCCTTTTTACGTAAGCAAGCAGATTAATCAACTGCTTAATACAATAGGTAATTGCGAAATGCCAGCGCGGCGCCCCTCCGGACGACGAATCCCGCGCTTGCGTTGGCATGCTTACTAACAACTACTTATTGGAGATGTCATGATTGCTGTTGGACAAAAATTACCAAACGCTACTCTTTACGAATTTTTGGATGAAGAGAGCGAAGGCTGTACCTTGGGGCCAAATGCTTTTGAAGTGGACAAACTGGTTGCCGGCAAAAAGATTGTGATCTTTGCGCTGCCTGGCGCATTTACACCAACTTGTTCTGCAAAGCACGTACCTGGATACGTTGAACACTACGATGCTATTAAGGCAAAAGGTGTTGATGAGATTTGGTGTGTTTCCGTTAATGACCCGTTTGTAATGGGTGCTTGGGGACGCGATCAAAAAGTAGGTAAAAAAATTCGCATGATGGGTGATGGCAGTGGCGAGTTCACTAAGAAAATGGGCATTGAGCTAGATTTGATGGCACGTGGCTTAGGTGTTCGTTCAGACCGTTATGCCATGATTGTTGAAGATGGCGTAGTAAAGTCTTTAGATCGCGAAGCGCCAGGTAAGTTTGAAGTGAGCGATGCTGCTTCAATCTTGAAAAAGCTGTAATTCTGATTACTTAATACCCCCTGAATTTAGAGACATCTATGATGAAACAAAGAACCATCGCCACTCCGGTTAAGACCGTGGGGATTGGTTTGCACTCCGGTTGCAAGGTAACGATATCGATTAAGCCTGCGCCGGTGAATTCAGGGGTTCAGTTTGTGCGAGTGGATACACCAGAGCAGTCGGTTGTACCGGCCACTGCTTTGGCTGTATGCGATACAAGACTTGCCTCAGTTATTCAAAAAGATGGCGTTCGAGTCTCTACAGTTGAACATTTACTATCTGCCTGCGCTGGTCTAGGGTTAGATAATTTATTGATTGAACTGGATGGCGAAGAAGTACCCATCATGGATGGCAGTGCCGCCTCATTCTTATTTTTAATTGAATCTGCTGGGATTGTTGAACAAGATGCCCCGCGTGAGTTTGTAATTATTAAAAAATCTGTAGAAGTTCGTGATGGCGATAAGCTTGCACGTCTTGAGCCTTTCTTTGGATTTAAGTTGGATTTCACAATTGACTTTAAACATCCAGCAGTCGATAAAACAGGTCAACGATTCGTTGTCGATTTTGCAGAGCATGCTTATCGCAGCGAAATTGGACGTGCCCGTACCTTTGGTTTTGCTCATGAAGTCGAAGCACTGAGGGAGATGGGTTTAGCTCGCGGTGGGAGTTTAGATAATGCAATTGTTTTAGATGAACATCGCATCTTAAATAATGAAGAATTACGTTATGAAGACGAATTCGTACGGCACAAAATTTTGGATGCGATTGGCGATCTATATTTAGTTGGTCATCCGATTGTGGGATCTTATGTTGCTGAAAAATCCGGTCATGCGCTCAATAACGCTCTCTTGCGCAAACTCCTAGAAGACCCAAGTTCTTATGAAATTGGCTCTTTTGCTGAAAATAAAGCTCCCGAAGCTTATTCTCAAGAAAGTCAGCCACTCTTTTTTTAGAGAAGCCTGACAAATACTTTCAGTACTTACTTCGATTTATTTTGCAGTAATCGCTCTACTGCTTTGCGCAGCCCTGAATCGGGGGGGAGTTTTTCCAAGAGTTCTTGCCATGATTTTTTGGCTATTTCGTTTAAACCTTTGGGTGCCTCATACTTTTTAGCCTCATCCCGTGGTTTGATCTCCCATGCTGGAGGGGAAGGTTTTACCCGCACTTTAATCGCTTTGCATTGGAGGCCATTTTTAGCTAACTCATTGATTAAGCTCGGTAATATCTGTTGAAGACGGCTTCCAATACTGGCGCTGCCTACTAGTAAAAAAAGCTCATCTTGAGCTCCGGAACGCCACCCAGCTTCAATTTTAGGACTGAGGTGACCTTGCTCAAGCGCCACTAAGGCTAAGTGGAGAGTCGCCTTGAGTTTGGCCAAGTGCTCAGTTGTAGCCAAAATGCTCCCTAGACCATCTGAATCCCGAAGGTAGTCCATCCAGTCATGGGCTGTGTGCTTGGGGGAAGGTTTACGGGCAAAGTTCATAAAAAATAGGGCTGCGGGTGATAAACTCAAGGACTTCATTTTCTTCAATATCCCATGGTAATCGGTCTTCTTAAAACCCTGGTCGGCAGTCGTAACGACCGCCTCTTGAAACAGTATCGCAAAGTCGTTGCCAAGGTCGCCGCTTTTGAGGCGGGCCTGCAATCTTTGGATGATGCCGCCCTTGCTGCAAAAACTGCAGAATTCAAATCACGCCTAGCTGCGGGAGAGTCTTTAGACGATATCTCAGCTGAAGTATTTGCCGTGGTACGTGAGGCTAGCGTCCGCGTGATGAAAATGCGCCACTTTGATGCACAGATTATGGGTGGCTTAGCCTTACATCAGGGCAAGATTGCCGAGATGGGTACTGGCGAAGGAAAAACCTTAACAGCAACACTTCCAGTGTATTTAAATGCTTTGACTGGTAAAGGTGTGCATGTTGTAACAGTAAATGATTACTTAGCACAGCGTGATGCTGAGTGGATGGCAACACTCTATAACTTCTTGGGTATGCAGGTTGGCGTGAATCTTTCGCAGATGGACCATACCACCAAGCAAGCAGCCTATGCTGCCGATATTACTTACGGCACAAACAATGAATTTGGTTTTGATTATTTGCGGGACAACATGGTTCAAGACTTGGGCCAACGGGTTCAACGTGGCTTGTCCTACGCCATTGTTGACGAAGTAGATTCGATCTTAATTGACGAAGCACGTACGCCTTTAATTATTTCTGGACAAGCAGAAGACCATACTGAGCTCTACGTCAAAATTAATGCACTGCCTGCTTATTTAGAGCGTCAAATCGGTGAAGAAAAGTCGGATGGCACAGGTGTTGAGAAGCCTGGTGACTACTGGGTGGATGAAAAATCTCAGCAAGTCTATTTGACTGAGCAAGGCCACGATAAAGCTGAAGAAATTTTGGTGCAGTTAGGCGCATTAACTGATGGCGCATCTTTATATGCTCCACAAAACATCACCTTGATGCATCACGTGTATGCCGCCTTACGGGCACATACCTTGTACAACCGCGATCAGCAATATGTGGTCCAGAATAAAGAAGTCATTATTGTTGATGAGTTCACGGGACGACTGATGCAAGGTCGTCGTTGGTCTGACGGCTTGCATCAAGCAGTCGAGGCTAAAGAAGGGGTACCGATTCAGAATGAGAATCAAACTTTAGCGACGATTACTTTCCAGAATTACTTCCGTATGTACGGCAAGTTAGCCGGCATGACTGGTACTGCCGATACTGAAGCATACGAATTCAAGGAAATATATAACCTTGAAACAGTGGTTATTCCGCCGAATCGGATTAGCCAAAGAAAAGACAAGCAAGATCAAATTTACAAGTCATCCCATGAGCGTTATGACGCTGTGATTAAAGATATTGAAGATTGTTATTCGCGTAGTCAGCCGGTTCTCGTGGGAACAACTTCGATTGAGAATTCTGAGTTAATTGCGGGCTTGCTTGATCAGCGCAAATTGCCGCATCAGGTGCTAAATGCAAAACAGCATGCGCGTGAAGCAGAAATCATTGCGCAGGCTGGCCGTCCAAAAATGATTACGATTGCTACTAATATGGCTGGCCGTGGAACAGATATTGTGCTCGGCGGAAATGTGGGCAAGCAGTCCACTCTGATTGAGGCTGACACCGCCTTTTCAGATGCTGAAAAAGCAAGCAAGATTAAAGCACTTCAAGACGAGTGGCAGAGTATTCATGATCAGGTGCTTGCTGCTGGTGGTCTTCATATCATTGGTACAGAGCGTCACGAGAGCCGCCGGATTGATAATCAGCTGAGAGGCCGTTCTGGCCGTCAGGGTGATCCAGGATCTTCCCGCTTTTATCTTTCTTTAGATGATTCATTGCTGCGTATTTTTGCTGGTGATCGTATGCGTGCTGTGATGGAACGCCTGAAGATGCCTGATGGCGAACCAATTGAAGCGGGTATGGTAACGCGCTCTATTGAATCTGCTCAGCGCAAAGTTGAAGGCCGTAACTTTGATATTCGTAAGCAGCTGTTGGAGTATGACGACGTTGCCAATGATCAACGTAAAGAAACTTACCGCTTAAGAAATGAAGTCCTTGAGAGCAGCGATATAGGCGACTTAATTGCCAATCTCCGTGAGGATGTACTGCGTTCTGTTTGCTCGATTTATGTACCACTTGAGTCTATGGAAGAGCAGTGGGATTTAGTTGCACTTGAGAATGCCCTTGCAAGTGAGTGGGGCCTGACGGTTGATTTACGCAATTGGGTTGAAAGCGCTGACACTGTTGAGGATTCTGAGATCGTAGACAAAGTGCTGCAGGCAGCTAAAGATGCTTATGATGCTAAGGTTGAGTTATCTGGCCGAGAATCTTTTGCTGGATTTGAGCGCTCAGTTCTTCTCTATAGCTTAGATAGTCATTGGCGTGAACATTTAGCAGCCTTAGATCATTTACGCCAAGGCATCCATTTACGGGGTTATGCTCAGAAAGATCCAAAGCAAGAATATCGTCGCGAAGCCTTTGAGCTATATGGCGAGCTACTGAATGTGATTAAGAATGATGTTGTGAAAAATATCATGACAGTACAGATTCGGAGTGCAAGTGAATTAGATCAGGCGTCCGAGTCGATGAATGAAGATTTAGCCAAATTAGCCGATCTGCAGTATCAACATGCCGATCCCGATAAAGAAGTGGCAGGCTCCACTGGTGACCGCGGTGCTGCGATAGATATTATTCCGGCACCAGTTCGCTCAGGACCGAAGATCGGTCGCAATGATCCATGCACTTGTGGCAGCGGTAAGAAGTATAAGAACTGCTGTGGGGCCTTGGCTTAAGTCTTATTAAGACTGCCCCTTTACTTCAAATAGCGGTAAAGGGTGTTTCTGCTGATCTTCAAGAGCTTTGCGGCAAGACTGATATTGCCATTCGTCTTTTCTAAGGTCCGCTGAATGGCGATTTTAGAGATTTGCTTCAAATCCCCTGATTCCAATTGATTTCCACGGTGTAGCGCATCCTCCGGTAGGGCCACAGATATGTTGAGGTCTTTTGTTTGCGCAAGAGCTCTACGTGCCATACCGAGTGAGATTTTAAAAAATAAAGTTTTGCCGCTATGCGTTTTTAATTCATAAACTTTTGCGCTATCTTTTTTGGCATAGTCAAAAATTGCGTCTAAGGAAATGTCTAATAGTTGTTGAATTTTTACTACCCCAATATCGATGACATTAATCCCTATTAAAGATAGGGCCGTACGATCAATCCCGTTGATCCTGCCATTTTCATCAAGGCCAATTACCCCTTCCCCCATAGAGCCTAGGCCGTCCGGACCGCTATGTATCTTAAGAATGAGGGCGTATTCGGCTTCGCGTATAGAAAATAATTGTTTTTCAAGAGCATGAACGGTGGCCTTAACCAATCCAATGGTGTGTGGATGGAAAGCGCTTTTATCTGTGGAAATATCCAGAACGCCGCTAATTTTTCCATCTGGCGAAAAAATGGGAGCTGCGGTACAGCTCAAAAACCCATTGTTCTCTAAAAAATGTTCCGAGCCATTTACCGATACTGCTGTCCGTTCAACTAATGCGGTGCCGATTGCATTGGTCCCGCGATGTTTTTCCAACCATGATGCTCCCGTTTTAAGTAGTACGCGATCTGCTTTGGATACAAATTGAGGGTCGCCAACGGAATGGACAATAACGCCTTGGTGATCGGATAGAAGAATTACACCACCACTTCCGGCCATTAAGCTATGCAGATAATTCATCGTGGGCTTGGCTAGTGCAATCAGATCATGGCGATGCTCAATACGCGAACGCAGTATGTCGCCGCTCAAAATATTCTCTGGCAACTGTTTTTGAAATGCTTCCAATCCTGACTGTAGGCACCTTTGCCACGAGCGAAAAACCGTCAAGCCCAATTGAGTTTCGAGGTCACTAGCTGGAAGATCTCCATGAAGAAGCCAGCTTCTTCTGATATCACGGAGATTAGAAACATTCATGATGGATCCATAAAAAGGCAGATGACCACTATATAAACAAATGCCACTTAGAAAATGAGGCAATACCCTTAGCCAATTGACCGAGCATGGTCTTTGTATAGGGTAGCCAGAAACAATAGGTTGTCACATAAATGAACAGTTGCTCATTTGAGGAGTCAGGAAATACCCTTGATTTCTTGAAATTTAAGGTTATCAAGAAAATGCTGCGCTGCATTCGGTTGATTAAGTACGGCGCTTAAAAGAAAGTACATCGCATTGCTACTCATAAAAACATGAATAGTTTTTTGATAACCCTCTATAGGAGAAGATTGTGATCTACGCACAGCCAGGCGCCCAAGGCGCAAAAGTTCAATATAAAGCGCAATACGATAACTTCATCGGCGGTAAATGGACCCCCCCGGTCAAAGGACAGTACTTTGATGTGATTACTCCGATTTCTGGCAAGGTTTATACAAAAGCAGCGCGTTCTGGCCCTGAAGATATTGAATTGGCCTTAGATGCTGCACATCTAGCTGCTGATGCTTGGGGTAAAACATCGCCAACAGAGCGTTCAAATATTTTGCTCAAAATTGCTGATCGGATCGAGGCTAATCTTGAGTTGCTCGCTTATGCTGAAACAGTGGATAACGGAAAGGCAATTCGTGAAACGCTAAATGCTGATATCCCATTAACAGTGGATCATTTCCGTTACTTTGCTGGCTGTATTCGTGCTCAAGAAGGTGCCTTGTCTCAGCTCGATGAAACTACAGTGGCATATCACTTTCATGAGCCTTTAGGGGTAGTTGGCCAAATCATTCCTTGGAATTTTCCTATCTTGATGGCTGCTTGGAAGCTAGCTCCAGCTATTGGCGCAGGGAACTGCGTGGTATTAAAACCCGCAGAATCTACGCCAATATCCATTCTTGTATTGGTCGAATTGATAGCAGATCTCTTGCCGCCTGGTGTACTCAATATTGTGAATGGATATGGACGTGAAGCAGGTATGCCATTGGCCAGCAGCAAAAGGATTGCCAAAATTGCCTTTACTGGTTCAACATCTACTGGTCGAGTGATTGCCCAAGCTGCGGCCAATAATCTCATTCCAGCAACCTTAGAGTTGGGCGGAAAATCACCGAATATCTTCTTTGCTGATGTGATGGATAAAGATGATGGATTTTTAGACAAAGCTATTGAGGGCTTAGTTTTATTTGCATTTAATCAAGGCGAGGTATGTACCTGCCCATCTAGAGCCTTGATTCAAGAAAGTATTTACGATAAGTTTATGGAGAAAGTACTTAAGCGCGTTGCCGCGATTACGCATGCCAATCCATTAGATACTGATAGCATGATGGGCGCTCAAGCTTCCAAAGAGCAATTGACCAAAATTCTGTCCTACTTAGATCTTGGCAAACAAGAAGGCGCAGAAGTATTGATAGGTGGCGCTCAAGCAAAGTTGGGTGGTGAGTTGGAGGGTGGTTACTACGTGCAGCCGACCTTATTCAAGGGGCATAACAAAATGCGCATCTTCCAGGAAGAAATTTTTGGGCCAGTTTTAGCTGTTGCAACCTTTAAAGATGAAGCCGAAGCCTTAGAAATTGCCAACGATACACTCTATGGATTAGGTGCTGGTGTATGGAGTCGCAATGGAAATGTGGCCTATCGTATGGGTCGAGCCATCAAGGCTGGTCGCGTATGGACTAATTGCTACCATGCCTATCCTGCACATGCGGCTTTTGGCGGTTATAAAGAATCAGGTATTGGGCGCGAAACCCATAAGGTCATGCTTGATCACTACCAACAAACTAAAAACTTATTGGTCAGCTATAGTGAAACCAAGTTAGGATTCTTTTAAGTATTAAAGAAGGCAAAGAACTGAAGGGCGGATTCATCCGCCCTTTTCCATAATTGATCTCAAGGAAAAGAGATGGTTGAACGAGTAGTTGCCACTGATGAGGCGCTTGGGCTTATTGAGGAACTTAAAGCCGAGTATGGCGCAATTCTGTTTCATCAATCCGGTGGATGCTGTGACAATAGCGCGGCTAACTGCTATCTCCCTACTGATTTAACGATTGGCCCATATGATGTCAAATTGGGAGAAGTGGGTGATGTCCCTTTTTATATCGGTAAACTGCAATACGAGTATTGGAAGCATACTCAACTTATCCTCGATGTCATAGAGGGGCAAGGCGGCACTTTTTCCTTAGAAGGATCTACTGGCAAAGCATTTCATACTCGCTCAAGACTCTTTACGGATGAGGAGTGGGCCTCAATTGAGGCGCAGGTGCTGGCAGATCTTGCTTGATTTTAGAAGTTGCTGATGATGAGTTAAGTAGGTGGGCAGATGAATCAATGGTCTGATCTACAATTATCCGACTATGACCGTTAACCTACCTCTACCCCAAAAGGCCGACCTCAAACCAATTCAAGGTTTTGAGATGGGCATTGCCGAAGCTGGAATCAAGAAAGCCAATCGTAAAGATTTGTTAGTCATGACTTTAGCCCCTGGATCTCAGGTTGCAGGTGTTTTTACCCTCAACCGCTTTTGTGCTGCACCAGTCCAGATCTGTCGTGAGCATTTAGCGCAAGAAGGGCGTAATGGAGAAATACGTGCCCTGGTGGTAAACACTGGAAATGCGAATGCTGGTACGGGCGAATCCGGCATGAAACATGCTTTAGAAACTTGTGCTGCCTTGGCTAAGGATCTCCAGATTCATCCAGAGCAAGTTCTGCCGTTTTCGACAGGTGTGATTTTAGAGCCTCTACCGGTTGAAAAAATTATTCATGCTTTGCCAAAAGCCATCGCTAATTTAGGTGCGGATAACTGGCTTGATGCTGCGCAGGCCATCATGACTACGGATACCCAACCTAAGGCGGCCTCAGTAACGGTATCTACTCCCACAGGCCTGGTCACTATCACCGGAATCTCTAAGGGTGCCGGGATGATTCATCCGAATATGGCGACGATGTTGGGGTTTGTAGCTACCGATGCTGGATTTGCTCCTGGCTTATTGAGTAGTCTTACCCGGGAAATCGCCGACCTCTCATTTAATGCCATCACCATAGACGGTGACACTTCAACAAATGATTCTTTTATCGTCATGGCAACAGGACAATCTTCAGTGCAGATTCAATCTGTGACAGATCCAAGCTATGGTGTTGTCCGTGAAGCCCTTATTGCCTTGGCCAGGCAGTTAGCACAAATGATTGTCCGTGATGGCGAAGGTGCTACCAAGTTCATGACGATAGAGGTGTTGGGGGGTAAAACTCGGGCAGAGTGCCTCTTAGTGGCGAAGGCTGTAGCCCATTCCCCTTTAGTAAAAACCGCCTTTTTTGCTAGCGATCCAAACTTGGGGCGTATCTTGGCGGCCATTGGTTATGCAGGCATTACCGACTTGGATGTGAGCCGAGTTCAAATGTGGCTAGGAGATGTTTGGGTTGCCAAAGACGGTGGACGTAACCCAAGTTACCAAGAAGCTGATGGCCAAAGGGTAATGCAGGCTGAAGAAATTACTATCAAGGTTGAGTTGGGGAGAGGTGCCGCCACTCAAACCCTGTGGACTTGTGACCTATCCCACGAATATGTTTCTATCAATGCAGACTATCGCTCTTAAAGACTGGCATCAAGATGAATGAAAAATTAGAGCAACTTTTAAATCACCTAGAAACCTTCCTTCCTAAGCCTTTAACTGAGAAAGAGTGGCAATCTTCTACTGCGTTTAGATGGCGTAGACGTGACAGTATTTTTGGCAGCATTGGTTTTATGCAACCAGTAAAGCATGTCTCGGATATTACTTTTGATGACCTGAAGAATATTGATCGTCAGCGGGATGCCATTCGAGACAATACCAATCATTTCATTCAGAAAAAGCCTGCTAATAATATTTTGTTGACGGGGGCTAGGGGGACTGGGAAGTCCTCATTAATCAAAGCCAGCTTGCATGAGTTTGCTAGCCAAGGGCTACGTTTAGTTGAGGTGGAGAAAGAGCATTTAGCAGACTTAGCTGACATTGCCGATATCTTGGCTGAGCGACCAGAACGCTTCATTGTTTTTTGCGATGATTTGTCATTTGATGAGGGTGAGTCAGGATACAAGGCAATGAAATCTGCCCTGGATGGATCAGTTTCAGCTCAAGTCGACAATATTTTGATTTATGCCACTTCAAATCGGCGTCATTTATTACCTGAGTATATGAAAGATAACGAAGGCTACGCTTATAGCGATGATGGTGAGATTCACCCTGGTGAGGTAGTGGAGGAAAAGATTTCCTTATCGGAGCGTTTCGGATTGTGGCTTTCGTTTTATCCCCCAAAACAAGATGAGTATTTGGCTATCGTTGCCCATTGGCTAACTCACTTCGGTTTAACTGCCGCCCAAATTGAGGCTGCACGTTCTGAGGCCTTGGTCTGGGCATTAGAGCGGGGCTCTCGCTCAGGCCGCGTAGCTTGGCAATTTGCAAAGCATTGGGCGGGTTCACACGCTGAATAGGATTTGTCTTGATGAGTGAAACCAAGCGCCCGATCACTGTTGTTGCAGCAGGAATTTTGTTAGATTCAGAAGGGCGCTATCTTTTAGGACAAAGACCAGTAGGAAAGCCATATGCTGGCTACTGGGAAGTGCCTGGAGGAAAAGTAGAAAAAGGTGAAACTGTTTTTCAGGCGCTTCAACGTGAATTGCAGGAAGAGCTGGGAATTGATATTCAGTCTAGCGAAGAGCTAACCGTGTTGGAACATGATTATCCACACGCCTTTGTTCGCTTGTACGTCAGTATCATCCGCGACTGGAATGGCACGCCAACGGGTTGCGAAGGTCAGGCCTTATCTTGGGAATTCATTGCATCAGAAACCCCTAGTGTGGAGCCCTTATTACCAGCCGCTTGGCCAATGCTGGAGTGCCTTAGAAGGTTTCTAGTCTAGAACTGACAAAGGGTCAGTTTGAACGGTACATCTGTATTAACAGGCTGCGCTTTTCTATCTCGATCAGACTTTAAGAAACGAACTGAGAGTAAGTATTTGTTGGCGCTGATTTCAGAAAAGAGGGTGTCATCTTCTACTGAAATGCGCATTAATTGATACACCTTGCCTGAGGGCGCTTGTTGGAATGAGCCATTGTGGGCAACAACATCCTTAGCTTCGCCAGACTGTCTTAATAATCTTAAAAATAATTGGCATGCATCCTGCCACGGCAGAAGTGGGCTGACATAATTTTCTAATAGTTTACGACGTTCAGTCGAGGGACTGTTTTTCCACGCATGATAACTTGGTAAATCAATTGGGCTAGTGCCGCCAGGAATATTCAACCGAGTGCGAATCGCATTTAGCCATTCACTCTCAGTAATCACCGAGTTAGGCCTACCTGTTGATTGATTAATGCTGCTAGCAACGGAATCGATATTGGTAAGGGTTTGTGACAGCGCTTCTTGGTCAACCTTTTGCGATGACTTTAGGCCATTCAGTGCATATTTTTGACGTTCAAATTCTTTAAGCAATAAAGACTTGATATCTCCACGCGCCCCAATATCCCCAAGATCAAACAAAATGGAGATCGCATTGTGATGCAGTTCTGGATCATCGGAGCGAATGAAGTGATTAAAGCGGGCGAACAAATACTCCAGCCGAAGCATGCTTCGAACTAATTCATTGAAGGGATATTCGTAGACAATCACAAGCCCATATTCTATGACGAACTTGTCTTCTCTTTCTGAATCTGTAATATTTTTTGGTGCAAGCTTTGTACGCCGGTCTCCAAGTCCACAAGACTGCCCTGGTTTTCAATAACCATATCTGCATGACTTAGTCGCTCTTGTCTGCTGGCCTGGGCAGTAAGAATTCTTTCTACCTCATTTCGGGTTAAATTGCTGCGGTGCATCACTCGCTTAATTTGTGTCTCTTCGGGGCAGTCCACCACTACCAGGTAGTCAATTAACCCTAGCCAGGTGCCTGATTCAATCAGCAAGGGAACCACAAATACGAGATAAGGCACCCCCTCTTTAGCCAACCGCATCGCCTGTTTATTGGTTTCTTCCCATATCAGGGGGTGAGTAATTGCCTCTAAGGCTTTTCTAGCCTCGGGGTTTTCAAAGACCAGGCTACGCATTTTGCTTCTATTAAGGGCCCCATCTGGGTCGATAAATTCCGCGCCAAATTGTTTCTCAATCAGGGGAATAGCAATCCCTTTTGATGCGGTAATAAGATGGGCAATCAAGTCGGTATCGACAATACCCGCACCCAATTTGGCTAGCTGGTCGCTGACAGCCGTTTTTCCGGAGCCAATTCCACCTGTTAAGCCAATCAGGGGAAGTTGCCCCTTTAAAGAGCTTAAGTCTGATTGATCAGAAATAGGTTTTGAAGAAGCAGTGGCCATAACAACTCAATGATGCCAGCAATCACCAAAAATGGTCCAAAAGGAAATGCTGACCCGGGATGTTGTTTATTTAGCCTAAGCCAAACTAAACCGCCAATAAGCCCAGTAAGAGAGGCGAAGAAAAGAATGCCGGGTAGCGCCTCCCAGCCAAGCCAAGCACCAAGCGCAGCTAACAGCTTGGCATCCCCCATGCCTATACCATCTTGTTTTTTAAAGTACCGATAGAGACCATTTAAAAGCCAGAGAATTCCATACCCAACCAGAGCGCCAATGATGGAATCGGATAACACTACAAATTGAAGGCTTGAAAAACTATTGAAACAAATTCCTAAAATGATTAGCGGAATGGTGAGGGCATTGGGCAGTCGAAAGGTGCGCAAGTCGATGTAGGCTAAATAAGCCAATATCAAAATTAACAAAATACGAACAAGGTCGAAAATGGCTAGTGCATTCATTAAACAATCTGTCCTAGGTTAAATATCGGTAGATATAAGATTATGACAAGGCCACCTATAACGATACCGACGGTGATAATGAGTAAAGGCTCTAGGCTCTGACTAAGGGTATTTAGTCTCCCACTTAATTGAGATCCTAAAGCATTCGCACGCTTTTTCAGCATCTCTGGAAGTGAGCCACTTTCAGAGGCTATATGCAGCAATTGTTGAGTTTCAAGATCAAATAAATGATGTTGTGGATCAGCCCGCACGAGCGCTTCGCCAAGCGGCCAGCCTCGAGTGAGGTGCTTAAAAATTTCTGCACTGAAGTCATGGCTGAGCCAGTGATTTGAGGACTGTGCGGTCACTCGTAATGCATCCGGTAGTGCCAATCCTGAATCGAGGAGATGCCCTAAAGTTCGACACCAATAGGTGAGCGTCGCTAGGCGAAATAATCTGCCAAGTATCGGTATGCGAAAACTCAGTTGATCGCATTTCTTTTGTAAACAGGGGATTTTGACCCAAGCAAACACAATCAATACCCCAGCCACAATGAAGACTAATAGGATTTCTAGAAAATGGCCCTCAATGAATTCGGATATCTGAATGAGTGCTTTTGTGGGGCCCGGTAATTCCGCCTGAAAATGACTAAAGACATCCTTAAAGACCGGCACAACCCAGACCATCATGACAATAATCAGCAGAAAAGAGCTGACCAATGTGATGACTGGATAACTTAGCGCTTGCTGGACTTTGCGGCGTAATTCAATTTGGGCTTCGAGTTGTTCGCAAATAGTACGAAGTGCAAGATCAATGTTTCCAGAGCGCTCACTGACGCGAATCAGGTTAATAAACTCTGCAGAGAATTGACCTCTCTGGGCCATCAGGCTTTGGGAGAAACTATTTCCACTTTTGAGGCGATTGCATACATCCCACAACCATTCTTGCCGATTTTTGGGAGTCGATGAATAGATCAGTTGGATGGCATTGAGTAGCGCAAGACCCGCATTTAAAAGAGTCAACAACTGCTGAGCAAAATTGAGTTGTTCTTGCTTGCTTAGTGCCATGTATTTACCTCTGCCTCTAGATCGATTCGTCTAATCAATCCATTGTTGATATGACTCAGTCCAGCGTCATACATAGTGGGGTGCTTTAAAGAGGGATCGAATACCTGTTTAGTGCTGAGCACCTCATGAACCCCAAGACGACCTTGTAGCCCTGTGCCATTGCAAGCGGGGCAGCGGGTACCTTCCAAATTTCCCTTGCCCATACAATGCGGGCAAATCTTGCGAACTAAGCGTTGTGAGCTTACGCTGCGCAAGCAAGATTGCAGCGACTCCTCATCAATCCCTAGGCCCTTCAGTCTATTAATAGCGCCTCTGGCAGTGCGTGTATGCAAGGTGCTTAAGACAAGGTGGCCTGTTTGCGCTGCTTGTATGGCAAGTTGTGCAGTGGCACCGTCCCGAATTTCGCCAATCATGATGACGTCGGGATCTTGCCGTAAAAGGGCGCGAATGATGGTGGGGAAATCTAATCCAGCTCGAGGGTGATAGGCTACTTGATTTACCCCCGATAGCCGAATTTCAATCGGATCTTCTATGGAGCAAAGATTCCGGTGGCTTTGATTTAGCGCCTGGAGGCAGCTATATAGAGTGCGGGTCTTACCACTTCCAGTGGGTCCCGTAACTAAAATCAATCCATCAGTTTGACTTAGTGCTTTTTGAAAAATTTCGAATTGTTCCGGTAACAAACCAATTTGCTCAAGACCAAGTTCTTCAATGCGACTCGGTAGGATTCGGACAACTGCTTTTTCACCATACAGGGTGGGCACGATTGAAACGCGACAGTCAATACTGGGTTTAGCAAAATCCTGACCAATGAGAAGGCGCCCATCTTGCGGTAAGCGTTTTTCAGCGATATCCAATCTCGCTAAGATTTTAATGCGCGTGATTAAGCGTTCATGCAACTCAATTTGGTATTGGGACTGCACTTGGAGTAAACCATCTACTCGAATCCGAACGACTGTTCCTTGAGGACCTGCCTCAATATGAATATCACTCGCTCTAGATTCAAGCGCATGAACTGCGATTTCATACCAGGTGCGAATAATAAGTGAGTCATCATGACTAATGGTCAATCTTGCTCTTGGCTCAATGCGGGCCGATGAAGTTTAACGGTCTTCACTCCTTGATCATCGAATTGCACAATCTCCATAACAATGTTCGCTATTCGAACGCTGACATCATGGTCCGGAATGGCTTCGAGCTTTTCAAGTATCAAGCCGTTTAAGGTTCTCGGGCCATCCAAAGGCAGGTTGAGATTGAGAAGCCGATTGAGATCTCTTAAAGTAGCGCTACCACTTGCTAGGTAGGTGCCATCGGCAAGCCAATGCGGGTCAGTAGAGAGGTTTGAAAATGATGTCGTGAACTCACCAATCAGCTCTTCCACAATATCTTCAAAAGTCACAAGGCCAAGAACTTCGCCATATTCGTTTACGACCAAACTTAAACGTTGCTGATTATCTTGAAAGAACTGCATCTGCTGGAGAACGGGGGTGCCGCTGGGGATGAAGTAAGGTTCATTGAGCAATGATTTGAAGTCCTCATGTTGAAGATCGGTATCCCCCAAGAGTGATAACGCTTTTTTGACTGATAGGATGCCAACAATGCGCTCAGAGTCACCATCGCATACCGGTAATTTATTGTGATAACAAGTCTCTAATTGCTGTACTACTTCATCAATTGGCCGGGAGAGATCGAGAACCTCAATCTTTGATCTTGGTGTCATTACATCGTCAACAGTAATATTTTCGAGATTGAATAGGTTCAACAAAATATTGCGGTGATGGTTGGATACGAAGCGATTGGACTCCAGAACTAAGCTACGCAACTCTTCCTTACTCATTGTTCTGCTATCCGCTGAGGACTGCAGTCCAGAGACTTTCATAAGTCCTGATACGAAGCTATTAATAAACCAGAGCAGCGGCTTCAAAACAAAGGTCAGTGGCAAGATAAACCAGCCAACCCGGGAGGCGATTTTTTCTGGAAATGCTGCGCCAATCACTTTTGGAGTAATTTCGCTAAAAATGATGATTAGCAAAGCGACAACCAATGTGGCTATCGTCAGAACAAGACCGCTATCGCCGAAAATATGTAAAGCAATGCCGGTAACCAGAATGGGCAAGATGGTGTTAATCAAATTATTGGAAATCAATAACACTGATAAAAGAGAATCGATTCGCTTGAGAAGTCTTTCCGCTAGGGCGGCGCCAGCATTTCCGCTGGTTGCCATGGCACGTAAACGATGGCGATTGGAAGACAGCATGCTGGTTTCGGCCATTGAGAAAAAGCCCGAAAGCGCGAGTAAAAATAGGACTAGAGCAACTTGACCATAAAAGGGCCAATCGTCAAAAAAGGTGTCCATGAGGTTTGCCTGCAAAAAAGTAAGGATGAGTCAATATAGCAAAGTGGCATTTCGCATGCCATAGCTAAGCTGTAAATGGGTGTCATCATTGCTGTTTATTTATGTGAGAATCACTCCTGATGACATCTTTAAAAAATAAATCCGCTTCTGAGGGCTATAGCTATAGCGTTATTGACGCCCCGTTTGGATGCCTTGGGATTTCGACCGAATTGGTGGACGGTAGTTTGATGCTGTCCAAAATTGATTATTTACCTGCAGGCACCGCTTTAATTACCCCGAAGAATCAACTAGCCAAAGAGGTAGCTAGGCAGTGCAGGGCTTACTTTAAGGACCCCCATTGGAGGTTTGACTTACCAATCAAACCCGCTGGGACCGAACATCAGAAGAAGGTCTGGTCTAGCATTCAGCAGATACCGGTTGGTAAAACCAAAACCTATGGTGAGATTGCCCAGAAGGTTAAGAGTGGGGCTCGTGCTGTGGGGACTGCTTGTGGCGCAAATCCCTACCCCTTAATTGCCCCTTGTCATCGAGTAATTTCTGCGCAGGGTATTGGTGGGTTTATGAAAGAAAACGCTCCTGGCCTATATCGCCAAATTAAGATCTGGCTGTTGAAGCATGAGGGGGTTCTTTAATGTTTTCTGAATGCCTGAGAAGAATTATGAAAAAAGGCGTTCATGAGCGTATCGCTACGTACTGCAAATTTAGTAAAGGCATAAAAAGCCATCACCGTATTTCTGCTTAACTTCACTTCATCTTTATTACTGAATTCTTTTCGCTTGGCAATTTTTGAAAGCGTCATGACTGCCAACCCAAAAGCCAAGAAACAAAAACGCCGCATTCCCAGATCCTGCTTTGGGATTAGGAGGATATAGCGCAAAGAGTCCTGTAGCTTTTGATAGGCTATCCTCAAAAGTTCTTCCTGTCTCATATCTGCAGGCATCCAAGAGACCCCACGCGCTCTATCTTCTGGGGAATCCTTGAGGATATTGGTCATCTGTAAGGCCTGACCAAAGGCGATGGCCAACGCTTCTTGCCCTTGGATGTTTTTTGCAAACCTTGGCGAGTGGTTTCTAAAGATAGTGGTGAGGAGTTCGCCTACCACCCCGGCAACGACATAGCAATACCGTTCAAACTCATTTAAATCTTTAAGGCCAGCCACAGTTTGTTTGCCATGAAAGCGCGACATTCCTTCAGACATGATAGACACGCAACGACTAACTGCTTCTTGGTCTTCTTTAGAGCAGGTATGCAGAATTCGCAGAACCGTTGGGGTGTGCGCAATTAAGTCCAATTCATCTTGGTTGCCATAGTCAGAGAGCGCTTTTAGGCAGGGCTCCACAAAAGATGCAACTAAAGATTTTTCAAGGACCGCATCTAAGAACAGTAAGGATAGATGCTGTTTGGTTTCGGGAAGTAAATCTGCTGCATCTTCGATGGTGTCAACAATACGGCAAAGTAGATAGGTATTACCCACCACTTTTTCAATTGCAGAAGGCAGCAGAGGAATAGTCAGAGCAAAGGTTCTGGAGACCGAACTCAGAATGGCTTTTTGATAGGCCAAGTCAGTATTTGGGTCCTCGCGAGAGTGCTTTTGGGAATAGTTCACACTTGAATTATGTCAGAGTGGGGTGCTTCACCTAGCGCCCTAAATTAGCATATCTTCTATGACTATCAAAAGTGACAAAGCCATATAATTTCAGCAAATAATTGGAGGAGGAATAGGGCGTGCTGATTTGGTTCGTCATTATTTACTGGGTTATATCTGTCGGCATTGGTTTATGGGCAGCTCTGCGCGTTAAAGATACTGCTGACTTTGCTGCTGCAGGGCATAGCCTGCCACTTCCGATCGTAACTGCCACGGTGTTTGCCACCTGGTTTGGGTCAGAAACTGTTTTAGGTATCCCGGCTACTTTCCTGAAGGAGGGTTTGGGCGGAGTCGTTTCAGACCCCTTTGGATCTTCGCTCTGCTTAATTTTGGTCGGACTCTTTTTTGCACGCCATTTATATAACCGTCGGATGTTGACGATTGGTGATTTCTTCAGAGAAAAATATGGCCGTACTGTTGAAGTACTAGTAACACTTTGTATCGTTGTGTCTTATCTTGGTTGGGTGGCAGCACAAATTAAAGCCTTGGGGCTCGTATTTAACGTTGTTTCAGAAGGCAGCATTTCGCAAACGGGAGGAATGCTGATTGGTGCGGGAAGTGTTTTGATTTATACCTTGTTTGGTGGCATGTGGTCGGTTGCTATTACTGACTTTATTCAGATGATCATTATTGTGATTGGCATGCTCTACATTGGCGGGGAGATGACTGCGCAAACCGGCGGCATTGGCGTAGTCATTGAGCACGCTGCTGCAGCTGGGCAATTCAGTAATTTCTGGCCTGAGATGAATCTCGCTTCCGTACTAGGTTTTGTGGCTGCCTTATGTACGATGATGTTGGGTTCAATACCACAGCAAGATGTATTCCAGCGCATTACTTCCTCTAAGAACGCCAATATTGCTGTTCAAGCTGCTCTTCTGGGGGGTGTACTGTATTTTATTTTTGCCTTTGTTCCGATGTATTTGGCTTATTCAGCTACATTGATTAGCCCTGACTTGGTAGCAAAATATCTCAACACCGACCCACAGATGATTCTGCCGAAGTTGATACTGAATCATGCTCCGGTATTTGCACAGGTAATGTTCTTTGGTGCTTTGCTCTCTGCAATTAAGAGTTGTGCCAGCGCGACCTTGCTAGCCCCATCAGTTACGTTTGCGGAAAATATCATTAGAGGGTTTTTTAAACACCTCTCAGATCAGGATTTACTCAAAATCATGCGTATTACGGTGTTATGTTTTGCCGTGGTCGTTACTTTCTTTGCTGTGAACTCTGAGCTATCTATCTTTAAGATGGTCGAAAGTGCATACAAGGTGACTCTGGTGGCTGCGTTTGTACCTTTAGCGTTTGGGGTCTACTGGCCAAGATCGAATTCTCTGGGTGGTTTGCTGGCGGTGGTGTGCGGACTCACCGTTTGGATTAGTTGTGAAATTTTGGCTCCTAATGCCATATTGCCACCTCAATTGGCTGGTCTATTTGCAAGTATTGCGGGGATGATCTTGGGTAGCTTAGTACCAAAAGATCTTTTGAAAGCTGTTTGAATGATATTTTGCTTAAAAATGAGGCAGATAACAAATTATTGCACTGCAAAATATTCTCATCTAATATGACAGTAATACAAAATTTTTTATTCTTATGGGGTTCCTATGAAAATCTGTGTGATTGGTGGGGGTGGCGCTATTGGCGGCTACCTAGCTGTCATGTTGGCACGAGCGGGCAATGAGGTCACGGTTGTCGCACGTGGTGCAACTTTGGCTGCAATCAAAGAGCGTGGTCTTGCATTAATTATGGATGACCAACCAGAGCCTTTAGTGGCTGAAGTCAAAGCGGTTGAAAAAATTAGAGATGCTGAAACACCAGATGTGGTCATTCTGGCGGTGAAGGCCCATCAAGTTGAACCGATCATTGATGACTTGGCAGCCATCATGGGCCCCGAAACGATTTTGATTCCAATGCAAAATGGAATTCCTTGGTGGTATTTCCAAAAGCTTGGTGGCGAATACCAAGACCACTCTGTTGAAACGGTGGATGCTGGTGGTGTTGCTAAGAAGGTGATTAATCCAAACAACATTATTGGTTGCGTGGTTTACCCAGCAACCTTTACTCAAGCTCCTGGTGTGATTCGTCACGTGGAAGGCAATCGCTTCCCTTTGGGCGAGTTGGACGGCAAGTCTACTGAGCGCATTCAAAAGATATCGGAGATGATGGGCGCGGCTGGATTTAAGTCCCCAATCTTGGATGACATCCGCTCTGAGATTTGGCTCAAACTCTGGGGCAATATGACCTTCAACCCAATCAGCTCTTTAACCCATGGCACGCTAGAGGGTATCTGTCAGTATCCGTTGACGAAAGAACTGGCACGCAACATGATGGCTGAAGCGCAAACAATAGCTGAAAAACTGGGCGTTACATTCCGTGTAGATATTGAGCGCCGTATTGCAGGCGCAGAAAAAGTAGGCAAGCACAAGACTTCTATGTTGCAAGATTTGGAAGCGGGTCGTAGCTTAGAGATCGATGCGCTCTTGGGCTCAGTCATTGAGTTGGGCAAGATTACCGAGACACCGACACCCTGCCTGAATACTGTTTTCGCTCTAACGAAATATTTAGATGAAAACGTACAAGCATCTAAAGGTAGCTTGGCATTACCGTCGGTCTCAGGTTACTAAGTACAGATGCAATACAAACTGTAGTAATGAAAAACCCCTTGCTATGTTGAGTAGCAAGGGGTTTTGTTTTTTGTGGCAATGGCTTTACTCGAAACGATTGTCTAGGCGACCTACGCCTTCAATAATGATGCTCACATTGCTGCCTGGTTTCATTGAGCCCACCCCAACCGAAGTACCGCAAGCAATAATGTCACCAGCCTCTAGTGGCACATCTTGCGAGATCAGGCTCACCAATTTAGCGGGTGGGAAAACCATATCTGCGATAGGATAGTTTTGACGCTCCTGATCATTCAGAATGGTCTTAATGCTTAGTGTGTTTGGATCAACATCAGTGGTGATGTAGGGGCCAAAGACACCGAAGGTGTTAAAACTTTTAGAGCGAGTCCACTGTGCGTAACCTGGATCACGATTGAGAATTTCAATCGCAGTCACGTCGTTGATACAGGTGTAACCAAAAATGGCTTTTGCTGCTTCAACTTCGTCTGCTTCATAACACGCTGTACCAATCACGATTCCCAGCTCGCCTTCATAGACTACTTTTCCAGAATAAGATTTGGGGGTGCGGATGATTTGATTGGCGGCCAGAAATGAATTGTTGCCTTTCAAGAAATACAAGGGCTCAGCGGGAATCGCATGCTCAAGCTTAGTTACCAATGCGTGAAAGTTATCCACCATGGCCACCATTTTGGTAGGTGTGCAGGGAATATCAATCGTGACCTCGGCTAAGTTGAGGGTTTCGCCAGTCGGTCTTGGATCATTAAATAAATCGCCCGCATAGACTGCAATTTGATCGCCTTGGACTTGTCCTAAGCCACTTTTTCCTTGATGCTGAAATCTAAGCCATTGAGCCATAATGAGTTCCTATGAAGTTAAATATTTGATATGTAATATCTTACAGGGATGAATTGATGCCTAAGACTTCTGAACTTGTTTTTGCACCAGAATTGGATCAGCCAATTCGTTACATCGATCGCACTCGAAGTTATTACCTGGGATTGGGATACGAGACACCCTATGTATGGGCGCATTATCTTGAGGTGCCATTTAGCCCTCTGAAAAAGTTACTGAATCAGTCGACCTTAGGCTTAATTACAACGGCTGTCCCTTTTAAGGTTGAAAATGGGCTGCAAGGTCCGGGCGCCCCATACAACGCTGCTGCCAAGTTTTATAAACCCTATCAGCAACTAATTGATGGGGATATTGATTTACGAATTGCTCACGTAGGCATTGACCGTAAAAATGCCGATATGAAAGATAGCAATTGCTGGTTTCCATTGGCCGCAGCAAAACAAGCCGTGGAGAAAGAAAGGGTAAAAGCGCTCTCACCCCATTTTTATGGCTTGCCAACGAATCGTAGTCAGCGACATACCTTGGAGATAGATGCACCCTTGATATTGCAAATGTTGCAAGCAGATCAAGTAGATGTTGCCGTATTGATTCCGAATTGCCCCATCTGTCACCAAAGTCAAAGTTTATTGGCGAGATATTTAGAGGCGGCTGGCATACCTACAGTGGTAATGGGTACGGCAAAAGATATTGTGGAGTACTGCGGAGTGCCCAGATTTTTATTTAGCGATTTCCCTCTAGGAAATGCAGCAGCAAAACCAAATGATCTGCGTTCCCAAACACTCAATTTTGAGTTGGCATTACGCCTGCTGGAATCTGCCTCTATCGGTCGTACCACTGTGCAGTCACCTTTGATTTGGTCGACAGATCCCGCATGGAAGTTGGATTATTCAAACCTAGAAAAATTAACTGAGCAAGAGATTGCACGATTGCGAGTGGAGGCTGAAAAGGTACGCATTACTGCGCGTGAACTTAGAATGAAGAGTGTTGGTACTTAGGTTTGTCTGGAGAGCGAATATTCGCACAGGGCACGCAAAGCAGAGGTCGCTTCGTTTTCTGGGAATCCTATTAAGCAGGCTAAGGCCAAATCGGCTTCCCGCTTCGCTGCAGCCTGGGTGTAGTCTAAAGCCCCTGAACTTTGTACTGCACTTAAGATTTGCGCAAATACATCCTCTGGCAAGTCTTGGTTTTGTTCAATTGCCGCACGAACTAGTAAGCGCTCTTCAGCGCTACCATTCTCTAGCAAGTAGATGAGTGGCAAAGTGGGCTTGCCTTCGCGTAAATCGTCGCCAGCATTTTTCCCCATTTGAGCTGCGTTTGCTGTGTAATCCAGCAGATCATCCATTAACTGGAATGCAGTGCCAATATGACGTCCAAATGCAGCGGCTGCTTCACGTTCTGCATCTGTTGCTTGAGCAAGGATCGCGCCAAGTTCGGTTGAAGCCTCAAATAATTTGGCAGTTTTGTAGCGAATGACTTGCAAGTAGCTAGCTTCATCCACCTCTGGATCATGCATATTCAAAAGCTGAAGTACTTCGCCTTCAGCAATCGTATTAGTCGCATCAGACAAAATTTGCATGATTCGTAAGTCGTTTGGACCCACCATCATTTGGAAGGCTCTGGAATACAGAAAGTCCCCAACCAAAACACTGGCAGCATTGCCAAAGGCCGCATTTGCAGTTTCACGACCTCTTCTCAGGGTGGATTCGTCAACAACATCATCATGCAAGAGGGTGGCGGTGTGAATAAATTCCACAACAGCAGCCATTTCAAGGGTATGGGACGCTTCCCTACCATTCGCTAGAGCCTTCGCTACCAGCATTAATAGGGCTGGCCTGACCCGTTTTCCGCCAGCTTGGATGATATAGGTGGAAATTTGGTCAATTAAGGCGACTTTTGAGGCTAATCGCAGACGGATAACCTCGTCTAAGGCCTTGAAATCCAAGGTGATTGGGGCCAGGATCTGGCTTAAGTCATTGATTTTGACAGTGCTCGTCATGCAAGATATAATAATGGGCTTAGCTTCTCCAGGGTGGATTAGCTTAAATGTAGATATTAATTGAGGTTTCAAACCATGTACGCGGTCATAAAAACCGGTGGCAAACAATATAAAGTTGCTGCAGGCGAAAAATTGAAAATAGAACAGATACCAGCGGAAATCGGCAGCGAAATCACTCTTGACCAAGTCCTCGCCGTTGGCGAAGGCGCTTCACTGAAATTAGGTGATCCATTGGTTAATGGTGCAGCTGTGATGGCCACTGTCGTCTCCCAGGGACGTCACGATAAAGTGACAATCTTTAAGATGCGCCGTCGCAAGCATTATCAAAAGCACCAAGGCCATCGTCAGAATTTCACTGAAATTTTGATCAACACGATTAAAGCCTAATTCAGGGTAGGAGAAAGATATGGCACAGAAAAAAGGCGGCGGCTCAACACGAAATGGCCGTGACTCAGAATCGAAACGCTTAGGCGTTAAGGTATTTGGTGGCGAGCATATCAATGCTGGCAGCATCATCATTCGTCAACGTGGTACTAAGGTTCATCCAGGTACTAACGTTGGTATTGGTAAAGATCACACTTTGTTCGCCTTAATTGACGGCCAAGTGGAATTTGGCGTTAAGGGTGCTTTGAAGAAGGCCCAAGTTTCAGTCTTGCCTCGTTCATAAGGCGCCTGACTGAGACACGTTTGATTCAGATTTACTCCGAATTTAACTCTTAGGAACAGGCCTCGCTAAGCGAGGCCTTTTTTATTTATGAAATTTATAGACGAAGCACGTATTGAAGTCATTGCCGGCCAAGGTGGCGCCGGAAGCGCTTCTATGCGCCGCGAAAAGTTTATCGAGTTTGGCGGACCTGACGGCGGCGATGGCGGTAAGGGCGGAAGCGTCTGGGCTATTGCTGATCGCAATATCAATACCTTAATTGATTACCGTTATGCCAAAACCCACACTGCTAAAAATGGTGAACCTGGGCGGGGCGCGGATTGTTACGGTCGTGCTGGTGACGATATTGAATTACGGATGCCCGTCGGTACGATTATTGCCGACTACGACACAGGTGAACCCATCGCTGATTTAACTACCCATGGCGAACGTCTTTGCTTGGCACAAGGCGGCGTTGGTGGTTGGGGCAATATTCACTTTAAGAGCAGCACCAATAGAGCGCCACGTCAAAAGACGAACGGCAAAGATGGTGAGCGCCGTAAATTGAAATTGGAACTAAAGGTATTGGCCGATGTAGGTTTGCTCGGCATGCCTAATGCCGGTAAGTCAACCTTGATTACTGCAGTTTCCAATGCACGCCCGAAGATTGCTGATTATCCATTTACTACGCTGCACCCTAATTTAGGTGTAGTGCGTGTCGGTAACGAACGTAGCTTTGTGATTGCAGATATTCCTGGCTTGATTGAAGGCGCCGCTGAAGGCGCTGGCTTAGGCCATCGTTTTTTACGCCATCTGCAAAGAACGGGTGTGCTTTTGCATTTAGTTGACGTTGCTCCGTTTGATGAAAACGTAGACCCAGTAGCTGATGCCAATGCAATCGTTAATGAGTTGCGCAAGTACGATGAAGCTTTAGTTGAGAAACCACGTTGGTTAGTATTGAACAAGGTGGATATGATTCCTGAGGAAGACCGTAAAAAGGTAGTGACTGACTTTGTGAAAAAGTTTAAGTGGAAGGGCCCTGTTTTTGAAATCTCTGCTTTAACTGGCCTTGGTTGCGATAAGCTTTGCTATTCCTTGCAGGATTATTTGGATTCTGTGCGCCGCGATCGGGATGATGCTGAGGAACGCGCTGCGGATCCACGTTATCAAGATCAATCTGAAGATAAAAAACCGGATTAAATTTGCTCTTTGCTATGAATGCTAAACAAACAAAACGGATCGTTGTCAAAGTAGGATCGAGTCTTGTCACTAATAATGGTGAAGGCCTCGATCACGCTGCTATTGCTAAGTGGGCAGATCAAATGGCCACCTTATTGACAGCTGGGCATGAGGTTTTGATGGTCAGCTCTGGGGCAATTGCTGAAGGCATGCAACGTTTAGGGTGGACCAAGCGTCCACAAGAAATTCATCAACTTCAAGCCGCTGCTGCGGTGGGGCAGATGGGACTTGTTCAAGTATACGAAAGCTGTTTTGCCCGTTTTAATTTGCGCAGTGCTCAGATTCTGCTAACGAACTCTGATTTGGCTAATGCAGAACGCAATGCCAATGCCAAAGCTACTTTAGATACCTTGTTGAAGTTGGGCGTTGTTCCGATCATTAATGAGAACGACACTGTTGTTACCGATGAGATTAAGTTTGGTGATAACGATAGCCTTGCAGCTTTGGTAACCAATTTAGTTCATGCCGATCTGTTAATTATCTTGACCGATCAAGGCGGTTTATACACAACCGATCCTCGGCAAAACCCGAATGCAAGCTTATTAAGTCATGCGACTGCTGGCGATCCTGCTTTAGAGAAAATGGCGGGTGGGGCTGGTAGTGAGCTCAGCAAGGGTGGCATGCTCACTAAAGTATTGGCGGCTAAATTAGCCTCTCAGACTGGCGCCAGCACTATTATTGCTTCAGGACATGAGCCTGAAGTCCTTACGCGACTTTTGAGTGGCGAGTTATTGGGTACACGTCTAGACTCACTTTAGTAGCCAATAATCACACCCATGGAGTTACTGGGTTTGGTACCACCAGTAAAGGTATTGGGATTTAAGGACTTCAACACCGAATTCATACTTTTTTCTTGGTTGTTGAAATCGCACAGTGCGCCAGTTGCAAGTGCTGCTTGATATCGGTTGGCGACTTTGGTGTTAATAGTATTCCATGAACTCAGTGGATTTTTAACCCATTTGTCGTCTGCCAAATTACCATATAACTTCCATTGATATGAGTCGCAACGAATGCCTTCATATTGGGCTTGCTCACCGCCACTAGGATTTGTCATTACAACAATGTAGCGCGTTACCCCATCAGCCCCAATCAAAATAGAACTAGTATCAATAGCGAATTTAAAAACGGTGGTTTGAGAAACATAAAATGGCACAAGAGTGGTTTTGTTGGGTGGGTTAAGAGGCATTTCAGTAGAACCCTCCTTGAAGATCATTGGTGCAAATGGGTCTAAACCACTTTGCATTTGATCGCCCGCACAAGAAATGATCGTGCTAGCTATTGAAATGCCAATCGCATAGGCACTAATTTTGCGCAATGAGACATTCATTTTTCTTTATCCGATTTTGGGGTTGAATTTTCTGGTTCTTCATTACCCGTATAAAACGACTGGAATAAATCAAGCGGAGTACCCCAGGCTAGCTGTTGCATGCGCAGTCCTCGAGAAAGATATCTTGCCAGTTCCGACAGCGCCAACTGATAAACATCCCGCTTGAAGTCGATCACTCCATCCAGTTGAATCCAGAAGGGCACCCAGCGCCATGCATCAAATTCTGGATGATCGGAGGCGCGTAACTGAATATCACTATCTATCCCTACTAGGCGCAGAAGAAACCAGATCTGTTTTTGACCTCGATAGGCTGTGCGGTGCAAGCGAGTTGAGTTTTGACGGCGCAAATACTCCTCAGGGACGTCATAACGAAGCCAATCCCTAGTCCGTCCAATAATTTGGACATGTTCTGGCAGCAAGCCAACTTCCTCATGCAATTCGCGGTACATGGCCTGCTCAGGGCTCTCGCCATGCTGAATCCCACCCTGAGGGAACTGCCACGAATGCTGCCCAACGCGTTTTCCCCAGAAAACCTCGTTATGGCTGTTGAGGAGGACAATGCCGACATTGGGGCGATACCCTTCACGGTCAAGCATGATCGTGCCTCAAATCCTTTAAAATCAATGATTTGATTATATCCATACATGAAAGCTTCACAATCATTTCTCCCCACGCTCAAAGAAGCCCCCTCTGACGCTGAGGTGGTTTCGCACAAACTCATGGTGCGAGCAGGTTTAATTCGCAAGCTAAGCGCAGGCGTTTATAACTATTTGCCGCTAGGTTTGAAAGTCATTCGCAAGGTGGAAAACATCATTCGCGAAGAAATGAATCGTGCTGGCGCAATAGAATTGCTGATGCCAATGATTCAACCTGCTGAGCTTTGGCAAGAAACAGGTCGCTGGGAAAAGATGGGTCCTGAGCTACTGCGCATTAAAGATCGTCATGATCGCGACTTTTTAATTCAGCCAACTTCAGAAGAGGTGGTGACTGATTTGGCTCGTAACGAGATTAAGAGTTACAAGCAGCTACCAATCAATTTTTATCAGATCCAAACCAAGTTCCGGGATGAGCGTCGCCCACGTTTTGGAATCATGCGTGGTCGTGAGTTCAGTATGAAAGATGCTTACTCATTCGATCGTGATACCGAAGGTTTGAAGAAATCCTATCAAATTATGTTTGATGCCTACACTCGTATCTTCAACCGCATGGGGCTTAAGTTCCGTGCCGTGACAGCAGATAACGGGGCAATTGGGGGCTCTGGTAGTCAAGAGTTCCATGTGATTGCTGACACTGGCGAAGATGCCATTGTGTATTGCCCAAATTCGGATTACGCAGCGAACTTAGAAGCAGCCGAATCTCTGGCATTGATAGCCGCAAGAGCTGTAGCTAGTGCGGCAATGGCTAAGGTGCCAACACCTGACAAGACTACTTGCGCAGATGTTGCAAAGTTCTTAAACGTAGCTCTTGATACAACAGTGAAGTCATTGTTGTTTGCGGTTGATCAAGAAAAAGGCCCAGCTGCTCTTTTTATGCTGTTGGTTCGCGGTGATCATGAGCTCAACGAAGTGAAGGCCAGCAAGATTCCTGGAATGGCTGAATCTCGCTTTGCTACTGAAGCAGAAATTCAGCAAGCTTGTAAGGCACCCGCTGGTTATTTGGGGCCTGTTGGCATTAGCGCCGATGTCACAGTGGTAGCTGATCGTACGGTTGCTAATATGGCGAATTTTGTTTGCGGTGCCAATGAAGCAGGTTATCACTTGACTGGCGTCAATTGGGGCCGTGATTTACCAGAGCCTTTAGTGTTAGATATTCGCAATGCAGTGATTGGCGATCCTTCTCCAGATGGAAAAGGAATAGTGGATATCTGTCGTGGTATTGAAGTTGGCCACGTATTCCAGTTGGGAACTCGCTACTCTGAGGCAATGGGATGCACTTACTTGGACCAACAAGGAAAAGCGCAGCCAATGGTCATGGGTTGCTATGGCATTGGGGTTACTCGTCTGCTTGGTGCAGCGATTGAACAAGGTCATGACGAGCGCGGCATTATTTGGCCAATTTCCATGGCACCATTTGAGGTGGTGATTTGCCCAATGGCTTACGACAAGTCTGAGCAAGTAAAGCTTGCTTGTGATCAACTGCATGATGAATTGCTTGCTGCTGGCATCGATGTAATTTTGGATGATCGCAGTGAGCGTCCAGGTGCAATGTTTGCCGATTGGGAGCTGATTGGTGCGCCATTCCGCGTAGTGATTGGTGATCGCGGTCTAGCCGATTCACAAGTGGAATTTAAAGGCCGTACTGATGCTGAGTCCCAGAACATTCCGCTGGCAGAGATCAAAGCAAAAGTGATAGCAGCTGTTCATGCAGCCAAAAACGCAATTAGTTAATTCGATCTAGATCTGAAGTTTATTTCTTAAAGAGACCGCCAATACCTTTGGCGGCTCCTTTCGCAGCCATGGTTGCCATGGTGCGCGCCATTTTTCCACCTTTGAATTGCTTCATCATGGTTTGCATTTGCTCGAATTGGGCAAGCAGGCGATTGACCTCTTGAACCTCGACGCCAGCACCTGCAGCAATACGACGTTTGCGACTAGCTTTGAGTAGTTCAGGTTTGTTACGTTCACGCGGCGTCATGCTGTCAATAATGCCGCGCATGCGGGTAGTTTGTTTGTCAGCATTGCTGAGATTGGTTTTGGATGCCGCTTGCGCGACTTGACTTGGGAGTTTATCCATCAAGCTAGCCATGCCACCCATCTTTTGCATTTGCAGGAGTTGATCACGAAAATCTCCGAGATCAAACCCACCCTTCGAAATTTTGCTTGCCAGCTTTTCAGCTTTAGCGACATCAACATGTTGCTGCGCTTGTTCAACCAAGGCTAAAATATCGCCCATACCCAAAATGCGGTTCGCCATGCGCTCTGCATCGAAGGCTTCAAGGCCATCCATTTTTTCAGCCACACCAATAAATTTGAGTGGCACACCAGTTACCTGTCGAACAGAAAGGGCAGCACCACCGCGGGAATCGCCATCTAACTTCGTTAGGATGATGCCGGTAAGGGGTAGGGCTTCATGGAAGGCTTTGGCGGTATTGACAGCATCTTGACCCAGCATGGCGTCAACTACAAATAAGGTTTCAATGGGATTTAAGCTCGCATGCAAGGTTTTAATTTCTTGCATGAGTGCTTCATCAATACCCAAACGACCAGCTGTATCCACCAATACGACATCAAAATAATGACGGCGCGCCCAGTCTAGGGCTGCCAGAGCGATATCGTTTGGTTTTTGATTGATGTTACTCGGGAAAAATTCTGCACCAACCTGCTTAGTAACCGTTTCTAGCTGCTCGATGGCAGCTGGACGATAGACGTCACAAGAAACAGTCAGAACCTTCTTTTTCTTTTTTTCTTGCAACCATTTCGCCAGCTTACCAACGGAGGTGGTTTTACCCGCACCCTGCAAACCCGCCATCAAAATGACTGCGGGAGGTTGGGTGGCTAAATTCAGCTCACCACTTTGTTGAGTGTCGCCCATCATGACTTGGGCAAGTTCGCGCTGAACTACGCCAACCAGGGCTTGGCCAGGGCTAAGGCTACCAACCACTTCTTCGCCAAGGGCTTTAAATTTGATTTGTTCTAGTAGTGACTTCACTACTGGTAGTGCTACGTCGGCCTCTAGTAAGGCTAAACGGATCTCCCGTAGCATTTCTGAGGTGTTGGCTTCAGTAAGGCGGGCTTGTCCCCGCATTGTTTTCACAACGCGAGATAGACGGTCGGTGAGGTTCTCTAGCATTTATCGATTAGACTTTCCAGATGGATATTTTAGGTTACTCAAGTTACGGATGGCTTCCATCTCTAATTTATTTACTTCTTTTGCTCGTTTTGAGCTTTAAAGCCAAGGATGGCCTTGAGTCTCCCCTATTTACCGGGTTTGTGCAGGCCACTATTTTTGTAGCTTTACTGATCCATGCGATTGTCCTTCATGACTCAGTCTTTACCTCTCAGGGATTTGTATTCGGCTTTGCCCAAGATTTATCCTTGATAGCCTGGGTGGGCCTTGCTTTTTATTGGTTCCAGTCCTGGTTTTTGCCAATCTCAAGTTTGCGCTGGATGGCCTTGGTGTTCGCGTTTGTTTGCGCCTTACTTCCAGGTTTATTTCCTGGAACCTTGATTTCTCCAAAGGCTGTATCTGATCCTTGGTTTAAAGGGCACTTTATAGTGGCGACAATTTCAGTGGGACTTCTCAGTTTGGCAGCCATGCATGCCATGCTGATGAGTGTTCAGGATCGCGCCTTACACCGTCAATTAGCCATCGTTCCGAATAGTCGTGCATCCCATTGGCTCGAAGACTTGCCACCATTAATGACGATGGAAAGCCTGCTATTTAATTTGCTCTACGTCGGTTTTGCACTTTTAAGCTTAACGGTGTTCTCTGGTTTGTTATTTTCCCAAACGCTGTTTGGGAAGCCCTTGGTTTTTGACCACAAAACCATTTTTGCTCTAGTTTCTTGGTTCTTATTTGCAGGCTTACTCATAGCTCGTTGGCGAGTGGGTTTGCGCGGCAGAGCTGCGATTCGTTGGGTATTGAGCGCATACACGGCTTTACTCTTAGCTTATGTAGGCAGTCGTTTTGTGATGGAAGTAATTCTTCAGAGAACATGACCCTTGTTTAAGTGGCTACTTTTATTTTTGGGGGTGGGGGTTTTTTACCTTTGGTTTAAGGGTAAAAAGCAAGCCAAAATTAATCCCAAAAATAAGTCCAACCCCAATACCAATAAGGCTCCAGCAGCCCTAAAGCCAGAAGCAATGGTGCAATGTCAATATTGCAAAGTTCATCTACCTCAACCAGATGCGGTGGAGAATGATGGACGCTTTTATTGTTCGAAAGCGCATATTCAGGCGCTAGATGAACAAGGTTGGATTGGAACTGCGACCTGGCACACTTCTCCTAATCAAGATGCCAGATTGGAAAATATCCAGCCAGACTTACTTGTCATTCATCACATCAGTCTTCCACCAGGCGAATTTAAAAGTCAGGATTCTAGTCGCCATATTGTGGATTTTTTTCAAAATCAATTGGATCCAAGCGCACATCCCTATTTTGCTGAAATAGCAGATCAAAAAGTTTCTAGTCATTTCCTCATTACCCGCACGGGGGAATTAATTCAGTTTGTACCGACCCGAAATAGAGCCTGGCATGCAGGTTCATCTTCATTTATGGGCAGAGAAAAGTGCAATGATTTTTCAATTGGGGTGGAGTTAGAAGGGGATGGTAACAACCCTTTTACAGAGATTCAGTACAAATCATTAGCTCAATTAGTGCAAAAATTATTGAGCAGTTATCCAGATCTTCAGTTCGCAGGGCATAGCGATATCGCACCTGATCGAAAAACAGACCCGGGAAAATATTTTGAATGGGCAAAGTTCCAAAAAGAGACAGGTATTTCGCAAGAAAAAATGCCATACGGATTGGTTTCTCGCTAGACCAATTGTTTGTATGTGAGCATACGCTCACTTGTTTAGCCTTTACCTAAAAAGGACTAAAAATTCCGCACCAAAATGATCCTAAAAACTGATCAAAACTTAGTGAAAGTACTGATAAATATTTGTCATAAATATCTTACAAAAGACTGAATATTTCCCTATACTTAGTATCCAATGCACTTTCAAACACTAGATGTAGTGTTTAAATCCCGCAATACCCCATTGTTTTTTAACGATTTTTTGTCCAAATAACTATATATAAGCAGGAGCAACATGACATACGCAAATCCACAGACAGCAGGCCAGCCAACTGGAGCTAATATCCCAGGAATGGGTCCTGCAGGGGCGATAAATCAAGCCCCTTCAGCCGGTTTTGTGGCTGGTGGTGTTGGTGGCACGCAAGCAACCCAATTGTCTGATTACAAAATCATTCGCCGCAACGGCTCGGTGGTGGCATTTGAACCATCTAAAATCGCAATTGCTGTAACCAAAGCATTTTTAGCGGTGAATGGCGGCCAAGGTGCTGCATCAGCACGCGTGCGTGAGCAGGTTGAGCAATTAACCAATTCCGTAATTCGTGCCTTATTGCGTAGCCGTCCAAATGGCGGCACATTCCATATTGAAGATATTCAAGACCAAGTTGAATTGGCTTTGATGCGTAGCGGCGAGCACAATGTTGCCCGCGCCTATGTTCTCTATCGTGAAAAACGCAATCAAGAACGTGCGGCCCAACAGGAATCCTCTCAAGAAACCCAGGTAGCTAATCAAGCTGGCGAATCTGGCATCAAAGTGACGGATGACGGCGTCGAGAAGTGGTTAGACATGGCCGCATTGCGCACTGTCATTGAGGCAGCTTGCGAAGGCTTGGGCAATCAAATTGATGCCACGCCAATCATCACCGAAACCATCAAGAATTTGTATGATGGCGTGCCAATGGCGCAAGTATATGACTCTGCAATCTTGGCTTCCCGTACCTTGATTGAAAAAGATCCCGCCTACAGCCAGGCAACCGCCCGTATTTTGATGCATGTGATTCGAAAAGAAATTTTGGGTCATGAGGTATTGCAAGGCGATATGCAGTCTGAATACGGTACTTACTTTGCGAAGTACATCAACGAAGGTATTTCCGCTGAGTTGCTCGATCCACGGATGCGCGAGTTTGACTTGCCACGCTTGGCCGCAGCATTAAATGCTAGCCGTGACTTACAGTTCAACTACCTTGGTTTGCAAACCTTGTATGACCGCTATTTCTTGCACATTGAAGAGCGCCGTATTGAGATGCCACAGGCTTTCTTTATGCGTGTAGCAATGGGCTTGTCCTTAAATGAGCTTGACCGTGAGCGTCGTGCGATTGAGTTCTATGAAATCCTTTCGACATTCGATTTCATGTCCAGTACACCAACGCTGTTTAACTCCGCTACAACCCGTCCACAGCTCTCCAGCTGCTATTTGACAACTGTCGATGATGACCTTGATGGTATTTATGAGGCATTGAAAGAGAATGCTTTGTTATCGAAGTTTGCCGGTGGTTTGGGTAACGATTGGACTAACGTTCGCGCCTTAGGAAGTCATATCAAAGGTACTAACGGTAAATCCCAGGGTGTCGTGCCATTCTTAAAGGTGGTGAATGACACTGCGGTTGCCGTGAACCAAGGTGGTAAGCGTAAAGGTGCAGTTTGTGCCTACTTAGAAACATGGCATTTGGATATCGAAGAATTCTTGGAATTGCGCAAGAACACTGGTGATGACCGTCGTCGTACCCACGATATGAATACCTCCAACTGGATTCCTGACTTATTCATGAAGCGCGTCATGGAAAACGGCGATTGGACTTTGTTCTCCCCATCAAATACCCCCGACTTGCATGACAAGTACGGTAAAGCCTTTGAAGAAGCTTATGTTGCCTATGAGCAAAAAGCAGATCGCGGTGAGTTGAAGCCATTCCGCAGGATCCCTGCACAGCAGTTATGGCGCAAGATGCTTGGCATGTTATTTGAAACAGGCCACCCATGGATCACTTTCAAAGATCCTTGCAATATTCGCAGCCCACAGCAACACGTTGGCGTGGTCCACTCTTCCAACTTGTGTACAGAGATCACCCTGAATACCAACGAGACCGAGATTGCTGTATGTAACTTGGGTTCTGTGAACTTAACAGCCCACATGACGACTGATGCCAGCGGCAAGATGATTTTGGACCACGAGAAGCTCCAAAAGACGGTACGCACTGCGATGCGTATGCTCGATAACGTCATCGACATTAACTACTATGCTGTTGCTAAGGCGCGTAACTCTAATTTGAAGCATCGTCCGGTCGGTATGGGCATCATGGGCTTTCAGGATTGCTTGCATATGCAGCGCATTCCTTACGCTAGTGATGAGGCTGTGAAGTTTGCAGATTCTTCTATGGAAGCAGTTTGCTACTACGCTTACCAAGCTTCATGTGAATTGGCGGAAGAACGTGGTGTTTACAGCACTTACAAAGGCTCTTTATGGGATCGCGGCATCCTCCCACAAGACTCAGTGGCGATGTTGGCAGCTGAGCGCGGTGGTTATGTAGAGGTAGATAACTCCTCCATGATGGATTGGACTGATTTACGTGCTCGCATCAAGCAACACGGCATGCGAAATTCCAATTGCGTAGCGATTGCCCCAACCGCTACGATTTCGAACATCATTGGCGTTTCTGCCTGCATCGAACCCACATTCCAGAATCTGTTTGTGAAATCGAACCTTTCAGGCGAGTTCACAGTGGTAAATGAGTACCTGGTCCGTGATTTGAAGGATCGCGGTCTTTGGGATGAAGTCATGATCGCCGATTTGAAGTACTTTGATGGCACTTTGTCTAAGATTGATCGCATTCCACAAGACTTACGTGATTTGTACGCGACCGCCTTCGAAGTGGAGCCAAGCTGGTTAGTTGAGGCTGCTTCCCGTCGTCAGAAGTGGATTGACCAAGCGCAGTCCTTAAATATCTACATGGGTGGCGCATCAGGCAAGAAGTTAGATGACACCTATAAGCTGGCTTGGTTGCGGGGCTTAAAGACAACCTACTACCTCCGCACAATGGCAGCAACCCACGTTGAGAAATCAACCGTTACGAGTGGTCAATTGAACTCAGTGTCTAGTGGTGGTGGTGTTAATGGTACCGATGCAGCTGCAGCAAGTGCTGCTGGCGCAGTAGAGGCAGACGGTCCTGTTTGCACAATGCGTCCAGGCGATGCTGGATTTGAAGAATGTGAAGCATGCCAATAAGCGATTTGCTTATGGGTCAGAAATAGAAGAATTGAGGAGAGAATTATGTTGAATTGGGATGAGGAAGTTGCTCCAGCACTAGCGAAAGCTGGTATTGCACCGCAGCCGGTTGCAGTGGAGCCACAACGTCCGCAGCCAGATCAAGTTGCGATGGCACCACAAACCGCAGCGCCGTCACCACTGGAGAATGCGAGTTTGTCTGGAGGTGTGGCACATCGGGTAAATGCCGCTGATAAACGCGTGATTAATGCCAAGACTGACGTGAATCAGTTGGTTCCATTTAAATATAAGTGGGCATGGGAAAAATATTTGGCCGGTTGTGCAAACCACTGGATGCCACAAGAGATCAATATGAACCGCGATATTGCGCTTTGGAAGGATCCTAACGGCTTAACTGAGGATGAGCGTCGCATTATTAAACGCAATCTCGGTTTCTTTACAACCGCTGATTCTTTGGCTGCCAACAATATTGTTTTGGGTACTTACCGCCACATTACTGCTCCAGAATGCCGCCAATACCTATTGCGTCAGGCTTTTGAGGAAGCAATTCATACCCATGCATATCAATATATTGTGGAATCCTTGGGTTTAGATCAAGGTGAAATCTTCAATGCGTATCACGAGATTGACTCGATTCGCGCTAAAGATGAGTTCTTAATTCCTTATATTGATGTGCTGACTAATCCCAATTTTAAGACTGGCACATTAGAAACTGACCAAACATTACTGCGTTCGCTCATTGTTTTTGCCTGCGTAATGGAAGGATTATTCTTTTATGTTGGTTTTACGCAAATACTTGCAATGGGTCGTCAAAACAAAATGACGGGCGCCGCTGAGCAGTATCAATACATCCTTCGCGACGAGTCAATGCACTGCAATTTTGGTATCGATTTAATTAACCAAATCAAGCTGGAGAACCCGCAGTTATGGACTTCCGCGTTCAAAGACGAGATCAAATCGATCTTCGAAAAAGCGGTCGAATTAGAGTACCGTTATGCCGAAGATACGATGCCTCGAGGAGTGCTCGGATTGAACGCTCCGATGTTCAAAGGGTACCTAAGATACATCTGTAATCGCAGATGTTTGCAAATAGGACTTGACGCGATGTTCCCAAATGAAGAGAATCCATTTCCATGGATGTCAGAAATGATTGATCTGAAAAAAGAACGAAACTTTTTTGAGACACGCGTTATTGAGTATCAAACCGGTGGTGCGCTGAGTTGGGAGTAGTAAGACTGCAGTAAAGCGCACAACTGGCTAAATAGGAGATTAGACGGTTGGATAGTTTTAGAAGTCAGCAAAACCAGACTCAAATCCGAAAACCCTTGCTCAAGGGTGCCTGGGCTATTCTCTCTATTTTTTCCAGCACATTTAAGAAGCCGTTGTCCTTCGGGACCACGGCTTTTTTTCCAGGATTCATTAGCGTGCAGCACCTAGCATCAAGCCGCGCGCCGATGAATGGCTCGCTCGTCAAATCCAAATGGTTGCAAAATCAGTTGGAAATGAATGGTCGGGTCTTCTTAATGTAGTTTGTACTAATCCTCACGTGAAGGAGCAATACTATGGCAATCGCCAAGAAAAAACCTGCTGCAAAGAAACCAGCTGCTAAGAAAAAAGTAGCCGCTAAGAAACCAGCTGCTAAAAAAGTAGCTAAAAAGAAGCCTGCTGCTAAGAAGCGTCCAGCTGCTAAAAAGCGTCCTGCTGCTAAGAAGCGTCCAGCTGCTAAAAAAGCTGCCGCTAAAAAGCCAGCCGCTAAAAAAGCTGCTAAGAAGCGTCCAGCTGCTAAAAAGCGTCCAGCTGCTAAAAAAGCTGCCGCTAAGAAGCCTGCTGCTAAAAAGCGTCCAGCTGCAAAAAAACGCGTAGCAAAAAAAAAGTAAGTAAGCCTGCTGCGAAGAAAGCGGGCTCTGCTGTAAAAAAGCCCGCGGCTAAGAAAGCTGCGCTAGCAACATCTGCCGCTGCTTGGCCCTTCCCAACTGGCACACGTCCTTAACGGACGGGTGTTACTCGAAGGGGTCTCTCACGAGACCCCTTTTTTATTTGTCACTCTTCGATGTTGGTTTGGGCAAAAGCCCAAAGCGAGCGGAATTGACTAAAAACTATAGCCAAACGCAGATTTGAATTGAACTGCTATCTCATCTTTGCTTATTTGATGATTTTGTGGTCCTTGGTGGGTAATTTTGATTGAGCCCATCAAACTCGCTAAGCGGCCGGTAGTTTCCCAATCCATATCGCTCTCTAATCCAAAAAGCAATCCACCACGGAAAGCATCGCCACATCCAGTTGGGTCAACGACTTTTGCTGCCGGAACTGGTGGTATAGCAATGCACTTACCCTCTGAGTAAATATCTGCACCTTCAGCACCTTTGGTAACAATCAGCGACTTTACACGCTCAGCTACTGTTGCCAGGCTAAGCCCTGTTCTTTGGGAGAGCATTTCTCCTTCATAGTCGTTGACAGCCAAATAACTAGCGATATCAACCAATTCAAGGAGCTCAGGACCATTAAACATCGGCAAGCCTTGACCTGGATCGAAGATAAAGGGAATGTTCGCATCGGCTAATTGATGACAGTGCTCCCACATTCCTTGGCGCCCATCTGGTGCCACGATGCCTAACTTCGCTGGACCCTTGGTATTTTTGCTGCGTTCTGCCACTACAGCAGAAACTTGATTCAAGTGTGAGTCACCCATTGCGCCAGGATGAAACGCAGTAATTTGATTATTGGCTTGATCAGTGGTGATCATGGCTTGCGCAGTAAACGCCTCATTGATTTGACGAATGTGGCTGGCATCGATATTGAGATCCTTTAGGCGATTTAGGTAAGGGGCAGCATCACCACCAACCGTTGCCATGATGATGGGGTCGCCACCTAAAAGACTCAGGTTGTAAGCAATATTGCCCGCGCATCCACCGAATTCTCGGCGCATGGTGGGGACTAAAAAGGCGACATTCAGAATGTGGATCTGTTCAGGCAAGATTTGATCGGCAAATTTGCCTTCAAAGTTCATGATGGTGTCGTAGGCGATAGAGCCACAGATCAAGCTAGCCATAAATTACTTTCTGAAAATGGTGAAAACGGATAAAGGTGAATGGGAATAAGAATAAAGAAAAAGCGAATTTAGTGATGCATTTAGGGATAAAACGCCCTCACTCGATAACCAGCAGCATTTGGTGGCAATAAAAGAGGGAGTTCAGTTTGAATTTGTTCACCTGCAGCAATGCCATTGCGTAAAAAATCGGAATGAGCATCTTGCCAAGCGATTGGTAACCATTCTTTTGGAGTCAATTGAATGGATTTGATTTCAGATTCCTCTGCATCAGTAAGAGAAATTTCTAAATTGGGTGCCAAAACAGCGATCGCAACACGATTTTGTATTTCAACTTGCAGTATGGATTGATTTACAGCGCTTTTAAGGCCCTCTCGCGCGTTTTCAGGAGATAAGGTGGCTGAAGTTATTTTCCAAGCTGCAAAATCGCTCACAGGGCGATTAATGCATCCTAGTGCACTACATAATTTTGTATCAACACGCTGCAAAATAGTAAATGCAGTGACTGCAAAAGCATTAGATGTGCCATCAACGCGGGGTGCAAGTAATGGCAGAAGTGTATTCCTGGAGAGGTGCTCTCCAAACACGAGCAGTAATACTAAAAAACAGCTGAGTAGCGCTAACTGAATTCTTTTTTTTTGAACAGGTGCAGCAAAACCCGTTTCTTTTGTACCCTGACTCTCTTTGACTAGGGTTCCATGCAAACAAACCCAACCTTCACTCTCTTTCCATACAGAAAGCGTTAACCATTGGCTATAGGTCGCAATTACTTCCTCGGCTTGGCGGGCGAGTACTCCAGATAGAACAATTTGACCGCCAGAGCGCATCTTATTAACCAATGCGGGAGCAAGTACTTGCAGTGGGTTTGCCAGAATATTGGCCATCACTATGTCGTATTTGGTTTTCGCGGCAAGTTCTGGCGCATCGTCGTTAGGTAGAACGAATCGAATCTCGGTGTGATTGATTTCTGCATTGCTGCGCGCTGCCACCATCGCTTGTGGATCGATATCGGTACCAATCACTGGCTTACATCCCAATTTTGCGGCTGCAATCGCTAAGATGCCCGAACCACATCCATAGTCCAGAAGGCTTTGATTTTTGAGTTCCGACTGTTCTTCAAGCCAAAGTAAACATAAGTGGGTGGTGGGATGGCTGCCGGTACCAAAAGCCAAGCCTGGATCAACTGCTAAACAAATTGCATTTGGATCGCTTGGCGCTTCATGCCAGGACGGAACCACCCAAATGCGTTTTCCAATCTGAATGGGGGCAAACTGACTTTGGGTAAGCCTCACCCAATCTTGTTCTTCAACAATTTTTTCTTGAGGCGCTGATAAGTTAAAGCCAGCCTCTTTTAAGGAGACCAGCAACTCTGGAATAAATTCTGCGCTACCCGAGGCGTCTATATCTGGATTGAAGAGGGCGGTAACAGTGGATCTATCCCAGGCTTGAACTTCTGGAGATAAACCAGGCTCTCCGTAAAGTGGATTTTCATCGTATCCACCAGCAGCATCATCTTCTACGGTGACGGAGAGGGCGCCTAATTCTAATAGGGCATCGCCTAAGGGTTCTGCAGTTTCAGCAACTACCGTGAATACAAGCTCACGATAAGACATAAGGCACTCGCATGAATTAAGGTTTTCCGCGACTTGCAGCTTGCTCTTCTAGGCGATGCTCTAGGTAATGAATGCTAGTGCCACCTTCCATGAAGTTCGGGTCCAGCATGAGTTCACGGTGCAAAGGTACGTTAGTGGTAATGCCATCAATGACCATCTCTGAGAGTGCAATTTGCATGCGGCGGATCGCTTGTTCGCGAGTATTGCCGTAAGAGATCAGTTTGCCAATCATCGAATCATAGTTTGAAGGAACAACATATCCGCTATAGGCATGTGAATCGACCCGAATTCCAGGGCCACCTGGCATATGGAACGAGCCAATTTTGCCTGGGCTTGGGGTGAATTTGAACGGATCTTCCGCATTTAAGCGACATTCAATTGCATGACCACGGAAAACGATGTCTTTTTGGCGATAGGCTAATTTAAGGCCTGCAGCAATCCGAATTTGCTCTTGAACAATGTCAACGCCAGTAATCATTTCAGTTACTGGATGCTCAACCTGAACACGGGTATTCATCTCGATAAAGAAGAATTCATTGTTCTCATAAAGGAATTCAAAGGTTCCTGCACCGCGGTACCCAATCTTACGGCAGGCTTCAGCACATCTCTCACCAATCTTGGCAATCAAGCGACGATCAATGCCCGGTGCTGGTGCTTCTTCAATTACTTTTTGATGACGACGTTGCATTGAGCAGTCACGCTCGCCCAACCAAATTGCACTGCCATGGGTATCAGCCAAAATTTGGATTTCGACGTGGCGAGGTTTTTCTAAAAACTTCTCCATATAGACTTCTGGGTTACCAAACGCACGTCCTGCCTCTTCACGAGTCATATTGACCGCATTAATGAGTGCTGCTTCTGTATGCACCACACGCATACCACGTCCACCACCACCGCCAGCGGCTTTGATGATGACTGGATAACCCACTTTTTTAGCGGTAGCAATAATTTCTTTTGGATTATCAGGTAATGCGCCTTCCGAACCAGGTACGCAAGGTACTCCCGCTTTAATCATGGCGCGCTTCGCAGAGACTTTGTCGCCCATCAGGCGAATCGATGCTGCGGTCGGGCCGATGAAGGCAAATCCTGATTTTTCAACGCGCTCAGCAAAGTCGGCATTTTCAGAAAGAAATCCGTAACCAGGGTGAATTGCTTCAGCATCGGTTACTTCGGCTGCCGAAATAATGGCTGGCATATTGAGATAGCTTAATGGCGATGGGGCGGGTCCTATACATACAGCCTCATCAGCAAGCTTTACATACTTCGCTTCTTTATCTGCGGTGGAATAGACCACTACAGTTTTAATTCCCAACTCGCGGCATGCGCGTTGGATACGGAGAGCAATTTCTCCCCGATTGGCGATCAGAATCTTATCGAACATGTCGGCTCTAAGTTAGGTAAAAATGGATTAGAGGGCTTAATGAATTAAGCAATGATGAAAAGTGGCTGATCAAATTCAACACCTTGACCGTTTTCGCAAAGAATCTCTTTTACGACTCCGGCAAACTCTGATTCAATCTCGTTCAGCAACTTCATGGCTTCAATAATACAAAGAGTTTGGCCTACTTTGACAGTGTCACCAATGCTTACGAAATTCGGAGATTCTGGATTTGGAGCGCGATAGAAAGTCCCTACCATTGGAGAGCGGGCAACAAAACCGGTGTCGACAGCAGGCGCCTCATTCACTGGTGAAGCAGCGGGCGCTGAATTGGCTGTGGGTGCTTGCATCACTGGCGCTGGATGATTTGCATAAACCACTTGACCAGATGGCGCTGAAGATCCGGCATTAACAATGCGCACGCGGTCTTCACCTTCGTTAACCTCTAATTCAGAAATGCCTGACTCAGAGACTAGGTCGATCAAGGTTTTTAGTTTTCTCAAATCCATACGAGTACTTCCTCTCTTGTAATTCTTTAATTAAGCTGATTTTTGTAAACGGGCAATAGCTGCTTGCAATGCCAATTCATATCCAATTGCTCCGAGACCACAAATCACACCTGTAGCAATGTCAGATAAATAGGAATGTTTGCGGAATTCTTCTCGCTGATGAATGTTAGACAGATGGATTTCCACGAATGGGATTGCCACTCCAGCCAAGACATCACGTAGCGCAACGCTGGTGTGGGTAAAAGCCCCTGGATTGATGATGATGAAATCAACCCCATCTTGTTTTGCTTTTTGAATGCGATCAATGAGTTCGCCTTCATGATTACTTTGATAAGTGCTCAAATCTACTGATTGGGCTTTAGCCAGACCTTCTAGTTTTCGATGAATGTCTTCGAGGGTGGTTTTTCCATAAACCTCAGGTTCACGGCTTCCCAATAGATTAAGGTTTGGACCTTGAATTACGAGAATTGAAGCTTTTTTCGACATAGATCCCTATTTTTAGAGGCAGTTAGGTGTTAATTGCTTAATTGGGCTGTTACTTACCTGAATCACTCATTTGCTTCACTTGCTATGAGGGGAAGTATACATTCCCAGCGGGACTAACAGATTAAAAAACAAATGAAAAAGTGGATTTTTCTAGAAATTTAAAGGTAGTTATTAAAAAAGATGTGCTTAAATGCCTAAAATTTAAGCAAAATGGATCAAAGGATTTCCCTCTAAAATTCATCAAAATATCTTAAAAGGCAGATTTAATTGCTTTTCTGAGCTCTTCTTCGCTTATCTTTCCCAATTTGGTGTAGATAGCCTTGCCTTTGGTGTTAATAATCACTGTGTAAGGGAGGGCGCCTTGACTATTTCCCATTTGTTTGGAGAGATTACTACCCTCCAGACCACCAATCACAATTGGATAGGAAACAGGGGTGCTTTTCAGAAATTCACGAATATTAGAAGGTGAATCAATGCCAATGCCGACAAATAGGACATTTTGCTGCAGAAATTCCTGCTGAAGAAGGTCTAAGGTGGGCATTTCTTCTACACAAGGAGGGCACCAGGAGGCCCAAAAGTTCACAACTAAGACTTTTCCCTGCCATTCAGTCGAATTCACAGGTTTTCCATCTGGCGATTGCCAGGAATTGGCAAAAAAGGCTTTTATGGAGGGATCATTTGCGAGACCAGTTTTGGAAATCCACTGCGAAGTCAGGGCGCCCCCGAGCAATGCGAGCAGACTAATTACGACGATGATGAGCCATTGTCTTCGGTTCATTGCAACTCCTTCGCTAAAATTCGCAGATGCATATACATATCTTGGGCATTTGCGGTACTTTCATGGGCGGCATAGCCGCAATCGCTCGGCAAGCCGGACATCGTGTTACTGGTTGCGACGCTAACGTCTATCCACCAATGAGTACTCAGCTTGAGGCTCAAGGCATCGAACTGATTGAGGGATTTTCGCCAGATCAATTATTGCAGTTTGAGACGATGCCTGATTTATTTGTTATCGGCAACGTGGTTTCTCGGGGCAATCCATTGATGGAGGCCATTCTGAATCAAGGTCTTCCTTATATCTCTGGACCGCAGTGGTTGGGCGAACAGGTTTTATACGGCAGACACGTCTTAGCAGTAGCTGGCACACATGGTAAGACCACTACATCGGCCATGCTCACATGGATTCTAGAATTTAATGGTTACAAACCAGGTTATTTGATTGGCGGTGTGCCTCTGAATTTCACCGTATCTGCACGCTTAGGTGAGAGTCAGTATTTTGTGATTGAAGCAGATGAATACGATACGGCGTTTTTTGATAAGCGCAGTAAGTTTGTTCACTACAGACCACGCACTGCATTGCTCAACAATTTGGAATTTGATCATGCCGATATTTTTGCGGATCTCGCAGCAATTGAAACTCAGTTTCATCATTTAGTTCGGACCGTACCTGGCGATGGCTTGTTAGTTGTGAATGCTGAGGAGCCTGCTTTAGAGCGGGTCGTTACACGAGGTGCTTGGGCACCGGTTGAGCGTTTTGGGCACGACCTTACCAATGAGTGGTCTTTGATTTCTCAAGAAGGGGATGGCTTCATTGTCAACAAGTCTGGTAAAGCGGTGGCTAGTGTGAAGTGGGCTGGAGATTCTGGGGTGATGGGACGCCATAATCAACTCAATGCCTTGGCTGCCATTGCTTCAGCCAATCACATTGGTATTTCTCCTACAGATTCAGCGCTGGCCTTGGCTGAATTTAAAAATGTAAAACGTCGCTTAGAAACGATTGGCGTTGCAAATAACATCACGGTGTATGACGACTTTGCGCACCACCCAACTGCTATCACTACTACGGTAGATGGTTTGCGTCGTCGCGTGGGCAGTGCCCGAATTTTGGCTGTCTTGGAACCCCGATCGAATACGATGAAGCTTGGGGTAATGAAAGCCCAATTACCGTTAAGCCTGCAAGCGGCTGATAAGGTATTCGCTTATGGTGCCAATGCTGGTAAAGAATCTTTAGGCTGGGATTTAGAGGAGGTGTTATCACCACTCAATACCCCAGAGCAAGCTAAGGCGCAAGCTTTTGATGATCTGGAGACTTTAGTCAAGGCTGTCGCAAACGAGGCAAAGCCTGGTGATCACATCCTAGTGATGAGTAATGGCGGATTTGGTGGGGTGCATCAAAAAATATTACAGGCCATTGCGGTCTAATAGACGTAAATAGAGGGTAAAAAAATGGGCAACAGACTAAAAGACAAAGTGGCAATCATTACAGGAGCTGCCAAGGGAATCGGTTTTGCTACGGCTCAGCGTTTTGGGCAAGAGGGTGCAAAAGTGATCGTTGCCGATATCAATTTAGAGGCTGTAAAAGGCGCTGCTGCACAGGTTCCGAATGCGGAAGCGTATGCAATGAATGTGACTGATCGTGCGAGCATTCAGGCAGTAGTAGATGAAGTAATGCAAAAACATGGTCGCATTGATATCTTAATTAATAACGCTGGGATCACTCAGGATGCGCGTTTAGTAAACATGACTGAGGCGCAGTTTGATAGCGTGATCGATGTCAATCTAAAAGGGGTCTTCAACTGCACACAGTTGATAGTTCCTCATATGCTCAAAGCTGGATCGGGCGCCATCGTTAACGCATCCAGCGTGGTTGGGATATACGGTAATTTTGGTCAAACTAATTACTCAGCTACGAAGTTTGGCGTTATTGGCTTTACAAAAACTTGGGCGCGCGAGCTCGGGTCAAAAGGCATTCGTGTCAATGCCGTTTGTCCAGGATTTATTGCGACCGAGATGGTAAAAGCCATGCCAGAAAATATTTTGCAGGATATCGAAAGGCGCAGTTGGCTTGGACGTCTAGGCACCCCTGAGGAAATGGCTAATGTCTATTTATTTCTGGCTAGCGATGAGGCTAGCTATGTCAATGGAGTCGCTTTAGAGGCTAGCGGCGGGATCTCCCTCTGAGCATGAACCTTTTATACGAAGAGGGCGGCGATATCAAAATCGCTACAGTGCAGTCTGCATCTGGTTCAGGCGATACGGAGTCATGGCAAGCAACTAGTCTCTCTGGCAAGAAAATCAAACTAAAAGCTAAGGAAGTTTGGTTGCGCTTTGAAAAACCAGAGGCCCAAGCCGTAATGGATGAGGCCAACACCTTGTCGAAAGAGATTGATCTTCAGTTGCTTTGGGACTGCGCACCAGATGAAGAGTTTGGTTTGGTTGATGTGTCCCTGGAATATTTTGGCGCGCAGGCCACCATTCCACAGCAGGTTTCCTTGGCAATTGCTTTACAAGGTGCTCCGGTATTTTTTCGCCGCAAGGGCCGTGGCCGCTTTCAACGAGCACCCCTGGAACAGTTGCAGGCGGGGTTAGCTGCACTAGAGCGTAAACAAAAAGAAATAGAGCAACAGACTGTTTGGCAAAAAGAGTTAGTCATGGGCGCTTGTCCAGAGGCCCTCAAGTCATCTGCTAAACAGCTATTGTTTTCCCCAGATAAAAATACTTCTGCGTACAAGGCTTTGATCGCTGCCTGCACTGAGACAGGGGAATCCCCAGCTCAACTAATGATTCGTTGTGGTGCGATTGACTCGCCATTGGCCTATCACCAAGGTCTGTTTTTAAAGTCTCACTTCCCTAGCGGAGCTGCCCACAATGAAGGCCTTGGAGTTGATCCAACTGCATATGCTGCTGCGATTGCAGAGCTTCCAATAGCTGAAGTGCAAGCCTTTTCTATCGATGACTCTGGTACTACAGAGATTGATGATGCTTTATCGGTTACTGATTTAGCTGGTGGTGGTCATCGGATCGGTATTCATATTGCAGCACCTGGCTTGGCAATTAGCAAAGATGATCCTTTGGATCAGGTAGCGCGTAGCCGCATGTCTACAGTGTATTTTCCGGGCGACAAAATTACGATGTTGCCAGATTCCGTCATTGAACTGTTCTCCTTAGATGCGGGCGCTTCTCGCCCCGCACTTTCAATTTATGTGGAGATTGATGCTGAAGGGGTGCTGGATCGAGATTCCTTGCTGATGCGAGCCGAGATGGTGCCAATAGCGGCCAATCTACGACTGGAGGATATTGAGCATCAGGTTAGTGATGAAAGTTTGGCTGATGAGGCCGCTAGCTATCCCTATCGCAAAGAGCTAGGAGTTTTATGGAAAGCCGCTAAATATCTTCATGCTGGTCGACAAGAAAAGCGGATTGCAAATGGGCTTCGTGCCGAGCAACTGGGGTTAATTGACCCGAATGCCCTTGCAAGAGATTTTCATTTTCAGATACAAGATCTAGATGGATCCGTGCGTGTGGAGATCGTGCCGCGTCAACGGGGCTCTATTCTCGATACGATTGTTGCGGAGTGGATGATTTTTTGTAATAGCGCTTCCGGTCAACTGTTGGCTGATCATGGCCTACCCGGTCTGTTTAGAACTCAGAAGGGTTGGGGTCCTTTGCGCACACGGATGCAAACCACCCCAGGGCCTCATGAGGGCCTCGGTTTGGATTACTACGCTTGGTGTACTTCTCCGCTACGACGCTATTCTGATTTAGTGAATCAGTGGCAACTCATTGCTTTGGCCAAACATGGGGTTACAGCTAAGATGGTCGCGCCATTTCCGCCGCGCGATGCCACTCTGATGGGCATTGCGGCTGACTTTGAAGCTTGTTATCAGACTTATGGGGAATACCAAGACAGATTGGAGAAATACTGGTGCTTACAATGGATTTCTCAAGATGGAGAATCTAAGAATGTGTATGTGCGCCATCTAAAAGAAGGTATGTCTAGACTGGAATTGATTCCCTTGCATCTGCCCATTCCGGAGCTGGCCAGCCATCCACGCATGACGCGGGCTGAAGTAGTGGTTGCTGATATTGATTTATTGCAATTGAGTGCTGCAGTTAGGGTGCTTGAAATTGAAGCGAAGCTTGAGCCTCCTCAAAATACTGTCGAAGATAGTTTGATACCTTCGCAGGGCGCCGAAGAAAATGACAGCGCAGATGAAGTCAAATGAATTGGTCCCGTCTGAGAAATTAGGCAAAGCCATTCCCTATCTTCAAAGAGCTTGGCGTCGCCATCCTTTTTGGTTGGCGCTTTGTGCTTCACTTTTCATTCATGCTCTTTTTCTCTCTATTCGTTGGGGATTTGGTGAAATACAAAGTCGTCGCCTCAATACGCCTTTAAGCGTGGTGCTAGTGAACGCCACCAACAAATTACCTCCTAAGCAAGCAAATAAATTGGCTCAAGCTGATTTGCAGGGTGGCGGCAATACAGAGGACCAAGATGCTACTGCTTTGCACCGCGCAAGGTTGGGGGCAGAAGCACGCCTTGAAGTCTTAGAGAAGCAACAGAAACAAATGTTAGCCAAACTTGATGAGCAGCGAGCTCGCGCAGGTGGACGCAAAAGTGGGGAAGAGCAAAAAATTGCCCCTCAACTCAATTCTTTAGAGGCGGAGTTAGCAAAGCGTTTGCAGGCTAATGGCCGTGAGCCGCGCCGCAAGATATTAACGGGTACCAATGCAAAAGCAGTGAGCTTTGCACATTATTACGATGCTATGCGCCAAAAGATTGAAGCTTATGGAAGCGCTTTTTTCCCTCGAGCCAATGGCCGCCCCTTATATGGCAGCTTAGTCATCGTGGTGAGTGTAGATGCTCAAGGTCGAATTACGAGTAATGCGCAGGGTCAAGATGGCCTCTCCATTGGTCGTAGCTCCGGTAATCCCGAGTTAGATCGACAAGCGCTGGCAATCGTGCGTGCTTCAGCTCCATTTGGCCCATTTCCTTCCGAGATGCGCAACCAAATTGATGTGCTCGATTGGATTTCTACTTTTGAGTTCACCCGGGATGGTGCTGACCGCCTTGAGCTAAAGCAATAATATTTTTGAAATCAACTTCACGAATTCGCTTATTCTGTAGTCATCATGAGCTCGCTTAATTCTACTGATCTTCATACCGATCCCAGTCTTTACGCTGGTGTGGATGTGTATGCGGTTGCAGGTAATCCGATTTCTCATAGCAAGTCCCCTTCAATTCAGCAAGGTTTTGCGAAACAGGCAAAGCAAAAAATGCACTATGGCCGTTTACAACCTGATTTGCATTCTTTTGCCCAGACTGCGAAGACATTTTTTGCTGCTGGTGGTAAAGGTATGAATGTCACAGTCCCATTCAAGCTAGATGCACAGCTCTTTGCTGATGTATTAACACCCCGCGCTCAATTGGCTGGGGCGGTGAATACACTTTGGATTAAAGACGGCAAGATCTATGGCGACAACACAGATGGCGCTGGATTAGTCCGTGATTTATTGGCGCAAGGCATTGCTCTGCATGAGTCGAGAATATTGCTCTTGGGTGCTGGTGGGGCTGCGCGCGGTGTGATTGGTCCATTACTGGAGCAATCTCCGAAATGTTTAGTGATTGCCAATCGCTCTAGCGCAAAGGCAGATGAGCTGGTAAGCCTGTATGCCGATTTAGCAGCCTCTCAAGAGGTTGCCCTAGAATCGCGCACCTTAGCTGATCTTGAGGATTCAGCTGCAACACCCCATCCTTTTGATCTAGTTATTAATGCTACTGCAGCTGGTCTTCAAGACGCCTCCCCGTTAGCTGCAAAAGCAGTGAGTAATATCTTCGTGCCCAGTTCATTTGCCTATGACATGGTGTATGGGAAAACAACGCCCCTCATGCAGCAAGCCTTGCAAAGAGGCGCGCGAGTGAGTGATGGACTTGGCATGTTGGTAGAGCAAGCGGCCGATGCATTTTTGTTATGGCGGGGATCAGAGTTGGCTGCAGTCATAGACCCGCGTGCAATATTAGCCGAGTTACGTAGCTAACCTTTACGATGCGTTGGCTTATTTACGTAGTCAAATGTTTGCTTTGTGGTTTTCTGGCAATGCAGGCTTTCTTTGCGATTCAGATCGCTTTATGGACTACTTTAGATCCATCAAGCACGGCATTTCAGAGGGCGGAACGTTGGCGTTTATGCAGCTGGCACTGGTCTTGTCCTGTTTATTCAGAATGGGTCTCCTATAGCAAGATTTCAAATAATCTCAAACGTGCCGTGTTGGTGAGCGAAGACGACATCTTCTTCCAGCACAAGGGTGTGCGGGTGGAGGATATGCAAAAGGCTTGGGAAAAGAATCAACAAAAGACCCAGTCTGGGAGCAAACCAAAAACAGCCTTACGTGGGGGGTCAACGATTACTCAACAATTGGCTAAGAATTTATTTCTTTCTTCAGAACAAAACTATTTACGTAAAGGCCAGGAGCTCATCATTACAGGGCTTTTGGAGGTAACGCTTTCGAAGCAAAGACTCTTTGAGATTTATCTCAACTCAGTGGAATGGGGCGAAGGCATTTTTGGAGTAGGGGCAGCTTCACATTATTACTACGCAAGCACTCCCGCTTTATTAAATCGAGAGCAAGCTGCCGCCCTTGCCTCCGCTTTACCAGCCCCCAAGTGTTTTGATAAGCCGCAATATTGCCGTAAAGCGAATATTCACTTTCCAACCCGCCAAGATTTCATCTTAGAAAATATGGATCGAGTTGCTTTGACTCCTTATCCTAAGAGCCCTAAGTAGTAGTCCTAAGCAGCAGCCCTGAGGGCATCACGAGTACTTTGCGCCACCAATCGTGCCGCCTGTGCGAAATCATTGCCAGAGCTAGCGTATAAGATCGCTCTCGAGGAGTTAATGATCATTCCTGTGCCAGGGGCGTCTGCGATACTACCCGCTTTCACAGTGGCCTCAATATCACCGCCTTGAGCACCAATACCGGGGATCAGTAAAGGCATATTGCCGACGATTGCACGAACCTTTGCAATTTCTTCTGGGAAGGTAGCGCCAACCACTAGCCCAATCTGGCCGGAGCTATTCCACTGCCGTGCTGCTAGTTGGGCGATATGTAAATACAGTGGCTCTCCCTTGGGGCCAACATTCAGAAATTGCAAATCTGAACCGCCCGGATTAGAGGTACGGCAAAGAACGATGACGCCTTTACCAGGATGCTTTAAGTAGGGTTCAATCGTGTCAAAGCCCATGTATGGGTTTACGGTGACGGCATCAGCACCGTAACGCTCAAAAGCCTCTAGGGCATAGTGGTCGGCAGTGCTACCAATATCACCCCGCTTAGAGTCCAAAATAACAGGGATATGTGGGTACCGATCTTTCAGATGCTTGATTAGCTTTTCTAATTGAGCCTCAGCCCTTTGAGAGGCGAAGTAAGCAAATTGGGGTTTGAATGAACAAACCAAATCTGCAGTGGCATCAGCGATTTCACGGCAGAACTCAAAGATCCCCTCAGGTTTCCCTTGTAGAGCTGGGGGTAAGCGCTTAGGATCAGGGTCAAAGCCAACGCACAACATGCTGCCTTGAGAAGCCCATGCAGACTGGAGTTGCTGGGTAAAGGTATTTGAGCTTGGGTTCATTGGGTTTGGCTTATTTTAGTGAAACTGTCATGTTCTATAGGATAAACTAGCGCACATTCCTTAGGAGTTCACCATGATCAACTTGTTCGTCCTACAAAATGGCCGCCTCTCTCAAGAGCAAGTCGAAGATCGCAATGAATTGTTGCAATATGCCAATCCTATCTGGATTGATGTCGTTGATCCAGAAGAAGAAGAGCTTATTTGGATTAAAGAGGCATTTGGCGTGCTTTTGCCTGAGTTGGATGACTTGGGTGACTTAGAGGCCTCTGCGCGCTATTTTGAGGCGGATGATGGCCATCTCCATATTCGGACCGATTTCTTATTGGATGAAGAAGAGACTTCGCGTAACGTACGAGTCGCGTTTGTTCTTACTAAGCAAGTGCTCTTTTCGATTCATGATGAAGATTTACCAGTGTTCCGCTTGGTTCGCTTGCGTGCCCGTTTGCGTCCTGGCTCAGTAAGCAATGCAAAAGATGTACTTCTCGATTTATATTCCACTGATGCGGAGTACTCTGCTGATGCATTAGAAGAAGTGTATGAAAATCTTGAGCTCGCTGGAAAACGGGTGCTGCAGGATGATATTAATGACGCTGATGCAGAGCAAGTTCTCGAGACAATTGCAAAAGAAGAGGATACCAACGGACGTATTCGTCGAAATGTGATGGATACCCGCAGAGCCTTATCTTTCTTGATGCGTAGCAAATTGTTATCTGACGAGCAACAGGAAGAGGCGCGCCAAATTTTGCGTGATATCGATTCTTTAGAAAACCACACAGCTTTCTTGTTCGATAAGATTAACTTCTTAATGGATGCGACAGTCGGTTTCATTAACTTGAACCAATCTAAGATTATCAAGATCTTCTCGGTGGTATCGGTTGCCTTAATGCCGCCTACCTTGTTGGCAAGTATTTGGGGTATGAACTATAAATACATGCCTGAATTGGATCTCAGTTGGGGTTATCCAATGGCAATTGGTGTAATGATTGTTTCAGCCATCATTCCTTTGTTTTACTTCTATCACAAAGGCTGGATGAAGTGAGTTCAAATACTGAGCGCTAGTGTGCACTCAGTAGTGTTAGCAACTCAGCCAAGACGTATTCAGTCGCCTGTTGGCGCACGGCTTGCCTATCCCCGCTAAATAGTTTGGTTTTGGTAAGGGTGACGAACTCACCTGCGGCAGTAGGTATGGTCCAGCCAAAACAAACGGTTCCAACTGGTTTGTCTGGAGATCCGCCTGTTGGCCCAGCAATGCCTGTAATGGAAGCACCTACATTTGCGCCTGCATTGCATTGAGCACCTGTGGCCATTGCTTTTGCCACTGGCTCACTCACTGCCCCGAAGGACTCTATCAGTTCCACTGAGACTCCTAAACACTCCGATTTAGCTTGATTACTATAGGTGATATAGCCACGCTCAAACCAATCACTCGACCCCGGCAATTCAGTCAAAGCAGCACAAACAAGCCCACCCGTGCAAGATTCAGCAAGTGCGATTGTCCAGCCCTTAGAAATGAGGCGCTTGGCAATCTCCTGAGTCAGATCAGCTAAATTCATGATGGTATGAAGATTTGTATTAAAGCCATTACTAGTAAAGTGAAAAATGCTGCCGCAAGGTCATCGACCATTATCCCAAAGCCACGCCAGACAATTTGAAAGATGCTTGAGGGCGCTTGATTATCTTCTTCAAGATTTTTAAAGTGGCGATCAATGAATCCAATCGGGCCAGGCTTAACGGCATCAAAAAAGCGAAAGAGACCGAAAGCAATTCCTTGCATCCAAATATTGACAGGCATGATCAAGAGAAGTACTAGCCAAAAGGCAATGATTTCATCCCACACAATGCCACCAAAATCTTTCTTACCCAATTCTTCACTCACATGGCCGCAGATCCAGCATCCCAAGACGATACCGCCACCGATGATCCACACAAAGTCTTCGGTGCTTAAAAAATACTCACCTATCAGAAAAGTTGCCCAAGCCCAGAGAGTGCCAACGGTACCTGGCGCTAGGGGGCTTAGGCCACTGCCAAACCCAAAGGCGATGGTACGACTGGCAGTTTGTCTAACCCACTGAAAAGTGGGTTTTGCTTGTTCTGATTGATTAAAGTGATTCATGAAGCAAAGTGGTCAAAAGATTTGAGATAGGTTGCGGCTTCAGTATCACCAATGAGGCTACCGTCAGTTTTGAACAAGCGCACCGTTGCTTGAGAATTGTTCATCTCTATAGTTTGACCAATGCGTGTGATCGGTAAATTCAAATCCTTGCTAATGGCTTCAATGACATGACGTTGTGCAACTGAAGCGGTAAAGCAAATTTCATAATCATCTCCACCACAAGCTGCAAATTGATTTTGAATATCCTCAGCTTGTTTTTTGAGGATGGAAGATTTTGGAATGCGCTCCAAAAATATTTCTGCACTGACTTGGGATTGATTCAAGAGATGCTGAAGATCACCCAACAGACCATCCGAAACATCTAGTGCAGCACTCGCAATATTTCGCAGTCTGTATCCTAGATCAACCCTTGGTATTGGGTCGTGCATACGATGTTCAATATGTCTTAGGTCTGCTTCAGAAATAGCAATTTCATGACGCAGTGCAGCAAGAGTAAGTCTCGCATCACCCGTTGTTCCCGAAACCCAGATATCTTCCCCAGGTTTAGCCCCTGATCTACGAATGGCTTTTCCAGTTGGAATGCTGCCAAATGCAGTGATGGAAATGGTAAGTGGTCCTGCAGTCGTATCGCCCCCAATCAATGGGCATGAAAATGCATTTGCCATTGCAAAAAGACCCTTTGAAAAGGCCTCAAGCCATATCGGATCAGGCTGCGGTAAAGCAATAGCCAAGGTGAATCCCAATGGCCTCGCCCCCATTGCCGCAAGGTCTGAGAGGTTGACTGCTAGGGCTTTGCGGCCCAAGAGTGCTGGATTGGCATTGGAGAAAAAGTGCCTACCCTCAACCAGCATATCGCTAGTAATGGCAATTTCTTCCCCTGAAATTGGCTTGAGAAGGGCGCAATCATCGCCAATCCCTAAAGTGATGGTGTGATCGCTATTGGAGCGCATAGCCAGAGCCCCCGTTTTAAAAAAACGCTGGATTAAATCAAATTCACCGAGGGGGCTGGATTCAGAAAGCATGCCCCATTTTATGGCTCTTAGGAAGCCAGTGCTTGAGAGGAATAGAATTAGAGTCTTCAATAGGCCATACCAAAGAGTTCGCTGATGAGCAAAGAAAATAGTAAAGACCAACAAATTGCAGCCCTAAGAGAGGCCGCACTTCAATATCACGAGTTTCCAACTCCGGGCAAGATTGAGATTGCCCCCACCAAACAACTAACGAATCAACGCGATTTAGCACTTGCATACACTCCTGGTGTTGCAGCACCTTGTGAAGAGATTGTTAAGGATCCGGCCAATGCATTCAAGTACACCGCACGTGGAAATTTGGTTGGTGTGATTACAAACGGCACAGCCGTATTAGGTTTGGGAAATATTGGGCCATTGGCAAGTAAACCAGTGATGGAAGGGAAGGCTGTTCTCTTTAAAAAATTCGCCGGCATTGATGTATTCGATATTGAAATAAACGAAAACGACCCTGAGAAATTGGTCGAAATTATTGCAGCACTGGAACCCACTTTTGGTGGTATTAATTTAGAAGACATTAAGGCACCAGACTGCTTTGTAGTCGAGCGTAAGTTACAGGCCCGCATGAAGATTCCAGTCTTCCATGATGACCAACACGGCACTGCCATTGTGGTTGCAGCAGCGATTCTGAATGGTTTGAAGGTGGTCGGTAAGGATGTGGGCAATGTGAAGTTGGTTACCTCTGGTGCTGGCGCTGCGGCTTTGGCATGCTTGGACTTACTGGTTGAACTTGGTATCCCCCGTAAAAATATTTGGGTGACGGATTTAGCAGGTGTCGCTTATAAAGGTCGTAAAGAGTTGATGGATCCCGAGAAGGAGCCATTCTGTCAAGAAACGGAACTGCGTACTTTAGATCAAGCGATTGAAGGCGCTGACATTTTCTTGGGCCTATCTGCTGGTGGTGTTCTAAAGCAAGACATGGTCAAGAAAATGGCCCCTATGCCATTGGTCTATGCATTGGCAAATCCAACCCCAGAAATCTTGCCTGAAGAAGTCAAAGCAGTTCGTCCAGATGCGGTAATGGCAACAGGTCGCACTGATTACCCTAATCAAGTAAACAATGTATTGTGCTTCCCCTTTATCTTCCGTGGTGCTTTGGATGTGGGCGCTACAACGATTACTCGTGGCATGGAAGTGGCGGCTGTGAAGGCGGTGGCGGAATTGGCACAAGCTGAGCAAAGCGAAGTAGTGACCTCCGTTTATGGCATCGAGAATTTATCATTTGGCCCAGAGTATTTAATTCCAAAACCATTTGATCCGCGTCTAATTACAGTCATTGCCCCTGCAGTTGCTAAAGCAGCAATGGATGATGGTGTTGCTACACGCCCCATTAAAGATTTCGAAGCTTATCGCAATCAGTTACAGCAATTTGTGTACCACTCTGGTACTTTGATGAAGCCGCTGTTTAGCATTGCTAAGCGTGTACCAGCAAATCAAAAGCGTATCGTCTTTGCCGAAGGTGAAGATGAGCGCGTATTGCGCGCCGTACAAATTATTATTGATGAGCACCTAGCTACTCCAATCCTAATCGGTCGCCCGGCTGTGATTGAGCATCGGATAGACAAGTTTGGCTTGCGCATGAAGGCTGGGGACGATTTTGAGATCGTGAATCCAGAGAATGACCCCCGCTTCCGTGATTTTTGGCAAACCTATTTAGGTCTGACTGAGCGTAAGGGTGTTACAGAATCTTTTGCTAAATTGGAGATGCGCCGTCGCAATAGCTTGATTGGAGCAATCATGATCAATAAAGGCATGGCCGATGGCATGATTTGTGGAACTGTTGGTAATTCAGCGACACATTTGAAGTACGTTGATGAAGTTGTTGGTCATGAAGCTGGTGCCAATGTGTATGGCGCCATGTCAGGACTCATTCTTCCAGGCCGCCAAGTGTTTTTGGTGGATACCCACATTAATATTGATCCAAGTGCCTGCGAGTTAGCCGAATTGACTTTGATGGCCGCTAAAGAAATGCGTAAGTTGGGGTTGGTGCCAAAAGTAGCGCTCCTCTCGCACTCTAATTTTGGTTCAAGCAATGCCCCTTCTGCGATCAAAATGCGCGAAGTGTTGGCATTAATACAAAAAGCTGATCCAAGCTTAGAAGTGGATGGTGAAATGCATGGTGATAGCGCTTTGGATGGAAGCATTCGTGCCGGTGCAGTCACTTCATCCCCATTAAAAGGCGATGCAAACTTGTTGGTGCTGCCCAATATTGATGCGGCTAACATTTCTTATAACCTGTTAAAAACAGCAGCAGGTAACGGAATTGCAATCGGCCCACTCTTGTTAGGCGTGGCCAAGCCAATCCATATTCTCACTCCAGCGGCTACTGTGCGCCGGATCGTGAATGTGACTACTTTGGCGGTGGTTGAGGCTGCTAGTGATGCGAGAGGGATCTCTTAAGCTCCTTTTCATCAATGTAAGTTAGCGATAGCTTACATTTATTATTCTTATATAAATCAATGGTTTATATAAAATGCACTGTATTTGGGCTTGATTTGATGGCGTGTTAAGGGTAACCTAGCACACATCATGAATAATCGCTCTGAAAACAACAGTACAGCAAGCTTCGAAGAACATAGCCGTGCTGAAAGTTGGGATAGCAATGACCGACTAGAAACCGAATCATCTGCTGCCAATATTTATGCTCAGGGCGGCTTATCTCGTTTACAAACCTATGCAGCAAATCAAGTTTCGGGGAAAAAAGTGACAGCTTCTTGGCGTGCCGCTTTGGCCGTTCGTGACGCCGGACCGCCGGCAATGTTGCGCAGTGTGCGCACGAACATCGTGCAATCGATTCGCGCTTTCCGCACTCCAGATTTACAGGAAGCGGCTACTGAGCTGGGTCAACATTTTATTTATGCAAACTGCGCAAATGCGATGACCAAAGGCGAAGTTTTAGAGTGTATTGCGATTGCTTACTCATTCACAAAACAACAGGCAAAGAATTTCGATCCTTTGTTAGATGCTTTGACGACGACCATTGATAAGACTGGTCCGCAACCCGGATTTGTTGTGGTTCTTGAGGGCTTACCTTGCACTCAGAAGTTTGACAAAGAAGCGCGCGAAACCTTGTTAGATGTTTTCCGTGACGCAGTCGATTTTTGGGCTGAGCGCCGCACTCCTTATCGTGTCTTCTATTCTTTTGCTTGATAGTTAAGCCTAGAAGCCCCTGAAATCGCCTCTACTTGAGGCGATTTTGCATTTCAGGGTTCCAAATACTGTGTACAGTCGTAATGGCAACGAGGCCGGCTGTTTCAGTTCTGAGCACACGCTCACCTAGGGAAACAATTTGATAGCCCGCAGCTTCTGCTAAAGCCTCCTCTTCGGGTGAGTGACCCCCTTCAGGCCCAATCATCAAAACAATATCTTGAGGGCCGCTCTCTGCTAAAACGGAATACATCGTTTTTGAGGCATCTGGGCTCAGGAGAAGTTTTAAAGCTGGCTTAGAGCTCGCCTTGAGGTAGGACTCAAAAGTTTGAATGGGTTCAAGGGTGGCAAATACGGTTCGATCACATTGTTCACACGCCGCTTGGATAATTCCTTCCCAATGCGCCAGGCGCTTTTGAGCGCGGTCTTGATCACTTGTACGGGTGAGTTTCAAGATGGAACGTTCACATTGCATGGGCACGATGATTTGGGCGCCGGTTTCAACCGCTTTCTCAACGATCCAATCCATTTTGTCACCACCAGCTAAGCCTTGGGCCAAAGTAATGGCATAAGAGGTCTCACGATGGGTGTCTAGGCGGATGTCATTGAGTTCGACCTGACCTATTTTTCCGCTGAATGAGAGAAGTTTTGCCTGGGCTACCTGGCCTTTTCCGTCAAATACCAGGAAAGATTCCCCGATCTGGATGCGACGCACGCGTAGGTGGTGGGCTGCCTCAGGGGTGAGGGAAGTTGGCTTTTGGGATTCCCATGGGCTGGGAAGATAAAATTGAGGCATTACTGAAATGTAGCCGATTTATTTTTTCTTGAGACCAAATTTACGATGTCAAATCTTCAAATTCGCATGGCCGATGCCATTCGTCATTTATCCATGGATGCGGTTCAACAGGCCAACTCTGGTCATCCGGGAATGCCGATGGGAATGGCAGATATTGCCGTTGCACTTTGGGGTGATCACCTAAAGCATAACCCTAGCGATCCTCATTGGATAAATCGGGATCGTTTTGTTTTATCCAATGGTCATGGCTCGATGTTGCTGTATTCACTCTTGCATCTATCTGGTTATGACTTGCCCATTGAGGAATTAAAAAAATTCCGTCAATTGCATAGCAAAACCCCTGGCCATCCTGAGTATGGAATTACGCCTGGTGTGGAAACTACTACCGGTCCATTGGGTCAAGGAATTTCCAATGCGGTAGGTATGGCACTTGCGGAGAAATTACTCGCAGAAGAATTTAATCGTCCGGGTCACAACATTGTTGATCACTACACCTATGCTTTTCTAGGTGATGGTTGTTTGATGGAGGGTATCAGTCATGAAGTCTGTTCATTAGCTGGCACTTTAAAGCTAAATAAGTTGATTGCGTTCTGGGATGACAACGGCATCTCAATTGATGGCAAAGTGATTTCATGGTTTAACGAAGATACGCCGAAGCGCTTTGAGGCTTATAACTGGAATGTGATTCGTGATGTAGATGGCCACAATGCTGAGGCTGTATCAGTTGCCATCGCTAAGGCCAAAAAGAGTGCTAAGCCAACATTGATTTGCTGCAAGACTGCCATTGGCAAAGGCTCGCCCAATATGGCCGGCAGCGATAAGGTGCATGGTTCGCCTTTAGGTGCTGCTGAAATTGCCGAAACCCGCGTTGCTTTGAACTGGCCTTATGCACCATTTGAAATTCCAAAAGATATTTATACCGCCTGGGATTTTAAAAAGCGAGGTCAAGCCGCTGAGCACGAATGGAATAAAGAATTCCAGAAATATAAAAACAAATATCCAGAGCTCGCCTCTGAATTGCAACGACGCATGCAAGGGGATTTATCAAAAGATTTTTCAACCACTCTAGATGCGTACTTAAAAACCTGCCAATCTAAGGCCGAGACAATCGCTACGCGTAAAGCCAGTCAAAATGCAATCGAAGCATTAGCGCCTGCTTTGCCAGAATTTATGGGCGGCTCTGCTGACTTAACAGGATCTAACTTAACCAATTGGTCAAGCTGTAAACCAGTGCGCGGTAATCAATGGGGCAACCACATTAATTATGGCGTGCGTGAGTTTGGTATGAGCGCCATCATGAATGGGATTGCTCTGCATGGCGGCTACATTCCATTTGGTGGCACCTTCTTAACCTTCTCAGACTACAGCCGCAATGCTTTGCGGATGGCGGCATTGATGAAGTTGCGTAGCATCTTTGTTTTTACCCATGACTCTATTGGTCTTGGTGAAGATGGCCCAACCCATCAAGCTGTTGAGCATGTGGCTAGTTTGCGTCTGATCCCGAACCTGATGGTTTGGCGTCCTTGCGATACTACTGAGAGTGCTGTGGCCTGGGGAGCGGCTATAGAGCGTAAGAATGGCCCAAGCGCCCTCATCTTTAGTCGTCAGAATTGCCCGTTTGTTACACGCACCAATCAGCAAATCAAAGATATTGCCCGCGGTGCTTACGTCTTGCGTGACCCCAAATCGGGAAAGCTGGATGCAGTCATTATTGCGACCGGCTCGGAAATTGCTCTCGCATTGCAAACGGCGCAGCAGTTGGAAAAAGACGGCTTGGGAATTCGGGTGGTTTCGATGCCATCGACCACTGTTTTTGATCAGCAAGATTCGGCATACAAGGCAAAGGTATTGCCAGCTAATATTCCGCGCATCGCGGTTGAAGCAGGTGTGAGTGATTTCTGGTGGAAGTACGGTTGTGCGGCGGTACATGGTGTGGATACATTCGGTGAGTCAGCGCCTGCACCACAACTTTATGAATACTTTGGTTTAACAGCCGATCAAATTGCGAAAACCGTAAAGCAATGTATTGCCAAGAAATAAGTTCAATATTAGCAAGGGAAAATAAATGACAATTCGTGTCGCAATTAATGGTTATGGACGTATCGGTCGCATGGTATTGCGTGCCTTATATGAAGATCAGCTAAACGGCAAACCAAGACGGGATATGAAGATTGTGGCGATTAATGCCATGGGGGATATCGATATTAATGCCCATCTCACCCAATACGACTCTGCTCATGGCCGCTTCCCTGCTGAGGTCAAGGTTGATGGCGATTGCATGGTGGTGAATGGTGATCGCATCAAGATGTTCTCTACCCGTAATCCACTGGAGACTCCATGGGGCGAGTTGGGGGTAGATTTAGTTTTGGAGTGCTCAGGAAAATTTACCTCCAAAGAAAAAGCGATGGTGCATATACAGCAGGGCGCGCAGAAGGTATTAATTTCAGCCCCGGGTGAAAAAGATGTTGATGCCACGATCGTATATGGCGTTAATCAAAATGTATTAAAACCGGGCGATGTAGTTGTATCTAACGCCAGTTGTACTACTAACTGCTTAGCACCCCTGGTGAAGCCATTATTGGAAAAAATTGGCATTGAGTCCGGCTTGATGACAACGATTCATGCTTTTACTAACGACCAGGTTCTAACAGATGTGTATCACAAGGATATGCGCCGCGCGCGTTCGGCGGTTACCAGCATGATCCCGACGAAGACTGGCGCTGCAAAAGCAGTGGGTTTAGTGTTGCCAGCTTTGGCAGGGCGTTTTGATGGTTTTGCAATGCGTGTACCGGTAATCAATGTTTCTGTAGTGGATTTAACTTTTGCAGCGAGCCGTGCCACTAGCGTCGATGAAGTGAATTCAATTCTGAAGGCTGCTAGTGAGGGTGAGCTCAAAGGTATTTTGGGTTTCAATACCTTGCCACTCGTATCAATCGACTTTAACCACGATCCTCGCCCAAGTATTTATGACGCCTCTCAAACCCGGGTTTCTGCTGACGGTAAGCTGGTCAAAGTATTGGCTTGGTATGACAACGAGTGGGGATATTCAGTGCAAATGCTGAATGCTGCCGAAGCATTAATGGCTGTGAAGTAATTAAAAGTCAATAACAGGCAATAAAAGTAGTTAAAAGCGCTTATATTTTAATCTTTAGGATTTAAATTTAATAAAAAAGACCTCAATTTGAGGTCTTTTTTCTTTAAAGCTCTTAAACGTACTTATTTCTGTTTATTTCGGCAGTTTTTCTTCTGGCAGTGGCCATACATCGCTAAAGAGTGCTCTTGAAGCTTAAATCCGAGGTTTTTAGCAATATCTCGTTGCCTTTTTTCAATGGCTTCATCAACAAACTCTTCCACATGACCGCAATCTAGACAAACCAGGTGGTCATGATGCTGACCTTCGTTTAACTCATAAATGGCCCTACTGTCACCCTTGCTCGACTCAAAGTGGCTTCTCAATAGAAGCCCGGCTTGCTCAAATTGGGTGAGGACACGGTAAACCGTAGCGAGCCCAATTTCCTGATCATCTTTGGCTAAAGCCATAAAGACGTCTTCGGCGCTAAAGTGGGTGCCCCCATTTTGATGAAAAAAATCCAGAATTTTCATGCGCGGCCCAGTAGCTTTCAGGCCGATATCACGCAAATCTGCAGGAGTAGGGTTTTGGGTCGTATTCATGGCTTTGGGAGCTAAAATCAATGTCTTAATGATACGGCCAGCCATGCAAAATTGCCTTGAACTTTTTAGTCGTTTTTTGAACCCCGTTTCTAGGGGGGTTTCCAGAGCTCGAGTTGGATTTTTAATGGCCGCCCTACTTGGTTGTCTGGGTCTGAGTGGATGTACCTCTGCTGTCGACGATACGCAACGCGCGTGGGCAAATAAAATTTTTAGACCCTATGTCCCAGATACTATTCAAGGAAACTTCATATCAAGTGAGCAATATGCCAAATTGCAAGTGGGGCAGAGCCGTGAGCAAGTTCGTCAAATTTTAGGCACACCTTTATTGGCAAGCTATTTCCATGCCAATCGCTGGGATTACATTTTTGAATTTAAGCGTGCTGGACAAACTATTGGCAAAGAACGTCATGTCACCATATTTTATGACGGCGATAAAGTGGTTAAATTTGAGGGTGATGCACTGCCAACTGAAGTTGAATTAGTGGCAGAGATAGATAACTATGCCAAAACTAAGCGCTCATTTTGGCAAGTACTCACTGGCACAAATAAGCCGCCAGTCACCCCACCATTGCAGCAGCCAGAAGTGTTGGTTCCAAGTCGAACAGATAATTTGCCAGCTGGCGCAGCTGTGCCTGCTGTTCCCGCTTCAACCAGCAATTCATTCTGGGACTTTTTTGGGGGGTCGAAAACAGACCCTGTTGCACAGCCTGAGACCTTAGGGCCTGGAGCTATGAATGTTCCTGCAGCTACAGAAACTAAACAGTAAAACTATTTTGTATTGATCCTAAAGTAAATGACTTTAGATACCTTTGATAAGAAGTGACGAACAAATGATGAATATTGCAATTGCTGGAGCAACTGGTCGCATGGGGAAGATGCTGATTGAGGCTGTACTTAATTCCCCTGAGGCCCAATTGGTGGGGTCGCTCGAACATGCTTCCTGCCCACAACTTGGCGAAGATGCTGGTGCGTTTTTGGGTAAAAAGACAGGAGTGTTGATTTCTGCTGACGTTGCTCAAGTACTTGCAAATGCAGAATTCTTAATTGACTTCACGAGACCCGAAGGGACGATGGCGCATTTGGCTGTAGCTGAAAAAACCGCTACCAAAATGATTATTGGCACTACCGGTTTAAGTGCTGAGCAAATTGCTAGTCTTAAGAAAGCATCAGAAAAATTGGCAATCGTATTTGCTCCTAATATGAGTGTGGGGGTAAATGCCACATTCAAGTTGCTGGAGATTGCTGCCAAGATGCTCAATCAAGGTTACGACATTGAGATTATTGAAGCGCATCATCGTCACAAAGTTGACGCTCCTTCAGGCACTGCCCTGAAGATGGGCGAAGTCATAGCGGGTGCTCTAGGTGAAAAGTTGGATGACCTTGCTGTATACGCACGCGAAGGTCATACCGGTGAGCGCAAAGAGGGATCTATTGGTTTCGCAACGATTCGCGGCGGCGATATTGTTGGCGACCACACTGTTTTGTTTGCGGGTGATGGGGAACGAATTGAGATTAGTCACAAATCCTCTAGCCGACAATCTTATGCACAAGGTGCATTGCGTGCTGCTCGTTTTTTGCAAAGTCAAAACTCCGGTTTATATGACATGCAAGATGTTTTGGGTTTGCGAAAATAAGTAGTAATACGCTAATCAACCAATCAATAAAAATAAAAGAAAAGAGTTGTCTTAAATGAGCAAGGATTACGACTACCGCAGTATTGAAGCGGCAGCGCAAGCTGATTGGGAAAGTGCGCAAGTCTATCAAGTGGTTGAAAACGCTGTAGATGTTGCTGGTAAGCAAAAACCAAAATATTACGCATGCTCGATGTTGCCTTATCCCTCCGGCAAGTTGCATATGGGGCATGTACGCAATTACACAATTAACGATGTGATGGCTCGTCAACTGCGCATGCAGGGCTATAACGTGTTGATGCCGATGGGTTGGGATGCTTTTGGTATGCCTGCTGAGAATGCAGCGATTCAGAATAAAGTACCTCCAGCTAAATGGACTTACGACAACATTGCTTATATGAAGAAGCAAATGACTGCGATGGGTTTAGCAATTGACTGGTCACGTGAAGTGGCAACCTGCAGTCCAGATTACTACCGCTGGAACCAATGGCTTTTCTTAAAGATGTTAGAAAAGGGAATTGCGTATCGTAAAACTCAAGTAGTAAATTGGGATCCAATTGATCAAACGGTTCTGGCAAATGAACAAGTCATTGACGGCCGTGGTTGGCGTTCTGGCGCTTTAGTCGAAAAACGGGAGATTCCTGGGTATTACTTCAACATCACAGCTTATGCAGAGCAACTGCTCTCAGGCTTAGATGGTTTAGGTTGGCCTGAGCGGGTCAAAACGATGCAGCAGAATTGGATTGGCAAAAGCCGTGGAGTACGTTTTGCTTTTAAACATGACATTGCTGACGCACATGGCAACTTTATCCAAGACGGCCTTTTATATGTTTTCACTACCCGTGCTGACACCATCATGGGTGTTACTTTCTGCGCAGTTGCTGCAGAACATCCATTAGCAACAAAAGCGGCAGAAAATAATCCGGTACTTGCTGCATTCATTGAGAAATGCAAAACCGGTAGTGTGATTGAAGCGGACTTAGCTACTCAAGAAAAAGAAGGTATGTTTACCGGTTTATATGTAACGCATCCCTTAACCCATGAGCCAATTCCAGTATGGGTTGGTAACTATGTCTTGATGTCTTATGGTGATGGCGCTGTAATGGGTGTTCCCGCACATGATGAGCGTGACTTTGCATTTGCGCTTAAATATGAGTTACCCATCAAGCAAGTCATTGCCCTTAAGGGTGAATCACCGATGTTTAATGCCACTCGCTGGGAAGATTGGTACGCGCAAAAAGAAGGAGTGATTTGTTTCAATAGCGATCAGTTTGACGGTCTATCTCATCAAGAGGCCGTGAGTGCCGTAGCCAAAGAGCTTGAGCAATTGGGTGTTGGTGAAATGAAGACCACTTATCGTTTACGTGACTGGGGTATTTCTCGTCAACGCTATTGGGGCACCCCGATTCCAATCATTCATTGTGGCGATGATGTTAATCCAGGCTGCGGTGCTGTACCTGTACCCGAATCGGATTTACCAGTGGTGCTGCCGGAAGACTGCGTGCCGGATGGCAGTGGCAATCCTTTAAACAAGCGGGCAGATTTTTTAAATGTGAAGTGTCCAAAGTGCGGTAAACCTGCTCGTCGCGAGACTGACACAATGGATACATTCGTAGATTCATCTTGGTATTTCATGCGTTATACCGGAACCGATGCTAAAACAATGGTCGATGAGCGTAACGAATACTGGATGCCAATGGATCAATACATTGGCGGCATTGAACATGCGATCTTACATTTACTCTATGCACGCTTCTGGACCAAGGTCATGCGTGATCTGAATTTGATCCACTTTGATGAGCCATTTCAGAATTTGCTGACTCAAGGTATGGTTCTAAATGAGACTTACTACACTGAAGATGCTTCTGGTAAAAAAACTTGGCTTAATCCTTTGGATGTTGAATTAGACCTAGATGAAAAAGGTCGTCCAAAAGGTGCAAAGCTAAAAGGCGACTTATCTAACACTCCAGTAGTGGTTGGTGGTGTAGAGAAGATGGCTAAGAGTAAGAATAATGGCGTTGATCCACAGGCTTTAATTGATCAATATGGGGCAGATACTGCCCGCTTGTTTGTGATGTTTGCAGCACCGCCAGAACAACAACTGGAATGGTCTGGCGCTGGGGTTGATGGCGCTTCCCGTTTCTTGCGTCGGGTATGGATATATTCCAGCAGTCAGGCAGATGCAATCTGTGATGTACCAGACATGCTCCCAAGTAATTTGAATGATGCGGAGAAAGAATTGCGTCGGGAAGTGCATAGCATTTTGAAGCAGGCTAATTTTGACTATCAGCGTCGTCAATACAACACAGTAGTTTCAGCTGCTATGAAGATGTTAAATGTTCTTGAACCTATTAAGTTAGATCAAAACACCAATATTAGCGCTTCAGTTCTACGAGAATGCTTAAGCATTTTGTTGCGCATACTTTACCCAGTAGTTCCGCATCTAACCCATGTGCTTTGGAAGCAAATGGGTTACGTAAAGACCTATGGCGTGATACTGGATGCCGCTTGGCCTGTTGTTGACGAAGCAGCGCTAGTTCAAACAGAAATTACTTTGATGCTGCAAATTAATGGCAAGTTGCGTGGTGAGATCCGAGTTCCCACAGATGCAGGAAAAGAACAAATCGAAGCATTAGCCTTGCAAAGCGATCCAGCTGCAAAAGCTCTCAATGGTGGCGCGCCCAAAAAGGTGATTGTAGTGCCCGGTCGCCTAGTGAATATTGTTGCTTAACCCATTAGAAAACAAATACATGAGCGTAAATTCCCTTCGTCGCACAGTACTCGGGCTCTTGGTATCTGCACCCTTCAGTGGATTAATCGCATGCGGTTGGCGTGTTCGTGGAATGGTGGATTTACCTTTTAAAGCGATCGCTATTACGGGTAGTCCATCCCCACCCTTGCGCGCTGACTTACAAGCGGCAATTCTGACTGGTACTGATGTACAGATAGCCATCAATCCAAAAGATGCTGATTTAATCTTAGATATTATCAATGAGACTAATGGTCGAGAAATTTTGGCCTATAGCTCGACTGGTCAAATTTCTGCTTATCGTTTGTCGATACGGGTAATCTTCAGGGCCTACGATACTGCAGGCGCAGACATTATTCCTGATAGTGAAATCTATATCAACCGAGATATGGACTTCTCTAACACCACAGTTTTGGCAACCGATGCTCAGCAGCAGCAATTTATAGGGTTGATGCGTAAGGACTTGGCCATTCAGATTTTGCGACGCATTGCGGCTGCAGCAAAAATTCCGCAAGCGCGATCTTTCTAGATTCTCTCTAGATAGATATCGAGACAGTATGGTTAAAGTCGATGCCCTGCATATGCACCTTAAATCATTAAATGGTGGTGGGACTATGCTTCCTCTCTATGTCTTTAGCGGCGATGAGCCCTTATTGATGATGGAGGCGATGGACCAATTGCGTTTAACTGCAAAGAAATTGAGTTTTACGGATCGTGAAGTCATGGTTCAGGAGCGAGGGTTTGATTGGAGCACCCTCATGAATGCAGGTCAAACGATGTCATTGTTTGGCGATAAGCGCTGGGTTGAGTTGCGCATTCCGACGGGTAGACCTGGCCGTGATGGTGCAGATGCATTAAAACAATTTGCCGCACAAATTTCTTCTCAACAAGATGGTGTGGATGGACCTGACACCGTATTTTGTATTGTCTTGCCAAGGTTAGATGTAAAGACTAAGACCTCTGCATGGTTTAGCGCCCTTGATCATGCTGGAATGGCTATTCAGGTAGATACCTTAGACCGAAGTCAGTTACCCCAATGGATTGCCGGGCGCCTGAAGAAACAAAATCAAGAAATCGAGTCTGGACCCGAAGGTCAACGCGCTCTGGAGTTCATAGCAGATCAGGTAGAAGGGAATTTAATCGCTGCCCATCAGGAAATTTTGAAATTAGGCTTGCTATATCCCGCTGGAAAGCTAACTGAAGAGCAAATTCGCTCCTCCATCTTGAAAGTAGCTCGTTATAACGTGTTTGAGCTGACTGAAGCAATGCTTGCAGGTGATTTACCGAGGTTAAACCGCATGTTAGATGGTCTCAAGGGTGAAGGTGAGCCACTGGTTTTAATTCTGTGGAGCGTAACCGAGGAGCTTCGGCTACTATCTAAATTGAAGGCTGCAAGTGATGCTGGTGAGTCGCTTCAACAGCTCATGCGGACCAATCGGATCTGGGGCAATAAAGAACGCCTGTACCCAGCCGCAATTAGACGTGTGCAGCCAGTGAAATTGCGCAGAGCAATGCAGTTGGCAGCGGGATTGGATCGGCAATCTAAGGGCTTACATGCTGCTGAGCTTCCGGCTGATCCCTGGGATGGTTTGCGCTTAGTTGGAAATTTATTGCGATAAGCAAAATACAAGTGAGAGATTTAGAAGGTTAGAAAGATGAGTACGACGATTCAAGACATGATGCAAGATATCGGCAAGCGGGCACGTAGCGCCTCGCGTGCTATGGCGCGCGCACCTAGTGAGCAAAAGAATCAAGCGCTTCACCAGATTGCAAAAGTGGTTCGTCAAAGAGTGGATGAAATACTGGCGGTTAATCAAATTGACGTCGAACGTGCAAAAGCGAATGGTCAGGATGCTGCTTTTATAGATCGCCTAACCATGACGCCAAAGACGATTGAAACAATGGCTTTAGGTCTAGAGCAAATTGTTTCTCTAGACGATCCGATTGGAAAAATTTCTGCCTTTAAAAAACAAAGCTCAGGAATCGAAATCGGTCAGATGCGTGTTCCCCTTGGCGTAATCGGCATCATTTATGAATCTCGTCCTAATGTCACGATTGATGCTGCAGCACTTTGTCTTAAATCTGGCAATGCGGTGATTTTGCGTGGTGGCTCAGAAGCCATTGATTCCAATACTGTATTGGCTCAAATCATTCAAGAGGGTTTGGCTGCAGCCAATCTTCCAAAGGACGCCGTGCAGGTCGTCACCACAACTGATCGGAGCGCCGTTGGTGAAATGATCACCATGACCCAATATATCGATGTAATCGTGCCTCGTGGTGGTAAGAGCCTGATTGCGCGCTTGATGGCTGAAGCACGCGTCCCAATGATTAAACATCTTGATGGCATCTGTCACACCTATATCGATGCAGATGCTGATGTTGCGATGGCAATCAAGGTGTGTGATAACGCCAAAACACAGCGCTATGCTCCATGCAATGCAATGGAAACTCTATTGGTGAATAAAGAGATTGCTCCAAAAGTATTGCCAAGCCTTTGTAAGATTTATCAAGATAAGGGTGTCGAATTACGGGTGGATGATCTGACGCGCCAAACGCTCGAGGAAGCCGGATTTAAGGGTTTAGTTGACGCTACTGAGGAAGATTGGCACACAGAATATCTGGCACCGATTCTCTCAATTAAAACAGTCGCTGATATGGATGAAGCTATGAGTCATATTGAGCACTACGGTAGTAAACATACTGATGCCATCATTACGAAGAATCAGGCTCAAGCTGATCGCTTCTTGCGAGAGGTTGATAGTGCAAGTGTGATGGTGAATGCGAGCACGCGTTTTGCAGATGGTTTTGAGTATGGCTTAGGTGCGGAGATTGGTATTTCCAATGATAAATTGCATGCCCGCGGGCCTGTAGGGTTAGATGGTCTAACTTCTCTCAAATATATCGTCAAGGGTCATGGCGAGATTCGTAGTTAAAAATGAATACAGCACAAAGCGAGAACGTTTAGAACATGGCTAATTCCTACCTCTGGATTAAAACATTTCATATTGTGTTCATCACTTCATGGTTTGCTGGTTTATTTTATTTGCCTCGTATTTTCGTGAATTTGGCCGATGAAAAAAATTCAGAGGCAAATCATCGTCTCTTGGGAATGGCTGATCGACTCTTTCGCTTTATGACCATTTTGGCTGTTCCTGCAGTGGTGCTGGGTTTAACACTCTGGCTTTACTTTGGTATTGGGGCCGGTGATGTATGGATGCACGCTAAATTAGTTTTTGTCATTTTAGTTATTGGCTACCACCATGCCTGCTGGAGCTTGCTAAAGAAGTTTCGCGCTGGTGTAAATACCAAATCCGGTGTTTGGTACCGCTGGTTCAATGAGGTTCCTGTAATTCTTTTAGTAATCATTGTTACTTTAGTGATTTTTAAACCCTAAGCACGACCTTTTTATTTCTTTTTTACCTTGCCCCCTTTTTAGATTGTTAGCCCCATGAGATTTTTTGTTGTTTGCCCAGGCGGTTTAGAAGTATCGCTTGCCCAGGAGCTAGCAGAGATTGCCCAGCGTCCTGACTCCAAGGCACTTGGAGCTTGGGTGATTGATCCAACACCGACGAGTCCCACTGGTGGGATCGGTCTAGCTGCACCCATTTCAGGGGCGATGGCATTAAATTTACATTCCCGTATTGCTAGCCGTGTTTTGTTGCAAATGGCTCAAGCACCATATAGACAAGAAGAAGATTTATACAAGCTAGCTAGCGGTTTGGCCTGGGAAGATTGGTTTACCTCTCAGCAAACTTTACGGGTGGATGTCACTGCACATCGCTCCCCATTAAAGAGTTTAAATTTTGCGACCTTAAAGATTAAGGATGCCATTGTTGATCGTTTGCGCGACGTGACTGGTGATCGACCTAGTATCGACACTGCTTTTCCGGATGTACGTGTGCAGGCGCATTTAACTGCTACTCAGATCACCATTTACTTGGATACCTCTGGTGAGGCTCTGTTTAAGCGGGGCTGGCGTGATGAAAAAGGCGATGCTCCTTTAAAAGAAAATTTAGCCGCTGGTATTTTGTCAATCACTGGCTGGAAGCCAGGTCAGACCTTGTTTGATCCCATGTGCGGCAGTGGGACGTTCTTAATTGAAGCTGCACAAATGGCGCTTGCTATTCCACCGGGAGCGATTCGGGCGGGCATGTACGGTGATGATGCCAAGCCCAGCAGATTAGCTTATCGCCCATTAATTACTTCTGCTCATGGATTTGGTTTTCAGAGATTAAAACCGTTTAATGAACCTGCAGAGCAAAAGCGCTGGGGTAATTTGAAGGAAACATCTCTAGCGCAAATGTTAGAAAAGCGTCAACAGTTTCCCAATGTCGACTCCTTAAGAATTAGCGGTGGAGATATTAATGAAAAGTTGGTATCGATGTTTAGGGGAAATTGGCAAAGAGCACAGTTGCCTGATCAACCAGCAGTTCGACAAGTTGATGCCTTGGCAAGTAAGCCCCCTGGAAATACTCATGAAGGGGTGATGTTATTAAACCCACCCTATGGAGAACGTCTGGTCATCAAAGGTGGGCGCGGGCAAGATCGGGATTCGAGGGAATCTCAGGATGAGGAATATAGTTCCGAGCCAGAAAATCGTTTCGAGCTAAATCTTGAAACGGGTCGTCAGAGTGCAAAGCGCTCTAGCCGCGAATCTTTGAAAAAACTGCAGGCTCAAGAAGAGCAGGATCCCAAGTTTGTGGAGTTCTTGTGTCAATTTGGCCAGCACCTCAAAGATACGTTTGGCGGATGGAACATCTTTGTATTAACCGCGGATATGGCCTTACCGGGACAGTTACGCATTAAAGAATCGAAACGCACCCCTTTATTTAATGGCCCCCTGGAGTGCCGTTTATTCAAATTTGAAATGCATGCAAAGCGTCCAGCCTTAAAAGTTTCTGAAGAGGATTGAGCGCTTTAAAATGAAGATAAGTTACGGAGATTAAGTAAATGGAATTCAAGACTTATATGTGCCTGATTTGCGGCTGGGTTTATGACGAAGCCGCTGGTTTGCCTGATGAAGGAATTGCACCGGGAACACTGTGGAGTGATGTGCCAATGAATTGGACTTGTCCAGAGTGCGGTGCTCGTAAAGAAGATTTTGAAATGATGGCGATTTAATTAGGAATTCACAGTGGCGAAAGTAGATCAAAATGAGGTGTTATTTGAGCGGGCGCAAAAGACCATTCCCGGGGGCGTTAATTCTCCGGTAAGGGCTTTTCGTCAAGTTGGCGGTACACCCCGTTTTATTACAAAAGCCAAAGGCCCTTATTTCTGGGATGCAGAGAATAAGCGTTATATCGATTTAATTATGTCTTGGGGCCCAATGATTGTGGGTCATGCACATCCTGAGGTGGTAGCAGCTGTGCAGCAAGCAGCAGAAACTAGCTTTAGTTATGGAGCACCAACCGAAGGCGAGATAGAACTTGCTGAGCGTATTTGCGCTCTCATGCCTAGCATTGAGCAAGTACGCATGGTGTCCAGCGGTACAGAAGCGACTATGAGCGCATTACGTTTGGCGCGGGGTTATACCGGTCGCGATTTAATCATCAAGTTTGAAGGTTGTTATCACGGGCATGCAGATAGCCTTTTGGTTAAAGCGGGGTCGGGCTTATTGACCTTTGCAGACTCCACTCAAAATGCGCCCTCCTCTGGTGGTGTGCCGCAAGACTTGGTGAAGCACACCTTGGTAATGCCCTACAACGATGTAGCCGCCATTGAAGCAGTGTTTAAAAAGCAGGGCGATCAGATTGCAGCAGTCATCATAGAGCCCATTGCCGGCAATATGAATTTGATTAAACCATCCAAAGAGTTTTTATCTGCTATTCGTAACCTGACCACTAAATATGGCAGCGTGCTAATTTACGATGAGGTGATGACGGGTTTTAGAGTTGCATTGGGTGGTGCGCAATCGCTACAAGGAATTACTCCAGATCTAACTTGCTTAGGTAAAGTCATGGGTGGTGGAATGCCTATGGCTGCTTTTGGCGGTAAAAAAGAAATCATGTCTAAGCTGGCTCCTTTAGGGAATGTCTATCAAGCAGGGACTTTGTCGGGCAATCCAGTAGCTGTAGCAGCTGGGCTAAAGACCCTCGAGATTATTTCTCGTGAAGGCTTCTTTGAATGCTTGTCTGGTCAAACTCAAAAGTTAATGGCAGGCTTAAAGCTGGCTGCGGATAAGGCTAAGGTGCCTTTTGCGGTAGATAGCGTTGGTGGCATGTTTGGACTCTACTTTGCCAATGAGATTCCAGCATCTTATGAGGCGGTGACGAAGTCCGACATTGAAGCGTTTAAAAAGTTCTTTCATTTAATGCTAGATGAAGGTGTGTATCTTGCACCCTCTGCTTATGAGGCTGGCTTTACCTCGATTGCGCATGACAATGAAGTACTTGATGCCATCATTCTTGCTGCTGAGAACGCGTTTAAAAAACTCTGAAGTGAAGATTACATTCTGAGTGGATGGTCATAGCCATCTACTTGGATAATTTCTAAGCCTTTAGAGTCTTTATTGGTAGCAGCGATTTCCATGGCCGTTAGTTTTCCACCCCAGACACACCCTGTATCCAGACCAATAACATTGTGACGTCGCAGTAGCCCCAGGGTAGACCAGTGGCCAAAATAAATTAAGGTACCAGTTGTTTTTCTTTTGGGGACTGTGAACCAGGGTATGTAACCCTTTGGACCATTTTCAAGACCTTCTTTACTTTCAAATTCCATGGTGCCGCCAGATGTGCAAAAGCGCATTCTTGTTAATGCATTGGTAATGACGCGCAAGCGCTCATTCCCTTTTAACGAGTTACTCCATTTATTGGGGATATTGCCATACATGTTTGCCAAAAAGTTTTTGTAGGATTTTCCACGTAATGCTTTTTCAACTTCCTGAGCGCACTCGATGGTTTGTTGGAGGTCCCACTGGGGAAGTACACCCGCATGCACGGTAAGTACGTTGCCATCACTCAATGCCATCGGTCGATTGCGAATCCAGTGAATCAGCTCAGCACGGTCTGGTGCTTTTAAGATACTGTCAACAGTATCCAAACCCTTGGTTTTGCGTAAACCCGCGTCGATAGCCAATAAATGAAGATCATGATTGCCCAGGATACATTCGGCACGACCGGACTCTTGCAGAGATTTGAGCTGCCTTAAGGCCCCTAAAGAGTCGGGGCCACGATTGACTAAATCACCTAAAAAAATCAGGTTTGATTTCTTAGGCAATCTTTTAACGAGGGTTTTAAGTGATGGCGCGCATCCCTGGATATCGCCCACTGCATAGATCTTGCTCATGGTATATCTTAAAGCGTTTCAGCCCTAGATGGAGGGCTCAGTAATCTTTTTGACGACGCTATAGCGAACCAAAGTTTTCTTCCGGGCTTCATCATGATCTACCACTGGTAGGGGGTAGTCTCTGCCTAAAACAATTCCAGCAGCCTCAAGCTCAATATGACCAGCTTTCCAAGGCGCATGAATAGATTTCTTGGAGAGTTTTTCAAGTTGAGGAAGATAGCGGCGAATAAATTTACCTTCAGGATCAAATTTTTCGGATTGGGTAATCGGGTTGAAGATGCGGAAGTAGGGTTGAGCGTCACAGCCAGATGATGAGGCCCACTGCCAACCACCATTATTAGAGGAGAGCTCGAAATCATTGAGGTGCTCGGCAAAATAAGCTTCACCCCAGCGCCAGTCAATACCGAGGTCTTTAGTCAGAAAGCTAGCCACCACCATGCGCAAACGATTATGCATATAGCCACTTTGATTGAGTTGATGCATCGCTGCGTCAACTAGGGGGTAACCTGTTTTCCCTTCGCACCAAGCATTAAACAGCTTCTTGGCATTAGCACCACTTTCCCAGGCAATATTGTCATAGTCCGGTTTAAAAGAGGCCCCCTTTGCTAGGCGTGGGTGATTGGCCAAAATCATGAAATAAAAATCACGCCAAATCAGTTCGCTTAACCAAATGGTGGCCCCCATACTGCCTGCGAGCATACGGCGATGCGCTTCTCGTACTAAACCCCGAATTGAAAGCATGCCAAAGCGTAAATGGGTCGACAGGTAACTTACCCCTTTGATGGCGGGAAAGTCTCTGCCAATTTGGTATTGGTCAATTCGTGGAAGGAAGTCTTCAAGAAAGGCTTGGCCACCCGCAGAGCCTGGTGGCAAGTAGGTTTCGATACCGGTAGCGCAAAAGCCCATTGATTCCAGTGAGGGAAATTGGAGATCCAATTTCTTCGGAATGGCTGCTAATTGCCCAGGCTTTGGATCGCACTCGTAGGCGGCTAAATCCTTTTCTTGGAGCGTCTTTAGCCAATTGTTCTTATAGGGGGTAAAGATAGAAAATACCGTATTGGAATTGGTGAGAATTTCTTTCTTCTCAAAGATGACTTGATCTTTGAAAGTGTTGAACTCAATACCCAGTTTCTCTAATGCAGTATTGACGGTAGTATCTCGTTCGATCGCAGAAGGCTCGTAGTCGTGATTTGTAAATACTGTATCCACTCCTAGCTCTTTTGCAATCTGCGGAATACATTCTGACGGTTTACCAAAACGAACAATCAGACCGCCTCCTAAGGAGTGCAACTCGTCATCAATCTGTTGTAAACCTTGCCATATGAAATCAACCCGTCGATCGTGTTTGAGTCCATTGGCATCTAATTCACCCTTGAGTAAGGGTTTCAGAATCTCGACATCAAAAATAAAGGCGAGCCACACTTGCCCTGCTTCTTTCAGGGCGTAATGGAGGGCAGCGTTGTCATAAAGTCGAAGATCGCGGCGGAGCCAAACTAGCGCTTTTTTCATAGCCCCTATATTAGGGCTAATTTAGCGAGTCTGCCCACTAGAGGGTTTAAGATCCAAGGTAATCATGGATACGATCTTTTTTATTCTCTCGAAGGTAGTGCAATTCTGTATAGAGCCGCTCAATTGGGTTTTGGTATTCCTTTGCTTGGCCTTGTTTTTTCTGGCCCTTCGGAAGCTACATTTGGTAAAACGCTTTTTAATTCTGGCCCTGCTGGATTTACTAATCATTGGCTGGTTACCAAGCTCAGAGATATTTTTGAGACCATTAGAGAATGTCGCTACTAAACCCGAGCTGGCAAAGTTAGCCGAAGGCGACATCGGTGGAATCATTATTCTGGGTGGTGCAATTGAAGGTGGTGAGATTGCGGTAGATCGAGGTGAAGTTTCTGTCGGCTCAGCCGCAGAGCGAGTAACTAAAGCATTTGAATTGATTCGCAAATATCCCAATCTTCCTTTTATCTTTAGCGGTTATTCCGGCCATGTTTTACCTAAAGGGGTGTCTGAGGCAGATGCATTTAAGCAGCTTGTTCAAGAGCAGGGCCTGAATGAGGCAATGGCGCATTACGAGGGTCAATCGCGGAATACCTATGAGAATTTCCTCTATATGAAGCCGATGATGGCTGAGTTTGGGCTTAAAAATGATGCAGGCGCATCAAAACCCTGGTTATTGATTACGTCAGCTAGCCACATGTATCGTTCACTGGCGATATGTCAAAAGCAGGGGCTTGAGGTTTTGCCTCTGCCAGTGGATTACCAAACGGCCAATAGTCTCCAGTGGACATCCTTTGATTTGGTAGATGGGGCCCAGAACTGGAATAACTTGCTTCATGAAGTCATTGGGCTATTTGCTTACTGGGTTACCGGAAAAATCTAGATATTCTGTAAAATAAACCCATATGACATCGGCTAATCAAGCGCCCCCCGCTTCAGACCTAGGGTCTGTGCCAGAGTCTTCAATTTCTTTTTCTGCTGATCATCTGGCGAATCAATTTCTGATAGCGATGCCAGGAATGGTAGACCCCAATTTTGCGGGCTCAGTGATTTATCTGTTTGAACACACCGAAAGAGGGGCAATGGGCTTGGTGGTGAATAGACCAACCGAAGTTGACTTGGCTACCCTCTTTGACAAAATTGAACTCAAATTGGAAATTGCCCCATTACTAGAACAGCCAGTGTATTTTGGAGGACCAGTTCAGGTTGAGCGCGGATTTGTTCTACATGAGCCCGAGCCGAATACTGCTTACAGTTCTTCCTTGGTGATACCCGGTGGATTAACAATGACTACTTCGAAGGACGTTCTTGAGGCGGTGGCTTCGGGTACTGGGCCCAAAAAGTTTTTAATGACTTTGGGTTATGCGGGCTGGAGTGCTGGTCAGCTTGAAGAAGAGATCACTTTAAATGGCTGGATGAATGTACCCCTCTCACGTCAGCAAATGGCTGACATTATTTTTGATACTCCATCTAGTCAACGCTATGAACGGGCCATGAGCCATTTGGGCTTTGACTTATCTCATTTATCAGGTGAGGCAGGGCATGCCTAAGCCAGTAACGGTGATGGCATTTGATTATGGAACCCGCCGAGTGGGCGTGGCAGTTGGCAATTCAGTAACAAGAGCAGGGCAAGCATTAAAGACAATTACTGCGGCAAATGCCGATGCTCTTTTTAAAGAAATTGAACGCCTTCTCGCTGAATGGCAGCCGAATCAACTGGTGGTTGGCCTGCCGACTCATCCCGATGGTGCTGAGCATGAGATGACTGCTAAATCCAGGCGTTTTGGCAATCAACTCCATGGACGCTTCAATTTGCCGGTTGATTGGGTAGATGAGAGATATAGCTCGGTGGTTTTAGAGAACGATGCCGATATGCACGACAATCTAGATGCACATTCTGCAGCATTAATTTTGGAGCAATATTTTGCAGAGCTTGCGATGAAGACGATTGATTAGAAATTGAAATGAATAGGCATCGGAACTAAAGAATGAATGCAGAATCATCATATATCAAGCTGTTAGAAAATTTGCGCCAAAGGCTCCAAGCTGGCTCCTTTGAACTTGCTGGTTTAGCTATGGGGGGCGCGTGGATTGCTGAGCGTTTAGCCCAAGATTTGGGTTTCCCTCATTACGGTGTAATTAATGTGGCCTTTCATCGAGATGATTATGCTGAGAAGGGTATGACGGCCTTACGAACGGCAAGCACGATGTCTACCGATTTGCCTTTTGATGTCAATGGTGCGCACGTGATCTTGATTGACGACGTATTGTTTACTGGTAGAACAGTCAGAGCAGCGCTCAATGAGTTGTTTGATTTTGGTAGACCAGCACAAGTAGATTTAATGGTCTTGGCAGATCGAGGCAAGCGCGAATTACCGGTATGTGCCAATTTTGTTGGTGAAGAGATTCAGATTCCGGAAGAGCAAATACTGGTATTAGAAAAAGATCTGGCTGGCAAGTTCAGCTTTCAGCTTGAGGAGCGTGAAGAATGAACTTAGTCAACCAATTCAATGCGGCTGGCGAGTTAACCCACCTGCTGACCCTTGAGGGTCTTCCAAAGGAGCAAATCCTCCATATTTTGGACACTGCGAAGCAGTTTGTCAGCATTACCGATCCTTCACGTGAAGTCAAAAAAGTTCCCCTGCTACGTGGCAAGAGCGTCTTCAATCTCTTTTTTGAAAATTCAACTCGCACCCGCACTACTTTTGAAATTGCAGCGAAACGTTTATCTGCCGATGTTATTAATTTAGATATTTCCACCTCCTCTACCGCCAAAGGTGAGAGTTTGTTAGATACGATTGATAACTTGGTGGCAATGCAGGCTGATATTTTTGTGGTGCGTCATGGAGCCTCTAAAGCACCCATTGAAATTGCCAATCATGTGCCTGCACATGTCC